>JAEEGF012236644.1_pt1 | contig 12815 bp, 10 predicted proteins | sample 9134171 | NCBI WGS metagenome assembly JAEEGF01 (sample SAMN16246542, study PRJNA631951) | gut metagenome | biome: gut microbiome; feature: rumen; material: AP-attached | host: Bos | place: Iran: Karaj | collected 2018-10 | reverse complement strand
GACGCCATTCCTCCCGCGCCGCATCACGATATCTATTCCATCGAGGATTTGCGGCAGCTCGTCTTTTCGTTAAAAGAGGCGACCGAATACAAAAAACCCATCATCGTCAAGGTGGCGGCCGTGCACAACATCGCGGCCATCGCCAGCGGTATCGCGCGCAGCGGCGCGGACATTATCGCCATCGACGGCTACCGCGGCGGCACCGGCGCGGCGCCGACCCGCATCCGCGACAACGTGGGCATCCCGATTGAGCTTGCCCTGGCCGCGGTCGATCAGCGTCTGCGGGACGAGGGCATCCGCAACGACGTTTCGCTGGTCGTGGGCGGCAGCATCCGTTCGGCGGCGGACGTGGTCAAGGCCGTGGCGCTCGGCGCCGACGCCTGCTATATCGCCACAGCGGCGCTGCTGGCGCTGGGCTGCCACCTGTGCCGCACCTGCCAGAGCGGCAAATGCAACTGGGGCATCGCCACGCAGCGCCCGGACCTTGTGAAACGCCTGAACCCCGAAAACGGTACAAGGCGGCTGGTCAATCTGATGACCGCCTGGCAGCATGAGATCAAAGAAATCATGGGCGGCATGGGGATTAACTCCATTGAAGCATTGCGCGGCAACCGGCTGATGCTGCGCGGCGTCGGTCTGAACGAAACGGAGCTGAACATCCTCGGCATCGCCCACGCCGGCAGATAAGGAGGCGCAGAGATGAAAAGAGTTTATGTGAACGAAGCGTGGTGCCTCGGCTGCCATCTGTGCGAATACAACTGCGCTTTTGCAAATTCCGGCGAAGCGGATATGGCGTTTGCGCTGAAGGGTAAGCCCCTGTATCCGCGCATCCATATTGAAGAGGGCGACAAGATCTGCTATGCGGTTTCCTGCCGCCACTGCACCGATCCGCTCTGTGTCAAAAGCTGCATCGCCGCGGCGCTGCAGGTCAAAGACGGCGTCATTACGGTCGATCAGAGCCGCTGTGTGGGGTGTCTGACCTGCGTGCTGGTCTGTCCCTACGGGGCGCTGGCGCCGAACGAAAACGGCGTGATGCAGAAATGCGAGCTTTGTCTGCAAAATGCCTGCGGCGCGCCCGCCTGCGTGCAGGGCTGTCCGAATCAGGCCATCGTCTATGAAGAAAGGAGCGCCGCCGAATGAAGCAGTATGTCATTCTCGGAAACGGCGTTGCCGCCGCACACTGCATCGAGGGCATCCGGAGCGTGGACAAGGCAACGCCCATCACCGTGGTTTCCGCGGAAAACCATCCGGTCTATTGCCGCCCGCTGATCTCCTATTATCTGGAAGACAAGGCCGACCCGGCGCGGATGAATTACCGGCCGGAAGGCTTTTACCGGGAAAACGGCTGCACCGTGCTTTACGGAAAAACAGCCAAAGCCATTGACCCGGCACAAAAAACGGTTATCCTGGATGACGGCGAATCGTTGCCTTATACCGCCCTTTGTGTGGCAACAGGATCGTCTCCGTTCGTGCCGCCGGCCGAAGGGCTGGACAGCGTGGAACAGAAATTCACGTTTCTGACGCTGGATGACGCGGCTGCGCTGAAACGGGCAGCCAAAAAACAATGTCACGCGCTGATCGTCGGCGCCGGCCTCATCGGCCTGAAATGCGCCGAAGGGCTGCGCCCGCTGGTTTGGGACATCACGGTCTGCGATCTGGCGAATCGTGTGCTGTCGAGCATTCTGGACAACGACTGCGCCTCACGGATCCAGGCACAGCTGGAGCAGCACGGCGTCCGCTTTTTGCTGGGCGACACCGTTCAGCGCTATGAAAAAAACACCGCTTTCATGAAAAGCGGCAAAACGGTTGCGTTCGATCTGCTGGTGCTTGCCGTCGGCGTGCGCGCCAACACGGCGCTCGTGAAAGCCTGCGGCGGCAAAACCGAGCGCGGCATTCTGGTGGACGAGCGGATGCAGACGTCGCTGCCGGACATCTACGCCGCCGGCGACTGCACACAGGGCACGGACGCCTCCACCGGGCAGCAAAGGGTGTTGGCAATCCTGCCGAACGCCGCGCTGCAGGGGCGCTGCGCCGGCATCAATATGGCGGGCGGCAACGCGGTATTCGACAACGCGATCCCGATGAACGCAATCGGCTTTTTCGGTCTGCACGCGCTCAGCGCCGGCAGCGACTGCGGCGGCGAAACGTATGAAGAAAACGACGAAAAGCATCTGAAGCGCCTCTATTGCAAGGACAACCGTTTGACCGGTTTCATGCTGATCGGCGACACTGCGCGGGCGGGCATCTATACCTCCCTGATCCGCGAAAAGACGCCGCTTGATTCCCTCGATTTTGAACGGCTCAAGCAAACCCCGACCACGACGGCGTTTTCGAAGCAGGAACGCAGACACAAGTTTGGAGGTGCGGTCTGATGGAGAGAATCAATGCATCCGGGCTGGATTTCAAAGCGCTGAACGAAAAGCTGCGGCAAAGCGAAACGGACTGCGCCATGGAGAATTGCTGCGGTCAGCGCTTTCTGGCCGCGGGCATGACGGACGTCAGGCTGACGATCGACGGCGTGCCGGGCAACGCGCTCGGGGCCTATCTGAACGGCGCAGAAATCACGGTGAACGGCAACGCGCAGGACGCGGTGGGCGACACGATGAACGCCGGACGGATCGTCATCCGCGGCAGTGTCGGCGACGCGGTGGGCTATGCGATGCGCGGCGGCGAAATCTTTGTGCGGCAAAACGCGGGCTACCGCGCGGGCATCCACATGAAAGCCTATCGCGACAAGGTGCCTTCTCTGGTGATCGGCGGACGGACGGGCAGCTTTCTGGGCGAATATCAGGCCGGCGGCCGCATTGTGGTGCTTGGTCTGCACACCGACGGCAAGCCCATCGTCGGCAACTTCCCCTGCACGGGGCTGCACGGCGGAAAGGTGTATTTACGCGGCGATCTTCGCGGCGTCCGCTTCCCGCCGCAGGTGAACGTGACGCCTGCTTCCGCGGAAGACCTTGCTGAAATTGAACCATTGGTGCAAACGTTCTGCGCGCTTTTTGCGCTGGATGCGGCAGCAATACTTGACGCGCCCTTCACCGTTGTGACGCCCGACCAAGAAAATCCGTTCCGGCAGATGTATGTTGCAAACTGAAAAGAAACACGGCAGGCAGAGCCGCAATCACAGCCGAAACGATATTGCCTTTTCCCTTTGTTATCACGCTCTGCTTTATCGAAACGAAAAAACAGCCCCTTCGTCCGCGGCAAAAGGGCTGCTGCATACAGGGAACAAGGCGATCCCTCCCCATCGCAGGGAAGGACCGCCTTGTTTTTTTATATCTGTGTCGCTGTGCGCTCAATACGTGCTGCTCATATCCCCCTGCACCTGTTCGTTCACGGTTTTGACGAAGGTGGAGTTTTTGATGCGCTCCTGCAGCAGGTCATAGTACCGGTCTTCGTCGAAGGGAATGGTCACGGTCTCGCCGAGCCACGACGACAGGAACGCCGCGTTGGAGATCGTCAGGCCGCGGATGCCCTCTTCGCCGGCGGCCACCAGCGGTTCGCCGCGCAGGATATGCGCCGCAAAGGCGTTGAGCACGCCCGGGTGCTGCGGGTTCTGCCCGTCGGTTTCCACCTTCCGCCAGGCGCCCTTGGGCTTGCTGAAGCCGTCGGCCGCGGTCTTGATGTATTCCTGCGTGCCGGTTTCCAGCTCATAGACCCAGACGTCATAGGCGCCGGTGCGCGTATCGTTTTCGCAAAGGATCTTGGCCTTGTCGAGCGTAATTTCCAGCCGGTTGGTGCCCGGGCAGTCGCCCGTGGAGGTGATGAAGGTGCCGGTGGCGCCGTTCGGGTAGGTCGCGTAGATCGTCACGTCGTCCTCCACCTCAATGTCGTGCCACTTGCCCACGTGGCAGAACGCGCGGATCGTTTCGGGCATGCCGCAGATCCACTGCCACAGATCGAGCTGGTGGGGGCACTGGTTGAGCATGACGCCGCCGCCCTCGCCCGACCAGGTGGCGCGCCAGCCGCCGGAATTGTAATACTGCTGGGTACGGAACCAGTCGGTGATAATCCAGCTCACGCGGCGCATCTCACCGTAGACGCCGCTTTGCACCATCTCGTGCACGGCGCGGTAGACGCAGTTGGTCCGTTGGTTGAACATGATAGCATAGGTTGCCTTGCTCTGCTTTGCGACGTCGATCAGCTCGCGCACCTGTTTCGTATAGACACCGGCGGGCTTTTCGCTCATCACGTGAACGCCCTTCTGAAGCGCGTAGATGGCGATGGGCGGGTGGAAGTAGTGCGGCGTGGCAATCAGCACCGCGTCGCACAGGCCGCTGTCGATCAGCGCTTCCGCGGTGGGGAAGCAGACCACGTCGGGCAGCAGCTCCTTTGCCTTGTCGAACTTTTTCGGGTCAATGTCCGCCACACAGGTGATTGCGATCTCGGGCATTTTGCCCTTGACCGCGTTGTTGATATGGCCGAGCCCCATGTTGCCCACGCCGATGATGCCGAGTCTGACTGTGTTTGCCATAAGCTTACCTCCGTTTTTCGGGGATTGGGATTGATTCCATTATAGCGCGGCGGCGGGAATTGTCAAGCCTGCCGCGGGGTCTGAAACGTGATTGTCAGCGGGTCGCCCGCCTTGCGCCAGCTGTTGAGCGGCAGAATGCGCACCGTGTAGGTCCTGCCGGGCTGCAGGTGCTCAAAGGTGTGCGACAGCGTCTGCGGCATCGGCTCAAAGTAATACTCGCTGTAGAGCTCTTTCTTCTGCAGCGTCTGCCGGGGCTGCGCGGCGTCGCAAAGCAGCAGCCGGTAGCCGTAGACGCAGACCGGGCTGCCCGCCTGCGGAAACGTCACCTTTGCGGCGCTTTCCGTCACGTCGGAAACAACGGCTTTCGCGTCGGGCGCGAACTGCGGCGCGGGGTCGGTCTTTTTGCGCGCGCCGGTGTAGGCGTAGGTGCTGCGGTCGCGCGGGTTTTCGATGAAATAGACCAGCTGGCGCGACGGGTCGCCGGGGTCGCGGAAGAAGGCGTGGGTCAGAATGTTATAGGGCTGCACGCGCACGCGGTTCTGCATGTCGACCTCCACGATCAGATACTGCGCGGCGTTGTCGCTGCCCGGCGGCACGGTGTCGTCGCCGATGTCGCGCTCCATCTCAAAGTAGTTCAGCGTGCCCGCGCCGAACGAGGTGTAGCGGCTTTGCCACACGGTGAACGGGTGGTTGACCGGGCCGTGGGAATGGCCGGAAAAGTTGATCACCTGCGGGAACCGGGCGAAGAGCGGGTGCATCAGAACGCTCATCTGGGTGTACCAGCTGCGGCTGACGTAGACGCTCTTCCAGATATGGCCGTGCTGGAAGGTGAAGATCGGCTTGTTCGGGTCGTCCTTCTTTGCCTTCCGAAGCTCTTTTTGCAGCCAGATCAGCTGCTTCGGCGTGTGCCAGGTGTCGTTCGGCATTGGCGACAGGCCGATGAAGTGATAGCCGTCCACCACCTCGTGCTTGTCAAGCCGGTCGTCCAGGTTTTTGCGGTAGCCTTCAACGCCGGTGCCGCCGTAGTCGTGGTTACCCATCACGGTGATCACCTTCGTTTCGGGGCGCACGCTTTCGCGCAGCACGTCGTTCAGGATGTCATACTGCTCCTGCGCGCCCCAGTCGGTGTTGTCGCCCGAAAAGATCACGGCGTCCAGCGTCGGGTGATGCTTGTCCGCTGCGCTGCAGGCATAGGCGGTCGCAAACATGTCGCGCAGCCGCTCGGCGCAGACGGGGCGCTCCGCATTGATATGGACGTCGGTGACGGCCGCAAAGCGGAACACGGGCGTAAAGGAGCCGTCGATCAGCCGGCGCACACGCGCTTCGCGGCGCAGCTGTTCCTGTTTGCCGGGGGTTCTGCAGAACGCGTCGGCCACGGCGGTATAGAAATTGGTCTTTTGCTGTTTGGTCATGGTTCGCTCCCCTTATTGCGCGGAGAAGGAATGCTGCAGCGGATAGGTCATTTCACACAGCGGTTCGTCGTCCTCCCAGGTATCGCGGTACCATTCGCCGGTGACGAAGTTGCGTCCGCGGATCAGCACTTCGTTCTCATAGACCTCGACTTCGATCCCGACACCGGTGCCGCTGCCGTATTCGCGATCCTCGCTGCCGTAAAGCTCGGTCAGACGCGGCAGATAGATTTCGGGGAAGCCGTCGTAGTCGTGGAACGACCAGAAAAGGTGCAGCGGCATATGCGTGTGACCCACAAAGGCAAAAACGTCGTGCGCTTCGGCATAGGCGGCAAGCAGATCCACCAGCCGGTCGGTGGAAAGACCGGTCTCATCCTCGGCATAGTCCATGGGATAATGGGAGAACACGAACGCCGGCCTGCCGCTTTCGGCGGCCTTGGCCAGCACGTCCTCCAGCCACGCGATCTGCGCTTCGGTGGTCACGGTCTCGTCGTCATCCTGCAGCGCCTCGATGCCCAGCACGATGAAATAGCAGCCGTCAATCACTTCATAGTAATAGGGGTGCTCCAGCTGTTTGCCGAAATAGGCGGCTGTGTAATCGAGCCAGCGCTTTTCCAGCTTTCTGCCCTGCCCGTTTTCGTTGCCGAGGTCATGGTTGCCGATCACGGGCAGCACCTTTTCGCCCCGGAGATGCAGCGCAATGCCGCCATGAAACAGCAGGTTTTCGATATGCTGGCAATTCATGGTGTTGTCGCCCAGAAAAACGACGGCGTCGTTGCCGCTGCGGTTCTTCTTCACGTTCTGCAGCGACTGTACGAACGCCTTATAGCGCGGCACGTTGTTGCCCTCGATATGCACGTCGGACAGCACGCTGAAGTTCAGTCGGCACTTTTCGGGGTCGCGCACGTCGTAGCTTTCGGTCTTGTTCACGCCGACCGCAACGAGCATCACAACCGCGATCAGGCCGCCGATCAGACGCAGAATCAAAGATTTGAACAGCATTCGATCACCTCATAACCGGATCCGGCGATCCGTCATCTTTACAGTATAACTATACCGCAGGAGGGGCCGCCCGTTTTTGAAAAATCGGTTTCCGATTTATGAACTTTTTGTTAATTGTGGCTTTTTGAAAAAACGCGGTCCTCCCGTCCGCGTTCCGGGCGGGAATCGGCTTGCTTTTTGCGTTTTTCCTGTGCTATAATGGCTGCAGGAGAGAATACAAAGAAAGCAGGTGCATCTCATGTCCTTGAATCTTCTTCCTTATCCGAACCATCTGAAAGAGCTCGGCGGCGCGCGAAAGCTGGCCGAGAGCGAGCCCCGGCTGCTGCAGGACGGCGCCGTCGCGCCCGAGGGCTACCGCCTGACGATTACGGCGGACGAGGCCGTTCTGGCCTTTGCCGACGAGGCGGGCCGCTTTTACGGCGAACAGACGCTGCGGCAGCTCAGAAACGCCGACGGCACCGTGCCGCTGGTGGAAATTGACGACGCGCCGCGGATGGGCTGGCGCGGCTTCATGATCGATTCCTCGCGTCACATCCAGACCGTGGACGAGATCAAGGCCATGATCGACGCGGCGGCAAGCTATAAGTGCAACGTCTTCCACTGGCATCTGGGCGACGACCCGGGCTGGCGGATGGAAAGCGAACGCTATCCCCTGCTCAACACCGTGGGCGCCTGGCGCGACGGCTGGGGCTTCGGCAATCCGAACCCCGCGCGCTACGGCGGCCTGTTCACCAGGGCGCAGATCCGCGACATCGTGGACTATTGCGCCGCGCGGCACATCACGGTCGTGCCGGAATTTGACATTCCCGGCCACTCCTCGGCGGTGCTGAAGGCTTATCCGAATCTTTCCTGCTTTGAAAAGGAATGCAACACCACGACGCAGGCCGGTGTGTATGACAACGTGCTTTGCGCGGGCAAAGAAGAAACCTTCGACTTTTGCTTCAGCGTGCTCGAAGAGATCATGGAGCTGTTCCCCGGCAAATATATCCACATCGGCGGCGACGAGGTGCCGAAGGACAACTGGAACGCCTGTCCGCTGTGCCAAAAGCGCATGAAGGAAGAAGGGCTCAAAAACGGCGAAGAGCTGCAGGGCTACTTCACGCGGCGGATTGCCGGTTTTCTGAAGGCGCACGGCAGGATCGCGATGGGCTGGAACGAGGTGCTGGAGGCCGGGCTCGACCCGGACGACATCGTGGCCGTCAAGTGGGACGACCCCAAAAACGTCTGCGACGCCTACGCCAACCGCGGCGGCAAGGTGCTCAACGAAAACCGCCACTATTTCTATCTGGATTACAGCTACCGGACCACGCCGCTGCGCAAAACATTCTCTTATGATCCCCTGCCCGACACGCTGACCGAAGCGGGCAGGAAAAACGTACTCGGCGTGGAAGCGCCGATCTGGACCGAATGGGTGGAAGACTTCAGACGCATGGGCTACCAGTGCTTCCCGCGGCTGCTGGCCTTGGCGGAGCGCGGCTGGACGGCGCCCGGCACGCGCGGCTATGACGAGTTCAAGCGCGTGGCCGAGCTGCAAAGAGAACCGCTGGCCGAACGCGGCATCGAGATGGCGCCCTATGACGAATGGGATCCGGTGGCGAAATGAAGGGTTTTTCTGTCGAAGCTTACGAAGCGAAGGTAAGCTGTGAAACCGAACCGAACGACGCCGTTCTGACCGCAGCGGTCCGCGGCGATTCGCTGACCCTTTTGCTGACCGCCGAAAAGAGCTTTCCCACGTTTGTAACCCTCCGCTGGCGCTTTGAAAGCCCCGCCGGCGTCCGCGTGGTGGGCGACGCCTGGGAGCGCAGCTACGGCAACCTGGCGTTCTGCGCCCTGAAAGACAACGACCGCTGGATGCCGTGGTATTTCATGGCCGACGACGGAGAAACCCGGTTCTGCTTCGGCGTGAAGACGCAGCCGAACGCCTTCGTCAGCTTCCGCTATGACGAAACGGGCGTCACGGCGCTGGTCGACTGCCGCAACGGCGGCTGCGGCGTGCGGCTGGGCGGCCGCACGGCAGAGCTTTGCACGTTCGTCCTCCGGCGCTATGAGGGCCCCGACGCGTTCGCGTGTCTGTGCGATTACTGCAAAGCGCTTTGCGACGCTCCCCTGCTGCCGGGAGAGATGGTCTACGGCGGCAACAACTGGTATTACGCCTACGGCAAAAGCAGTTTCGAATCGCTGAAGGCCGACGCCGCGCTGCAGGCGGAGCTTGCAGAGGGTCTCCCCGTCCGCCCGTTCATGGTGGCCGACGACGGCTGGCAGCAAAACCGCTGCGCCGGCCCGTGGCTGCCGAACAAAAAGCACCCCGACATGAAAGCGCTGGCCGACCGGATGAAGGCCATGGGCGTGCAGCCCGGGCTCTGGATGCGGCCGCTTTACAGCGAGGATCCGGCCGTCCCCGACGCGTGGAAGCTGCTGCGGGACGGCAAACGGGAATACCTCGACCCGACGGTGCCCGAAGCCCGGGTGCTGATCCGCGCCGACATCACCCGCATCAAAGGCTGGGGCTACCGGCTGCTGAAGCACGATTTTTCCACCGTGGACCTCTTCGGCAGCTACGGCAAGGATCTAGGCGCCACGATCACGAATCAGGCGGACTGGCACTTTTTTGACCGCAGCAGGACGAACGCCGAGATCGTGCTGGACTTTTACCGGCTGATCAAGGACGCCTGCGGCGACATGCTGATTCTCGGCTGCAACACGGTGTCGCACCTTTGCGCGGGGCTCGTGCACCTGAACCGCACCGGCGACGACACCAGCGGCTACGAATGGGCGCGCACCAGAGACATGGGGATCAACACGCTGGCCTTCCGGCTGGCGCAGAACAACGCCTTTTATCTGGTCGACGCCGACTGTGTGGGCATTCTCAAAAAGCACATCCCGTGGGAAAAGAACCGGCAGTGGCTCGACCTGCTCGCCCGCAGCGGCACGGCGCTGTTCGTCTCGTGCGACAAAGCCGACGCGGAAAAGAAGCGCGACCTCAAGGCGGCCTACCGCCTCGCTCTGCAGCCGCACGATCTGCGCCCGCTGGACTGGAAGGACACCCCCACCCCGGCGCACTGGCTGGCGGACGGCGAAGAAATTGTCTATCACTGGTAAAAGGCACGTTGCAAGGGCTGCCAGATTTCGGTTTTCTTCGCCCGAAGGCTGTGCTGTTGCACGCCGAGGGCGAAAAAACGTTGAAAAAAGAAAAGCAAATAATGGGTATGGGCGAAGCCCATCCAAAATACAAGTGAAAGAAGCAGAGCGCAAGTTCATTCCTGCGCTCTGCTTTTCTTTGATTATTGTTTTGCTTTTTTTGGTCTTCGCGAAATGTGGCAGCCCCGGCGCTCATTCTGCGGTAAAGCTCAACTTCAGCGGCAACGAGTGCTTATGATACGCCGACTCCGCGTCCACCAGCAGCGTATAGGTCCTGCCGGATTCCAGCGTGTCCGTGCCGATGCGGAAATCGGCGGTGTTGTCGTCGTCAATCACGAAGTAGTCGTCCACATAGGTGCCGGTATGCACGATCAGGCCCTTGTCGTCAAAGATCGACACGTGATAGTCGTGCACGATGAAGCGGCTTTCTGCTTCGGTGAACGAGAGCACCCATTCGCCGCCGTCGTTCTTCGCCGCAGAGGCCGCCGCGTCCGCGGGGAACACGGGCGCGGTGTCGTGGGCCGCCATGTTCTTGAACGTATAGGCGTAGGTCAAAGGCTTGTTGACGTTGTCGATGTAATAGTCGCTGAAGAAGGTATCCGACAGCAGATCGTAGCCGCGCAGACGGACGCTGCCGTCGTTGTCGGCTTCCACGATCAGCATCTGGGCAGCGGGATCGTAGCCGTCCGGATGCTGGCCCGGCAGATAGTTCTTGTCGGTCTCAAAGGTCGCCATGGCGCCGCAGCCGACCGAGGTATAGCTCGTCTGGATGAGGCTGCGCGGGTCGTTCATCGGAAAATGGGAATGGCCCGAGAAGTTCACCACGCTGTGGTGGCCGTTGAACACGACGTTCAGCTGCGGGTCGCCCCAGACGGTGCTGCCGTAGACCGTGCCCCACGGATGCGGGTGCACGAACACGAAGACCGCCTTGCCGTCAGCCTTCTTTTCGGCGGCGTTGATGGAATCCGACAGCCACTTGAGGCTGTTCGGCGTAAAGGTCCATTCCGTCAGGCTGCGCTCGCCCGAAAAGGCGATGCACGAAAAGCCGTTGATCTCGGTCACGGTATCGGGATCATAACCGAAGGTTCGGACGAAGTATTCCTTGTAGTTATCGTTCTTGAACTCGTGGTTGCCGTGGATCGTGACGCAGGGCGTCTCCGGGCGCACGTGCTCTTTGAGCGTTTCGGCATAGCGGATATAGTCGCCCTCGCCGCCGACGGAGGAGAAGTCGCCCAGGCAGAAGATGCCGTCCACGCCGGCGTAGGTCTCGTTGTTGTCGAACAACGCATAGGCCGTGTCGATCGCCTTGGCCACGTGCTGGTTCTGGTTGTGCGTGTCGGTAAACACCACAAGGCGCACCGCCGGCACAAAATCGTCGGGCGTCTGCGGCAGATCCTTCGTAATCACGCCGCCCAGACGCTGCGCGCCGCCGAACGGCAGGATGACGAGCAGCACCGCGAACACGCCGAACACGGCGCCGATGATCCATTGTTTGATTTCTGCAAAACTCATATCTGTTTTCCGCCTTTCCGGGTCACACCCTGCGACCCTTTCCTCTGTTTCCAACGGCGTTTCCGCCGATCGTTTTTTGTTTTAAAGCTGCAGCGCTTCCGCCGTCATGCCCGCTTGCCGCCGAAGCAGCTCTTCTTCGCCGACAAAGGCCGCCAGCGCGCCGACCTTGGTGACCGCCTTGCCGCCGGTGACGTTGCCGAACATGACGCACTCGCGCAGCGGACGGCCGTGGAACAGGCCGTAGCAGAAGCCCGCCAGAAATGCGTCGCCCGCGCCGGTGCTGTCCACGTTCCGGAATTCCCGCACGCTCGGGACGAAGAACGCGCCGTCCTCGTCGACGCCGAGGCAGCCCTCGCTGTCGGCTTTGACGATCACTTTTTTGAAATGCTTCTGCAGCGCCCGCGCCGCGTCGAGGAGATTGCCGCAGCCGGTCAGCTTCAGCGCCTCCTTGCGGTTGGGCGTGTAGTAATCGGCCAGTTCAAACTCCTCCCGATAGCGTTCGAACGAAAGGTCGTCGTCCCAGCCCATGTCGAGCACGAGAACGGTGCCCTCGGCCTTGAGCTTCCGGTAAACGTCGGTGAAGCCGCCCGGCGACATCAGGCAGATTCCGGCGCCGTGCGCCATGTGGTAAAACGCCTTTTTGGCTTCCTCGTCCGGCGCCATGCCGTTTTTGCCGTAGGTGATGAAGCTGCGGTCGTTTTTGAGAATCACGGCGCTCGTGACGTTGACGGGAATCCCGTCGCCGTGATAGAGATTCATGGGGACCACGTTGTTCTTCCGGAACTGCTGCAGCGCAAAGCGCGAGAACAGGTCGTCGCCCAGCTCGGTCGCAATCTTTGCGGGCACGCCCAGCCGCCCCAGATTGAGCAGCGTGGCCGGCAGGCCGCCGCCGAGCTGCAGCGAAAAGGAATCGGTATAAACCTCTTCCCCGACGTCCGGGATCTTCGGCATATTCTGATACAGCAGGTCAACGTTCGTGAGCCCTGCCCCTGCAATAAAACTCATGTCCATACTCCCGTGTAGGCTTTGTTGTGTTCCAGATAGGCGTCCGTCAGCTGCGTGGCCAGGCTGTAGGAGGCCACCAGCGGGTGCAGCGTCAGCGCTTCGACCGCCTTGACGCGCGATTTCGTGCGGATCGCTTCAGACGCCAGCCGCTCATAGATCTTGACGCGGCGGATCAGCTCGAGGTTCTGCTCGTCCACTTTGCCGAACCGATGGGGCACGGCTTCGCCGCCGACGATATCGCAGGTAATCTCCACCACGTCGGTGTCGAGCAGGCC
>JAEEGF011835337.1_pt1 | contig 12815 bp, 11 predicted proteins | sample 9134171 | NCBI WGS metagenome assembly JAEEGF01 (sample SAMN16246542, study PRJNA631951) | gut metagenome | biome: gut microbiome; feature: rumen; material: AP-attached | host: Bos | place: Iran: Karaj | collected 2018-10 | reverse complement strand
CACGTGCCTTAACAGTAATCTCGTCAGCATTTGCTTTCACAGATGACGTCTTGATCTCGAATGTTGTATATGAAAGACCAAATCCGAATGGGAAAAGAGCTTTCTTCCCAACAGAGTCAAAGTACCTGTAGCCAACGAATATACCTTCATTGTACCTGGTCTCATCCCAGTCCCCGAAGGTTCCGAATTTGCTGTAATCGCTATAAGCAGACCAAGTGGTTGTCAGCTTTCCTGATGGATTCTGCTTACCCAGAAGTATGTCTGAAAGTACTCTTCCGCAGTCGATACCAAGCTGCGACAACACCAGGATGTTTGAAACTTTGCTGACAGGTGACAGATCAACAACTCCGCCTACATTAAGTACCAGCATGAATTTGTTATACATATTATTCAGAGCAAGGATATCACGGATTTCGGATGCATTGAGCTTCACGTCTCCATCTGTCACTTCCCTGTCACTTCCCTCGCCTGAATTTCGGCTTACAACATATATTGCCACATCGCTGTGCTTTTCTATTTGCAGCTCGTGTTCAGGCTCCTTCATCGCCTTGCCCATAGCGTACATTATCGAGTTCTCGTGCCTTTCTTTTGCTTCAGCACGGAGCCTTTTGATGAAAGCTTTTCTTGCTTCTGTTCTCACGGTGTCGTACTCATCAAGCCATTTTCCGGAAGTGATCTTAAAGCCTTCGCGTTTAAGACTCTCCTCAATCGTGTAGGTAATTCTGCTATTTACTTCACCTGATCCTGTTCCGCCTTTAATGGTATAGCGCATGCCGGCTCCATAAGCATCCATTTCACAGGTCTTTTCCAGAGGGAACTTGCCGTCCGCCTTCAGAAGCACCGTGCATTCTGCCGCGTTATTTACGACCAGTTCCTGATGGATTCTCTCATATTGCTTCATATCAGTTTCTCCCGTATATTGTTGTAAGATCACCTGTATCAGTTCTTGGAAGCTTTTCTTTCTGCGAGTTCTTCCACAATCTTAGTATATAACTTTTCAAGGTCGTAGCGGCTGAAAATTATTGCCATAACAACCAGGAGGAAAAGAGGCACATAAATTGAGAATGCAAAGATTCCGCCATTTACAGCAGCAGGCTGATCAGCTGCAGCAGCTCCTGAAATAAAACCGCAGGCTCCAAGGATCCATCCGATAAGTGATCCGCCGATTCCTGAACCGATCTTTGAGCCAAAAGAGCTTGCAGAGTTACTCATACCGATCATGCGCTTCCCGAATTTCCAGTCATTATATTCAACACAGTTGTTTACCATAGCTCCCATGAGACACATGATCGGGATATTTGCAAATGTTGCCATGCTTCCGCCAACAAGGCATGAAACCAGGCTGTAGGGTGTGAACACACGATAGATACATCCGATTATTCCTATGATGCAGCCGATAAGGCAGGTCTTAGCCATTCCGAACTTCTTTGTCAGAGGTCCTACAAGGATAAATCCGAGGAAGGTCGGGATAAGTCCGACTGCTCCAAGAAGAGCCACAATGTTGTCATTTCCTAAAATGTACTGCGCATAGTATGCACCGCCTGAACTTGATAATCCGTATGAAATGTTCATGAACAGATTTGCTACCAGCATCAGAACCCAGTACTTGTTCTTAAACAAAAGACCTATTTCTTCGGCAAAAGACATCTTCTCTTCTTCAATCTGATCCTGGGACTTCACTTCTCCCGTGCTGTTCTCCTTAGACTTCCTGTAGAGCATGATCATGCTTAAGAAAGAAATAACAGCCATAACCACGGCGACCTTTATCCATGCTGCCTGATTTCCGCCAAGAAGGTTTGTGATAGGAATAAGACCGATCGCGATGATCATGCCTATTGCGTATCCGAATACAGCACGGAAAATTCCCATTTTCCCACGTTCTTCAATACTGTTTGTCCTCATCGCCATCATGGCTCCGTAAGGAATTGCTACAGCCGTATAGATCACAGCAGTACAAAGAATATTTGTGATAAGAACGTAGCCCATCTGAATTCCGAACGCTGCTTTTGCCGGTACTGTAAACAAAAGAACCATTATCAGCGCAACAGGAATTGCCATTATCTTAAACCAGGGTCTTGCCTTACCGTCTTTAAAGTGAACTGAATCCATGACCTTTCCCATGATAAGATCTGTGAAAGCATCCAGAATTTTTGCTATGATAAGCATCGTCGCTACAGATGCAGCAGCAAGTCCGACCTTCTCTGTATAAAAATATGTCAGCTGTCCAACAAGGCAGCTAAGTGCATTAAGCGGTACCTGCCCGATGCCATCCCCTAAGAAATCTCCAAACCTCATGGTCTTTCGGATTCCCATTGAATCCACGCCAAGTTCCTTTTTCTTTCCCATAATTACCTCCTGATAAACACTGCAAAATTGTTAAATTCTATATTGACAGTTTATCAGTACCATCCTTATGATTATTGTAACTTAGTGACTGTTTTATGTAATTATATGACGTTTAGGAGATTGCTGTGAACAACAAATTTCTTCAGAGCCTCAGCTATATTTATAACTCAACATACGTTCCTATCCACTACTACAAAAAAGGCGAGTGTGTTCTTTCTTACCCGGTGATCGATCTTCCGCAGGAGCTGATGAACTACATAGGCATAATGATAAAGAAATCCTCCTCCCCTTTGTATTACTACGCCACCGATGAGGGGCTTTATATCGGATACATAGGTGATGCAGGCAGTGACTCAGAAGTCGTTGTAGGGCCTGTCATCACTGCTCCCATAACAGATAAATCCCTGGATTCTATCCTCCTTAACTATGGCATTTCTCAAGAGCACAAAGAAAAAGTCCGGGAGTTTTACAGCCAGACTCCCACATTTTCCATAATTCAGTTCCTGAATATCCTTGCCCTGATAAATAAAGAGCTTACCGGTAAGACAGTTGATATATATGAGGCATTCAATCTGATAGACAAGAAAACAGAAGCCACAGTGGGCGAAATCCATTCAAACTCACTTTATGAGCGAAAAGAGGCCGAGAACTTCCATGACACATACTTCTTTGAGCAGGAATACTACGGCTTTGTTGAGCGCGGTGATGTGGCAGGACTTGAGGCAATGATAAGAAATATCCCCAGGATAAATGCAGGTAAGATTGCATCGGACTCAGTCCGTCAGGCAAAGAACATTTTTATATCCGCTATTGCTTTGGTGACCAGACGAGCCATTGCCGGAGGACTTGATATCGAGACCGCTTATCAGCTTTCGGATCTGTATATCCAGGAGGCTGAACGAATGTCAGACGCTTCCTCAATAACTCTTTTAAATGCTACTGCTGTAATGGATTTTACGAAAAGAGTTGCTGAAACCAAGATACCAAAGGGAATGCACTCGGATATCTACAAATCAATTCAGTTCATTTCCAACCATGTCAACCAAAGCATTTCGGTAGAGGACGTGGCAGAATACATTGGTATCGACAGAAGCACACTCTCCCGCAAGTTCAAAAAAGAACTGGGTTTCAACATAAGCGACTACATAATGCGAAGAAAACTGGAAGAAGCAAAGAGCCTCCTGAAATTCACCGACAAAAGCATCAGCGAGATCAGCGCGTATCTTTGCTTCTCAACTCAGAGTTATTTTCAGAATGTATTTAAGAAAAAATACGGCATGACACCAAAAGAGTACAGATTACAAAACTAAGAGTTTAGCATCTTAAAATTCTGTCTATTGGAGCTATATAGGTTCTTGAATACTTTGTAATTTTTCTCATAAACCTCTTTATTCTCAGGGTTTGGCTTATAAGTGCATTCCACTTTTACAAGCTCCTGTGCAAGATCCAGCACATCGGTTCCTTTGATGCCTGCAGCTACAACAAGCGCAGCACCTATAGCGCCAACCTCCTGTGAATTACCTACTGTCTCTATTGTCTTTCCGGTAATGTCAGAAAGCATCTGGCAGGTAACAGGAGACAATGCTCCACCGCCAACAAATCTTATCGTATCGGAGGTTTTTACCTTCCTCGTCTCACATTCCAGGAGCCAGCGCAAATGGTAGCAAATGCCCTCCAATACAGCCCGGATCATATCTCTTTTACCGTTTTCCACTCTGATATTAAAGAACATCCCGGCTGCATTTGAATCCTCAAACGGACACCTGTTACCATGCAGCCACGGGGTAAAGATCACTCCGTTTGCTCCCGGAGGAACTTTACTGATCTCTTCAGAGAGATAGTCATACAAACTTATAACCCTGCTCTCCGGTGAATCAGTTATCTTGGTCTGATCCAGGTAAACACCAACTTCGTCCAGAGCAAGATGATTCTTTACCCATTCAAAACATTTCCCCGCTGTTTCCAGCTCTGCGTAATAATTAAAATATCCTTTTTTTGCTGAAAGAACGCCTGTTATCATGGCACTGAGATCGACGGTCTGATAATTGAGATACGTTGATACCCACCCTGATGTTCCTACGTAGATATGTGTATCACCCGCCCTTGTACAACCTGCTCCGATATTGACAAAGGTCGTGTCCCCTCCTCCACCAAAGACAGGAATTCCCTCCACAAGCCCCAGATCCTCCGCTGCCTTTTTGGTAAGTCCTCCGACTTTATCCGTACAATCAATGATTTCCGGCATATGATCAGGGTTTACCTTATACATTTTCAGAAGGCCTCTGTTCCAGCCTTCCTTCCCCTTTCGCGTGTCATAAAGAAAAGTGGCAAACGCGGAATCTGCAGTTCTCACAATCCTTCCTGTGCATCTGGCAACAAGATAATCTCCGACATCAAGCCACTTATGAACCCTTCTGAATACGTCAGGCTCGTTGTTTTCAACCCACTTATACTTCCAGACCGGGTCTTTTGCACTCACTGAACCGGCATAATTGACCATCAGGTTTCTTAAAAGCTTATACAAAGAACATCCGGATACTTTTATTATCCCGCTTCCCATACACTGCTTAAATTCTTTTATACCCTTTTGATCCAGATAGTTCATGGCAGGCCTGACGGCACTTCCATCCCTGTCAACAAGGACCGTTCCCTGCATCTGTGAGCAGAATGCCAGCCCTTCGATTTCATCCGGTCTGACATCAGACTTCTCAAACAGATTTTTCGTGGTTTGCCGCAGAACATTCCACCACTCCTCTGTGTCCTGCTCTGCACCGCCATTCTCCGATATATACAATCCATAAGTGGCAACAGAACTTGTCACAAGCTCTATTCCATCATAAATTTCAAAAAGGCAGGTTTTTACACTGCTTGTCCCGAAGTCATAAATTATGACATACATTTATCAGTCCTCTTTCAGATGAATACTCCATCCGGTATCGATTTTTTTCTTCACTTTCTTCATGGTTTCTGAATCCAGTTCCGGCCAATCCTGGACTTTGGTTGCTCCTTCAGACACCAGATGAGCCTTTTCGGCACACATAGCAAGCGGTGTATCCGCAAGGGAATCAGAGTAAAAGTTCTCAATTACCGGGAACCCATGATCTATAATGTATTTTGCTTTTTCTTTTGCATACATCAGATTATTCATAAAAATGCCATATTCACGGTCATATTCCGTCGCCATATAATTTACGCCAAGTCTCTTTGCAATAGGTCCGATGATGCAGTCAGGAGACGCACTGATAATAAGATCATCGGGCCTTTTCTGTGCAAGATACCATGCAGAAATCCTGCTCTCGTACTTATCCCAGTAGCGTTCGATCTGTTCATCAAAATCATCTATCATTGTAAGAAAGCTGAACATCTTGCGCTGTAACATATAGTTCGGAAGCTTACCCATTTTGTGCTGTACCAGGCTCTTTATAACCCCCGGGAAAAAGGTAACCCACAGCTTCGGATGACGTTTCATGCACCAGAATGCAAAGCCTATTGAGCAGTCCGAATAAAAAATGGTCCCATCAAAATCATATACGTTCATCGGTTTCCTCCTATGCATGACGCATGAAACGTATCATATTTCTGTTGTAAGAATACCGAGGCTGTTTCCGATTATTGAGCCCAGGATAATACCGGTCATCCCTAAAAATCTCGCGAGTATTACAGAGCAGATAACATTTCCGCCGATCTGGAATACGTAGCAGATATTATTGCAGAGCTCATCTCCGTCACTGTATACCATCTGTTCCAGATAACGGAATTTCTTTTCACAAAACCCTTTCATCCCTATCCTCGATTCAACTTTATTTTATTCTCATAAACATTATTTTAGCATTTTACGTTAAATATTTTTGTTAAAAAACAATAAAGGTCACGCAAGCAAAAAAAAGTACAGGACTTCTAACCAGACCTGTACTCCGTATTCTTTGATCAAAAAACATATTCTCCGGCATCTACCGTGTGCCTGCTTCCGTCGGGAAGGATCACTTCCGCTGTTGTATTGGCAGGGATCACAACCTTGTATGTTATCCTGCCATCTTCTTTTTCCCATCTGCTGGCAACTTTACCATAAACAGAATCATATGTGGCAGTGGCAAAAGAAAAGTTTCCGCCGGGAATCGGTCTTATGACAAAATGGTTTTCGCCATCCATATTGATCCCGCACATTCCTCTGAACAGCCACTCACAAAGGGCACCTTTCGAATAATGGTTCAGGGACCCCACTTCGCCCTGCGCACCGGCTCCTTCCCAGGATTCCCAAATTGTTGTGGCACCTGCCTTTGGCATTGAGAGCCATCCGGGGATCTTCTCATTCTCAAGCAGTCTGTAAGCCACATCGCCATCTATTTCAGACAGAACATCCATTATAAGAGGCGTAGATAAAAAGCCTGTTCCGAGGCGGTAGTCATAGTTTTCTATAGCCTTAACGAGACGCTTTTTTGCGTACTCTTCGTCTTCTTTATCAAGAAGGCCAAATGCCAGCGGTCTGACGAGCCTTGCCTGCCTGTCAGTATCAAGCTTATAGCCTTCCTGCTTTATCAGCTCGCGATAGGCTCTTTTGCATCCTTCCTCATACTTCTTATACTCTGCTATGTCCTCCACGTGCCCTGTTATTTCGGCGATCTCAGCCATAAGGTGCATCATGTGGGCAGTGTATGCAGTCTGAACTTCCGGATGGGGTGCTGCGAAATCAGTCCACACAAAGGCCTTAACATCCTGGGGTTCTGCCCATTCGTCATAGGACTGGCCCTTGTTGACAAGATATTTCCTGCATTCCCTGTTCATCTTGATCCTAGGAGCAAATAGTCCGCCCCATTTACCGCAGCGCGACTTCATGAAATCTGCATACTTCTTCATTCCGGGATAGTATTCTTCAAGTATTCTTTCATCCCCGTTCATCCTGTAGAAGTACAAAGGCATCAGGATTCCTATATCGGACCAGCCTACTGATCCGTTCATTCCGTACATATAGTAATCCACTCCGCCGTATGGTGCGATCATGGGAAGCATACCATTGTCCTTCTGCCAGTCATATACGTCTCTTAAGTACTTCTGTGCAAACGCCGCATAATCAAACAGGAAGCTGGCAGTGTTAAAGAATATCTGTGCATCTCCAGTCCAGCCATGGCGCTCTCTTGTAGGACAGTCTGTCGGGATATCCGCTGAGTTTCCTTTGGTTGACCATTTGGTGGCCTTAACAAACTGATTCAGAAGCTTATTTGAGCTTTCAAAGAAGCCTAATTCCTGAATATCTGAGTAAACTGCGATGCCGCTGATCTTAAATTCATCAAAATTGATATCACCACTCTTTTTCCCATATGTGGCTTCTGCTTCCTTGATGTAATCCCCATAATAATCCCTTGGATCCACATCAAAACCGGCGTATTCTATCTCGACATACTGGAACCCAAATATAGCAAACTTAGTCTTGTACTCGTTAAGTCCATCCCTGCAGACATAAACGATTTCCTGCAAGGGTGTAATTCTCTTTTTGTCTATACACTGAATGTTCTTCTGGGCGAGCTCTCCATCTTCTCCAATATACTCTCCGAATCGCAGACGAAGGATCTGGCCTTGTCTTGCAGAGAAACTCATGGAGATGTATCCTGCAATATTCTGACCGATATCAGCAATCATCCTGCCCTTAGGGCTCTTACGTAGCTTTCCTTCAAACACTTCATGCTCAATAAGCGGAACATTGTTTGAGGCACTTGGCATGATCTGATGTCCTGTGATCTTTGCTTTACTCCTGTAGGAAGGTTTCTGATTTGCGTCAACATATTCCCCGTCTTTGTTATCCGCGTATTTTATCGGACCATCATTACTCCACTGCCAGGTATCATCTGTTACTATCCTGTCCATGCTGCCGTCTTCATAGATGATCTCGAGCTGTGCACGGAGCTTTGTCTCAGTACCATACTCATTTCTGAGGCCATGGGCACCGATGCTTCCTCTGTACCAACCGCTGGCAAGCTCTGCCGTGATCTCAAGCTCTTTTCCCGCGTTGGAGACCAGATCTGTCACATCAATCGTCTGATACTGAATCCTCTTGTTGTAATCGGTATATCCGGGAGCAAGGCAGTTATTTCCCGCTTTGGTGCCATTTATCTGAAACTCATATATTCCACATGCAGTGGCGTAGAGCCTGGCCTTTGCTACTCTCTTTTCTTCAGGGAGGGAAAAGAGCTTTCGGAAGCAGTCTACGGGATATCTCTTTTTCTTATCGGGCTTATAGTCCCCGGTTATCCACCTGGATACCCAGTCGATGCCACTAAGAAGTCCCATCTCGAACTCAGCCTTTTCGCTTAAGCTTCCCTCTGCTCCGTTTTCATCCCAGAGCTGCACCTGCCAAATTACATGCATTCTGCTGTTAAGCTTAGTGCCTTCCCAGGGGATCAGATGCATGCTGTCGGATTCAACCTTTCCGCTGTCCCAAAGTTCTTTTCCATTGTCGTCATGAGCAACGATCCGGTATGCGCTCTGCTTCTTGCCGCCATCACACACCCAGCTAAGGCGCGGTTTTGTTATATCTATTCCAATTGGATTCTTAAGATACTCGGTGCGTAGTCTTACTGCTTTCATACTCTCTCCTTAAATCGAACTTTTCATTCACATCATTTGCTTCGTATTGCCTATACTGACATTATAAACAACACGATGGTGATTTTATTGTAAGCATGTGAAAATTATTGTGAATTTGTGACATCAAGTTCACTTACTTCTTTTGGGTATTCCCTGATCTCATTTTCGTCGTGAAGGGGATTCCAGACCTGTGCAAAGAATTTGTCCTTCTTAGCTCTCATACCGTAATTCCAGGATTTTCTTTCGCATTCATCACACCAGTGACCACCTTCAAGGATAAGGCGGGGGCTGCCCTTGAAGTGATGACCGAACTGGCAGGTAAACTCAAGGGGAGTTTTCCAGTCGCCGGTCTTCATTTCTTTCGAATCACATGTGCCGCCTCTGAACTCTGCAGCTTTCTTCATATCTTCAAGAGTGAGTTCTTCTTCAGGTTTTGACTCATCATAGCCATGGTCGATGTGTACTACTGTGTCCCAGTCAGTGAAGACTTCCATCTGACTCAGTTTCTTTGGGATTCTGTCATAGGCTTCTTTGCTGCCCCAGTATGCATCGATATGGTCTTCCATGTTTTCATCAATCCAGTGTTTTGTACCGTGCTCAGAGTTTAAATCTTTTTTGAAAGTTGATTTGATAATGCTTCCCATGAGCTTTTGCCCGCCTGGAAGTTTTGTTATCACCTTTCCAGCTGTAACTGCGCTGCCAAGTTCCTTAAGATATGCATCATAGAAGTACTGCATGGAATCGCTTCTGAAATGCAGATACCTTTCCAGCTTGTCGGAATCAAGATAGTACTGTCCATGGAAATTTCTTGTTGCATACATCTTAGGATCGATCACCGGATCAAGTGTCTTAAATCCGAGAACGCCATACATATCCTTATACATTTCATAGGTGCTCACACGGCAGCTCTCACCACCACCAATGTTATAGATATGTCCCCAGAAGCTCTCGTCAAGAGTGCCCTCAGCATCAAAGGCTGCAAGGTTTCTCATTGCACGGCCGCTGTCTCTGTCAGAAGCATACTCAAGGACATTGAAAATGCAGTTGTGGAACTGGATTGCATCACGGATCTTGGCCATGGCAGGTCCGATGATTCCAGTCTGCCTAAGTGATACCCAGTAGTTTAGTCCGCTGTCGATAACATAGCGCTCTGCAGCAACTTTGGAAACCGCGTAGTAGTCGAACATACTGGGCTTTATGGGATCACCGACTCTTCCCCAGTGTATGGGCGGCATTCTGTCGCCGGTCTCCGCCACTGTTCCGATATAAACAAACTTGTAGGACTTTTCTTTGTTGCACTTTCTTATGGCATCAATCAGGTTCACGACCGAACCATAGTTGTTCTCCATAGCTTTCTTTGGATAGTAATCCGCAGCCGGTGAAACAAAAGCTGCAATGTGAAGTACCATGTCACTGTCAGCTACACAACCATATACATCATTTTTATTAAGCAAATCACCATAGCGGACTGACAGTCCTTCTTTACTGCTATAGCTGTCGAACAGATTATGGTTCTTTTCACTGTCTCTTACCAGTATCATCAAGTCATAAAGTTTACCTGTATCCGGAAGCATCTGCTTAAAGCTCTCAAAGCCCATGCCTCCGCCTGCTCCTGTCATAAATACAACAGGTCTTTTTACTGTGCTCATATTTATTCTCCCTTCATTCCTACCACGTTGGCTTTTCCATCAAGAACGTCTACGCAAAGCTTAATTGAATCACCGATTGCACTGTCAATGTCGTCCTCTTCTACATGAAGCGGAACACATCCAAGTTTTTTATCAATAAAGAGATTGCTGCACTGAAGGTCTGTGAACTTCACCATGTGAAGACCGCCCTGGATGTTGTTGGCTTCCTGCTCCTTCATAAGCTTTTTTCCGCCCATGGCATACATCCAGTTGGGAATTGTGATAACCTTTCTGCCTTCGCAACCAAGATACTTATGGACGATTGCAAGCATCTCTTTCCAGGTCATGTTGTAATAGCCTATCGGGTAACAGTTCCCGCCTTTGTTGTATTCGATAGCCCCGGCCAGAGCCTGTCCGACCTGATGAACTGTCACCATTGTGGTTCCTCCCTTGGGATAGAGAGTGACATTCTTCATACCTCTGATCTGTTCTACAAGGAACACCCATACAGGCTTTCTTCCGGGCTGTGTTCCGAAGATATAGGGAAGTTCCAGAACTGCCACATCGAAATCTTTATCAGCAAAAGACATAGCGACTTCCTCCTGATCAATTCGACTGCGAATGTATGGATGCCACTTTGTAAGTTCAAGTTCCGGTCTTGTCTTGGCGAAATAAGAGAAATACGATCCGCATATTGCCACGTGCTTCACGCCGCACTCTTTTGCAATGGCAAGTAGCCTCTTAAGAGGATCTATATTGTACTTTTTGAAAAGGTCATAGATTGGCGCAGGTCCTTCAACTCTCTCATCCACTCCGGCTGCAAATACAAAGCCCTCGCATCCATTCATATAAGCCTTGATTTCTTCATCCGACATTTCAAGATAGTTGCCGTATTCGATTTTCATTTCCGGAGGCAAAACTGCTCCCTGAGGAAGTGGAGGTAATGCAACAGATGTCACCTCATGTCCCCGCTCAATAAGTACCTTTGCTGCTTCGCTTCCAAGCAGTCCTGTTCCACCGATCATAAATACTTTCATTTTTACCTCTCCTTTGATCAAATTTATCAGCCGTTTATTCTTGTCATTTAGTTGCAGTTCAAATCTACTGTATGTATAATATAGACACCGTGTATTATTTACAACTTGCAATATTGTTTAAAACGTCGTAAACAATACACATTTTGAAAATGTGTACTAAAGTAAATGTTTTTTCTAAATTTGTAAGGATTGGTGAGGAAAGAAAATGGCCACTAAGAATAACAGAAGAACACTCATAACAAAGAAAATTCTTAAAGAATCATTATTGGAGCTGATGCAGGAAAAGCCGGTCTCCAAGATCACGATAAAAGAAATCTGTGACCTCTCGGAAATGAGCCGGTCTACGTTCTACCTTCACTATCAGGATCAGTTTGAGCTCTTGAAAGACATAGAAAAAGAGGTCCTCGAAAAGACCTTCGAAAACCTCAGAAAGATCGACAGTCCCATGAACACCATGGAATCTATCGAAGCTTTTTTAAGTTACGTCAAAGAGCACAGAACTACGTTTGGAATACTGCTCTGCCAGCCCGAAAATGAACTCTTCCAGCAGAGCATAATTTCCAGTGTGCAGAAATATGTTCAGGAATCCGCTCCGGAGATTGATGAAATACCCACTGCCCGCTACGTCTACACCTTTATCATGTATGGCAGTCTCAATGTAATTAAGACCTGGATAGAGAATGGATTTGATGCTGATATCCATGCGTTAGCAGAAGTCATCTACCATTCATGCAATAACATTGCCCGGAGCCAGGCCTGAATTTGATCCCGTCCCCCAGGCTCATTATCGCGCCTATACACTCTTTTCCAAGGTAATAAAGGATCGACAGGAAGTCGTTCTCATCAAAATGCATATTTGTGGCTATGCTCTTTCTCATAAATCCTTCAGGAAGAAGACCATCAAAAAAGATCTTTGTGCGCTCATGGGAAAAAGGTTCATCCTGGATTGGTAAAGAAATAGAAATGGCCCTTGAATCACTACGTGCCATATATTCTTTTGAATATGAGAAACGGGGCATCTTCGGAAGAATTGCCTTCAATCTCTCCAACCTTTACCTGATTTCCCTCAACTTCAAGATATACGTTGTAATGTCTCATTTATTTCCCCTCGCATTGACAGCAATATCAAGTCCCAGCATATTCGCAAGATATATAGCTTTCCCAAGCTCAGCTGTACTCTTGCCATTTTCCAGATCCGAAATAAAACTGATACTGAAGCCGGTGA
>JAEEGF010736235.1_pt1 | contig 12815 bp, 11 predicted proteins | sample 9134171 | NCBI WGS metagenome assembly JAEEGF01 (sample SAMN16246542, study PRJNA631951) | gut metagenome | biome: gut microbiome; feature: rumen; material: AP-attached | host: Bos | place: Iran: Karaj | collected 2018-10 | reverse complement strand
TAGCAATTCAGAGGCACCTCCAAGAACGCCACGCCGTCGGCGTCGACGATGAGCCGCGTCGTTCCTTTGACGATGATGAAGTCGTTGCGGAATTTCCACTCTTTACTGTCGCAGTTCACATTGATGTAATTGACTGTGTCGTAAACAAGTGTCACTTGGCTCTTGCCTGTTGCCTGCAATCGTGTGATGGTGCGGTCTATATTCTGTCGCACATTGAACTTACCGTTCTGCGACACAGCAGCAACCCGGCCGTTCTGCAAACCGACGACAGTCATCGACTTTGTATGGCTGTTGTCGTTCTGGGCGAAGGCGTGTCTGCAGCCAATCAGTGTCAGAAACAATGCGAGTGAATAGATTGTTCTTTTCATATCAGGTTATTTTTCAATAAGTTTACAGAATTGGTTATATAGATTCGTCTGGAACTCGAGGCGGCTGAGCCTAAGGCTGTTGACCAAATCTTCAAAGGCATAGTTGCGAACAGGACGCTCATCCGCAACGCTGTCAATGTCAGTGTCTACGTATGTTATCAGCTGGTCGGTCACAATCGGCTCGCTGCTTTCAACCTCGTCGGTCGAAAAGGCAAGGTCGAACGGCAGGAACTTCGAGCTGTACATCGTGTCGTCTTCTTCGATATATGTTATCAGCTGGTCGTTGCAGGCAGGCTTGGTTGCTGTTTGCGCGATGGGTTCAACAGGCTGGGTGCCAGATGCCTTTGGCGCTTTATTGATGACTGGAGCGACTTCCGCAATTAAAAGTTCTGGCTCATCCTCAACGGTGTCAGATATGACAGGGATTGATTTGACTTCGTTTTGCGCCAGCATTGGCTGTTGAGTCGGTGCCTGCTCGCCCTCATTGCCAGACATAAAGTGCAGAGCCACAGTTACTAGCAGAAGCAGGCAGGCGGCAGCCGACATCTTGCTCCAAAGTGGCAGCACCGCTCTCTTGCGTGGCGTGGTTGCAGCCATTTGGCGTAGACGCTCCTTGTTAGGGTAAACAGCTGTGGTGTCGGCTGTTATGCAAAGACTTGGGTCGTAGCCGTCGGCCATACGCTTCCATTCGGGATGCTGCGTCAGGATGGCTTCGACCTGCGCCTTCTCGTCGGGCGTGAGCAATCCCTCTTTGTATCGGAAAAGGACTAATTCAATATTTCGATTATTTATTTTCATATTTTATCATCTGATTTTCATTTTAGTAAGTATTGTCTTCATTTTCATTCTTGCTCGGAAGGCGGTGACTTGTACCGATTTGTAATTCATACTGGTAATGTCTGCTATTTCGCGGTAGTCATATCCTTCTATGTCGTGTAGGGTGAGTATGGTACGTTGCAGGCCGGTGAGTTGTTCGAAAGCTTTGACAATGGCGTCGTTGAGGTCGTAGTTGTCGAATGGAGTTGATACCGTTTCCATTTCTGGTGCCATATCCGATTGCGCCGACAGTCTTACGTTGTTATGGCGGATTGCGTCGATGAGTTTTCTGCGTGCCACCATCAGCAGGAATCCTTTGCAGTCGTCGAACGAGGTTGTCTCGTGCTTCTCCCACAATGCGGCAAAAGCCTCTTGCACAGCGTCGTCACACATCGTTTTGTCGCTGCAGCAGCGCAACGCGAAACGATAAATATCGTCTGCAAATAGATCTATTGCGTTGTTGTATTCGGCCAGCGTCATCTTGGGTTCTTTGCTTTTCTACTATATAATCGTTTCAGACCCCCAAAATGATACAGCTTGAAAAAATTTTTTTTCATTCGACACCGGGAACGGAACAACGAATTTTGGAGGTAAAATTGATGAAAAAAAGCCCTTTTGAAGCTATTCAGTTGAAAATCAACGAATAAGGCATAATACTCGCGCTATATTATAACTGTTTTATTCTCAATATGTTGCAATACCATCTTCGGTCGTTGTCCGCTCGTTGTCCAGTTGTTGTCCAGTTGTTGTCCAGTCACGAACGGACAACAACTGGACAACAACTGGACAACGAGCGGACAACGACCAGTGTTGGTGCGGTGCATATGCAGCGGAAATACAGAGGTTTCGCGTGCGGATGGTGTTGTCTTTGCTCGTGGGAAACTGGAAGTGTGTAAAAAATGGGGTGGGGTAGGGTGGTGTCGGGATGGTGAGGCGGCGTCTAATATTTGTCGAATTCGCAGATTTCGAGGTCTTTCGGGTGGTCGTCGAGGGTGAGTCGTACCAGTGTGGCTACGCGGTGGAATCCCTGTCGGCCAGCGGCACCAGGGTTGATGTGCAGCAGGTCGTAGCCCTTGTCGTACATCACGCGCAGTATGTGCGAGTGCCCGCAGACGAAGATGTCGGGGCGTTCGGCTATAATCAGCGGCAGGATGTGTTTGTCGTAGTGCCCCGGGTAGCCGCCGATGTGGGTCATAATGATTTTATGCCCTTCGCGTTGAAAGAGTTGCGTCTGTGGCAGCAGGTGGTGCATATCGGAGCAATCCATATTGCCGAATACGGCGACGACGGGTTTGAATTCGCGGAGCTTGTCGAGCACGTCGATGCCTATGTCGCCTGCGTGCCAGAGTTCGTCGCATTCTGCGAAAAAGGTGTAAACCTGTTGGGGGATGGTGCCGTGTGTGTCTGAAAGGATACCGATGCGCATTGGGTTTAAGGGGTGGAAAGGTTGAAAGGGTTAAAAGGGGTTTAGGGTGTTTAATTGTTGATTTGTTTAACACACTCCTCAGTCACTTCGTGACAGCTCACCTAGCTTAAGGGAGCATTTTTTGGAGGGTCTTGGGTGGAATGTTTTTATGATAACGGAATTATTTGAAAAATATTTGTATTTTTGTAAAAAATATTTTGTCTGACTATTTGTATAAAAGATTAAATGCGAGAAGGTAAGGGGAGGAGCGACGGTAATGCGCTCCGCGGAAACAGATATTTTGCGCCGTTTTTGATGATTGTTGCGGCCGCCTTCTGGGGCGCGTCGTTCATTTTTACCAAGGGCCTGTTCTTGAATGAACCGGCCATTACGCCTACCATCATTCTGACTGGCAGAATGCTGATTGCCACGCTGTTCACGGTGCCGTTGCTGCTGTTAACGGGCAGGTTGGAGCGCATCAAGAAGGGGCATCTGCGCTATTTCTTGATTCTGGCTTTCACCGAGCCGTTTATGTACAGCATCTGCGAGACGGGCGGCGTGCAGTATGTGTCGGGCAGCCTTGCGTCGATTATCGTCGCCACGATTCCGCTGTTTATCCCTTTCGGTATGGCGCTGGTTTACAAGGAGCGGCTCAAGGTGAATGCCGTCATTGGCGTGCTGCTGTCGCTGGTGGGTATCGCGCTGATGTCGCTCAACAGCGATTTCTCGTTCTCGGCAAGTCCCAAGGGCTTGGCACTGCTTGCCTGTGCGGTGTTCATCGCTGTGGTTTACACTCTTATACTGGTCAAGGTGCTTGATCACTACCATCCGATTACGATAACGTGCTATCAAAACCTTATAGGCCTGTTCTACTTTCTGCCGCTGATGCTGGTGATGGATCACGAAAGCCTGCCGCTGCTGTCCTATTCGCCCAAGATGTGGCTTATGCTGGCTTTCCTCGGTGTGTTTTGCTCCACGCTGGCGTATATGCTGTTCAACTACGGCGTGAAACGCCTTGGAGCTACATCGGGCTCGGTTTACAACAACATCATCCCCGTGTTCTCTCTGCTGCTGGCTCTGGCCATAAGGCAGGAGTCGTTCAGCTGGCTCAAGGTGGCGGGAATGGCGATAGTGCTTTTTGGATTGACTGTGGCTCAGCGAAATGGGAAAAGAAAAGAGATTTCGTCGGATGCTGTACAATAAATAAACGCTTATGTCGTTAAACATAGATATGAGAAAGGTAAGAAACATCATAATATGCTCGCTGCTAATGGCTTTGGTGGCCGTTGGATGCGACCGCTTCGAGGGCGACACCGAGGTGCCGTCGTATATCAAAGTCGACGCTGTCGTCGTTGAGGACAATCCTTCCGACTCGTGGAGCCCTGACAAGGGCTTTTTCTCGTCGAACGTGGATGCCGTCAACATAATCATCTGGAAGAGCGGTGATACCGCCGAGACCAACCTCGGCACTTTTCAGCTGCCCTGCAAGGTGCCTGTGCTGCGCAGCGGTGTCATCGACCGTATGCGGATAGTTCCAGTTGTGAAGCAGGACGGCGTTGCCGGCAAGCGCATATCATATCCTTACTATGAGCCAATCAACTTCACCGACGTGACCCTTGCTGCCGACTCGGTGACAGACTTCGACACACTGCGTACACGCTATATTTCCAAGTCGTTGATGAAGGTCCTGTGGCAAGAGTTCTTCGAGCCGGGCCCTGGTGAGATAACGTTCGACTCGACGGTGAAGCGCTGCTACAGCCTCGACACCGTCCCGCAAGGCAACGGCGGCTACGGATGCGGCGTTGTGCGTGTGCCCGAGGGTGCCACCTACGTCAGGTTTGCCACCGACACAACCTATACTATCAACGACCCGCAAGCCATCGTGTATTTGGAGATGGATTATTGGAGCGACTTCGATTTCAGCGTGGAACTCAAGAATCCCTCCTATCAGGACGGGCCGGTGGAGCTATACTCGCATATGACTATCTACGGCAAGCCGGAACGTGGCTGGCAGAAGATTTATATCAACATCGGCGCCCTGTGGTCGAAACGCTTTAACCACTACCCGCACATCAGGCCGCATTTCACTATCCTCAACGATGAGGGCAAGAGCGGCAACCTCTTTATTGACAACGTTAAACTGGTGGTGTTGTAGATTGTGAAACGTGAAATGTGAATCGTGAAAACAGGACGTCAGACAGCAAAATATATCTTGTGGGACGCTTTCGCGGCGCTCGTGGCTTGGGCTGTGTTTTTCTTCTACCGCAAGCTGTCGATCGAGCACAATCGTTTTGACGATGTCAACCTTGTGTTTCAGGACCGCAATTTCTGGTGGGGCATTGTGCTGCTGCCTATCGCTTGGTGCTGCTTCTATGCCATTCTGGGTACCTACAAGAATGTGTTTCGCAAGGCTCGCCTCAAAGAGCTCCAGATGACCTTCTGGGCGTCGCTGATAGGTGTCATTGTCATATTCTTCGCGCTTCTGCTCGACGACAACATCTACTCCTATCGCACCTATTATGTCAGTTTCCTGATGCTCTTTGTGCTGCATTTCGCACTGACCTACATCGGGCGGCTTTGCATAACATCACGCACGGCACGCCTGATACATACACGCAAGATTGGCTTCCCGACACTGCTTGTGGGCAGCGGCGAGAAGGCTTACAACACCTACCTTGATCTTGACAGTCAGGCAGTTTATTCGGGCAACCTCTTTGTGGGTTTCATCAAGGTAAACGGCTACACCGACGAACGTTTGGCGCAAGCTATGCCTTATCTCGGTGACACGGAGGCGATTAACAGCTTGATAGAGAAGTACAATATCGAAGAGGTCATCTTTGCAATTGATGACCACGATGACACGAAGATAACACAGATTATTCGCCTGCTCGACAGCAGAGACGACGTGATTTTGAAGATTACGCCCAATATGCGCGACATCGTCTACGGCTCGGTCAAGCTCAACTCTATTTTCCACTCGCCCCTCATCACCATCAATCCGCGTCCGATGGAGGAGTGGCAGTACTCGGTCAAGCGACTGATGGATATTCTGTTGTCGCTGTTGGCACTCGTGCTGCTCTCGCCGGTGTTCCTTGTCACCGCCATTATTGTGAAGTGCACTTCGCCAGGACCTATCTTCTATGCGCAGGAGCGTATTGGCTATCGCGGCAAGCCGTTCAAGATGCACAAGTTCCGCTCGATGTATGTCGATGCAGAGGCTTCGGGTCCTGCCTTGTCGAGCGACGACGACCCGCGCATCACACCCTTCGGTCGCATTATGCGCAAATATCGCCTCGATGAGATTCCGCAGTTCTACAACGTGCTGAAAGGCACTATGTCGCTTGTGGGTCCTCGTCCCGAGCGGCAGTATTTCATTGACAAGATTGTGGAGCGGGCGCCTGAATATATGCTGCTGCATAAGGTCAAGCCTGGCATAACATCGTGGGGGCAGGTCAAATACGGCTACGCTGAGAATGTGGACGAGATGGTGGAGCGTCTGCGCTATGACTTGCTTTATTTGGAGAATATGTCGCTTGCAACCGACATCAAGATATTGCTTTATACGGTTTTGATAATCTTCCAGGGACGAGGAAAATAAACAGGGAGTTAAAGGACAATAGAAATTCTAAATAAATCAACAAAATAAAAAAAATCTAAATGAAAAAAACAATTTTAACCATTGCAACTATGGCATTAATCGCTACGGGTTGTCACAAGAAAACCGAATTGACTTCGGGTATCAACCTCGACAACCTTGACACAACCGTGTCGCCGCTTGAAGACTTCTATCAGTACGCCTGCGGCGGCTGGATGAAGAACCACCCGCTCGATGCTGAGCACTCGCGCTACGGCTCGTTCGATTTCCTCGCAGAAGAGAACCAGAAGCAGCTCAAGGGCATCATCGACTCTGTCTCTGCCAACAAGAACGAAGCTGGCTCGATTGCAGACAAGATCGCTACGCTCTACAACATTGGTATGGACAGCGTCCGTCTGCAGGAGCAGGGTTGCGAACCCCTCAAGCCCTACCTCGAGGAAATCAACAACCTCAAGACCCGTGAGGACATCTGGAATGAGATCCTCAAGATGCACCATCGTGGCAACCACGTATTCTTCGGCGTTTTCGGCGAGGCTGACAAGGACGACGCCAAACAGTGCATTGCTTGGGCTTACCAGACAGGTCTGGGCCTTGGCGACCGCGACTACTACCTCCTTGACGAGGGCAACAACGCTAAGCTCCGCGTCGGTTATGTCGAGCTGATGACCAAACTCTTCGCTATGGCCGGCTACGACCAGATGAGCGGCATCAAGGCCGACAAACTCGCCAAGATGGTTATGGACTTCGAAACCCGCCTTGCTAAGTCGCACCTGACTCAGCTCGAATGCCGTGACCCCTTCGCAACCTTCAACCGCTACACTCTTGATGAGGCAACCAAATTCACTCCCAACATCGACTGGAAGGGTTACTTCACCTCGATGAACATTCTCGACGGTATGAAGAGCTTCAACATCGCTACTCCCAAATGTCTCGCCGAGGTCAACAAGGCTTTGGCTGATGCCGACATCAACACCATCAAGGCTTACTTCGCTTGGCACGAGATCAATGCTGCTGCCTCTTACCTCAGCGACGACTTTGTCAATGCTAAGTTCGACTTCTACGGCAAGCAGATGAGCGGCAAGGAAGTCAACCGTCCCCGCTGGAAACGCGTCACCGACGTCGTTGACGGCGCTATGGGTGAGGCTCTTGGCAAACTCTATGTCGAGAAGTATTTCCCCGCAGAGGCCAAACAGCGTATGGAGGTCCTCGTCAACAACCTTATCGAGGCTCTTGGACAGCGCATAGATATGGCTACTTGGATGACCGATCAAACCAAGGCCAACGCCCACGCCAAGCTCAACACCATCTACGTAAAGATTGGCTATCCCAACAAATGGCGTGACTACAGCGGACTTGAAATCAAGGACGACAGCTACTATGCCAACATCGTTCGCAGCAACGAGTTCGATATGGATTATATGCTCAGCAAGATCAACAAGCCCGTCGACCGCGATGAGTGGGGTATGACTCCGCAGACGGTCAACGCCTACTACAACCCGACAACCAACGAAATCTGCTTCCCCGCAGCTATCCTCCAACCTCCTTTCTTCCAGTTCGATGCTGACGATGCCGCCAACTATGGCGCTATCGGTGTTGTCATCGGTCACGAGCTGACCCACGGCTTCGACGACCAGGGTCGCAACTACGACAAGGACGGCAACCTCAACGACTGGTGGACCGAGGAAGACTCTAAGAACTTCGACAACAACAAGCAGGTCCTTATCGACGCCTTCAACGCTGTCAAGGTTCTCGACGATCCTGAAACCTATGCCAACGGTGCCCTCACCCTCGGTGAGAACATCGCCGACAACGGTGGTCTGCACGTCAGCCACCTTGCTATGATGAACGCTATGGCTAAAGGTCAGATCAACAAGGACAAGATGGACGGCTTCACTCCGCAGCAGCGTTTCTTCCTTGCTTATGCAGCTGTTTGGGCTTCGAATATCCGTCCCGAGGGTATTCTCCAACTCACCCAGATGGACGTCCACTCGCTGGCTCGCAACCGCGTCAACGTCACTCTGCCTCACATCGGCGAGTTCCACGATGCTTGGGATGTCAAGGCTGGCAACAAGATGTGGCTCGATCCCGACAAACGCGCCCAGCTTTGGTAGTGTAAGGCTGCCGACGTCCGCGTCGGTTATTACCGAATAGTAACTCATTATAAAACGGAGGCAAATGCCTCCGTTTTTTTATGCGTCAATCGTAGGGCACGGCTAAATCTTTTGCTCATATAGGCAGTTTTGTCTTTTTTTTGTATTTTTGCAAAACAAAACCAATGTTATGAAGCAACGTATTGCTCTGCTTATCAAGTTATACATTCTCTTGCTACTCCTTTTCGTGTTGCAGAAGGCGCTCTTTATGCTTGTGAATATGGGTTATGCCGACGGCGCGCCGTTCGGTGAGTGTGCGCTTGCCCTTTGGCACGGATTGCGCTTGGATTCTGTCGCTGCGTCCTATCTGCTTATAATTCCGCTTCTGCTGGCTGCTGTCAGCTGTATAGTCAGAAAGATGCGCCTTGGGAAGGCTTTGGACTTTTATTATGTTCCAATAGCACTGGTTATGGCTCTTGTCTTTGCCGCCGACCTTGTGCTCTACCACTTCTGGGGGGCCAAGATTGATGCCAACGACCTGATATATGTATTGAAACCAAAGGATATGTTCGCCAGCGTCAGTTGGTGGACGATACCCATTGGCATAGTGCTTATAGGTGCTTTAGCTTGGTTCTATATTTTCTGCATCCGCCGTGTGACAGGGAAGGACTACAAGCCTGTCGCCAACCGCTGGGCGGCACTGCTCTTCATTCCGCTGGCAGGACTGGTGTTCCTTGGTATGCGTGGTGGCGTATCGCAGTCAACAGCCAATCCGTCCTATGCTTATTATTCCAATCATTCGTTCTGCAACCACTCGGCTTTGAACCCGCTTTTCAATATGTTCCACTCGCTGTCCAAAAAGGAAAATCTTGAAGATGAGTTCAATTTTATGACCGACAGCGAGGCTGAAAGCATTGTGGCTCCCTGTTTCGTGACAAGTGCTGAGATTACAGACACTTTGCTTTCTGTGACAAGACCTGATGTGTTGCTTGTCGTATGGGAAGGCGGTGGTTGGGATATGACGATGAACGACAGCGTCGCTCCCAACCTGATGCGATATGCATCTGAGGGCGTGCTGTTTACCAATTGCTACGCCAACAACTTCCGTACCGACCGAGGACTTGTGTCTATCCTGAATGGCTGGCCTGGGATGCCCACTACGTCGCTTATGAAAATGAGCGGGCTCTGCGGACGGCTTCCCTCCATAGTGCGCACGTTGCGTGGTGAGGGCTATGCGACACGCTTTGTTTATGGTGGCGATATCGACTTCACCAATATGCGTGGCTATATGCTTGAAACTGGTTTCGAGAGTGTTCTCGGCAGCGAGGACTTCGGCCGTCAGGCCAAACTCAGCAGTTGGGGTGCTCCCGATGCCTATACGTTGCAGCCTTCGGTGCTTGGCTATGACAAACAAAACGACAAGTCGCGGCTGGACGTCATCCTCACCCTGAGCAGCCACGAGCCTTGGACCGTGCCAATGCAGCGTCTGGCCGACGACCGCAAGAATGCGTTTGCCTACACCGACTCCTGCCTGGCGGTGCTGATAGACAGCTTGAAGCGGATGCCTGTCTGGGACAGCTTGCTTGTCATTATCGTTCCCGACCACGGAGTGCCGCTCTCCTCCTCGCAGTCGACAAGCGACTACAGGGTGTCGCACATCCCTATGGTGTGGATCGGCGGTGCGGTGAAGAGCTCTCATAAGGAAATCGACATTTTGATGAGCCAGAGCGACATAGCGACAACGCTTCTGTCGCAGATGCAGCTCGATTCCAAGCCTTTCCCTTTCAGCCGAAACGTCCTTTCCCCTCAATACACAAGCAACTACCACTTTGCCGTCCATTGTTTCAAAAACGGATGCAACCTGATTGATACGGAGGGCGTAACGCGCTTAGAATGCGCCGACAACTCGGCAACGGCCCTCTCCGGCTCGCACGGCGGCAACGAGGCGACATTCATCAAGGCGATGCTGCAGCATCTCTACAAATCAACTGCGGCCGTCTTCAAAAAGTAAAGTATATATCATCAACATAATAAATAATCCAATGAAAAAAAGTACATTATTCGTAATCGCAGCCGTGGCTGTATTGGCTGCAAGCTGCTGTGGCGGCAAGGAAGAGTGTTCCAACGGCACTGTCAACGCCACCGATGCAACAATCAACACTATTATGCAGCGCAAGAGCGTGCGCTCCTACACCAGCGACACTATTGCTGCTGATGTGATGGAAAAACTGCTCCGTGCCGCCGTCGCCGCCCCGTCGGGAATGGACGTCCGTCCGTGGCATATCGTCGTTATGACCGACAAGAGCCAGTACGACAAGCTGTTTGAGGGCAATTTCAATATGGAGAAATTCCAGCAATCTGCCGCTGTGGTCATCTTCTGTGCCGACACCACCATTACGCGTGCTCCGCGCGAGAACCCCAACGGTCCTGTCGAGACCAAGCCCAACAGCATTTGGCGTGACGATATGGGGGCTTGCACCGAGAACTTCCTCCTTGCTGCCGAAGCCTATGGCCTTGGCGCCGTATGGACGGCCTGCTATCCTTTCCACGACCGTATGGACCCTGTGGCTGCCTATCTCAATCTGCCCGGCAACATTGTGCCCTACAGCATCGTTCCTGTTGGCTATCCTGCCGGCGACGAGCAGCCCAAGGACAAGTGGAACCCCGAGCGCATACACTACAACCGCTGGTAATGCCCGTCAAGGCATAACACAAAAAAAGAAAACAGGACGACAGCCGTCCTGTTTTCTTTTTGCATTATTGGCGTATGTCACATATACTTGAATTCTTCAATCTCTCTGCGGTCACGCTTTGTCGGGCGTCCCGAGCCACGGTCGCGCTTCTCGAAGCCGTATTGACGCGCCATCTGTATGCGCTCATACTCCTCTTGCGGTGTCAGGTCTGTCAGGTAGTTCTCCACCAGTTTCGCTCCCACGCGGTTGCCCAGCAGGGCCTTCACCTGTACGGTCCGGTGCATCTGGTCGATGTTCAGCTCGTAGATCTCGCCTTCACTGATTTCGTGCGACGCCTTGACAGGCATTCCGTTCATCTTCACGCGACCCGACCTGCAGGCGTCGGTAGCCAGGCTTCGCGTCTTGAACAGTCGCACGGCCCACAGGTATTTGTCAATGCGTATATCGCTCATTTGGCGCGGAAATAAATGTTCATAGGCACACCGTGGAAGTCCCACATCTCGCGCATCCTGTTCTCCACAAAGCGACGATAGGGGTCGCGAACATATTGCGGCAGGTTGCAGAAGAACACAAACTGCGGATAGGGGGTGGGGAGCTGGGTAATATATTTGATTTTTACCCATTTCCCTTTCACGCTCGGCGGTGGATTCTGCTCCTTGACGATAGGCAGCAGGGCATCGTTGAGCTCCGATGTCGATATCTTGCGGCTACGGGCGTTATACACCGCGCGAGCGGTCTCCAGCACCTTGTGGATGCGCTGCTTGTTGATGACCGACGTGAAAACAATCGGCACGTCATCGAACGGCGATATGCGCTCGCGTATCAGCTGCTCGAACTCTTTGTGCGTATTATTGTCTTTCTCAATCAAATCCCACTTGTTGACGACTATCACCACGCCTTTGTGGTTGCGCTGAATAAGGCCGAAGATATTGAGGTCCTGCTGCTCAAGCCCCTGCGAGGCGTCAAGCATCAGTATGCACACGTCGCTGGCTTCTATGGCGCGCACCGAACGCAACACCGAGTAGAACTCCAGATCCTCGCTCACCTTGCTCTTTTTGCGCAGTCCCGCCGTGTCGACAAAGTTGAAGTCGAACCCGAACAGGTTGTAGTGCGACAGCACCGAGTCGCGCGTGGTGCCTGCAATGGGCGTCACAATATTGCGCTCTGTGCCGGTGATGGCGTTGATAAACGACGACTTGCCCACATTGGGGCGTCCCACTACGGCTATGCGCGGCAGCCCATCGCTCTGCTCTTCTTCGCCTTCGTCAAAGTCGGCCACCACAGTGTCGAGCAAGTCGCCCGTGCCACTGCCGGTGATGCCGGCAATAGGGTAGAGTTCACCCAATCCGAGAGCATAGAACTCGCCTATAGTCTCCTGGCGTGCGGCGGTGTCGCATTTGTTCACCACCAGCAGGACTTTCTTCTTGCAGCGGCGCAGCATATCGGCCACATCTTCATCCATCGGCGTAAGGCCCTCTTTGGCGTCGACAAGGAACAGTATGACGTCGGCCTCGTCTATGGCCAGCGCCACCTGTTTGCGTATCTCGGTGTCAAACTCGTCGTCGCCGCCAATCACATAGCCGCCGGTGTCGATAACCGAGAAGTGCTTGCCGTTCCAGTCGCTGTGGCCGTACTGACGGTCGCGGGTCACGCCGGCAGTCTCGTCGACGATGGCCTTGCGCTCCTCTATAAGTCTGTTGAAAAGCGTTGATTTGCCCACATTCGGGCGGCCGACTATTGCGGCAAGTCTGTTCATAACTGTCTCCGACTCTTTAAAAATCTGACATCGCTGCCGACAAACCGCAGCATATCCATAGTCGATAAACGCGATGATATCCGCTCTCCGTA
>JAEEGF010273781.1_pt1 | contig 12815 bp, 10 predicted proteins | sample 9134171 | NCBI WGS metagenome assembly JAEEGF01 (sample SAMN16246542, study PRJNA631951) | gut metagenome | biome: gut microbiome; feature: rumen; material: AP-attached | host: Bos | place: Iran: Karaj | collected 2018-10 | reverse complement strand
GCGCGAGACGAACCGCGGCGGCGCCTCCACCTCGACGGCCGCATCCTCTGCGACGGCGCGCCCGCACTTCGTCTCAACGCGTCCATCCACCCGCACCTTGCCAGCTAGAACGAGCGCCTGCGCGGCGGTGCGCGAAGGCGCAAGCCCCCGTGCGAAGAGAAGAGCGTCAAGACGGCTTCTGCCTCCCATGGCGATTCAGACGCAACGACGCATGCGGTCACTTCTCTATCGCGGAGACCTTGCGCACGTCTGGGGCGAGTATGCGCTGCTGCACGCCAGGGGCCGTCTCGAGAGTGATGTTTCCGAGAGGATCCTTCTCCACCAGAACGCCGCGCACTATGCCGCGCGTGGTGTCCACCACCGTGTCAGGCGTGAAGATGCGCTTCAGGCGCGCGTAGAGCTGGGTGGTCTCGCGCGATGTGACGTTGATCTTGTAGCCTTTGTCCTCATATCCATCGCAGTGCACCAGCACCGTGTGCGAGCCCACCGCCACCTTCTCGATCGCGAGCAGCTTCGACTTTACGGAATCGCCCTGTTCGGCCGTGGTGCCGGCGGACTTGCCGTCGATGAACACGCGCGCGCCGGGTGGCGTGGTGATGATCTCGATGCGCCCGAGCGTGCTCTCGAGCGTGAACTCCTCGGTGGACTCCCCCGCGTTCGCGATCTCCACCGTGCGCGTGGCGGGCGCATACCCCTCCAGCTCCACGCGCAGGCTGTGCTCGCCCGGCTTCACGGAGGAGAGGTCCAGCGGCGTCTTGCCCTTGAAGTCGTCGTCGATGAACACGCGCGCCCCCTCGGGCGTCGAGACCACCTTGAGCTGAGCCGCGCGCCCCTTCAGGCGCAGCGAGAGCGTCTGGCTCGCCCCCGCCTGCATGCGCAGCTCGCGCGTCTCCTCCTCGTATCCCGCGAGGCGGAACACTATCGTCGCAAGCCCCTTGGGCACGTTCGTGAGCTTAATCGGCGTCACGCCGCGCTCAACGCCGTTGACTATCACGGTTGCGCCCTCTGGCTCGGTGCTGCATTCCACCACGCCGGAGTCGAGCGAAAGCTCCTCCTCGCGCACGAGCGGACGCCTCCCGTCAGTGCGCACCTCGATCTTCTTCGTCTGGTAGCCGTTCAGCGAAAGGACCAGCGAGTGGGCGCGTCCGCTCGCAAGCGACGTCACGAGAAGCGGCGTCACGCCCAGCGACACGCCGTTGCACTTCACGTCCGCCCCCGCAGGCTCCGTCTTCACGAGGATGATGCCCTTCTCCTCTGCGAGCTGGAAGTTCTTCTGCTCGAACGCGCCGGGCTTGATCTGCACGAACGCGTGCTGCGTCACGCACGACGGCGCCTCGACGCGCAGCAGGTGGCTTCCGGGCTCGAGGCCGAACACCGAGCACGGCGCCGGGCCGTGAAGCTTGCCGTCCACGAACACCTTCGCCCCCTCGGGCTGGGCGGTGACGTCGAGGCGCGCGGGCACCTCCTGCTCGACTGCCGAGGCGGCGAGCGCGCACAGAAGCGCGCAGCAGGCGGAAAACACGTGGATCTTCATCACTTGAGCCCTTTCTTCATGCGGTTCTCTACGTCCAGAAGCTTGCTCGCCGCCTCAGAATGGCGGGGGTCCTTGGCGTCCGGCACCATCTGGCACAGCACGCGCAGCTCCTGCTCGGCCGTGCGCCAGTCGGCGAGGTTTATCGCGCGGTCGGCGCGGAAGCGCTGGTCGCGGTAGCGTTTGTCGAGCTCGGCCTCAACCTCCTTCTGGCGGTTGACCAGAGCTCCGTACGTCTCGGGCTTGGGGTTGACGGTGTCGAGGTAGAACACGGCCTCGTTGTACGCGGCGAGCGCGGCGGCGATGTTGCCGTACTGGACGTCGCGCTCCTCCCACTTGGCGTCGCCCTCGCGGCGCAGCTCGGCGCTCATCTCAACGAGCTTCTCGGCGGAGAACTGTATGGCCCAGATGCCGAGCTCGTTCTTCGAGAACGTCTCGAGCTGCTCGCGCACGGCGCGGAACTCGTTCGGCTCGGGCGCATTCTCGATCGAGGTGGAGAACACCTTGTCGCCGCGAACCACCTTGAGCGAGAAGCTCTTGAGCGTGCCGGCCACGAGAGGCACGCCAGTGTACTCAGGCGAAAGCTTGTAGAGCTCCGGCGCGGAGAGGATGGCGGTGAGGCGCTCCACCGCGTTGGACGGCAGCTGTGAGGTCTTGCGGACGTGGCGGTTCTCCTTTGGCACGTCGTCGATCTCAACAGTCATCACTCCGGCCTGGTCCATTGAGAGCGCGTAGCGGTACACGCTCTCCTTGTCGGCCTCGACCTTCTCGAACGAGAGCGCGAGAAGGCGCGCAGGGGGCTTGGCCTGAAGCGGTTGCGCGGCCGGCTCGGGCTTCGGGCGGGCGCCGTCCGAAAGAATCACCACCGCGGCCCCCACGACGGCAAGTAGCGCCACAGCCCAGATCACGAAGCGCATTGGCGCCGGCTTGCCGCCTGCGCGGCCTGACTCATCCTTGCGCCCGAGGCCGAGGTCGACCTTCGTCTCGGCGGGGGACTGCGCGGCCTGCGCCGCAGGAACCACCGCGGCGGGGGCGCCTTCGTCTGCCGCGGCCACCGTCAACGTCGTCTCTCCGGCCTCCACCACGTCGCCCGCCTTCAGCTCCACAGAGTCGGCCCCCAGCAGCGCGCCGTTCACCGTGGTGCCGTTCGCGCTCGCAAGGTCCGTCACCCACACCGAGCCGTCGCGCATCTCGAATAGACAGTGGTTCCGCGAAAGCGCGGGATCCTGCACCGTCACTTCGCAGGACGAAGACCTTCCCATTCTTAGCCCGGCCGGCGGCACCTCGAAGCGCTGCCCCGCAAGCGGGCCCTTCGTCACCTTAATGCATGGTGTGCTTTTGCTCATTCTCAAGTTCCCCTTTCATCCGTCAGAAGGCGCTCTTTGCAAGCTGCGTGAGTATCGGCCCAAGCAGAATCACGCCCACTGCAGGAAAAATGCACAGAAGAAGCGGCCCCAGCATCTTGACCGGAGCCTCGTTGGCGAGCTTCTCGGCGCGGTCGAAGCGCCTGCCGCGCAGCTGCTCGCTCTGGATGCGGAGGATGGAGCCGATCGAGACGCCAAGCTCGTCGGCCTGCACCAGCGCGTAGGCGACGCTCTTGAGGTCGGGCTGGCGCACGCGCTCTGCCATGTTCTTGAGCGCGACGCGACGCGGAGTGCCCACCTGTATCTCCTTCGTCATGCGGATGAGCTCCTCGTTCAGCGGATCGAGCTTGCGGCGCTCGCAGTTGCGCTGGAGCGCGCTCATGAAGTCCATGCCCGCCTCAACGCTGAGAGTGAGCAGGTCCAGGACGAACGGCAGAGCGCGCATGATCGAGAAGTGGCGGCGCTTGAGCGTGCGCCTCAGCCACGAGATCGGGTAGATGTAGCTCCAGAAGACGCCAAGCATGCACAGAGGCAGCCAGTTCTCGGCGAAGAAGGAACCCGGCATCGCCGCGCCCAGGCCCAGCACGGCGAGAATCCACGCGCCGCCGCAGGCGATCGGCATTAGGAGCTTCAGTGCTATGAACTCCTCGCCGGAGAGAAGCCCCTCGAGCCCAGAGGCCACAATCATCCAGTCGGCCTCGCTGCGCGCCTTCTCGAAGAACTGCGATCGCACGATGCCGCGCAGGTTGTCCACGAACGGCAGCAGCATGCGCATCACGAGCGGCAGGCGCCGCTCGGTGCGCCGTCCGTCCGCAAGCGTCACGTAGGTGATCTCTCGCGCGATCGAGGCCGCGTAGTACGCGAACCCCGCTGCGCAGATGCTCCACGCGGCGAATATCAAGGCTATGTGTATAGACTGTGGCATAAGTTGATGGGATAAATTTTATCAAATACTCCCTAGCATGTGAAGCGGATATTTGATATCATATTGCCACTTTCTTTCGGGACAGTAGCTCAACTGGACAGAGCGACGGTTTCCTAAACCGTAGGTTGGGAGTTCGATTCTCCCCTGTCCCACCAGAGTGAAGGCGTGAAAGCGAGCGCTTTCCCTATATCCCATTCTGGCCCATTCCAAGGCTGAGATACCACACAAGAATCCTCGGCCCCCAGAACGCCCACGCCACGGCCCCCATCGCGATGAACGGACCATACGGCACCGCGGTGAAGCCGCCCAGCTTCGCCTTCCCCTTCGCAATCATCACCACGCCCCCCGCAGCCCCGATGAAGGACGACGCCACTATCGTGAAGAGCACGGCCCACGGGCCGAAGAACGCCCCCACCGCGCCCATCAGCTTCACGTCGCCGAAACCAAGCGCGTCCTTCTTGAGAATCTTCGAGAACGTCCATCCCACCAGCCACAGGAACAGGAATCCTCCAACCATTCCCGCAAGCGACATGTAAAGCGCGTCCAGACTCTTCAATTCGCCCTGCAGCTCCGGCACGAAATAGCTCAGCGGCACTCCAAGAATCATCCCGCCTATGGTCACGCGGTCGGGCAGATAGAAGTGCTCAAGGTCGATGAACGAGCCCAGCATGAGACCCGCGAAGGCGATCCAGCACGCAGGGACAGTCCACAGCATGCGCCGCGCCACAATCCCCAGCGCAGGCTCCGAATGCAGAAAGAACGGCATTCCCCACTGCATGTACGCCATCAGGAAAAGAATGCCGCCCATCAGCTCGACAATCGTGTAGCGGATCGATATCGGCTCGTGGCAGTTCGCGCACCTTCCGCGCAGGCAGCACCAGCTCACGATGGGGATGTTCTGATACCAGCGGATGGGCGCATTGCAGCGCGGGCAGTGCGAGGGCGGGCTCACAACGCTCTCGTCGCGAGGAATGCGCCAGATGCACACGTTGAGGAAGCTCGCGATGCAGGCGCCCATGCCAAATGCGAAGCAGGCGAATACCGTGAAGTAGTAGAGGTCCATGGCAAACTACCGTTTGACGGTGACTGGCGCGCGGCCGAGTATGGCAAGCGCGCTCTTGAGATCATTCCATATCTGGCGCTTGGCCTTGGTGATGCCCTCGCCCTCGCTGCCGAAGCACGCAAGTATCTTCGCGGGCGAATATGTGACTACAGCCGGAACGTCCGCGACCTTAGTCCACATTCCCAGCGCGGCGTGCTGACCCGGCGCGAACACCTGAAACGCCTCTCTGCCAAGGACTATGTAAACGCGCGCACGAGGCCTCTCCGCCGCCGCCGCGGCAGCTTCCTTCACCATCGAATCCCTGTTCGAACACCCCATTGCGCGAAGCATGTTGCGCATCATCTCCGCCGCCTCGCCTTCCGGACGCTTGTCCACGATGAAGGCGAAGTCCTTGAGCTCCGACGGTTGAGTGGTTTCGGGTTTCGAGGTTTCGGGTTTCGAAGTTTCGGGTTTCGAAGTTTCGAAGTTTCTGGTTGCGGGTTTCGGAGGTTCGGGTTTTACCGGCATGAGCAGCGCACGGTCGCATTCGACCGTGCGCGTGCCCAGCTCTCTTTCGAGCTCCAGCGCCTCCTCGAAGGCGCCGAGTATTTCGTCCAGCGTCGTCACTGCCCCTTGTAGCCGTACGGATTCTTGGACTGCCAGCGCCAGAGGTCTTCGCACATCTTCTCGATGCCGCGCTCAGCCTTCCAGCCGAGCTCCTTGGCCGCGAGGGCGGGATCCGCCCAGCATTCGGCGATGTCGCCCGGGCGGCGCGGCTTGATCACATACGGCACCTTTCTGCCGCTTGCGGCCTCGAACGCCTTCACGATCTGCAGCACGGAGTATCCGTTGCCTGTGCCGAGGTTGTAGATCTTGAAGCCAGGCTTCTCGGCGAGCTTCTCGATCGCGCGCAGATGGCCGATGGCGAGGTCCACCACGTGGATGTAGTCGCGAATTCCAGTGCCGTCGGGCGTGGGGTAGTCGCTGCCGAACACGCTCAGCTCCTTGAGGCGGCCAACCGCCACCTGGGCCACGTAGGGGAGAAGGTTGTTCGGGATGCCGGCAGGGTCTTCGCCGATGTCGCCGCTCTCGTGGGCGCCGATCGGATTGAAGTACCTGAGCAGAATCGTGTTCCACTCGGGATCGGCCTTCTGCACGTCACGGAACACCTGCTCCATCATGAGCTTCGTCCAGCCGTACGGATTCGTGCATCCGGGCGTGGGGAAGTCCTCGCGGATTGGCACGCTCTGCGGCTGGCCGTACACGGTGGCCGAGCTGGAGAAGACAACGTTCTTGCAGCCGTGCGCAGAGAGCACCTTCAGCAGCGTGAAGGTGCCGCCGAGGTTGTTCTCGTAGTACTTGAGCGGAATCTGGGTGGATTCGCCCACCGCCTTGAGGGCGGCGAAGTGGATCGTCGCGTCGAACGGCTTCTCCGCGGCCACCACCTTGTCTAGCGCGGCCTCGTCGCGGATGTCTAACTCGTAGAACTTCGGCGCCCTGCCCGCCAGCTTCGCGACGCGCCTGAGCGACTCCTCGCAGGAGTTGCACAGGTTGTCCACCACCACCACGTCATGGCCCGCCTTCAGCAGCTCCAGAACGGTATGCGAGCCGATGTACCCGGCGCCTCCAGTGACAAGAATCTTCATTCCCACACCTTCAAACTTTCAAGCCTTCAAACTCTCAAACCCTTAAACTTTCAAACTACCGCGTGGACACGCGGTCGTTGTACTCGCCGGTCTCGGTGTTGATGCGGATCACGTCGCCTTCGTTGATGAAGAGCGGCACAGGGCACACGTACCCGCCTTCGACCGTGGCAGGCTTCATCACCTTGCCGGACGCGGTGTTGCCCTTCACGCCGGGCTCCACCTTGATCACCTTGCGCTCCACGAGCTGCGGGAGGTCCACGCCGATCACGCGGTCGTTGAAGAAGAGCGCCTTCACCTCCATCTCGTCCATGAGGAAGTACTTCTTGTCGCCCATCACCTCGGGGGAGACGCGTATCTCCTCGAAGTTCTCGTCGGTGAACACGAAGGCGGTGCCGTCGTCGTAAGAGTAAGTGACGCTGCGCTGCAGCAGCTCAGGACGCTCGAACTTGTCGCCCGAACGATAGCTGCGGCTCATGCCGCCGCCGTTAATCATGTTGCGCAGCCTGCAGTTGTAGATGGCCTGGCCCTTGCCCGGCTTCGAGAAGTCGAACTCCGTGATTTCCCACGGTTCGCCGTCAAGCAGCAGCTTCACGCCCTTGTGGAGTTCGCCCGCTCCGATTACATCGCCCATTTTTAGCTCCTTTTGTTTGTTGAAAAGTTCAATGGATATTCTACCAAAAAAGCGCCGTCAGCACAAGAGCGCCGTGCGGCGGTCGGCGAAGGCGCGGTGCAGGGCCTTGTCGCCGTAGGGGTCGTCGGCCTCGAGAAGTTCCGCCGGCGAATAGCCGCTGCGGATGCGAAGAAGCGTGACAAGCCGCGCGTCGTTCTGCACGGCGAAGTCAAGCCGGAACATCCTCACGGAGAACACGCCAGTCGTCTCGCCCGTTCGCATCACGCGTTTGCGCGACGAGTCGAATGGTTCGCCGGCGAGCTGCATGCGCGCAGTTGCCAGGAGATCGGGTCCGCCACTCTCGCGCACGAACGCCGCGGCGGCCTCGAACTCGGGCTCGGCCTCCACGCGCCACACGTCCTGAGCCTCCACCCATCCGGCGCGCGCGTCGGGAAAAGAGTCCGCGGCTGGCACGTATGGCTTGATGTCGAGCACCGGCGTGCCGTCGAGAAGATCGGCCTCGCCCACCTCCACCACGCGCCCATCAACCGCCACAAGGCGCACGCAGGAAAGGCCGATAGGGTTCGGCCGGTACGGCGCACGCGACGCGAACACGCCTACGCGCGCCCTTCCCGGCGCGGTCACGGGAGGATGCGCCGTTGGACGCCACGTGGCGCCGTTCCGGTCGAACGCGAAGAGAAGCCAGATGCGCGAAAAGCCCTCGAGGTCGCGAAGAGCCGTCTCGAAGTTCCTCCCCGGCAGAAGCTCAACTCGCCCCGCTCCGCCAGCGAACACGCCCTGGCGCGGCGCCTCGTACTTGCGCGCGGGGCCTCCGTGAAAGTATCCTATCGGCTCGAAGTTCATCTGTGCGGAACGTGCTTTTTCTGAAAAACGAAAACCACCGCGGACGGTGGCTTCAATGGTGGCGAGAGGGGGATTCGAACCCTCAACCAGCAGATTATGATTCTGATGCTCTACCGTTGAGCTATCTCGCCGTTGGTCAGATAGTGTATCAAAAAAGCGTTCGCGCGTCAATGCGCCCTTTCAGGTTTTTTCAAGCGGTTTTTTCAAGGCGGGCCGTGGTTTGAAGTTTTGAAGATCGGGTTTCGGCGCGACAACGCACGCGCACGCCGTTGCCGTTGGCCGACAACGCATCTTTCGTGTTTCGCCGAGGTGCAAAATATGGTATCATACTTCAATCAACAGCAGAGGACGCAACATCATGACAAAGACACTTATCGCTGCGCTTGCCGCGCTCACGCTGACCGCCGAAGCCAACGCCCTCGCGGCGAACGAACCGCTCAGGCCAAAGGCAATAATGATCATGGTTGACGGTCTGCGGGCCGACGCCGTGGAAAACGCGCCTATGAGAAACCTCCTTCGCCTGCGCGATGGGAAATGGCAGCCTGGCTACAAAGGCTTCAGCTCGCTCACCGGCCACACGCTCTACGACGCGCGCCCGTCAAGCGCCGCCAACCACGCCGCCATCGCAACAGGCGTAACCGCCGCCAAGACGGGAATATTCAAGAACGGCGACACGCCCAACGGCAACTTCGCCGAATGGCCCAGCTGGCTCGCCCGCCTCGTCGATGCCCAGCCGGACAAAAAGGCCCTCTACACTTATTCGTGGACAGGCGACACAAAACTCTCGCCCCACCCAAAAGTCGTGAATCTTCCCCTCACCACCGTCATCACGAACAACTGGCCCATGGACGGCTCATACGAGAAGAACGCCACAACCGTCCCCCGCATCATCGCCAGATCTGACGCCCCCGACGCAATCCTCTACTTCATCGACATCGGCGACTGGGGCGGGCACCGCAGCGGCTTCTACCCCTACGGCGGAGAATACCTCCACGACGTTCTTCTCGCCGACCGCATAATCGGCGACGTCATCTCCGCCATCTCGTCCCGCCCCGACTTCGCCCGAGAGGACTGGCTTGTCATGGTGACAAGCGACCACGGCGGCTACGGCAAATCGCACGGCATCTGGGGCGGACAAGCCACTACCATTCCCGTCGTCATCGCCGGCAGGCACGTTCCGCAGGGACGCATAGCCGGCTCTCCGCGCAACTACGACCTAGCCCCTCTCGCGCTCGCGCATTTCGGCGTGGACGCCTCGACGATGAAGCTCGACGGCAAGGCGCCCGCTTCCGTCGCAGTCGATCGTCCGCGTCCGCTCGACGACGGCCTCGCGGTCTACATGAACTTCGACGAGTCCAAGCCCGTCAACGCCGTCGCCGGCGGTCCCGCCCCGAAGATGCACGGCGCAACGACGTGCGGCGCGGGAAGCGGCGCGTTCGGGAAGTGCCTTCGCGTGGCGGCTGACGCCTCAGGCGCCTGCGGCGTCTCGCTAGCAGGCAGCGAGAGCCTCGCGTTCGAGAACGACGCCGAATTCGCGTTCACCCTCTGGCTGCGCCTTGACGACCAGCAGCAGCCGCAGGCGCCGATCGTCGCCAACAAGGACTGGGAAAGCGGCAAGAATCCCGGCATTGTCCTCATCGGCGCACGCAAGACAGACGGCGTGAAGAATCTGGGCGTATGCTTCAACTGCGCCCTCTCGAACGACAAGCTGAGGCTAGACATGGGTACGTTCGACATCGACTACGGCGAATGGTGCTTCTACGCCGTCACCCGTGGCCCGGACGGCGTTCTGCGCATATATCAGGGCGGACGCGACGGCAGGCTCTACTGGATTGCGGAAGACGCAACTGCCATCAACCTCAAGACCGGCCTCCCGTTCTGGATCGGCCAGGACGGCACCGGCAAGTGCAAGGTGTGGATGAAGGGAGACATGGACGACTTCGCGCTCTGGACGCGATCGCTTTCGCACGAGGACGTGCGGCGCATCCACAACGCCGGCCGGCGCGGCGAGTCTCTAGCCGACTTGAAATCCGCCGCCAAGTAGCGCAGTTTTCGCTATTTCCCGCTGCAGGCGATCTCGTACCACACGGTCTTGTACTCAGGACCGATCTTCACGACCGCGCGGCCCTCGCCGTCCGCAGCCACAGGAACGGACTTCATGCACTCGCCGTGCTCGTCAAGCGCCCAGCACTTCGTGGCGGCGGCCTTCGACGGCAGCGTAATCGTGGCGGGAATGCCCTCGTTCACGGTCTTGCCGTTGCCCCAGTCCGCGCCACGGCAGTAGACGTTGTCGCCGTTGTGCGTGAACTTCGCACCGCCGTTGTGGCAAAGGCCCGTCGCCGCAAGGAGGATGCGCGCGGGGCGGCCGCCCTCGCCAAAGCCCGTCGCGTCATGCGACGTGAGCGAGACCGTTGCCCAGCCGAGCTTCGTCTCGCCGATTGCGAGCTTCACGCCGCCGAGGTCGAACGTCCGTCCCTTTATGAAACCGGAGAACACCTTTGTGTTCGGCGTATTGACGGTCCAGAACGCCGCGCCTTCCACTTCGCCGTTCAGAACGATCTCGCCCGTGTCGCTCGTGAACGTCTTCTGGCCTTTGGCGGGGATGGGGCGAATGGCCATATGCCACCTGCCGGAGAGGTCCACCGCCGTCTTGCGTTCGAGGGCGGTCTCACGCGGCACCCAGCCGTCCGTCGCGGAGAAGATTCCCTGCCCGAGCGTCCCCTTGTTCACGAAGCGGTCGAAGTATTCGTTGTAGGGGAGGTTCGCGACGTACGACTTCGCGCTCTCCTTCACGTCGCCGCGCAGGTACATCGCGGCGCAGGCCGGGAAGTGGGCGAGCACGTCCGTGCGCGCCGCCATGGAGAAGAAGTACTCGTTGTGGTCCGGCTCGGCGTTCTGGCGGTTGTTGTAGGAATACTCAAACACGCCGTCCCAGCCATGGAGCGCACCGTACGCCCGGAGCATGGGCTGCCCTTCCGCGCCGTAGAAGTTCGGATACGGGTGGTTGTATTCGCTGACCGTGTAGGGCTTGCCGCGGACGCGCTGGCCCGCCAATCTGCTGATGCGGTCCGCCTTGTCGTTCACCATGGCCGTGTTGCCGATTTTCCAGTCGGCCTTCACGCTAGGATGGCACCAGTAGGAGTGGACGTCCACGTAGTCCATCTCCGCCATGAGGTGCGGCGTCGAGTAGCCGAGCTGCGTGGCGGCGACGGGCGCCTCGAGGCCGAGGTCGTTCTTGAGGTAGCCGCGCATCCCGGTCCAGAAGTCATGCTCCACGTCGGTGAGGAACTGGTAGAAGTCGCGCTTCATCGCCATCGGGGCGCGGGACCTCTTGCTGTGTACGAGCGGGTAGTCGCCGTTCTCTATGCGGAACTTGTCGAGGTAGGGGAGCGGCTTCTCGGCGAGCTTCCACGCCGCGCGCGCCTTCTCCGTGGTGCCGTACTTCTTGACGAGCCAGTCGCTCCAGAGCTTCTTTATGCACTTGCCGTAGGCGTCGTCGCGACTGTCAAGGCCGCCCGCCCTGTACTTGCGCCACAGGGACTCCTCGTTGTTCAGCTCCACGACCGCGACAACGGGATCCTTGAGGTAGTTCATGCCGGTGTAGGGGTTCACGTGCGAAAGCAGTTCCTTCGCGTACTCCTTCTGCAGCTTGATGAGCGGCGGATAGAAAAGGTTGGACCCTTTGTTCATGTGCCCCGAGTTGGGCGGGACGCCGTCCGCCACTCCCAGCTGGCGCGCGACGTGCAGGTTGATGTTCACGTAGATGCCGCGCTTCTTGAACTGCGCGATGAGGTAGTCCTGGCGGTCGCGGCGCGCGGGATCGAGCTTGCGGCGCGTCTCGCCGCTCTCGTCGATTATGCCCTGCTCCTTCGGCAGCATGAACGTGCCGTACGAGCTGTCGAAGTAGTGCAGGCGCACGCAGTTTATGCCGAAGCGGGCAAGGCGTACGGCAAGGCGCTCCGCCTCCTCGTGCGTGGGGAAGTTCGAGGGGCCGGTGAGGTTCGTCGCGTGCAGCTTAACGCGGCCCTTGTCGTCCACGAAGTGGCCGTCCTTCACGCGGATGCGCCCGTTCTTGCCGGCCGGCGCCTCGAGCAGATGGCTCATGTTCACCACGTTCTCCGGCGAGTCGTACGACGGAACGAACGGAAACATCTCCGCCGCAGATGCCGCGCACATGAGAAGTGCAGCCGCCGCAAAAGTCTTTGCCTTCGCGCGCACGCAGCACGCAATCTCCATTTTGCCGACCATGTCAGTTCGTCCTTTCTCTGGGGATTGAGCATCTGGCACGCTACTTGCGCCGCCATGTGTTCAGCGAGCCGCCGCGGTTGTAGTTCTGCGGCGGCTGCGCACGGCCTGTGCCCACGCCCTTCTCCATGCGCGCCTTGAGCTCGTCGAGATGGTTTGTGTACACTTCGCGCGGCAAGCAGCCGTGCTCCATGCAGGTCTTCGCGGCCATGCCCACCACCTCGCCAAGCATTCCCAGCGTGCGCATCACGCGCACCGTGCCGAGCGCAACGTGCGTGACGCTGATGTGGCGGCCGGCCATGAAGAGGTTCGGCACGTCCTTGGAGTAGAGGCAGCGGTACGGAACTGGATACGGAGCCAAGAAGCTGGTGTGGCGTGCGATGGACTTGAATTCCGCGCCCGGAAAGTTCGCCGTGTTCTTCGGATCGGGGTAGTGCAGGTCGATCGTCCACGTAGTGCACGCCGTTCCGTCTGGATGCTGCACGTTGCCCACAACGTCCTTCTCGCTCATCACATAGTCGCCAACGAGCCTGCGCGACTCGCGCTTGCCCGAGACATACGCCACACAGTCAAGCTTCAGAGACGCGT
>JAEEGF010763235.1_pt1 | contig 12816 bp, 10 predicted proteins | sample 9134171 | NCBI WGS metagenome assembly JAEEGF01 (sample SAMN16246542, study PRJNA631951) | gut metagenome | biome: gut microbiome; feature: rumen; material: AP-attached | host: Bos | place: Iran: Karaj | collected 2018-10 | reverse complement strand
CCTTGTTCCCATGAACAGAGGAATCCTGGCTACAGAGTATGCAACTCTTGTTAAAAAAGATGGCAAGCTCCCTACAGCAGCAGACATCAGGGCAGCTTATGAGAAATATTACGGAAAAGAGTTTTTCATCAGGCTTCTGGATGACGGCGTATACCCTGAGACCAGATGGGTCGAGGGCAGCAACTTCGTAGACATCGGCTTTAAGATTGATGAGAGAACCGGCCGTATAATAATGATGGGCGCCATCGACAACCTGGTAAAGGGCGCGGCAGGACAGGCAGTACAGAACATGAACATCATGTTCGGACTTGATGAAAAAATGGGACTTGAGCTGGTACCTCTTTTCCCTTAAAAAGAGTCAATGGTGACAAATATGGTTAGGGTAATGACAATAGAGGATTATGATCAGGTATATGCGCTGTGGATGAGCATCCACGGGTTTGGAATCCGGTCAATTGACGATTCCTTCGAGGGGATAGAGATGTTTTTGAAAAGAAATCCCACTACCAGCGCAGTATATGAGCAGGACGGAAAAATCGTGGGGGCGATCCTCTGCGGACACGACGGCCGAAGAGCCTGCTTCTACCACGTGTGTGTTAGTGAGAAATACAGAATGCACGGAATAGGAAAGAAGATGGTTGAGTTCTGCTGCGAGCAGCTTAAGAAAGAGAAAATCAACAAGGTCTGCCTAAACGCATTCGTAACCAATGTGGTGGGCAATAAGTTCTGGCAGAAGATGGGATGGACTCTGAGAGACGACATGAACTACTACGACTTCACCTTAAATCCTGAGAACCTCACTATATTCAATAAGTGAAAAATCTATTTCTATATGAGGAGAAAAAGATATGAAGACTATAGAAGGCGGCGTTACAGCAGCGAAGGGCTTTGAAGCAGCCTGCTGCAGTGCAGAGATCAAGTACAAAGACAGGACCGACATGGCCCTCGTATTTTCAAAAAAGCCATGCGTATCAGCAGGAACTTTTACTTCCAACGTGGTTAAGGCAGCCTGTGTACAGTGGGATCAGAAGCTGGTTTATTCAGGTGATCCGCTTCATGCAGTGGTAGTAAATTCAGGTATTGCCAACGCCTGCACCGGACAGGAAGGTTTTGATGCCTGCAGAAAGACTGCAGATGCAGTTGAGAAGTGCCTGTCAGTGCCCTACAATTCAGTAGCTGTGGCATCAACCGGAGTTATCGGAATGCAGCTTCCTGTTGACAAGCTGGTAGCTGGAGTTGAGAAGATGAGCACAACACTGGACAGCAGCCTTACAGCCGGAACCGACGCATCAAAAGCAATCATGACCACAGATACCGTGAATAAAGAAGTTGCGGTAACCTTCGAGATTTCCGGTACAGAAGTAACCCTTGGCGGAATGAGCAAGGGCTCGGGAATGATCCACCCCAACATGTGCACAATGCTGGCATTCCTTACGACTGACCTTGATATAGAGAAAGCTCTTTTGCAGGAAGCTCTTTCTGATGTTGTGAAGGATTCCTTCAACATGATAACCGTTGATGGCGATACATCGACAAACGATACGCTGATCATCATGGCAAATGGAGAGTCAGGTAACAAGAAGATAACCGAAAAGGATCAGGATTATGATGCTTTTAAGGAAGCGCTGGATTATGTCTGTAAATTCCTGGCCAAGAAGATGGCGGCAGACGGAGAGGGAGCAAGCAAGCTCTTCGAGGCTAAGGTAGTAAATGCCAAGTCAAAAGAGGATGCAAGAACCCTTTCAAGAGCAATCGTTGGTTCAAACCTCTCAAAGGCAGCAATCTTTGGATGCGACGCTAACTTCGGAAGGTTCCTGTGTGCGATGGGCTACTCAGGAGCAGATTTCGACCAGAACGACGTGGAGCTTTTCTTTGAAAGTGAAAAAGGAAGACTTCAGGTATTTGATAAGGGAACGCCCATCGTATTTGATGAGGACAAGGCCCTTGAGATCATGAAGGCTGACGCAGTCACAGTATTTGTTGACATGCACGAGGGAAGCGAAGAGGCAACAGCCTGGGGATGTGACCTCACATACGATTACGTAAAGATAAATGCAGACTACAGAAGTTGACATGAATAAATAAGAAAAAAGCTATTGTTATCAGAGGAGAATGTCATGGACAAGGATATGCAGGAAGTTTTAAAAAAGGCAGAGGTGCTGGTTGAGGCCCTGCCCTATATTCAGAAGTTCAACAGGAAGATCATCGTTGTAAAGTACGGCGGAAGTGCCATGAGCAATGAAGAGCTCCAGAAGAATGTGATAACAGATGTTACGCTTCTTAAGCTGGTAGGCTTTAAGCCCATCATCGTTCACGGCGGCGGAAAGGCCATCAGCTCCTGGGTCAACAAGGTGGGCAAGGAGGCTGAATTTGTCAATGGCCTTCGCGTCACTGACTCAGAAACCATGGAGATTGCCGAGATGGTTCTCGGAAGAGTCAACAAGCAGCTGGTTACCATGGTACAGGAGCTCGGTGTAAAGGCCATCGGTATCAGTGGCAAGGATTCAGGTCTTTTGCATGTTCAAAAGAAACTGTCAGACGGCAAGGACATCGGCTATGTGGGCGATATCGACAAGGTAGATCCCAAGGTCCTCTATGACCTTCTGGATAACGACTATCTGCCTATCGTAGCGCCTATAGGCCTGGATGATAACTTTGATACATACAATATCAACGCTGATGATGCGGCCTGCGCGATCGCAAAGGCTGTTGGAGCTGACAAGCTGGCGTTCCTTACAGACATCGAGGGCGTCTATAAGGATATCAACGACAAGTCATCGTTTATCTCAAGGCTTACCTGCTCTGAGGCAGATGCGCTCATTGCTTCGGGAAATATCGGAGGCGGAATGCTTCCAAAGCTTGGCAACTGCACAAGCGCAGTAAGAGAGGGCGTTAACAGGGTACACATCCTGGATGGAAGAATTCCCCACTGCCTGCTGCTTGAGATCTTTACCAACAAAGGTATCGGAACAATGTTTATGCCGGACAACGACGAACTTGCGGAGAATGCCGGCTGATAAAATGGCTGCCATTATAGGCTGAAAAGTTTATGCCGCGACTAAAGAGGAGAATTGTTATGAGTGAGATGATGAAGAAATACATTGACGATGCGGAAAAAGCTCTTTTGCATACATATAACAGATATCAGATCGTGCTTGATAAGGGCGACGGCGTGTATCTATATGACCTGGACGGTAAGAAGTACCTGGACTTTGTGTCCGGAATCGCTGTATTTGCGCTTGGTTACGGCAACAAGAGATACAATGATGCGCTGAAGGACCAGATCGACAAGCTTCTTCACACCTCAAACTACTATTACAATGTGCCCGCAGTGGAAGCTGCCAAAAAGCTCAAGGAAGTAAGCGGGATGGACCGCGTTTTCTTTACCAACAGCGGAGCTGAGGCAATTGAAGGCGCTCTGAAGGCTGCACGCAAATATGCCTATCTGAAAGATGGAAAGACAGACCACGAGATCATCGCCATGAACCATTCTTTCCACGGAAGGACATTCGGTGCGCTGTCTGTTACCGGAAATCCCCACTACCGCGAGGCTTTTGAGCCCATGATCGGCAATATTAAGTTTGCGGACCTCAACGACTTTGATTCGGTTCTTGCAAACGTCACAGACAAGACCTGCGCGATCATTCTAGAGACTGTTCAGGGAGAGGGCGGAATCCATCCCGCAACGGAAGATTTCCTTAAGAACATCAGGAAGCTTTGCGATGAAAAAGACATCCTTCTCATACTGGACGAGATCCAGTGCGGCATGGGAAGGTGCGGATATATGTACACCTGGCAGAAATACGGCGTAAAGCCGGACATCATGACAACCGCCAAGGCCCTGGGCTGTGGCGTGCCTGTGGGAGCTTTTCTGATGACCGAAAAAGTGGGGCAGAACTCGCTGGTTGCAGGAGACCACGGAACCACATACGGCGGCAATCCTTTTGCCTGCGCAGCCATCAACAAAGTCCTTGATTTATTTAAGGAGGACAATATAATAGAGAATGTGAATCAGGTGGCTCCATATTTGGAGAAACGCCTCGATGAGCTGAAGGACAAATACGATTTTATTGTTGACAGAAGAGGCATGGGACTTATGCAGGGGCTGGTGTTTGACAGGCCCGTTGCTGAAGTGATAAATAAGGCTCTTGAAAAAGGACTTATCCTTATCAATGCCGGTTCTGATATAATAAGGTTTGTACCACCACTGGTGATAACTAAGGAGAATGTTGATGACATGATCGAAATCCTCGATTCATGTCTGGAGTCTATATGAAGTTAAGAGTCAGGATCTTTTCTATAATACTTGCTGCTTGCACCCTGGCGGGCTCAATAGTCTACGCCCGCTCAGGAAAGAGCATCTTTGAGGAATATTCTTTTTTTGACCGGGGTAAGACCACAGTGAGGATCTGGTATACGGATGAAGCATTGATGCCGTATCTCCAGAGAAGGGCTGTGGCTTATTCTGAGTTAAGCAACAGGGTTCGTGTTGAACCTGTTCTCGTTAACGGCCTTGAATATCTGGAGGCTGTGGGCAAGGCGTCAGTCGACGAAGAAAACTACCCGGATCTTTTTATAATAACAAATGATTCTCTTGAAAAGGCCTATTTAGCGGGGCTTGCGTCTGAGATCGAGGGCGGAGATCAGTTTTTGTCAGAGGAGTTTTTTCCTGCCGCTGCCATCAACTCTGTCACTTATGACGGGAAAAGGATTGCGTATCCCTTCTACTTTGAGACCAGTTCCCTTGTCTACAACAAGACCTATCTTGAGAATATGGCAACGGAGAACCTGCAGTCCGAGATAGACATCCAGGAGGGAGAGGAAGCCCAGGCCGAAGCCGACAAGAATGCTGAGGAAGGAAACGAGGAGGCTTTTGAGGAAGAGATTGAAGAAGCTCCGGAGACCACAGAGATAACTCAGGGAATGATCGATGAGGCGGTTGCGGAGAGCCTTCCTCTTACTATTTCCGATATCTTGAGATTTGCCGAGAGTTACAATGCTCCTGAAGAGGTTGAGGCCGTATTTAAGTGGGATGTGACTGATATTTTCTACAACTACTTCTTTGTAGGCAACTACATGGATGTTGGCGGCAAAGCCGGGGATGATGTGAGTCTCATTGATATTTACAACACCGATACAATCAGCTGCATGAAGATCTATCAGCAGCTGAATCAGTTCTTTGCTATTGACCCTGAACAGATCGACTACTATGACATCGTTCAGGACTTCATAGATGGAAAAGTTGTATTTACCATTGCAACCACGGACATAATCAAGAAGATTGAAGAGGCCCAGACCAGCGGCGACTGCAAGTTTGAATATGAAGTGGCCGACATGCCGGGACTTACCGACGAGTTCGGATCAAGGACCATGTCTGTGACAGAGTGTCTTGTGGTAAATGGTTTTTCAGAGAACAGCAAGGAAGCAAATGATGTGGCAAGGTTCTTCTGCATAGATAATTCGGAGGACCTCTATAAGCTCAGCAATAAGCTGGCTGCCCACAACGGCGTCAAATATGAGGATCCGAACCTGACAACCTTTACTTCTGTTTATGCAGATTCGGTTCCGATGCCCAAGACGATAGAGACAAGCAATCTCTGGATGGAGCTGGAGATAGCTTTCACCAAGATCTGGGACGGCGAAGACTGTAACTCAACGCTGAGACAGGTGTCTGAGAGGATCATGACTCAGATAACAGGAACGCCCTATACAGAGACTGCAATTCCTGACCCGGTAGGGGTGGATATTACCGCAGGTCTCGAGGAAGATAGTGATTGATTTAATTCATCTAATCGAATAGAATTAAAAAGCATGGATGGGGTCCTCCGGACGGAGGAAGCATGCAAAAGAAATTTCTATTATTTTTACTTGTTGTACTGCAGTTTTTTCTTGTGGGCTGCACTTCTCAGGGCACGGAAGTTGTGCTTTCCGAGGTGAGTGCGGATGCGGCATCTGCTGATGTGGAATCTGTGGATGTGGCGCGGGATCTGGCGGCAGCGGACAGTGCGTCGGATGGAGCCGGTATTTCCGCAGTCGATGCAGTTTCGGAAGCCGACAGTTCTTTTGACAAAGAAGATGAGGCTGCAGGCGGGGATGCTGCTTTGGCAGTGATCTGCGTATATGTCTGCGGGGCTGTCAAAGAGCCCGGAGTCTATGAGCTTTCCGAGGGAAGCCGGTGCCTTGACGCAGTTGATGCGGCGGGCGGTTTTTCCGAGGATGCGGATAGAAATTATGTTAATCTGGCAGCTCTTTTGACAGACGGAGTAAAGCTTCAGATCCCAACGATAGAAGAGGTCGAAGGGACGGCGCCGGGGAAGATAGATTCCTTTGAGGGCGGAAGCGTTCCGGATGTAGGAGGGGGAACCGGCGCAGGTCTGGCCGGCTCAGGCCTTATCAATATAAACAAGGCGTCAAAAGAGGAACTGACGGCGCTTCCGGGTATTGGAAACGCCACTGCGGAAAAGATTGTAAAGTACCGGGAAGAACACGGCGGCTTTAAGAATCTTGAAGACATAATGAAAGTATCCGGGATAAAGGACAAGCTCTTTTCCAGGATAAGGGAATATATAACGATTTAGGTTTTGAAAGTGTGAAGGAATGAGTAAGAAAGCGCTTGTAGTTGATGATGAAAAGGCAATTGTAAAAGGAATCAAGTTCAGTCTTGAACAGGATGATATAGTGGTTGACTGCGCCTACGACGGGCAGGAAGCTCTCGACATGGCTAAGGCCACGGATTACGACATAATTCTTCTTGATGTTATGCTGCCAAAGCTCACAGGGTTTGAGGTGTGCCAGCAGATCAGGGAGTTTTCCAATGTGCCAATCATCATGCTGACGGCCAAGGGCGATGACATGGATAAGATCCTTGGACTTGAGTACGGCGCTGACGACTATATCACAAAGCCTTTCAACATCCTTGAGGTAAAGGCAAGGATAAAGGCTATCATCAGGCGTACTGTCAGAACCACGGACACTGCCAAGGTCATGACTTTTGGCGACCTCAAGCTCAACGAGGAGTACAGAAGAGTGTTTGTAGGTGAGCGTGAGATCAACGTCACCAGCAGGGAATATGAGCTTTTGGAGCTTCTGGCATCCACTCCGGGAAAGACCTACACCAGGGAAGAGCTTCTTGAGACCATCTGGGGCAAGGATTATCCCGGCGATGAGAGGACCGTTGACGTCCACATCAGAAGGCTTCGCGAGAAGCTGGAGATCAATCCAAGTGAACCTAGATATGTGAGAACAAAGTGGGGCGCCGGGTATTATTTCCAGGCATAATCTATGGATATTAACAGTAGTTTCAGTATAAAAGATATTTTCAAAAGTCTAAGGGTGCGATTCTTTGTCATAGTTTTCCTGACAGGGCTCATCTCATGTCTTGTCATGCACTTTATCATTCTGGAGAGCTATGAGGATCGTGCTGTCAACGTGAAATCAACTGAAGTACAGACACAGCTGCGAATTCTCGCAAATCACCTCATTGTTTACAATTATCTGCAGGACACATCGTCGGAAGTTATAAATGCCGAGCTGGATATGCTGGCAAATCTTTACGATGGCCGTGTTATCGTTATCAATGACGACCTGAAGGTGGTAAAAGACACTTATAACATAAGCCAGGGCAAAACCATCATTTCAGAAGAAGTGGTGAACTGCTTAAAGACAGGCTCGAGAGGCACTGTTTCCAAGTACGACCAGGCCAACGGTTATATTGAGATTGTTACTCCCATCATCGAGAGCGAAGTCATTGAGGAGGAGGATGTATCTGTGTCAGGCCGGGGCGGTGAAGTGGTGCGAGGAGTTCTTTTGACCAGTGCTTCTACCGATACCATTGCTACGACACTTAATATTCTGAGCCGACGTGCCCAGACAATGGAGATAATCATTATCCTTATTATTCTGGTGTTTGCAGCGGTTGTTTCGATACTGCTTCTGATGCCGTTTAGAAGGATCACAGCGGCTATCAATGACGTTAAGGCTGGATATACCGATGAGCCGATTGTTGGACCTAACTACCTTGAGACAGAGCAGATCATCAAGGCATTCAATGCGCTTTTGAAGAGGATGAAGGCTCTGGACGATTCCAGGCAGGAGTTTGTTTCCAACGTGTCTCATGAGCTTAAGACGCCCATCACATCCATGAAGGTTCTGGCGGATTCGCTGCTGGCCCAGGAAGATGTTCCTAATGAGGTTTACAGGGAATTCATGGCAGATATCGGCGCGGAGATAGACAGAGAGGACAAGATCATCAACGATCTGCTGGCTCTTGTTAAGATGGACAAGAAGGCTTCGGGACTCAATATCACTACAGTTGATGTTGTGAATCTGACAGAAGTGGTGCTTAAGAGAATGAGGCCGATTGCAAGGAAGCACAATATCGAACTGACGCTGGAGAGCAAGAGGGCCATAACAGCACAGATAGACGAGGTTAAGATATCGCTTGTTATCATGAATCTGGTGGAGAATGCCATCAAGTATAACAGGGATGAGGGCTGGGTCAAGGTTGAGCTGGATGCGGACCATCAGTTTTTCTATGTCAAGGTCATGGATTCGGGATTTGGAATTCCTGAGGAGTCGCTTGACAGTATCTATGAGAGGTTTTACAGGGTTGATAAGTCCAGGTCTCGTGAGATCGGAGGTACGGGACTGGGACTTTCTATTGCAAGGAATGCGGTACTTATGCACCGCGGGACGATAAGCGTTGAGAGTACGCTTGATGAAGGGACTACATTCACGGTTAAGATTCCGCTGTCCAGTACGGTGGCGCTTAGTAAGTAAGGTTTTGCGGGTAAGGCTTTGGTCAAGTAAGGTTTTTGTGAGTGAGTTTTTTGGTGAGTAAGGTTTTGGTAGGTAAGGTTTTGGCGAAATGAGAAGAGAGCGTTTTAGTCATTCCAACAGAATAGTGAGTCTTGTTCTGGCTGTAGTTCTTATGGCTTCTCTTCTTGTGGGATGCGAGAGAAGAGAGAGACCGGATCCCGACGCGTTCAAGATCTTTTACGTCAATAACAGCGAGACAGGGATTGTTGCCGTGGACTATGAGATAAAGAGCTCTATGTCCGACACAGAGGCGGTTATCGCAGAGCTTATCACACAGCTTGGAACCATGCCTGAGAGATTGCAGTACGAAGCTCCTCTGACGGGAGATGTGCATCTCAATGATTATAGTATCAGCGACAAGCTGCTTACGCTTGATTTTGATATTCACTATGCGGATATTGGCAGAACTGTCGAGATTCTTGACAGGGCGGCTATTGTCAGGACGTTTACACAGCTTTCGGATATTGAGTATGTGAGCTTCCAGGTGGAAGGAGCTCCGCTGACTGACCATTATGGGAACATCATCGGAAATATGTCAGCAGATACGTTCATCTTCAATGTGGGTAACGAGATCAATACCTACGAGAAGGTGGAGCTTAAGCTGTACTTTGCAAATGAGACGGGAGACAAGCTAGTTCCTGTTTACAGATCCGTTGTATATAACAGTAATATCTCCATGGAGAGACTTGCTGTAGAGCAGCTTATTAAGGGACCCAATACGGATATCTGTTTCTCTGCAATTTCTAAGGACTGTAAGATCAACAGTATAAATGTCAAGGACGGAGTCTGCTATATAGATTTTGATCAGGCTTTTCTTAACGATCCTTTCAATGTTACGGCTGAAGTTGCGCTCTATTCGGTGGTCAACACACTGGCAGAACTTCCGGATGTAAATAAGGTTGCTTTTTCAGTGAATGGTGCGGCGGCATTTACATTCAGTGAGCTTTCTGTTTCAGGGCCTTTTGAGAGGAATCTGGATCTGATTGAGTGATATAAGGAGTTTTCTATGAAACGGCCGTTGTGCGTTTTGGCGCTTATTGTGACGGCGGTTGTCTATCTCTATCTCGAGTTTTTTTCATCTGTTAATGCAGGCGATGATACGGCTTTGGGCTTTTCCGGCAGGTATGTGGAAGTTGTCGGAAGGGTTCAGAACAAGGAGTTCAAAAAGAGCTTCGACGGAGGTTATCTTCCTGTTATCTACATAGTCCCAACCGGTGAAAATGCCGCTGAATTTGAGAAGATTCAGTGTTATCTTGAATCCCCTGACCGGCCGCTTCCTTCTATTGGCCAGTTCGTCATGGTGGGCGGAAAGGCAAAGCCCTTTTCTTCGCCGACCAATCCCGGGGAATTTGACAGCCGTCTCTATTATTCCACGTTGAAAATTTCATATAGGATCAGTGATGCTTCTGTGCTGCGGGTTGGAGGGAAGGCCAACCGGTACAGGGAGGATCTTTTTGAGCTGCGGCTTTTCTTTGAAAAGGCGCTGGATAAGTGCCTTGATGAGCGGGATGCAGGTGTTATGAAGGCGATGCTGCTAGGGGACAAGGCGTTTATGGATGAGGAAGTGAAGGACAGCTACAAGAGTAGCGGGATCATGCATGTGCTGGCAGTTTCGGGATTGCATATCTCGATAATCGGGATGGGATTGTATGAGTTGCTTCGGCGGATCTGCATGAAGGCAGTGAAAGGAGTGTTTGGTGCGGTTGGAAACTTGAGCAATCGCACACAGATCAGTGCTGTCAAGATAGTGCCGGCTGTCATATCTATTCTTTTTATGTATTCGTATGGCGTCATGTGTGGTATGGGATCGTCATCATTCAGAGCTATATGCATGTTTGCTCTTCGAATGACAGCGCCTCTTTTTGGAAGAACCTATGATGTGCTTTCGGCGCTGGCGCTTTCTGAGATGCTTCTGTTATTGGACCAACCGCTGTATCTGTATAACAGTGGATTTCTCTTTTCATTTGGGGCAGTGATCGGCATTGCTGTGGTAAGCCCTGTTATCAAGCCATTCTTTCTGGGAGATCGGGAAGGCAAGATGGTGTTTGTGGAAGAAGATGTGGGCTGGAACAGAAAGTTCTTTTCCGGGATTTGCACAGTGCTTGGCAAGGGGATTGTCAGCGGTATCTCGATTGCATTGGTTACGCTGCCGGTGTACGCGTTATTCTACTATACATATCCGGTTCATTCGCTGGTTTTGAATCTTATGGTGGTTCCGCTGATGGGGATTCTTATGACATTGGGAATTGTTACAATGCTGCTTGCTGCGGTGTGGGGGATACTTGGAATTATGCCGGGATTTTTGGTTCACATCATTCTCGCTTTTTATAGTATTATAAGTTCGTCGGGGACTTTGACGGGGGGATTTACATGGTGTATGGGGCATTCTGAGAAGTGGCAGGTGGCAGTGTATCTGGCGTTGCTTACGGTGTTTGTGGTGGTTTCCGGAAAGGGAACGGATGGCGCTCATAGAATTCTTGGTTTGTGGAAAAGACTCTGCGATCGAGGGCAAAATGACATTGGGATGCAACGTAATATACTTCCTGACTTGATGAGATATGGGCTATTGATAGCAGGAGTACTCCTACTTACTTTTCATAATCGAAGCGGACTTGAAATTGATTTCATAGATGTAGGACAGGGTGATGGAATAGTGATTTCCTGCGATGGAAAGAACATGTTAATCGATGGTGGCAGCACCTCTAAGAGCAATGTGGGCAAATACCAGATAATGCCATTCCTGAAGTACAAGGGCATTGGGCGGCTTGAGGCAGTAGTAGTGACACATGAAGACCAGGACCACGTCAGCGGTATCCTGGAGCTGTTTGATGATATGGAAGATGGCGGGATACATGTAGAGAGCCTGATTATGCCTGAGGTAGCGGATAGTTCACGTGGCGATAACTACCATCTCTTAGAGAAGAGGGCATCTGAGCTTGGGATTCCGGTATTGTATATAAACAGCGGCGAATCATTTGGACTTGGAGAAGTTTCTTTTACATGCTTTAATCCTGAGCTTGGAATGGAGGTTACCGAGGCTAATGCCTACTCAACAGTGCTTTTCATGGAGTATGGGGAGTTTACAGCTCTTTTCACAGGAGATGTGGAAGGAGAGGGGCTGGAATATGTGAAGTGGCAATTGAAGGAGCATAGGAAGGAGATGGAGATTGCTCGTGATACAGGCGGTGAGGACATTCAGAGCACTGGCGATGCGTACATTCAGAGCAAAGGTGTTGAGGACGCTTATACAGGCATCAACCTCCTCAAGGTCGCCCATCATGGTTCACAATATACGACTGACGAAGAGTTCCTGAACCTGGTTCGGCCACAGATCGCCGTGATCAGCTGCGGCCGTAACAATTCGTACGGCCATCCGCATGAGGAGCTTTTGGAACGCCTTGAAGATGCCAGCTCAGAGGTCTATCGTACAGATCAAAGTGGGGAATTGGAATTCGCAATAAAAAACAGGGACTTGCGTATAAAGGTATTTATGGAATAGTAAGACTGAAGCTTATAGAACTCAGTCAGGTGCTTATTGCGCTCATACACCATATATAAGAGAAACTGACAAAATTATAAAAAATGGTAATTGCCATAGAAGGACCCTGACACGTATCAATTGTTTCATATTTGATAACCACCATACTGATTGTAAGCACAAATTGGTATATGTAAAAGAGGTTCCCGGATCTTTATGGGGAACAAACAGTTTGTATCGATGCACGAAATGTTCAAAGTTATATGAATACATATGGCCTCTTATGGCTTATGAATATAACAGATAGTGGCTATTTTCGTTTTGGTGGTTGACAAAAGAACATGTGTTTGGTTATAATCGAGTCATCGAACAATTGTTCTTTTTGGAGGCTATGCCCATGCCAGAACTTAAAGAAGTAATAACTTCATACAACAGTCTTTCATTCAGTGACCGCGTTGTGTTTTATACCACCATCTCAAATGATATATCTCTTTCAGATGACATGCAATCTTTCCTGATCG
>JAEEGF011365957.1_pt1 | contig 12817 bp, 10 predicted proteins | sample 9134171 | NCBI WGS metagenome assembly JAEEGF01 (sample SAMN16246542, study PRJNA631951) | gut metagenome | biome: gut microbiome; feature: rumen; material: AP-attached | host: Bos | place: Iran: Karaj | collected 2018-10 | reverse complement strand
AATATTTTCGATTTTCAGGCGAATGATTCCGGAGGGGATTTGCGCCTCGGCGATTTCGCCGACCTTCTTTCCCATCAGCGCGGCGCCGATAGGTGATTTCAGCGAAATCTTGCCAGCCTCCAGGTCCATTTCGTGGGGGCTGACTATCTGGAATGTCATTCGGGTGTTGGTAGACAGATTCGTGAATTCGACCTTGCTTAGAAGAGTAACCCTGTCTGTGGGAAGATTCTCGGTGTTGATCACCCGCGAATGTTCCAGGACCCTCTGAAGGAAACGGATACGGCTGATGGTCTTCGCCTGAATTCTCCTTGCCTCACGATATCCCGCATTTTCGCTCAGGTCCCCCTGGGCCCGTGTCTCCGCGAGGTTGTCCTTCACCTGCGGGTACACATCATTGATAAGGTGATTCAATTCGGCGGCAATTTCGTCGTATCGTTGCTTCGACAGGTATTCCATATCCCAGAAAATAGCACCGGAAAGCCGCTATAGCCAGTGCGGTTTTGAGAGTCGGTCGATTTCGCGGAGTTCTTCCTCTGAGAATGCTACGTTCCCGAGCGCCTTCAGGTCGTCTTCGATCTGAGCGACCGAGCTCGCTCCGATAATGACGGAGGTGACCCTTTTGTCTGCCATCAGCCAGGAAAGGGCCATCTGAGCCAGGCTCTGGCCGCGCTCGGCGGCGATAGCGTTCAGCGCGCGGAGAGCCTCCAGCAGCTCGGGCGTCAATACTTCCTCGCGCAGGGAGCCGGCGCGCGCCATACGGGAATCGGCGGGGATGCCGTTCAGATAGCGGCCGGTCAGCAGGCCCTGCTGGAGCGGGGAGAAGGAGATGAAGCCGCTTCCCGTCTTCGCGCAGAGGTCGACCTGGCCATTGCGGTCCGGCGCACGGTCGATGATGTTGAAGCGGTCCTGATACAGCAGGCAGGGGACGTCGTGGTCCGCGAGATATTCAAAAGCTTCGCGCGCCTTTTCAAGCGGGTAGCGCGACAGTCCAACGTAGAGCGCCTTGCCCTGACGGACGATGTCTACCAGCGCCTGCATCGTCTCTTCGATCGGGGTCTCGGGATCGTGGCGATGTGAGTAGAAGATATCGACGTAGTCCAGCTTCATTCGCCTGAGGCTCTGGTCCAGGCTCGAGATCAGGTACTTGCGGGAACCCCAGTTCCCATACGGCCCCGGCCACATATCCCAGCCGGCCTTGGTGCTGATCAGCATCTCGTCGCGGTAGGGGCGGAAGCTCTGCTCCATCAGGCGGCCGAAATTCTCCTCGGCCGTCCCGTATTCGGGGCCATAATTGTTCGCGAGATCGAAGTGGCAGATGCCATTGTCGAAGGCATAATGGGCCATGGCCTTGATGTCCTGGAAAGGCTTGTGGGAGCCGAAGTTCTGCCAGAGGCCGAGGGCCAGGACGGGGAGCATGATGCCGGAGCGGCCGGAGCGCTTGTATGTCATACTGTCATAGCGCTCGGAAGAAGGGGAGTAAACAGGTTCTATCATATTATTCAAGCATCAGGGTGCGGAAATCGTCGAGGTCTTTTTGGGAGACACCGATCGACAGGAAGTACTTCTCTACGCAGCCGCGGAAGTCTTTGTAGGAGCCGAATTTAAGCAGGTAGTTGATGGCCTGAAGGTAACGGCTTTTGTTGGTACGGAGGCGGTCTACCTTACCGTTTGTGACGCTCCACTTTTCCGGCGCGAAATAGGTTATTTCGTATTCCTTGCAGATATCCGGCTCGGGGACTCCGAGAAGGCCTAGCAAGAGAATCGAGAAGGTTCCGGTTCTGTCGCTGCCGATTGCGCAGTGGAACAGTACCGGTTTTCCTGCCCTGAGGCTTTTCATCAGGAACTCGAAGGTAGCCTTCACCTTGGCTTTCTCTTCCAACATCGTCTGATAGCTGTGTTCGATGTCGGAGCAGAAGAAGTCTATGTCGTTACCCATCGGAGAACTCTGGTCGTGGCTGTCGCTTTTTTCGCGAAGGTCGATCTGGGCCTTGATACCATCTGCGCGCATATTTTTAATGCCGGCGGCGTCTGCATAGTTCTCGCAGGGTTTTCCGGAACGATAGACCATGCGGTATTTGACGGTTTTTCCGTCCTTTGTTTTCCAGCCGCCGAGGTCGCGTCCGTTGCGGACCTGCTTAGTGTAGAAGATCTGGTGAAGGTGTCCTTTTGTCCAGAAAGAACCCGATGTCACTTCAGCGCCGTCGGAGGTAGTGACGACCCATTCGTACTTACGGTTGGGAACGAGGTTGGTAACATCGCAGGACTTCTTCCCGGAGGCTACGCTGTACTCCCTGCTCCAGTCGCCTTCTTTGAGGGTAAGTGTAAGGGCTCCGGATGCTGATTCGGTCCAGGAAAGGGTAACGGTAGGGGGAAGGTCTCCGACTCCTTCAAATCCGCCTCCGGGATAGTCGAGGATCTTACTGTATGTCCAGTCTCCTTCGGGGTAGGTCACCTCCGAAAGGTAGGCCTCCATAAGGGGATTGGTTACGAGAATCGCATCTTCCGGGATTACTACAGGCTCTTCCGGCGTATCCGGAGTGTCGGGGGTATCGGGAGTGTCCGGAACATCAGGGGTGTCCGGAATATCCGGAGTCTGTGTCGAATCGACTACGGCCTGTTTTCCCGGCCCTGAGGGAGGAAGTATGACTTCGTTTCCGCCGCAGGCGAAAAGCAGATTCAAAGACAGAATACAAGCGGCAAGTAACATGGATTTTTTCATATTATGTCGTTTATTATCAGTTTTTTACTTCATTCCGAAGAAGTCCTTCCTTACCCAGTACTCGAAGAGAGGATCGAGGATAACGGCGCCGCCTCCCGGAAGGAATGAAACGATTTCCTTCTTTTCGAGGGCGTCTTTGAGGCGGCCGACATTGGCGGAAGAGTTCAGCCCATAGCGGGCGATTACTTCGGAGGAGCTGAATTTTGTCTCTCCGTCCAGGATGGCGCGGAGCAGAAAGACCTGGAAATTGGTAAGGCCGTTCATTACAGCCATAAAGCGCGGTTCGTGCATCGCTATCAGCGAGAGCATACTCTCTTCGACTACAGGCTGGGTTATGTAGCCGCGGCTGAGGCCATCGCAGATAGCGGCGAAATGATTGACGTAGTAAATGTTGCTCCGCAGTTTAGCGCAGACTTCGCGGATAAGGTCCTTTTCGATCACCTTTCCGCTCACCAGGAATCCGCGGGTTACATGGCCCTCGATTTCCTTTACGCTGACAGGCTCGAGGCGGACCCTTTCGACCATCTTGTAGAAGTAGCGCCTTTGTTCGAAGATATCTTTCATCGCGTTTACCATGCTGCCGATCCACACCCAGCTGCAGCGCCCGCGCGGGGCCTTGCGGACTATCTCTTCGAAGATCTGCAGGGTACGGTCGGGGTCTTCTGTAAGAAGGATATTCTGGAACTCGAAAACGCAGACATACAACTTTTCGCGAAGGTCTTCGGCGACCCTATAGGGCATGGCCAGAACGGCGCGAAGATCCGCCTTCGAAAGGTCGTCCGTCTTAAGATATTTCCTACACATCTCCTCGACTTCTTCTGGGGTAGTAGTGTAGATTCCGATTATTGCGGAGGCGAGCTTAAAGGCGAAGGCTTCGACAGTACGGACGTTCATCAGCGAGACGTCTACCGTACGGAAATTCTCTCCCGAAGCCTTAAGCCCGAGGAAAGTCTCGCGAAGCAGGGAAGTCTTACCGGTCTTCGGGGGTTCGTAGATTACGACGTTTGAGGAAGACGAGAGCAGATCAGAGAGCTGCTCCAGCTCTGAGCGGCGTCCGACAAAGCTTTTTCCGGTCACATAACGGTCGTATGTAAAGACGGTATCCATATTCGAAACCTAGGGCAACACAAAATTAACAAAATATTTTGCAGGTAAAAGAATTTTACCTACTTTTGCGTCCCGATTTTATAGATGACCGCTGAGCAGGTAAAGAGCAGCCGCGAGGGCTGACGCTTACGGCCGAAACTTTTTAAACAAAGTTTTCACAATGTACGCAATCGTAGATATTGCAGGTCAGCAGTTTAAAGTAGAAGCTGGCAATGAAATCTTCTGCAACCGCCTCCCGGAAGCAAAAGGTGCTGATGTGGAGTTCGACAAAGTCCTTCTTCTCGACAACGAGGGTAAGGTAAAGGTCGGCGCTCCCTATGTGAAGGGCGTTACCGTCAAGGCAACCGTTCTCGCAGACGACGCAAGGGCTGACAAGGTCCTCGTATTCAAGAAGATCCGTCGCAAGGGTTTCCAGAAATGCAACGGACATCGTCAGAAACTCTCCAAGATCCGTATCGCTGAAATCGCTATCGCTTAAAACTTTTGAATTATGGCACACAAGAAAGGACAATCTAGTTCGAAGAACGGTCGTGAATCACAAAGTAAGCGACTTGGTCTCAAGAAGTTCGGTGGAGAAACCGTAAAGGCTGGTAACATCATCGTTCGCCAGAGAGGTACGGTCCACAACCCTGACAAGAACGTCGGTATGGGTAAAGATCACACCCTGTATGCACTCGTGGATGGAACTGTCAAGTTCACCCGCAAGCGTCAGGACAAGTCTTACGTATCGGTAGTCCCCTTCGAGAACTAATCCTGGGGGAGTAATGAATACAGGACTTGCATTTCGCTTGGCGAACTGCAGGTCCTTTTCTCTTTGAAAGAAAATGCTTACACTCAAAACTCTTCGCGAAGACCGCGATAAGGTCATCGCAAAACTGAAGATCAAGAATTTCGACGCAACTAAGCTTGTCGATACCATCATTGAACTCGATGCGAAACGCCGCGCGCTCCAGACTCAGAGCGATGCCCTGCTTTCCGAACAGAAAGCAAAGGCAGCCGAGATCGGCGCGCTGATGAAGCAGGGCCTCAAGGAGCAGGCAGAAAAAGCAAAGGCAGCGGTCGCAGACCTCAAGGCAAAGAGCAACGCTCTCCTCGAGGAGATGGACAGAACTGTTACCGAACTCGAGTCTGACCTCGTCCTTATCCCCAATATGCCCTGCGATCTCGTAGCGCCTGGCAAGGGCGCGGAAGACAACGAGGTAGTGAAGATGGGCGGTCCGGAGGTCAAACTCCCCGAAAATGCTCTTCCTCACTGGGAACTCGCGAAGAAATACGACATCATCGACTTCGACCTCGGAGTTAAGATCACCGGCGCCGGTTTCCCTGTCTACAAAGGCAAGGGCGCTAAGCTCCAGAGGGCTCTGATCAACTTCTTCCTCGACTGCAACACCGCAGCCGGATACCAGGAGGTTGAGCCGCCCGTAATGGTCAACAAAGATTCCGGTTTCGGTACGGGTCAGCTCCCCGACAAGGAGGGCCAGATGTACCACGCCGAAGTCGACGATTTCTATATGGTCCCGACCGCCGAGGTCCCCGTCACCAACATCTTCCGTGACGTCATCCTCGGAGCGGACGAGATCCCCCAGCGCCTTACCGCTTATACCCCGTGCTTCCGCCGTGAGGCCGGATCATACGGAAAGGACGTCCGCGGACTCAACCGTCTCCATCAGTTCGACAAGGTCGAGATCGTCCGCGTCGAGAAGCCCGAAGACAGCTACAAGGCCCTCGATGAGATGGTTGCCCATGTAGAATCGATAGTCAACAAACTCGGCCTTAAGTACAGGATCCTCCGTCTCTGTGGCGGGGACATGTCCTTTACTTCGGCCATCACCTACGATTTCGAGCTCTGGAGCGCCGCTCAGGGCCGCTGGCTCGAGATCTCTTCGGTCAGCAACTTCGAAACCTATCAGGCCAACCGTCTCCATCTGCGTTATCGCGACGCAGACGGCAAGACCCAGCTGGCCCACACTCTCAACGGCAGCTCGCTCGCGCTTCCGCGTGTAGTCGCAGCGCTCCTCGAAGACAACCAGACCCCGGACGGCATCATCATCCCCGAGGTTCTGCGCCCGTATACAGGCTTCGACAAGATTGACTAAGATAGGAACCATACTCGGAATAGATCCCGGAACCAACCTGCTTGGTTTCGGGGTCGTCCGTATTGGCGAGGACAACAAACCCGAGTACGTCGAGATGGGCGTGCTCGACATCCGTAAGGAGACTGATCCTTACGCGAAACTCGCCCGTATCAGCGAGTTCGTAGGCGGGCTTTGCGAACGCTACAAGCCCGACCATATGGCGATTGAATCGCCCTTCCTTGATAAGAACGCCCAGGTCATCTTCAAACTGGGCAGGGCGCAGGGCGCTGCGATGGTCGCAGCCGCCTCCCACGGCGTCCAGATTACCGAATACGCCCCCCGAAAAGCCAAGATAGCGATATGCGGAAACGGCTCCGCCTCTAAGGAGCAGGTAAGTACTATGGTACAGAAAACCCTTGGCATAAAAATTGATGCGAAGCATCTCGACGCAACGGACGCGCTGGCGATAGCTATGTGTCATTATTACCAGCTTTCGAGCCCGCTTACCAGCATTAAAGGCGGCGATTCGTGGGCCAAATTTATTAAGGAAAACCCTGACAGGGTAAAGTAGTTACTCCAACAAGAAGGTTATGAATCTGAACCTTAGAGCCGCAGTTCTCCTGCTTTTCGCAGGCGTTGCCGCGCACGCGCAGGCCTATCAGGTAAAGGCCGTTCTCAAAGATTCGCAGTCCGGAGAAGCAGTCAGTTTCGCTACTGTCTCGCTCCACAATCCCGCAAACGACAAGGGAGTTGCATACGAGCTCAGCGAAGAAGACGGTAAAGTAACCCTTACCGGAATAAAGAACGGTAAATACATCTTCCGTTCGGAACTCCTCGGCTACAAGAAATACGAGAAAAACATCGAAATCAAAGACGCAGATCTCGACCTCGGAGAAGTCAAGATGAGCCCCGACGCTACCCAGCTGGAAGCTGCGAAGATTACCGACCGCGGAAACCCTATCCAGATGAAGCGCGACACTATCGCCTTTACCGCCTCTACCTTCAAGACTACAGACAACGATATGCTCGAGGACCTTCTGAAGAAGATCCCCGGGATGGAGATTTCCGAAGACGGAACAATCACACATAACGGAAAGGAAATCAGCAAGATAACAATCGACGGAAAGACCTTCTTCCTGAACGATCCTCAGATCGCTACCAAGAACCTTCCCGCTAAGGTTATCGATAAACTCAAGGTTATCGAGAAGAAGTCTGACCAGGCAGAATTTACGGGAATCGACGACGGCGAGGAGGAAACTATCCTCGATCTCAGCGTCAAACCCGGAATGATGAAGGGCCTGTTCGGCAACGTCTTCGGCGGCGCCGGCCACGACATCCCTTCGACCGATATCGCCGGCGACTGGCGCTGGCAGACCGGCGGCTTCGTGGGCAATTTCAACGAAGACTACCAGATCAGCGGCGTGTTCAACGCCAACAATACCAACAACCGCGGCTTCAACGACCTCGCAGGCTCGATGATGGGCAATATGCGTGGCGGCGGAATGGGCCGTGGACAAGGCGGCTGGGGCGGAGGCAACGGTATCACTACCTCCTACATGGCCGGCCTGAACGGCGGAACCAACCTCTTCGACGACAAGATGGAGCTCAGCGGCAACTATGCCTTCAACGGCTCCGAAAGAAAGGTCGAGGAAAGCTCGGACAAAACGACTCACCTCGAGGATTCAGACCTCATCTACAAGTCCAACGGCAACAGCATTACCGGTACCCACGGTCACCGCTTCGGGATGAGGATGGAACACAAATTCTCGGAGAACACCTCTCTCATTTTCGAGCCCCGTCTGAACTTCGGCGGCGGCAGCTTCGCCGAGCGCGATACGACCGATACCTATACCCTCACCACGGCAACCGGCAACACTGTCAAGACCAATGACAGCCGCAAGCTCAATTCCGGCGACAACCGTAACCTGTCCGCGAGCGGCTTCGCCCTCCTCCGCCAGAAACTCGGCGTCCCGGGCCGCACCCTTACCGTGATGGGCCGCTACGGCATCAACCGCAACTCCATCCTCGGAAACAATTATTCCACGACCAATGTCTACGACGAGACGGGGACTCCTACCAATACCCTCGTGAACCAGAACTACTCCCAGGAGCAGAATTCATACAGCGCGTTCGCAAGGGCTACCTTCACCCAGCCGATAGTCGAAAACCTCTATGCCGAGGCCAACGTCGCCTACAACTGGAACAAGTCTGTCTCCGACAAAGAGACTACCGACGCCTTGACCGGAGCGGCAGTAGCCAGCTATTCGAACCACATAACCAACGAGTTTACGAGCGAGGAAGTAGGCGCGAACCTCCTCTATCAGAAGAAAACCTTCCGCGCCCAGCTCGGTTTCGCCGTCATCCCCAGCAAGACTCATAACTACACCCAGAGCGGAGCGGCCTACAAGGTCGATACTACCATCACCCGCCTTAACTGGTCTCCGACCGCAATGCTCTATACCGACCTCGGAGAGAACGGCAGCGCCCGCGTCTTCTACCGCGGATGGTCCAGGACCCCGAGCACCAACCAGCTCATTACCGTAGCAGACAACTCCAACCCGCTGGCCGTTTCGTTCGGTAACCCGAACCTGGCTCCTTATTTCCAGCACAACCTTAACGGAGACATCCGCTACAACAACAAGAAGACCTACGCATCGTTCAACGCCCGCTTCAACGGTTCCTACACTCAGGACCCAATCGTAAACGCCCACTGGTACACTAATGGCGTTACTTACTCGATGCCGGTCAACGGCCCCTCGAGCGTAAGCCTCGGCGGCAATATCTTCGCAAATATTCCTCTGGGCAAGAAGTTCACCCTCTTCAACATGCTCCGCGTAAACTGGTCAAATTCCTCCAGCTACGTAGGAAAAGACATCAACACCGCCAAGTACCTGAAGACAGACGGTTCGCTGGACTACGGCCTGTTCTTCGCCGACTACGACGAAATCAGGGAAAAGCTTGAGGTGAACCAGACCAAGACTTTCGGCTTTACCGAGCGCTTCCGCTTCACCTACAGGATAGACGCTCTCGAGCTCCAGGTTTCTGCCCGTACCCGTATGAGCCACTCCAATTATCTCCTCGCTGATACAACTTCCGAAACCACTACCTGGAACAACCTGGTCTCCGGAAACGCTACCTGGACTATAGACCAAATCGGTCTCAGTATGAAGGGAGAACTCGATTACCGCTGGTACAATGGTTATGCGACCAAGCAGCCGGACGAGTACGTCTTCAATGCCGAAATCTCGAAGCAGGTCCTCAAGAGAAAGGGAACCATCACCCTCAAGGGCTACGACATCTTCGGACAGGCGAAGAACCTTACGGTCTCCGATTCGAGCAATGTCCACACCGAGTCCCTTAACAATACTCTCGGCCGTTACATAATCCTTTCGTTCGCCTACCGTTTCGGTAACTTCGACCGCAGCAAGATGGGCGGCGGCCGTGGAGGCCCCGGAGGTCCTCCCCGTATGAGATAATGCCAAATATAATTTGTATATTTGTGCATTATGACTGAAAAGAAAAAAATGAACTGGGTCATAAAGAATCTTCTTTGTGGCCTTGTTTTTATTCTGGTGATAGTCCTCGCCGTTGAGGTATTCCTCAGGGTGACTACCCAGCACAGCATCTCCGTCGAGGTACCCGATATGATAGGGATGCAGTTATCAGACGCCGAGGCCCTCGCCGCTAAAGACAAACTGGATCTCTTTGTTACGGACTCAGTGTTTGTCAGCGCGTTCTCCAAGGGCAGCGTCTACGCTCAGAACCCTAAACCCGGCAATAAAGTGAAAAGGGGCCGTAAGATTTACCTTACGGTCAACGCCAAGAAAGAGAAGCAGGCTGTAGTTCCCAGCCTGGTAGGTCTCTCCCTGCGTCAGGCCAAGGTGGAACTTACTACCCGTAATCTTAAGCTCGGTAAACTGACCTATGTAGACGATATGGCTACCAACCTGGTTCTGGCCCAGACCAGAAAGGGAGAAGATATTGAGCCCGGAACCAGCGTAGATGTAGGAACTGTAATCGACCTTAAGCTCGGACTCAACAGGGCAGACGGATATACTACTATGCCCGACTTCGCCCGCATGCAGTATCAGAGGGCGCTCAGCTATGTCCAGGACAATTCCTTCAACATAGGACGAGTCGTCTTCGATGAAACTGTTAAGACCGCCGAGGATACTTTGTCTGCGATGGTCTACCGCCAGTCGCCCCTGGCCGGTACCGAAAATATTGTTCTGGGTTCGACCGTAACCCTGTATCTTACTGTAGATGAGAGCCGCCTGCCGGCCCTCCCCGAAGAACCGGAAGAGATAATCTAAGATGGCAGACTGGCTGGACAATGCCTTTGAGGTAGAGGACCCCGAGATCCCGGAAGAAGGGCGCGAACAGGAAATGTTCGAACACTTCCGCTTCGTAGTGGATTCGGGTCAGGCCCCCATCCGCATCGACAAATATATGTCGGAGCATATGGAGGATACCTCCCGTAACAGAATCCAGCTCGCTATAAAGGAAGGCTATGTCCACGTCTCCGACAAACCGGTTAAAGCAAACTACATAGTACGCCCTGGCGATATCATCAAGTTTGTGATGCCCTATCGCCGCCGCGGGGTAGAGATACTCCCTCAGGACATTCCCCTCGATATAGTCTATGAAGACGAAGATGTCCTGGTCCTTAACAAACCCGCCGGGATGGTGGTTCACCCCGGCCACGGCCACTTCGAAGGAACTCTCGTCAACGCCCTCGCGTTCCACCTCGGGATGAAGCCCGGAGAGGCCGAGGATGAAGACGGAAGGATGGGTCTTCTGGTCCACCGTATAGACAAAGATACCTCCGGCCTTTTGCTGGTCGCCAAGAACGACCAGGCCCAGCTCCGCCTCGCAAAGCAGTTCTACGATCACTCTATCGAGCGCCGTTACAACGCAATCGTCTGGGGCAACATAACCGAAGACGAGGGGACTGTAGACGCTCCCATCGGCCGCGACCCCAACGACCGCCTGCGCTTCCGCGTATGTGACGATCCGGAGAAGGGAAAACATGCGGTGACCCATTACCGTGTCCTCGAGCGCTTCGGCTACGTCACTTTCGTGGAGTGTAGGCTCGAAACCGGTCGCACTCATCAGATCCGTGTACATATGTCCCATATCGGACACCCGCTCTTTGCCGACGAACGCTATGGCGGGATGGAGATCCGAAAGGGGACTATCTATGCCAAGTACAAGCAGTTTATCCGCAACTGCTTTGAAATCTGCCCGCGTCAGGCGCTCCACGCCAAGACCCTGGGCTTTGTCCACCCATCCAGCGGGAAACTCCTCCAGTTCGATTCCGTTCTGCCCGAGGATATGAGCCGTCTGCTGGATAAGTGGCGCCGCTACTGCGGCAATATGCCTGAAGAAACTGAAGATGAATAAGGAAAAACGATTGATAGCGCTGCTGCTTCTCGCCTTCGCGGTACTGATGAGCCTGCCGTGGCTCATCCCGCACGTCGGTGTCATCGCGCTGGTGGCCCTGGTGCCACTGCTTTGCGCCGAGCGCCTCGCCTCCGGAGCCGGGATTAAGCGCTTTTTCTGGTGGTATTATGCCGCCTTCGTCGTGTTCAACGGCCTGACTACCTGGTGGGTCTGTAAGGCCACGGTCGGCGGGGGCTTCTTCGCCAGCCTTGCGAACGCGCTTCAGATGGCCGTGATCTTCGGCCTGTTCCGTGTAAGCAGGAAGCGTTTTACCGGCGTCCTGCCGTATATTTTCCTCGCGGCGATGTGGATCGCCTGGGAGCGCTTCTACCTCGTCCAGGCCCAGATCAGCTGGCCGTGGCTGTGCTTCGGCAACGCGTTCGCGCGCTCGACCCGCCTGATTCAGTGGTACGAGTGGACGGGGATGCTCGGCGGCTCGCTGTGGGTATGGGCCGTCAACCTTGGCGTCTTCGGGCTGATGGTCGCCCTCTCGAACGGGTGGTGGGACCGCTGGACCCCGAAGGCCCGCTGGGCAGCGGGTATAGGCCTGGGGCTTGTGCTTGCCGGGCCGATGGTCACTTCGGCCGTAATCTACCGGGGCTACGAAGAGCGCTCGGACGCCGGGACTCTTGATGTCGTGATGGCCCAGTCGCACTTCGACCCTTGGCAGAAACAGCGCGCCGTCCCCCAGCGGGAACAGAACGCCCAGGTAACCGGGCTCTTCGAGAAGGAACTCGGCTCGCGTACCAACCCTTCCGAGATGGCGCTGATGGTCCTTCCGGAGACATTTACCTCCGATATCTGGATCGGCAATATGAATTATTCGCCTACCTGGCGCACCTTCAGCGAGATGGTTCGCAAGTACCCGGACGTCAATCTCCTGTTTGGCGCTTCGGCACATCAGGCTTTCCCTACTGCGGCTAAGCCCAACATCCTCGCCCGTAAGACCCGCGACGATGTCTGGTATCTGAACTATAACTCCGCCTTCATGACCGATTCTACCGGCAGGGAAGACAGGGTCGACAAGAGCAAGCTGGTGGTGGGTACCGAGCTTACTCCCTTCCCGAAGATATTCGTCCCGTTCGACGACTGGCTGAGCGAGCTGCTCGGCGCGCCGGGCGGTATGATGGGCCGTTGCGTTATCCAGGGCGAGGCGCGAAACCTTGAGGCCCGCGAGTACGACGGGCAGGGCAATGTCATCCGCCGTGTACCTATCGGCGTGCCGATCTGCTACGAGTCTATCTACCCGGAGTGGTGTAGAGGCTACGTAGAAAAGGGCGCGACCCTGATTTCGGTTATCACCAACGACGGATGGTGGGGAAATACCCCGGGCTACAGGCAGCATTTCAGCTATTCCCGCCTCAGGGCTATCGAGCTAAGGCGCGATATAGCCCGCTGCGCCAATACCGGTATTTCCGCCTTCATCGACCAGCGAGGAGCGATCGTAGAACAGTCCGGATGGTGGGGTCCTTAC
>JAEEGF011089360.1_pt1 | contig 12817 bp, 8 predicted proteins | sample 9134171 | NCBI WGS metagenome assembly JAEEGF01 (sample SAMN16246542, study PRJNA631951) | gut metagenome | biome: gut microbiome; feature: rumen; material: AP-attached | host: Bos | place: Iran: Karaj | collected 2018-10 | reverse complement strand
TCGACTGTCCCGTAGAACAGGGACTGCTCGTTAAAAACCGTAAAGTCATCGGCGCTGTCAAAGTCCATGACCATTTTGACAAAAGTGGCGTCGTCCTTTTCCATGCTCTCAACTGATTCCAGTTTGATCTTCTCACTTATGTACTCTGAATTGTACTCAGAGATCTCCGCCGATGCCATATCCGACAATTCCTCAAGGTCGTAGTAATCCCTGGAGAAGTCTTCATATATCAGATAAGAGATCCTGCCGTCCTTATCCACGGATATTGTGGAAACAGTGCTCTCATTTTGTCCGCAGCCCGTAAAAACTGCAGCTCCCAGCATAAGTACTGCCACCGGCATAATAAGTCTAGTATGTTTCATTAATTTCCCACCTCACAAACTAAATCATTATATCCACATTTACAGGGCATTGTCAAAGGTGGCAAGCATCTCAGCGCTCTTTAGCGGCCTGTCAATAAATCTGCTGCGAAATCTCTTTGCAACTTCGCAGAGTTCGGCCAGTACTTCCTCGGTAACAGAAAAAGTGTAGAGCTTCTCAAGCGGTGATGTGGCAATGAAATCAAGAGCATACCTTGTGGATTCCGAAAGGTTCATATCATCCGGAATGCCGGGGTACTCACCTTCTATCAAAAGAGCTCGAAGTTCATATACACATCTGACAAGCCTGTCTGGCAGACTGTCCTTCAAGAGTGCCTTAAGTGAAAGATACAGAAGATTTAAAAGCTCCACGTCCTCCACATTCTCTCTGGCATAATAAGAAGCAATCTCAAGGAAAAAGGTGCCGTAACAGGCACCTTCCAGATCCGACCTGAAGCCCTCAAAATAGTTGTCTATGTCTGCTTCAACGATATTGTAGGAATTCTTTCCCGCAAAGAGCTTAAAGGTTCCAAAACAAAATGGTTCCACAGCTCCGGAAAGCCTTCCGACGGGCTTTCTTGCACCTCTTGCAAAGGCGGTTATCTTGCCCCTCTCAGCCGTGAATATCGTCGCCACCCAGTCATAATCCCCTGTGGGGGTGTGCTTTATCACTATCCCTCTCACATTTATGATATCTTCCATGGGCAGCTCCTACCTGTAATCTTTCATATCATAACCAAAACTCTTAAGCTGATTCCTGTCATCTCTCCAGTCTCTTCTCACCTTGACAAAGAGCTGAAGGTTGACCTGGCATCCAAGGAGTTCCTCAATGTCCTTCCTGGCCATTGATCCGATCTTTTTGAGCATGCTGCCGCCCTTGCCTATGACGATTCCCTTGTGGGAGTCCTTCTCGCAGATGACTGTGGCATTTATGTCCATGATGCCGTCGGGATCGTAGCCGGATTCACTGTCAGCTTCAAGTGGTTCTCCCACATTAAATACTACGGGTCCGTCCTGTTCTTCATCACTTCCTGACATCAGAAGCTCTTTTTCATGTGCGCTCTTTTTGGGCGGATGCTGATGCCTCTTTTTCCTGGCAGGAGCCTTTTCCCTCATCCTCATGGTCTCTATGGTTACCGCAATGCCGTGGGGAACCTCGTCCTGAAGAAGGCGAAGCGCCTTCTCCCTTATGATCTCAGCCACAATCTGCCTCTCAGGCTGATCTGTCAGGGTGTCCTCGTCGTAAAATGGCGGGCCAAATGGAAGAAACTGTTTTATGGCCTCTCTGCACTCCTCAATGTTAGTCCCCTTCAGGGCTGCAACTTTTACAACCTTGTCAAAGTCCATTTCAGCCCGGTAGGCGTCTTCAAACTTCTCAAGGTCATCTGATGAGACCGTATCGATCTTGTTGATCACAAGGATCACCGGTTTTTTGCAGCTCTTAAGAGTCTCGATGATGGATTTCTCCATCTCTCCTATATAGGTGCTGGGCTCAACGAGCCACATGACAACATCCACCTCATCAAGAGTACTCTTTGCAACCTTCGTCATGTACTCTCCGAGCTTGTTTTTGGTGTCATGAAGTCCCGGAGTGTCAAGGAAGATCATCTGGCACTCATCATCGGTGTAAACCGTCATGATCCTGTTTCTGGTGGTCTGAGGCCTGTTGGAGGTTATGGCAACCTTCTGCCCGATGAGGTGATTCATCAGAGTGGACTTGCCGACATTGGGCCTTCCTATCAGAGTTATAAAACCTGTCTTGAAATTATTTATTTCCATCTGTACTGTCTTTCTGCGAACCAGCAGGTGCGCTCAAAGGAGCGGTTCCGGGTGCATTCTGTGCCGGGGCTGCAGGCGTGTTATTAACAGGTGCTGCAGGCATATTCTGAACCTGGGAAGCAGGCATACCGTTCGGACTTATACCTGCAGGTCCATTTCCCGGCGCCTGATTCTGATTCATCATCTGCATCTTTTTGATGCGTCTCTTTTTGCTGCTATTATCTATCAATCTGATTATTATGATAACCAGGGCTATTGCAATGATTATCAGTATCATCTGAGGAATGTGGATCACAAACCATACGGCAAATTCAACTACGGCCTCTACCACTTCTCCTACGCTCTGCAAAAAGCCCTTGCCCATCCTTGTGGTCGCGCTTTCCTTCTCAACGGGAGTGAAGGTAACAACTTCCGAGATATCCAGATATACAGTGCTGTAATCTATCCTGTTGTCGTAGCTTCTAAGCTGTGACTCTATGCTCTCAAGTTCATATCTCACATCCGCCAGCTTATCTTCTACAGCGATCACATCCTCCACCGTCTCGGCGCTCTCAAGTATCTCAAGAAGTCTCTTTTCCTCTGTCCTTAAGGAGTTCTTGCGGCTCTCGATATCCACATAGCTGAGGGTCACATCCTCAACATTTACGGATTTGTTCGTGATGTTGGTGCTGCCCTCCACAAGGTCCACAAATTCATCCAGCCTGTTTTTTGGGATCCTTGCTGTTATTCCTGCAGTCTTGGATACTCTGGAGGAATAAGAAGCATTATTGCTTATGTTACTCGACTCAATATATCCGCCCAGTTCTTTTACCTTGCTCTCGACTCCTGCAACCACTGCTGCAAGATCATCGGTCTCGGCGCTGATGTTCATGGTAGTTATCAGCTTCCTGGAAGTATCTGCTACCGTCCCAACCGAACTTCCGGATGAGTTGGAAGCAAAGCTCGAATCTGCCATGGCAGCTTCTTCATAGACTGCACTCGCTCCCATGGAGTCATAGGCGCTCTCATACTTTGCAGAATTAGAACTACTGCCCGAAGAACCACACCCCACAGCAAGGAGCATGACTAAAAGTGCTGTGGCCGCAACACACTGTCGGTAAAATCTCTTTTTCATAGCATTTCCCCTCATACTTTGTCTGAACAGATATTTCACCTGTTAACAAGCTGTTCTATATTGTCGAACAGGTCTTTATTCTCATCGATCTTATCAGCAGTTCCTATTACACATATGCACTCATCAGACATAAAGGCATCCACAAATTCAGCAAGAGAGCGGATTGTCTCTTTATCTGTGGCAAGCAGCTCGTCCCTGTTCTTTTGTATGGTCTCCATCTTTGCGTTGCACAGGTAAGCTGTCAGACCGTAAGCTCCCTTGGCAGAAGGCGTCTTAGGTGTATCAAGGTCTGAAATCGCTCCGATTATGTACTGAAGTATGGTCCTGTCGTCCGCTTCGAACTCTCTTAAGTAATCGGCGGCCTTCTCAAATACATCCACACTGTTCTTAAGATGAGGATCTCTGTATGTCACAAAGGCAGAATCCCCATTCTTGGCAAAGCTGCTCATACATCCGTAGGCCCCGCCCAGGATCCTTATATTCTTCCACAGATAATCATAGCCCATCATCACCTTGAGGACTCTGAGTGCGCCGTGGTACTTAAGGCCCTTTCTTGCAAAATTACCTGCCCTGCAGACATACTGAACCTGCCCTGCGGTCTTGAAGGCTTCATTTCTCTTTGTTACGTGAACTTTGAGTTCCTGCTTCTCACACTCACAGGTATACAGCGATGAAGCAAACTCCTTTACCTCTGAGGCAACGCCCTCATATTCCTTCTCGGTACAGGTAAGGTCAAAGAGAAGATTCTCGGGCCTGAAGATCTGTCTGCTTAGACTTACAAGCTTGTCTATGAGGTCCTGCTCTCCTTCTTTTGTCGAAAGAGACTTGTTTATCTTCTCAAGATGCCTGAAATATCCTATTCCGCTCACGTTGTCTGACACGTAGGCTGCAGGCGATACATAGCTCATTGCCCTCAGAGCAGAGGACTGATGTCCCGATGACGCAAGATCGGTCTGAAGCCTTGCATACTGCTCTGAGAATATCTCCCTGAGTCTCTTGACATCATCGAATTTGCTTGCAGTCAGTATCTCTTTTACCAGCTCAAATGCGCTGTGCATGTTCTCATGGAGAACCTTGACACTGATCTCGAACTTGGTCACAAACCTGGTCACATCCTCGGAATCGGTATATGTGCTGATGGCTCCGCTGATGCCTCCGGTCTTGATGTTGATCTCGTTGTACAGATCCCCGTACTCATAGTTCTTGGTATTGAGCATTCCAAGGACCTTCTTGAGGGAAGATGCATATGGCAAAAGAGTTGCATCCACATGCTGCATGTCAAACACAAAGTCCATGTACATGATCCCGTTCGTGAACACATTGTGGAACAATATCTTATTGCCGTCTTCATCTCTGAGTTCATAGATGAACTTCTCTGCTTCTTTTCTCATATCTGCCAGAGTAAGAAGCGGTATCTTGGCCAGATCCTCGGGAGCATCCTCCATGTCCTGATACTCCTTGAGCTCCCTGGTCTGCTTCACGATGTCGGCTATCTCTTCTTTTGAAAGAGAGTTCTTGTAATCACTTAATTTCTTTTTGAGTGCCTCATCTTTCTTTTCCGTAAGCCCTCTCTCCGGTGCGAGTATAACCACAGATGCGTGGGGGTTATTAAGGAGATACTTCTCAGTCAGTTCTTCAAAATAACGCCCCTGAGCCTCCTTTTTGAGCTCTGCGAAAGTCTCGTTGGCCTCCACATTTATCCAGGGCTTTTCGTCGTCATAGAGCCAGCTGTCCAGAACCTGAAGGCCGTATAAAAGGCCCTTGGGAAATCTTCCGAAATCAGCCTCCCTGTACTTGAATTCATCATAGGAAAGTCCGGCGAGGAGTGCTTTCTTGTCAATGCCTTCCTCAACCTGCTTTTTGAGGACTTCTCTGATAGTGCGCAGGAACTCCTCCTTCTGCTCAGAATCTGCGTTCTTGGCAACTATGGAAAAAACGGGCTGCCTGATGCCGTTGTCGTACTCGCTGTAGACGTCCTGTCCGATTCCCTTGTCTATGAGAGCCTTCTTGATCGGTGCTCCCGGTGCAGAACAGAGGGCGTAATCGAGGATATCGAAAGCAATATAAAGCTTTTTGTCCAGAGTTGAGCCTACACTGCAGTTGTAAGAAAGATAGGTGTTCTGCGAAAGCTCATCCTCCGGAAGCACAGGATAGGTCTTTGCGATCTCCCTGGGCTTATCAAAGGGCTTCTGAATTCCGACCTCAGAATCCACTTCTATCCTGTCAAAGTGTGACAGATACTTTTTATCGATATAATCAAGCTTCTCAGCCATATCCATATTGCCGTAGAGGTAGATATAGCTGTTTGAAGGATGGTAATACTTCCTGTGGAAATCCAGATACTCCTCATAGGTAAGTTCCGGGATCACGTCGGGATCTCCTCCGGACTCGATTCCATAAGTCGTGTCGGGATAAAGGGAATTCTGTATCTCTCTTGAGAGCACGTCATCAGCAGAGGAAAAAGCCCCCTTCATCTCATTGTAGACAACACCGTTGATGGTCAGATCATCGTTTTCATCTTCCATTTCATAGTGCCAGCCCTCCTGCTTGAATATCTTGTCTGTCTTGTAGATATTGGGATAAAAGACAGCATCAAGATATACATTCATAAGGTTCTGGAAGTCAGCATCGTTGCAGCTGGCTATGGGATACACAGTCTTGTCCGGGTATGTCATGGCATTTAAAAAAGTGTTGAGCGATCCCTTGACCAGCTCCACAAAGGGATCCTTTACAGGAAAATCCCTGGAGCCGCAAAGAACTGTGTGTTCAATTATGTGAGCTACTCCCGTAGAGTTCCTTGGCGGCGTGCGAAAGCCTATTGCAAAGACCTTGTTTTCCTCATCATTGGACAAAAGAGCTACTCTTGCCCCTGTCTTTTTGTGCCTCATTATGAAGCTCTCGGAATTGAGGTCTTCTATCTTTCTTTGCTCAATAATCTCGTAAGCAGATAAATCTTCAAGTCTCATCTATTTATCTTTCCCCTTTATCAGATATCAAAATCATCCCCGGGTGTGAATGCTATATCAAAATCATCCCTGAGTTTATCATCTTTTGTTTCTAAAGGCCCGGACAACTGTGAATTGCCGCCAACCTTGAGTTTGACTGCCTTGCCGTCAGGCCCTACAGGTGCAGACAGCTGCGGCATCTTCATGCGCGGAGTAAGGTCCACGTCATCATCGTCCTCCGGAAGCACCATGCCCTCCGGTACAAAGCGCTGCTTATGTGACTCGCTGTCGGTCGACTGCGGCTCGCTGTCGGTTGACTGTGGCTCGATGTCGGTCGACTGTTCCTCGCCGTCGGTTGAAGATTCTTTCTCATGTTCGGATCCTCCGAATAATGGAGAAGCAGTCTCTGAACTTACAAAATCATCAGCCGGCATTGAATCAACTGGCTCCTGCTCTGTTGCGCTGACAGGTTCTGCATCTCCCCTGGCAGGATCAAAGTTATCGAAGAATGCATCGAGCTCCTGGTCCGTATCGTATGCTGCTTCATGGGCAGGTTCTGTGTCTGTCCGGACAGGATCAAAGTCGTCAGACGACAACTCCTCTTCAGGACGGGACTGCGAGCTGTCAAATGTTTCTTTTTCATTCCATGCAGGCGCAGAATCATTAAGTGATTTTGAGCCTTCTAAGCGCGGTTCAGAATTATCAAAGGATTCCGGTTCCTCTTTATCGGTATCCCATTCTTCTTGTGGCTTGGCAATCTTCTGCCATGGTTCAAGCTCATGCTCTGAGTACTGCGGTTTTATCACTTCAACTCTTGCAAGAGCCGGGTCCAGAATATATCCGTCTTTCAGTTCAGGAGCGGTATCATCTTCAGCTGTGTCCTTTTTCTTTTTATCCTTATTATCAGCAGTATCATCAACCGTCTCATCAGAAGGAGTCGTGATAAGGTCTGCGACACAGGCAAGGATAAATGCATAATATACCGAGACAAAGACCTGCGTGTTCATCCGTGTTGCTCCCATAAACGGCACGGTCGCAAAGATGAGAAGCATGGACACCAGCCAGGGCGAAATGTTCTCAAAATCCCTGTTTCTCCAGAATCCAACCATGACACCCGACATTACAATTGCCGTTACAAGATATATGACCTTGTGGTCTGTGTATATCCAGAACATGCTGAAGGTATTGAGATTGTGGAAATAGAATCCTGACCATTTTGCCAGTGTGGAGTAAGCCATCATAAAGCCCTGTTCCTGAGCTATCATCCCGGCAAAGGCTACTACGGCACCCAGGATAACAAACAAAAGCCTTACTATCTCCTGCCTGAAGATCGTCCCTTTGAGGAAAAGAACTGCGATAATAAAGGGCAGGATCATGATAATGGTCCCGGCATCCACATAGGCCATAAATCCAACAACGACTCCCACAAATAAGTACCAGATCACAAATGCAGGATGTCCGTATACCTTTCTGTAAGCTCCCTGCAGGAACAGCGCCATTACCAGAAGCTCAATCCCGAACATAGCCATAAACAGCGAATCCGTACTCAGCTCAAGCCCGGTAAATCTGTAGGTAAACACCGGCATAAAGGCAACATAGGCCGAAAAAACAAGTGATGCTGCCACTCCCAGAAGTTTTTTAACCGTGAAAAATCCGCAGATCATAAAGATCGCAAAGCAGGCAATCTGAAACAGAAACGGAACAGAAATGATATTGCCGGTAAAGAAAAGAATACCCTTGAGAATTGCTGAATAAGCAATGGACAAAAGATCGTACTCAGGAGTAACTGCCGTGTTGCCCACTATCGCATTTTCATAGAGGCTGTATTTGCCGGAAACATCCCCCGATGAATTAGACAGGATCTCTACCCTGTAGAACACCCCGCCCGCAATGATAAGTACCGAAAGGCAGGAGTACACTATTCTGCATACGATGTTCTCTTTCAGACCTACAATGTTCAGTCTCTCTGAGAGCTTGCCAAGAAGGATCGTTGTGACCGACATGGCTAGGACGCCCAGCGCTGTGAGGACACCGCTGTATATAAGCGCTTTATCAGACGGAAAAAGTCCCAAAAAGAAACCCAAACTCGTCACCATCACAATGTCAAATATCAAGAAAACTGCCCAGATGCCTATTGCTGGCCATGTACGCCTAAGTTTCATTTTCAGGACCCCCATTCATGGTCCTAAGGGGGTACCGCATGCGGTGGATTCCTTAGGACACTTTATATTTAGTCTTTTCTTAGTGTGGAATTATTCTTCCGGCTCTTCCCAGTTGTGATAAACAGCCTGAACATCATCGTCCTCATCAAGAAGATCAAGGATCCTCTGAAGAAGCTTGACGTTCTCAGGATCTGTTACTGCCACATAATTCTGAGGAATCATGGTCACTTCAGCTGAAGCTGTAGTGATGCTGTTCTCATTAAGAACCTTTACAACTGCCTCGAAGTTCTCAGGAGTTGTGAGGATCTCAAAGCTGTCATCCTCTTCGTTGAAGTCATCCGCACCGGCATCAAGAACCAGCATCATGAGATCATCGGAAGACATGCTGCACTCCTCTTTGTCGATAAGGATCTGTCCCTTGTTGTCAAACATGTAAGATACACAGCCGGGTGTTCCAACGTTACCGTTTCCCTTTGAGAATGCTGCCTTGACATTGGCTGCGGTTCTGTTCTGATTGTCTGTAAGAGTCTCAACGATGATAGCTGTACCGCCGGGGCCGTATCCTTCATATGTAATGCTCTTATAATCAACGTTTCCTTCTGCACCGGAAGCCTTCTTGATTCCGCGCTCGATTGTGTCATTGGGCATGTTGTTGGCTTTAGCCTTGGCGATGACAGTTGCCAGCTTGAAATTGTTGGCAGGATCGGGACCGCCCTCTTTTACCGCAACCGCAATCTCTCTTCCGATAATGGTAAAGATCTTGCCCTTCGCTGCATCATTTTTTTCCTTCTTGTGCTTGATGTTTGCAAATTTTGAATGTCCTGACATAAAAACTTCCTTTCATATAAAAACTATTTTGCTATATCTGTTTCCCTGTTCTCTTCAGCCGCATCTTCCTGTGGAAGCTTTTTTAAAAGAACGCTTGCCACCATGTGATTCTGCACTGAAAGAATCTTGAGATTGTAGCCGCATATATCAATATCAAAGTCCTCATCGGACTCGGGTATTCTGTCCATCTTGGATATGAGATATCCATTCAGGGTCTCAAATTCACTCTTTTCAAAAGTGATGTCAAATCTCTTTTCCAGTACTTCCAGTGGAGTCTTGCCATCCACTGTGAATTCGAGAGGATTCTTGGTGGGTCTTACGTAGTTCTCATCTTCATCGTACTCATCCATGATGTTGCCCACGATTTCCTCAAGGATATCCTCCATTGTGACCAGTCCGGCAGTCTGGCCGTACTCATCGATGACTATGACCATCTGCGTCTTGGAGGACTGCATGCTATGGAAAAGAGAGTCTATGTTCCTGGTCTCCGGAACGAATTTGGGCTGCCTTAGAAGTCCCTTGATCTTCCTGATGGGAAGCTGCTCATCCGTCTCCTCGGACAGCTTCTTCATCGCATCCCTTATGTGCATGATTCCGATGATGTGATCAATGTCGTCAAGATAGACCGGGAATCTGCTGTTATTGGTATCCATCATGAAGCCGACCGCTTCCTTAAGGCTCATGTTGGCATCTATAGCCACCATGGCATTTCGGTTGGTCATGATATCCTGAGCTTCCTTGTCGGAGAACTCAAAGATATTGGAGATCATATCAGCCTCAGACTCCTGGATAACGCCCTGCTCCTGACCTTCCGTCACCATTGACTTGATTTCTTCCTCAGTCACATCAGAAGTCTTGTCATCAGATCTTATGCCGAAGAGGTACAGTATCCCGCGGACCAGACCTCCTGCAATAAATGCAAAAGGGCTCAGGATGATCCTGAAGAAACTGACAGGATAGAAACATGCATATGCCCATTTCTCAGGCTCCCTGACAGCCAGTCTCCTCGGTATCAGAATACCAAAACACATGATCAGAAGAGCTATCACAAACCCTGTAACAATGTAGCACAGGTATAGAAGCACAGCTTTGTCGCCAAATCCAAGGATCGATGAAAGAACTCCTGAAAGCCTTACCGTCACCAGTCCTCCCAGAACCATGTTGAGGATGATCGTGAGGATCTGCATGGACTCTATATGAGCCATTTCATTGTCCATCAGATTAAGAAGCCCGGTACTGAGTCCGTCTTTGTTTTCAGTGCTTTTTTTCTCAATCTCATCCTTGCTGGCATGCTCTATTGCCATGCCGAAGCCGTGAACAAAAACATCGATTATGAGAATGACAAAAAAAGCGATAATACTGACAGAAGGCAAGCCTTCGTCCATAATAAAAACCTCCTGTTTGCAGGGGCATCGACCCCTGAAGTCAAAATGCACACAAAATATCAAATTACACTATAACACATTTTCAGCCGGGGTACTACTCTTTTCTGAACGTTACTACTCACAGTTATTCCGTATTAAGTGTCAATGGTGCTTCTTACTACATGGTGGCGCACGACAATACGAGCATGACGATACTGGTAGCTGCCCTGATCATACGTGATTCTTAACAGAGGCGTGATTCTGAAAAAAAGTACTAACTCACCGTCAGATTCCAGCCGTTGGCGCAGCAAAATTCTTAACAGAGGCATGTTTCCGGAAAAAGAGTACTAAAAAAACATATGTTATCATTGGGCAACAGACCGAAATTCTTAAAAATCCCGGGGTTTTAAAAAAACGGTACTAAATAACCATCAAGTTTAGGCTTTGATCCGAGGTTGAAACAGCGAAATTCTTAAAAAACCCGGGTTCCCGGAAAAATGGTACTAAATGCAGCGATTCAATTGACCGCTGAAATATAACGTCTGCACTTCCATTTAAAAGCACTTTAATATAAAATGATTGGCAGGGCTCAAAGCGGGCCTCTCAATTCATTTCTTCCGGAGAAGTAAAATGACATCCATATTGTCAATGATGATAAATTCACTGATAAATGCCTGCATGTATCTGTTAAAGGCAGTGTTTTCCCTGCTGTTGTGGTTTCTCAGAGCATTTGGCAGGCTGCTGAAGCTGTTCTATGTAATCCTGCCCGTCACCTCAGTCATCTTTGTTCTGCTGATGGCGCTGAGTGTCTTTATTATATTCGGTGATACTGCCTCTCTTTCCTCAGTTTCCCTGAATGAAGCAGCCAAAAGTGCAAAAGAACTGTCTGCATCCGGCAGCCCAATGACCATCTCGATGTTCTCAGAATTAAAAAAATGGTGGGATGACAGCTTAAATTCGTATAGAGGCACTCCCTCCTATGCCCTGCTCATATTCCTGACGATCCTGATGTTCGTTCCTGTGATGACAGTCTTTCTGTCACTCTCAGTCTTTGCATCTTTCGGCAGATATGTTTTCATTTCTATTGTTGCTGATGCCAGTATCTACCTGTTCAGAGCAGTTCTCGGCAAGACATTTGTCGCGCAGGCCATGAACCGATATTACAGATTTGCCCCCGATGCCGGAAGGCGCCATGCCCAAAAAGAATATGACAGGATGATGAGAAACAGAAACCGCGAGCTTGAAGAGGAAGAACGTGCGCTCAAAAAGAGGCGTCGTGAGAACTTCTACGAGGATCCTGATGATGCCTATGAAAATGTGTACCGGGACGATGATGAGTCGTATTATGAAGACGAACGCTTCGAGGATGACGATTTCTATGAAGACGAGCGCTTCGAGGATGACGAGTTCTATGAAGACGAAGAATCCGATGAATATTACGAGAATGATGACTTTGAAGGGTCCGATGAGTATTACGAAGATGATGACGACGGCGAATATTACGAAGAAGACTACGAAGAAGACTACGAAGAGGGTTCTGATGAAGATAGCAGAAATAATGCATCGGGATCAGCCGGCACCTTCAATTTCTTTGCGGGATGCAGTTCCCGGGAAAGTGTTGACAAAAAATACAAGTCTCTTGTAAAGCTCTATCATCCTGACAACATGGACGGCGACACCGCAGCTCTCCAGGAAATAAATGCACAGTATGCAGAAGCAAAAAAGCGCTTCGGATGATGTCCGAAGCGCTTCTATTTTAGTATTCAAAAACTCTCGGTACTCTGTGGTTGATATCGCAGGTAAGCTCGTAGTTGAATCTGCCGCTCATATCACCAAGGAACTCTGCAGTTATTGATTCACCTGTATTCTTATCTCTTCCCATGAGGATAACTTCGTCACCTTCACAAACCTCCGGGATATCTGTCACATCCACCATGAACTGGTCCATGCACACCCTGCCCAGGATGCTCGCTCTCCTGCCGCGGATCAGAACATATCCCTTGTTAGAGAGGCTTCTCGGGTAACCGTCTCCATACCCGACAGGAATGGTGGCCACTTTCATCCTTTTGTCAGCCACAAAAGTCCCGCCGTAGCTCACAGGCGTACCCTGTTCAATCTCCTTGACCATGACCACATGGCTGACAAGTTCCATGACGGGTTCAAGATCAATGATGTCGCGCGGCACTTCATCTGAGGGCCACATTCCGTACATGGTAACTCCTGCCCTGACCATATCCATTGATGACTCGGGCACAGCTATGATGCT
>JAEEGF012184363.1_pt1 | contig 12819 bp, 7 predicted proteins | sample 9134171 | NCBI WGS metagenome assembly JAEEGF01 (sample SAMN16246542, study PRJNA631951) | gut metagenome | biome: gut microbiome; feature: rumen; material: AP-attached | host: Bos | place: Iran: Karaj | collected 2018-10 | reverse complement strand
AGACCTCGGCTCTGGCAAGACCACGTTCACGCAGGGCCTCGCCGCGGCTCTAGGCGCGAAGCGCGCCGTCACAAGCCCGACGTTCTGCATTGTGGTGGAGCATCCCACGGAGCGGCTGCTTCTCGTGCACATGGATCTCTACCGTCTCCACGATGCGGACGACGTGCTGACGATAGGCTGGGAGGACTATCTTGCCCGCGGCGCCGTTCTGCTCGTCGAATGGCCCGACCGCGCGGGCGATCTCATCCCCCCGACCGCCTGGCACGTGAAGTTCACGCTCGGCGACACCGAGGACGCCCGCACGATCTGCTTTGCAGGGCAGTAAAGTGGTGGACGAGACCTTGAGACTTGAAGCATGCAAAGCGAGGAATGGCAATGAGCAGAAGCACTAGTTCCAGCAGTCTTGGCCGGCGCGAGTTTCTGGAGCGTACGGCGTGGGCGATGACAGCGGCGGCGATGGGCGGAGGGGCTGCGGCAAAGGCGGCGCCGGTTCTGGGCGGGGCGTCGCTAGTGGGCTTCGTCGCGCCGAAGCTGGAGAAGATCCGAGTCGGCGTGATCGGCACGGGCGGACGCGGAGGCTCGGCGGTGCATCGTCTGTGCCGCGTGCCGGGCGTGGAGGTGGTGGCGCTCTGCGAACTTGACGAGGCCAAGGCGAAGCGGCATCAGCAGCAGATGAAAGCGCACGGCTTCATGGAGCCGAGGCTCTTCATCGGTCCGGAGGCGTACAAGGCGCTGTGCGATTCCGGCGTATGCGACGTTGTCCACATCAACACGAACTGGACGTCTCACGCCAAAATCGCGCTCCATGCGCTCACGTGCGGCATCCACACGATGGTCGAGGTGCCGGGCGTCCGGTCCGTCGACGAGGCGTGGGAGGCGGTGGAGCTGGCGGAGAAGAACCGCTGCCACTGCATGATGCTCTCGAACTGCTGCTACGACGAGGACGCGATGACGATGATCAACGCCGCGCGGCAGAACGTGTTCGGTGAACTGGTACACGGCGAAGGCGACTACCTGCACGAAACGCGCTTCGTGGGGCCCAACTCCCAGGGCTTCCGCGGCCCCAAACGCGAACAGATGTTCTCGTCCCTCGTGGCATTGATCGACCATACGGGGATGTGCTACCCGGTACACGCCCTGGGTCCGATCTCGCTCGCGATGAACATCAACCGCGGCGATCGGATGGAGTATCTCGTCTCGATGGGCTCCAAGGCATACGGGTGGCAGGAACTCGCACGCAGGACCTATGGTCCGGACGCGCCCGTGGCCAAGATCAAGTTCGAGGCCAACGACTTCAACACCACCTCGATCCGCACCGTCAAGGGCCGGACGATCCAGCTGCGCCAGTGCAACAACGTGCCCATGCCGTACACCCGCGGCAACAGAATATACGGTTTTAACGGAATGCTGTCCACGCGCCCGCTGCAGGTGGCGCTGGAGAAGCGGTTCAACGGGGGCGCGAACAGGTTCATGGCGGGTGCCGAACTCGCGGATTTCCGCGCCAAGTACGGATCGCCGCTCTGGAGGGAACAGCGGGAGGCCGCGAAGAAGGACAACGGCCATGGCGGACAGGACTACCTCATGGACTACCGTTGGGCTTATTGCCTGCGGAACGGACTGCCGCTCGACATGAGCGTGTACGACTTCGCGGCATGGAGCTCGATCTTCGAGCTGAGCGAAAGGAGTGTCCGCAACCGCTCGCAGGCGTGCGACATCCCGGACTTCACGCGCGGCAAATGGGCTTCTGCGCCTTTCGTGTAGAATTGGCGCTTGACGCTCAATAAAAAAATGCTAAACTAATGTGCGGGTTTGGGGAATAGGTTTCCTCGAAAAGATGGTTTCCAACTAAAGGAGCGCAGCATGTTGTTCAAGTTGTTGAAAATCGGAAGTGCCGCGGCCGCAATCTGCGTCGCGGGGGCATCCCTGCCGGCGTTCGCCGAAAGAACGGTGTCCGTCGAGTCCATCGATCCGGCGACGCGCGAAATCGCGCTGGCGTTCGGCGGGACGGCGGAGGCGGAAGAGACCGTGATGATCGCCTACGGCGACAAGGACTACGGCACGGACTTCGCCGCATGGCCATGCCGGCGCCAGCTCGGCACCGTCGCCGCCGACGCGACGGGCGCGACCTTCACGATTCCCTCCGGCTGGGCGGTCGATCCCGGCGGCAAATATTTCCGCATTTTCACCGGCACGGCGACGGCCCTCCCCTACGACAGCGAAGTCGAATATATCCAGGGCACGGGCACCGGCACCGGCGGAGCGATGATAAAAACAGCAATAATCCCGCTGTGCACCGACAAGGTGGAGTTCGAGGTGTGCTTCACGTCGAGCGCAAGCCAGTGCATATACTGCGCGCGCACAAAAACTTCTACGCCCGATTCCTTCAGCGGGTTCCTGCTCAGTTCGAAATTCCGCATCGACAGGGCGAACTCCGCCGGGTCGCTGAATTCCGTCAAGACGGTATCTGTGAACGGGACGGTGCGCTACCGCGTGACCGCCGACTACAAATACCGCAGCGTCGAAATCGACGGCGGCGACTTCGGGCTTGTCAACCAGATTATGGTTTCCAACCAGACGTTCACCGTCGGCGGGCCGCTGGCGCTGTTCAGTTCCTATGAAAAGACGAGTTCGGGTGCGAGCTGGGCGGGCGAGTCCAGAAACAACGGCGGAACGTTCAGGCTCTACAGTTTCAAACTGACCGGGGAGGACGGCACGGTCAAGCTCGACCTCATCCCCGTGGTCAAGGAAGGCGTCGCATACCTCTACAACAAAATAAGCGGCGACCTGCTCGGAAAGTCGTCCGGAAGCGGCACGTTCGGCAAAGGCGGCGTCACCGTCGACGCGCTTTCCCTCGCCGCTTCGGGCGTATCGGACGTCGCCCATTTCTTCACCGGTCCGATAGAAGTGACGGACAGGAATCTTCTTGAAAAGACGGCCACGCTTTCCTTCCCCGCGCTCCCTGCCGCCGCCTCGCTCTACGCCGTATATTCGACCGGCGAAGACCGGGGCGAGAACGATCCCAACGGCTGGAACCGCTATGCCAAGATAGCGGACCTGGCCGCCGGCGCGACGGGCGGAACATACGCTCTCGACGAACTCGCCGGTCCGGCCTACGACTACGCCTTGCTGCGGTTCGTCATCACGGAAAAGACGAACGCAAAAACCGCATACGCCACCAACTTCGACTACCAGGTGTCGTATCTTGAATCGACCGGTACGCAATATATCAATACCGGCGTCGCATCGACGCGCAACGACGCCTGGGGTGCCAGATTCCGCCTTGTCGCCGACGATGTCGCCGACCTGCCTACCGTCGGCCACAACAACGAGAGTGCGCAATACATTCTCGGCGCGACGGGGCGCAGCGGCAACGACAACTACAGGTCGGCGGTTCTCTTTCAGAGCAGCGGCTTCAATTTGAGATCGTACATCGACAACAGGAGCATAGACAACTCCATCAATCTGGGAAGCAACGGCGCCACGCTGGACGACACGTTCACGGCGATTGTCGCGCACTACGGAACCACCGTTCCACGGAGCATGTGGGTGCATTGGAACGGCACGACCGCTCTCAGTTCCCGAACGCCGGGCGGAACCGATGCTTTGACCGAAAACAAGATATATGCGTTCGCATGGAACAAAAGCGGCACTGCCACGGCTTTCTCGAAAATCCAACTCGAGTGGATCAAGCGTTCGGTAAGCAGCACGGCCAATCTCGATTTAATTCCCGTGGTGGCCAACGGCAAAGGATGTCTTTTCGACAAGGTAAGCGGCAAACTTTTCAAGAACAGCGGAACAGGCGACTTCGTACTCGGTCCGAAAACGCAGACGCGCTACGGTTTCGCGCCGCTCGTCTATTCCGCGCCCACGATTTTCAAGGCGGAGGCGGGAGATCCGATTCTCGACGCCGACAACTGCTCGGTCGCGGCATCTGGCGGGGCGATCGAGATCGGCTGGGCTCTCCTAGGTGCGGGCGGCGCGACGGCCAACGTCAAGGCGACATTCGCCGCCGATGGCGTCAAGACGACAAATACCATTGCGATGGCGCAGGTTTCCGGTGCGACCGGCAGCGCGACAATTCCCAACCTTTGGTGCAAGGGTACGTTGACTGTCACGCTCTTCGCCGAGAGCGGCGATAGAACATCCGCTCCCGTCGTGGTGACGCTCGGCGCGACGGGCGCGGCGAGCGTTCCGTCCGCACCGGCGCTTGAGCCGGACACGTCGCTGAAGCAGATCGCCGCAAGCGGCACGGTAGGCCTCGGCAGCGGAACGACCGTCGCGTGGCTCGAATACGGCGCCACGACGGCATACGGCACGAAGATTGGCCTGACGCTCGGCGAAGGAGGCGCGTGGACGGCAACGATTCCCTTCGACGACGTCCTGTGGACGGTGGGCAAGGCGTGTGTGCGAGTGACGGCGTTCAACGAAGTGACGGGAGCGTTAGGCACGATTTCATGGCAGAACGAAGCGGCGGCGAACACGACGTTCGCGCCGTCCGCGCGCACGCTGGAGCTGACTGGGTTGGACGAGACGGCCGGCACGGCGACGCTGGCGTTCGGCGGCGGGGCGATCGCCGCGCAGACGCTCGTCGTCGCCTGGGGCGACCGTGACTACGGCGCGAACCTCGACGACTGGCCCTACGCGCAGCACGCCGCCATCGGCACCGTCGCCGCAGACGCGACAAGCGGCACGTTCACCCTGCCGGCGGAAGCCCTCGTTTCTGGAAACTGCTACCGCTTCTTCCTCGGCGACAGCATCATCGAGGGCGCGGAATGGATCCAGCCCGCCGTCGAAGGTGCTTATGTCAAGACGGCTTTCACGCCGGCGGTGAACGACAGGGCCGAGTTCAAGTTCAACATGGACGCCAAAGGATACGACGGCACGGCCTACAGAAACATCTACGTCGCAGGCAGCGGCTGGGGGCATGTCGTCGCAACAGCCGTAAACTCCGCCGGATGGGTGAGCAACACGCGCGTTGGCACGGTGCGATACGCCGAACTCGGTAAAGTCCCGTTCTCGACGACGGAAGACCACGTTGTAAAGCTGTACTTCGGAACCACAAGCGGCTCGTGCTTCACGATCGACGGCAAGACCAACAACGCTATCTACCACGAATTCACAAACGGCAGCGCCATTGACTCGACCACCTACAACACCTACAACAACAATCTTTCGTCGGTGAACACCCCGGTGTATATCTGGGCGAACACCACAGGCGCGAACCCGTCGAAGGTGAAACTCTACTACATGAAGTGGACGGCCTCGAATGGAACGACCCTTAAAGCTAACTTCATTCCCGCCAAGGTCGGTGGCGAATACTGCCTCTACGACACGGTGGGCAAGACTTTCCTGCACAACGCCGGGGCGGAGGGAACGTCGTTCACCGGCAAACCGTACGAAAACTACGTCAACGCGGCATGCTTTGCGAACGTGCAGACGGCGGCGACGGAAGCGAGGCTTGCAGGGCTGCTCGAGCTGACGGCGCTTGACTACGGGACGTTCGACGCGACGCTGGCGTGGCCGGTGCTTCCCGCCGCTTCGACGCTCTGGGTGGTGTATTCGGGCAGAAGCCCCGGCGAGGATCCCGGCGCGTTTAATCTCGCTGACTGGGACGAATGCGTCAAACTCGACGACATCGCCGCCGGGTCGGAAGGCGGAACATACAACCTCGGCGACCCGTCCGGGAAGAAGCGCTCCTCCATGCGCTTCATCATAGCGACGGCGGGTTCGACGGCGGAGAACATCGTGCCGCTGAATGTCTCCAGGGCCTACAGGTTCAAGAAAGAAGGCCTTTCGGTATACATCAAATAGCCGCTACTGCACGCACTTCAACGACGTGTTCGAGACCAGCGGCCTCCGTATCCCAATCCTAAAAATCCTGCCAATCCTGAAAAGAAAAACTCGGTGGCCTCTGCGTCCATACTCCAGGGGGCGCCAGTCCCGGCTTGCCTCGCAGACGGGATTTTTGTATAATCTGCCCCGTGAGTCTGATGGCGACAGACGCGCACAAGAGGAAAGGACTGATGGTCAGAGTCAAATGAAGACGCGAATTGGATTGGCAGCCGCCGCGGCTGCGGCGCTGGCGGCGTTCCCCGCAGAGGCGGGGATGTTCAAGGCAAAGGGCTTCGAGCCGGCGGTGTATTATACGGGCGAGCGTCCGATCGAACGCGGGGATGCCGTGGCAGACCTCGGGATTCTCTACATCCACGGCTGGGGCGGCGGCGCGGACGTGACGTTTAGGCTCGACGCCGCGACGGCGGCGAAGTACACCCTGAAGGTGGACGCCACGGGGCTCCGGCTCGGGCGCGGGGGCTTCATGCTGATCGTTCGGTAGAAACCGGCGCACGGAAAAGAGGAAAGAGATGAAGCGGGAAATCCTGTCGGCCTTCGCGGCCGTTTTCGCGGCGGCAGTGTCGGCTGTGGAGTTCCGCGATCCGGCGCAGTTCAACCCCGTGTGGGAGAGCGCGAAGCCGGGCACGTCGTACAGCACTGACCTTCCGACCGCCGCGCTCCTCGGCAATGGATCGCTCGGCGCGGTGAACGGCGGCGACGGACACCACAAGAGGTTCGTGCTGACGCGCGGCGACCTGTGGAGTTGCGGCGACTTCACGTACGGCAGCGGACCAGATGCGGAGAACAGTCTCCCAGACAAAAACATACGCCCCATCTCCTTCGCCGACTTCACCATCGGCCCGGGAATGCGTACCGTTACGTCAAAGGACACGCTCGACCTGCCGTCCGCCATGCTCCGCACAGAGGGTGGCTTTGGCAGGGGAAAGGTGAAAATTGAGAGCTTCGTGACGGCAGGGGAGGACTTGTTCGTGGTCACCGGCGTCTCCGACGCGGACGACGAGTGGTCCGTGCAGCTCGTGGCGCACAACGAGAGAAAGTCCTTCCCGCTTGAGGCCGGCGTCTCATCCGATGGCTTCTGGGTGCGGCGCTCGACGCTGAACCTTCTTCCCAAGGGCGACAGGCGCGGATGGACCACCAACGCCACGGCCGCAGTGAGCGTACTCGGCGCGGAACTCACCGGAGCCAGCTGCCCCGGCGTGTGGCATGCCAAGGCCAACGTCAAGCTGAAAGCCGGCAAGCCGTTCGCGTTTGTCGTGTGCGGCGATCCCGCGCGCCGCTTCACGTGGGAGGAGATCGGCAAAATCAGGGCGGCGCACGAGGCGTGGTGGAAGGAGTGGTGGGGACGCAGCCGCATCGCCATCGGCGACGACGAGCTGGAACGCTACTATTTCGGCCAGGTCTATCTGCTCGGCGCGGGCGTGCGCAAGGGGAAGGTCCCGCCCGGCCTCTACGGAATCTGGATCACGACCGACACTCCAAAATGGTTCAGCGACTTCCATCTGAACTACAATTACGCTGCCACCTACTACGGTTGTTTCGCTGCGAACCGGTGCGAGGTTACGGAAAACATGCCCGATCCCCTGATCGACTACCTGCCAACGGCAATGCGCAACGCCAAGGAAAGGCTGCAGTTGCTCGACCGCTGGACCGCTCGCCGGCATTACTACCGGAACTCCCGCGCATATCTGGACCGACGAAAGGACTTGGCCGACGGCATTGACGATGCCGCGCTCTATCCCGTTGCGATCGGCCCGCGGGGTGTCTCCACCTATGACGACGACGCGTACCTCGGCCAGGTCTCGGACGGCGCGTTTCAGTGTTCCGTGATGTGTACACACTGGGAATACACCCTCGATCGCGCCTATCTGAGAAAGGTCTGGCCCGTCCTCGACAAGACGGCAAACTTCTTCATCAAATGGTGCGAGCGGGAGCCGACCGCGAACGGCGGCTACCGCTACAACGTGTGGGATTCGCATTGGGAGGGAAGCGGTCTCCAGAAGAACAGCGCCTCCGCGCTGGGGTTCGTCAAGCACCTTTTCCGCACGCTCGTGGACGTCGCCCCGGTGCTTCGCGAGATGGGCGTCGCGGTGCCCGACTCGAAACTTGCCGCATGGCGCGACATCCGCGACCATCTTTCTCCACAGCCTGTGAACGAGATGCCCGTGGGCGGCAGGAAGGTGAGGATGTTCACCAGCACCGAGGAGGACGTGAAATGGCCGACCAATCCCGGAGGCGGCACCATATTCCTGGAGAACGTCATTCCCGGCGAGGACTATTCTTTCGACACGACGCCGGAGTTCCGCAAGCTCGCCGTGGACGGCATCGACGCGATTGTCGCCACCTGCGGGAACAGCGTATTCAGCAACTGCAACCAGACGCCCAAGCTCTATGCCGTCGCCGCGCGCGTGGGCTACCCGATCGCGCCGATGATCGACAGGTTCAAGGCGTTTCAACTGCGCCCGATGATGCAGAAGAACTTCCACATCCACGACGGCGTGCATGGTGTGGAGAAGATCGGCGCGATGGAGTTCATACAGTCCATGCTCATCCAGTGCGACAACGGGTTCGTAAAGGTGTTTCCCAACTGGACGGGGGCGGACGCGAAGTTCGAGAACCTGCGCGCGAAGGGGTGTTTCCTCGTCTCCGCCGAGATGAAGGGCGGCAAGGTCGTGCGCGTGGAGGTGACGTCCGAGAAGGGTGGACGTCTTCGCCTCGTCGATCCCTCCGGCGGCGTCTCCGCGCCGGCCGGCTGGACGCATGGTTGCACGCGCAACAGCGCCGAGGCGACGCTCGAGCGCGATTTCAAGCCGGGCGAGACGGCCGCTCTTTCCTTTGGCGTCCGCTGATTTCACGACGGCGCGTGCGGGTTCTGTTCCCGTGGAATCGCCGGAAAATCCGGAGATTCCGGAAAATCACAAATCCCCGTCCGCCGACGGGGATTTGTGGTATACTGTGCGGCGATGGACGGAACAAGACCCATGCTCTCAGGCGTGGCGGACGACGCCAAAAGAGGGAAGCAGCCCATGAAAAAGACATCCGCTCTCATTTCGTGCGCGCTATTCGCGCTCGCCATCGTGGTGCACGCCAATCCCGTTCCCCGCATAATCTTCGACACGGAAATACTGCGGGGTCTGTCCCCCGAAATTCTAAAAGAAATTGCATTTTCCCTTGCGCCGGAAGCGCGGATTTGGCATAATAGTTGTGCTGAATCTTTCAGCCGCGCAGATGTGGTTTTGCGAGATCCCTCAGGCCGCGCGGCCTGGCTCGCAGACGGCGCGGAAGAGGGGTTTTGCAACTACCTCATGTTCAAGGGAAGGGAGTGAATCCATGACAAAGGAAATGGCATCCGAAGGAAAGCCGTCCAGTGGAACCGGCCAAAGCGCCCCTGGCCGGCTCGTGTCTCTTGACGCGTTTCGCGGATTTGACATGATGATGATCATGGGCTTTGCCGGAGTGGTCAAGGCGATCGGGAAGTGCATCTACGGCGGCAAAGGAGGATGGCTGGCGGAGCAGATGACCCATCCGGAATGGTTTGGACTCACGTTCTACGACATGATCTTCCCCACGTTCGTCTTCATCACCGGAGTGACCTTCCCGTTTTCCTATGCGAAGCAGGTGGAGAGGGGGATGTCGTCGGCGCAGATTCATCTGAGGATTCTTCGCCGCGCCGCGGTTCTCATTGCGCTTGGCTGGGTGTGCAACGGCATATTCTCGAAGGGGTTCGTGAATCTTAGGTACGGGAGCGTTCTCGGCAAGATCGGCATCGCATGGATGCTCGCCGCGCTCGCTTACGTGCATTTCCGCCGGACGGCGCGGATTGTGATCTGTGCCGCGCTGGTTGTCGGATACGCGGTGCTGCTGAACACGGTGGTCGCGCCGGACTTCCCCGGTGCCTCGCCCCTCTCGGTGGAGGGCAACTTCATCGGCTGGCTTGATCGCCTGACGATGCCGGGCGTACTGTACCAGGGGGCGAGGATCGGCGGCAAATGGCATGCGAGTCTGTGCGAGCCGAGCGGCCTCTATGCAAACTTCTTTTCGTCGGCCACGGCCATGCTCGGCGTGTTCGCGGGCGAGATCATTAGATCAGAGAGGTTCTCCGGCGGACGCAAGACCTTGCATCTTCTCGCGTTGGCGGCGGGACTGCTTGTCGCCGGGCTTGCGGCCATTCCGGTCACGCCGCTGTGCAAGAAGCTGTGGTCGCCGAGCTTCACGCTCTGCGTGGCAGCGTATTCCACGGCGATGTTCGCGTTGTTCTACTGGCTGGCGGACGTCAAGATGTGGCGGCGCTGGACGTTCTTCTTTGTCGTCATCGGCGTGAACGCCATCGCCATCTACGTCCTGCAGTGGTTTGTGGGCTTCAGATCCATTTCGAAGTTTTTCCTGGGCGGCCTCGCCTCGCTTCTGCCGCCTGCGGGAGGGGAGCTGCTGCTTGCCTGCGGCTATCTGGCAGCATGTTGGCTCACATTGTATTTCCTCTACCGCAAGAAGGCGTTCTTCAAGGTATGACTGCGCCAGAAGTCCTATAAAGGTGAAGTCGCGGGCGTATCCCCGTAGCCGTCGTCTGGGCGGCGATTTAACTGTGGGGACAGTCCCCTATGAGGTCCCTCTGACCCTAGTGGGGTCTGTCCCCTCTGGGGCCCTCGTGGGGGCTGTTCCCCTCTGGAATCCTCGTGGGGTCTGTCCCCATAGCCCCCGTCTCGGTTTCACGCGCGGCCTTGCTCTTCTTTGCGCGCTCCTTCGCGTGCAGTGCCTCGTAGTACGCGCGTTGCTCTGGAGTGCGGCGCGGGGTACCGCGCAGGAACGGGCCCTTGAGGCAGAGCGAGCCCGGATGCAGCGCTACGGGATCCTCCATCACGAACTGGCGCACGAAGTCGATGTACATCTTGCGCGCCGCGCCAAGCGGCTTCCACTCTGTGGTGTACCAGCCCTTGTAGAGTTTCAGTTCCTCCCGCGCGATGGTGATGCCCTTCTGCAGGAACTTCACGCGGCCGAGCGCGTCCGCGTCGTCCGCAACGCGGGCCGCCGCCCTGTCGAGTATCGCCGCGAGCGCGTCCACGGGGTAGTCCGAGAGCAGGCCCTCCGTCCCCTGTGCGCGCTTCGCCGCCCGCAGGTGGATGCGCTCAAGCTCGTCGAGATATCTGCGCACCTCCGGCGCGGCCTTCCCGAAGCACGAGCAGTAGTCGGCGAGCTGCCCCTCGTAGGAGAGGTTGTCGTAGTTGAAGAGCGAGCGCCCGAGCATGTAGAATATGAACCCCTTAAGCGCGTACTCCCCGCTGCAGCAGTCGAACGACACGCCGCGCACGTTGTTCTCCTTGAACCGTACCGTGTCATCGTAGATGATGCGCGCGTAGTTCTGCGGCACCTGCGCCTGGAACCCGTGCAGGATGTTCGGCCGCCACACGAGCGGGTTCCCGAAGGGCACGAACGCAGCCACTGACTCCACCTCGCGCCCGATCGCCGCCTCGGTGGTGAGGTTTCCCGCCACGTTGAAGATTACCAGCGAGGGATGCGGCTTCACCTTCACCGGCGGACGCGTGTAGCTCGAGTAAACGAATGTCTTGAACTGCTTGCCGGGGCATTCCTTCAGCACGCCCTCCGCCACGCGGTTGCAGAACCACATCACGCGGTCGGTGAGCGCCACGTAGTTCGTGGCGTGGCGCTCGGGGGCGTAGTAGCCGATGGTTATCGGCTCGGCGTTCACGGGATCGAGGCGGCGGCAGTTAGCGCACATGCACGGGGAGTCGCGGTCGCCGTCCGGCATGCACAGCGAGGCGCTAATCGCGTCTGGGTTGCGGCGGAAGTAGTCGATGCGGTCGCGTATCACCTCCTGTATGAGCCCCTCGTTCGAGAGGCAGAGGCGTGGATGGCGGTACTGGTTGACGCGCGTGCCGTCGGATTGCAGCGCGAACCAGTTGGGATGCTCGGCGAAGTACTTCTTGTAGTAGTGGTCGAAGTAGTGCCCGCCGTCATACGCGTCCTGGAGAGTGGGCTTGGTGTTCTTCGACTTGAACAGCATCCTGTCGCCGAAGCCGTGCCACGCGTAGAAGCTGCGGTTGCCCTTGCGGTCCGTGAGCGCCTCGGCGTAGCGCTTAACGAACTCAGCCTGGTCGAGCCGCAGCATCTTGAACGTCTCCGCGCGCCCTTCCCGCGCCGACGGTGCCCAGATGCGCCGGATGTACTCGAACTTCGGCGCCTCGTTGAGCGATATCTGCGGCAGCGCAACCCTCTTGCGCTTCGGTATCACCTTGCCCGACTTCCCCGGCCACAGGTAGCGGCAGCCGAGCGATTCGAGGAAGTACGTCATCGCATGGCTTATGCCAGGGCCGTCGCCGCCGATCGTCACCTTGTCCTTCTCGATCTTCAACACCGCCGTCTGCGACGGCACGTCAAGCTCGGCCACCTCTATCACCGGCACGGACGGCTTGGGCTTCGCCTCGGAAGAATCGACGAGCGCCACCTCCTGGCCCGTCATCTCCGAGAGGTGCCACCTGATCTCGTCCGCAAGCGTCTTGAGATTGCGGCTCTGGATGTTCGTGATGTGGTTCTTGAAGTCCGTCGCAACCACCGCCGCTCGTCCCTTGTCGAACAGCACGATCCCTTCGGGACGCGCAGGGATGGTATCGACGAGTTTCGGCTCGTTGTGGAGGGTCTTCTCAACTTTCAGCGTCCCCGGCTCGCCAAGCGGAACCAGCTCCCACTTCTCCGCAAACGACACGAAAGTCGCGCCAGCGGCAGTAACTGCGGCAAACGCCCCTATGAATGCTCTTCTAATTTGTTTCATGCCGCATATTATACTATAGAGGCAGTTGCAAAACCTTCTTTGATGGCCGTGTAGAACGTGTAGATCATGTAGATTTGGATGCTGGGATGTTCCAGATGGCACACGGCGTGGCCTGACGAGGAGAAAACATGGACGAGAAGTGCGAAAACGGCGGCAGATACAGGCTTGGACGCCATTGGCAGACA
>JAEEGF011514769.1_pt1 | contig 12819 bp, 9 predicted proteins | sample 9134171 | NCBI WGS metagenome assembly JAEEGF01 (sample SAMN16246542, study PRJNA631951) | gut metagenome | biome: gut microbiome; feature: rumen; material: AP-attached | host: Bos | place: Iran: Karaj | collected 2018-10 | reverse complement strand
TCCGTGTATAGGCAAGGATACTCTCTGTACATTTTTAAAAGTTCGCTCACATAATCCTTTAATCCCTGATTTAAGGGATTTTCAAGCATGTACCAGTCAAGCTCCCTTTCTTCGCTCCATTCGCGTTCCTGTCCGAAATCCTGGCCCATGAAAAGAAGCTTCTTTCCGCAATGTCCAAACATGAAAGTATATCCGGCACGAAGGTTTGCATATTTATCTACCTTAAATCCGGGCATCTTTTCAACCATTGAACATTTTAGATGCACCACTTCGTCATGAGATAAGGGTAAAATGTAATTCTCGTACTCGTTATAGCTCATGGCAAAAGTCATATTATAGTGGTTATCTTTTCTAAAGTATGGATCTAACTTCATGTATTCACAAAAGTCATGCATCCATCCCATATTCCACTTATATGAAAATCCCAGACCGTCTTCTTCAACGGGGCCTGTAATCTTAGGCCATGCCGTTGACTCTTCGGCTATAGTCATAAATCCGGGATACTCTTTATGTACGATTGAGTTTAAATGCTTAAAGAATTCGATTGCTTCAAGATTCTTGTTATCACCGAATTTGTTTGGCACCCATTCGCCCTGTTTCTTTCCATAATCAAGGTAGAGCATGGATGCAACGGCATCAACTCTTATTCCGTCTACATGGAATTCTTTTATCCAATAAAAGACATTGGCGATAAGAAAGTCTACGATTTCTTTCTTTGAATAGTTAAATATCTTTGTGCCCCATTCAGGATGCTCTCCAAGACGAGGATCCGGATGTTCAAACACTGCTCCACCGTCAAAGTTAGACAGTCCGTGAGCATCTTTTGCAAAATGGGCTGGCACCCAGTCTAAAATTACTCCGATTCCATTTTTATGAAGGGTGTTTACAAGATACATAAAGTCTTTTGGCTCTCCGTATCTTGAAGTGGGCGCATAGTATCCCGTCACCTGATATCCCCAAGAGCCATCAAAAGGATGCTCTGCAATGCCCATAAGCTCTATGTGGGTATATTTCATTTCTTTTAAGTATTCAACTATTCTGTCTGTGAATTCTTTATAAGAATAATAGCCTCCGTCTTCTTTTCCCGGATGCTTCATAAAAGAACCTATCTGGCATTCATAGATGGCAAGGGGCTGCTTAAACATATCCTGAGAATCCCTTTGCTTTATCCATTTAGAATCTGTCCATTTAAATCCGTTTATGTTATAAATCTTAGATGCGGTTCCCGGTCTTTTTTCTGCATAATTTGCAAACGGGTCCGCCTTATAGAGAGTGCTTCCGTCTTTTGCTTTAATGAAAAACTTATAAAGCTGGTTTTCTTTGACGCCTTCAACAAAGCCGTCCCATATTCCGCTGTCTTCAAGTTTAGTTAGCGGAATATCCCATTCCTTCCAATCGTTAAAATCTCCAACAACATATACTTCCAGGGCATTTGGAGCGTATACGGCAAAATATACCCCGTCCTTACCATCTACATTACATGGGTGAGCACCCAGTTTTTTGTATATTTCATAATGGGTGCCCTCGCCAAATAAATATCTGTCTGTCTCAGTGATAGCAATTGGATTCATCTTAAGACTTCCCCTTTACAAGCTTTATTCTGAAAAATCCTTCTCCTTAAGAACTAACATATCATTATCATCGTAGCGCTTTCCAACCAAAACATCCACAAAGTGCTTTACGTTTTTCTTGGTAGCTTTTTCGATTGCTTCGTCAACCATTTCTCTTACTTCGGTAACTGTTACAGCATGCTGGTTTGTCTGTCTTTCATCTATTCTTGTATGAAGGGCAAGCATTCCCATTTCATCTATGGCATATTCCTTGCTGTAAGCATATCCCTTTGCGTAGGCAACAAGCTCTTTGTTTGTTAATGACTCTATATCCATCGAAACGTCGAATGCTTCGAGGAATCCTGCATTTTCCATTACAAACTTATGCTTTGTACGCTTAATCATTGTAAGTATAATGAATAATCTCTTGTTTGTGTCGCTTACTACTTTTCTTATTGATTCAAGGGTTTCTTTTCTTAATTCGTTTGCATCCTGAATTATTAATGCCCCATCATCAAGCTTTGAAAGTGTTTCTTCGGCATCTTTTGCATTTAAAGTGCTTGCCTTAATCTTGGCAACTTTTCCTCCGATGGTATCTTTGGAAGCAAGTTCCATGATTATGGCCTTAGCTAAGTCAACACCGCTGTCAACGTCATCGCTTCCGATAATAACGTTTCCGTGACCGCCCTCTAATGATGCTCCGGCCAATACTTGCTTTAACTGTTCTCTTCCGACTTCGTTCTGAATATAAGCTTCAAAGCGTTCTTCCTGTTCTGCTGTAAAGCCTGATGCTCTTACTTCGTCTTTATATTCTTCACTTTCTTCGTATACTTCTTCTGCTTCTTCGTATGTAGACTCAAGCGGTTCATCTTCTACATTTTCGTCCATACTTTCTGTGGATTCTACATTTTCGTCCACATCTTCTACAAAATTGTCCGCATCTTCAACAGTTTCTTCCGCAGGTACTTCTTCCTGTTTTTCTTCTTCTAAAGCTTCTTCTGTCTCTTCTTCGCAAGCTTCTTCGAATTCTTCTTCAGTAGGTCCGTTTACAATGACTACTTCTTCAGGAACTTCAGCATTTAACTCTTCTGCTTCCTCTTCAAAAGCTTCGGTTTGCTCATCTACATTTTCGTCCACATCTTCTGTAGGTTCTTCCTCAAAGAAAACTTCTTCATGAGCGCTCATTGCGGCAAGATCCTGCATATCTCTTTCTTCACTTGCCTCTGCAAATGCCATAAGATAATCGATTTCTTTATCTTGAGTATTATCTGTAGTATCTTCTGAAACTATTTCTTCGGGCTCAGATACTTCTATCTTTTCTTCGTCTTCATTAATATAAGGTGTTCTGTCAAAGGTAAGCTCTTCGGGAGTGGGCTCTTCATCAACAAGAATCTCTCTTATATCATTTTCGTTCTTTTCCTCGGTTTCTTCTGCTTCAGGTTCTTTAATAAGAAGCGAAGCCTCAGCTGCAAGAGCAGCCTCTCCGAGATTGTTTGAAAATGCTTCGATTGATAAACCTTCATCGGTTAAGTTGTTTTCTTCTTCTCTTGTAAGCTCTACTCTGTCGCTATTCTTAACTTCATCTTCAAGCTTTTCTAAAAGGCCGTCCTTTGAAGTCTCATCAAAGCTTTTAAACATGCCGTTTGTCTGCTGAATAACTTTTCTTCGCATGTCTTCACGCCACTTTTTCTCGCTGGCGTTCTTCATGCGTTCCCATTCAGCCAAGACTTCTTCAATGCTTATCTGACCGGTTATCTGCTTATCAACCATTTCCTGCTCGGGAAGGTTAAAGCTTATCTGACCGTCTCCTTCCATGGAAACCATATCATCGTAATTAGGGAATATGATTGCGGGATTCTTGCTGGAACGAGGCATTACTTCATGCATCTCGTCTAAGTTCTTTTGAGGCATGACAGTACGGCTTATGGAAGGTTCTTTCCTTAAGCCTGCTTCAACGTCCTTTATGCTAAAAATCTTTGTTTCATCTGAAGGAGTGTTGTCCTTGATAACAAAGGGTTCTTCTTTTTTGATTTCTTCTTTAACCGTAGGAATGTCTAAATCCTGAGTATTATCTACAGGATTCTTTAAGTACTCCTCATAAGCCTCATTTAAATCAGGTTCTTTGTAAGGCTCTTCCTCTTTTTCTTCCGGTTCATTAACTTCTTCTTTTTGCTCTTCTTCTAAAGCAGGTTCTTCGTATACTACCTGTTCTTCCTGCTTTGGCTCTTCTTTTAAAGCGCTTTCCGGAATTTCGGGAATGGGCTGAGTGTCATCATAGAGCACTTCAGCCAAGCTGTTTGCAAGCTCTTTCTGAAGGTCAATAGTGTTAAACTTACTTACATCCATATCCTTAACAAGCACTTCATTTGCTTTAGGATCTGTAAGTCTTCTGTAAATAACATCCTGCTCTGCGGAAAGAGGCTGATGCAAAGCCTTTAATTCAAGGGCTTTTATAACATACTTTCCTTCGCCGAAATATATAACTATCTGGTCACATTCTTCAACGCACTTATCGCCGTATCCCATCATGTGATAAAGATATGCAAGTTCGTACATCCATTTTTCTTTACACTCGTATTGCTGGAGCTCTTCCAAAACACCGATTCTTTCTTCAAGCCCTACTTCCTGTGCGGTGTAAAGTTTATACTTTAACACAAATCTGCCGGTATCTCTCGGAGCTACCGCCACAAATTCCTTGTAATATTCTATAGCGTTTACAACGTCTCCTAGCTTTATGGACAATTCACACAAAGAATAAAGAATCATCCTTCCACCCGGATTTCTCTGATATGCAAGCATTAAGACGTCTCTACTGTCTTCAAAACGCTTACACATTTTATAAAGGTCGCTTATCGTACATAACATCATACTATTGCGGACGTTACGCCACTCAATGGTATCTGCTATCTCGACGGCCTCTCTGTACTTTTTCGCCTGTATTAGTGCCCTAATTTCGTCTGCGCGGACTTTGTATTCGTACTTATCCAACTTTCTAATCCCTTTTCCTAAGGCTATGTATAGTTCCCCTATAATATAAAAGTGTATCACACGATATAGTCAAAGTCAAAAAAAAAGACCACAAAATATTGTGGTTTAAGGAAGTATTAATATTATCAGGAAAGAAACAAAAAAGCCACAAACCTGCACTTAGCTAAGCTTGCGACTAATTTAGTGCGCCTTCAGGGACTCGAACCCTGGACACCCTGATTAAGAGTCAGGTGCTCTACCAACTGAGCTAAAGGCGCGTATTTATTTGATTTGCGTCACTCACAACGCAAGTAAGAATATATCACACGGATAATTTTTTTGCAAGACTTTTTTTAAAAATTTTTTTATATTTTTTTAACGCCTTTCCGAGTTTCAAAAAACTGCCTTTTTTAAGCCTTTTCTTTACAAATTTACCGCATATTTTTTTTGTGATAAAATAATACGAAACCGAAATTAAAAAAGAGGCAACTAAATGATTTTTGATTCTCACTCCCATTACGACGATGAAGCCTTTGATGAAGACAGAGATGAGCTTTTATCATCCATGGCTTCAAAAGGTGTCGGCGACATTGTTTGCGCCGCAGCGTCTTGGGATTCACTAAAAAAAATAAAGAACCTGTGTGAAAAGTATCCTTTCTTACACCCTACTTACGGCATTCATCCTGAAAACGTGGATGAGCTTACTCCCGAAAGAAGGCCTGTGCTTGAAGAAATGATAAAGACTCTCTCCCCTGTTGCAATCGGAGAAATCGGTCTTGATTACTATTACGATACTTCCACAAAAGAAGCTCAAAAAGAAATCTTTATCTATCAGCTTGAGCTTGCAAAAAAATATGACCTTCCCGTAATTGTGCATTCAAGAGAAGCCACAATGGATACTCTTAATATAATTAAGGAACATACTCCTCAAAAAAAGGGCGTCATCCATTGCTTTTCTTCTTCCTTGGAAATTGCAAAAGAATATGTAAAAATGGGTTTTTACATCGGAGTCGGAGGCGTCGTTACTTTTAAGAACTCTAAAACCTTAAAAGAAGTAACAAAAGGCATTCCTCTTTCTTCTATATTAATAGAAACGGATTGCCCTTACCTTGCACCCGTTCCCTTTAGAGGCAAAAGAAACGATTCTTCTTATCTTACATACGTGGCGGAAGAAATTGCATCGTTAAAAGAAATCACAAGCGAAGAAGTGATAAAAGAAACCGAAAAGAACGCAAGAACACTTTTTAATTTATAGGAAAACAAAATGGCAAATTTAGGTATACCTTCAAATACTTTTCAAATCTTAGAAAAATATAACTTTAACTTTCAAAAGAAATTCGGTCAAAACTTTTTGATTGATACAAACATTTTGGAAGGAATAGTTAAGGGAGCAGAAATCACAAAAGATGACTGCGTCCTTGAAATTGGACCCGGAATCGGCACCATGACCCAGTATCTTTGCGAAAATGCAAAGTTTGTAATCGCTGTTGAAATTGATAAAAACCTTATTCCTATTTTAAATGACACATTAAGCGAATACTCAAATAAAGTCATTATCAATGAGGACGTTTTAAAGCTTGATATTAACGAGCTTACAAATAAATACAATGACGGAAAGCCCATAAAAGTGGTTGCAAATCTTCCTTATTATATAACCACACCTATCATAATGGGCCTGTTTGAAAGCCACGTGCCCTTAGATTCAATTACCGTTATGGTGCAAAAGGAAGTGGCAGATCGCATGAAAGTCGGCCCCGGCACCAAGGATTACGGCGCTCTTTCTTTGGCCGTTCAGTTTTACTCAAGGCCCGACATCTTAATGATTGTTTCGGCCAATTGCTTTGTGCCCCGCCCCAATGTAGACAGTGCGGTAATAAAGCTTACTCTTCACAAAGAAATGCCCGTTAAAGTAAAGAATGAATCTTTGATGTTTACACTTATCCGCGCAGCCTTTAACCAGCGAAGAAAAACCATGGTTAACGCCCTCACCAATGCAGGCATTAATAATGTGACCAAAGAAAACGTATTGTCCGCTCTTGAAAAAATGAACCTTCCCGCCACCATTCGCGGAGAAGCCCTTACTTTAGCCGAATTTGCCACTCTTTCAGATTATTTAAGCTAATGATTGACATTTTAAAGTTTTAGTCCGATAATAGTTATCAAATAATTTAGCGACTTAACTTGTTAAAGAGTTAAAAGGAAGGAGAATTGACATGCAAAAAGCAAATATCGATTGGGCTAATATCGGTTTTGGATATATCCCTACCGACAAGCGATATGTTTCAAATTTTAAGAATGGAGCCTGGGATGAAGGAATTCTAACTTCCGATGATAAAGTCGTGATTAGCGAATGTGCGGGTGTATTACAGTACGCACAGACTTGTTTTGAAGGCTTAAAGGCTTACACAACAGAGGATGGAAAAATCGTTTGTTTCCGCCCCGACTTAAACGCAGAAAGAATGGTAGACAGTTGTAAAAGACTTGAAATGCCTGTTTTCCCCGTAGAGAGATTTCTTGATGCTGTAGATAAAGTAGTTTCAGCAAATGCAGCATATGTACCCCCTTACGGATCGGGCGCTACATTATATATCAGACCTTATATGTTTGGTTCTTCACCCGTTATCGGTGTTAAACCTGCAGAAGAATATCAATTCAGAATGTTCTGTACACCCGTTGGTCCTTACTTTAAAGGTGGCGTAAAGCCTCTTACCATCAGAGTTTCAGACTTTGACAGAGCCGCTCCTCACGGAACCGGTCACATCAAGGCAGGCCTTAACTACGCAATGAGCCTTTACGCAATCGTTGATGCTCATGAGCAGGGATACGATGAAAACATGTATCTTGATGCTGCTACACGTACTAAGGTAGAAGAAACCGGCGGCGCAAACTTCTTGTTTGTAACAAAGGACGGAAAGGTAGTTACACCTAAGTCAAACAGCATTTTACCTTCAATCACTCGTCGTTCACTTATGTACGTTGCAAAAGAAATTCTCGGACTTGAAGCAGAAGAAAGAGAAGTTTACGTAGACGAGCTTAAGGACATGGCAGAATGTGGTCTTTGCGGTACGGCAGCAGTTATTTCACCTGTAGGAAAGATTGTAGATCACGGTAAAGAAATTTGTCTTCCTGCCGGAATGACAGAAATGGGACCTGTCACAAAGAAGCTCTACGATACTTTGACAGGTATCCAGATGGGCCGCTTGGAAGCACCTAAGGGTTGGATTCACACAATCGTTTAATAGAAAAAGTTGAAGCTCGGTAAATTACCGAGCTTCTTTTTTATTCTTGCTTTTCTAATTCTCCGGGATGAACAAAGAAAAGATATATCAATGAAAGCACCACTATTCCTGCTCCCACAACAGAAAAACTATTTATATTATTTGTAAAGTTAAGTAATGAGAAAAACCATGAACCAAGTGGCATAAACATTACCGCAACTGTAAATATAACGCTAAATACACGACCTAAGTATTCTTCCGCCACTTTAACCTGAGTGTAAGACATAAGGTTAATGTTAAATATCGTTAACGATGCCCCAAATAAAACGATTGGAAGCAAGCATATAATCTGGTTTCTTGATAAATTTGCCAATGGAACCAAAAGAAGTGACGCACCATTTATTCCAAGGAAAATAGTAAGTGATGAATACTTCATTGAAAAGTCCGAGGGTATTTTTGAATTAATAAGTGACCCTAAAATCGAACCAATCGCTTCTGCTGCCATGGCCTTTGCATAGAAACCTTCAAACACTCCCTCATACATTATATCTGTGTACGGGAGTAAAAGATTGTATCCTGCAAGAAAGAAGTTTACAAGTGCTGATAATATAAGCAAAGCAAGAATCGGCTTTTCATTGTATAAATACTTTAACCCTTCTTTTATGTCGCAAATTAAGTTCTTTTTTGCCTTCGCTTCTTCTTTTGTTTCATTATCAAGCTTAACAAGCAAGCATTCTGAAATCGCTGAAATAAAGAACGTGATTGCATTTATGATAAGCGCGCCTCTTGCGCCAACAACTGCCATAAGTGCCACACCGATAATCGGGCCGGCCATACAAATAAGTTCTTTTCCGGCGTTAGAAATTGAATTGTACTTTACAATCCTATCCTTGCTAACCATCTCCCTGACAATTGCTTTAAACGTAGGTGAGCTAAAAGCAAATATAAGTGCAAGCAGTGCATTTGCCATGATTAAAGCAACTGCCACATGCTTTGATTCCACGAAAAAACTTGCCACAAAGCAAACTATGGCACTTAGCAAATCTGTTGTGATTAGAATCTTCTTTCTTTTTCCGGCATCTGCAATTGCTCCGCCTATAAGATTAAATAAAACCTGAATTATTGTCTGCGAACTTTGGTACAAAGCAAGCACCCATGAGTGACTTGTGTATGCATGAACCAAAACCACACTGTTTACATAGTCAAAAACTATGTCTCCGATTTTGGAAGTCCACCTTCCGAATAAAAGTAATCCTTCATTACGCTTTGATCTTTTTTCCATTGCTTTCATTCCTTTTCTTAAGATAAAAAAAGTGTATCCTACTTTTCAAAGCAGAATACACTTTTTGCATATATGCAATTTTTACTTAACAAATCTCGCGTAATCCTTCTTGTAATTGTTTGCCAGGTTCTCGCTTCCCACCCATTCAAATATCTTAATGGCCTTGTTCATTTCATCTTTTCCAAGCTCTTCTTTTCCTTCTTTGTAATCCTGAAGGCCTGATAAGAACAAGTGGATTGTCAGCTTATATAGGTCGGTTTCATCACCAAGCAACGCTTTCGTCTTTTCCCTGTAAAACTTTGCCACTTCCAAGCTGTCTCTATGAAGGCAAGTTTCCCAGATATTTAAAAGCGTAATCATCACGACATTTCTTTTAGATCCTATATTCCAATACGCATCTTTTTGCTTTAATATTTCCTGCCCCATCTTATGAAGCAAAGGAATGTCTATAAACAAATACGTATTACCGATTAGTATCAGTTCATAATAATTCCATTCCTCGGTTGTAAATAGATAGTCCGTAAGCTCATCCATATACTCTTTTGGGAAAGGAATTGTTTCATCACACTTACAAACAAAGCTTTGAAGCAAAATCGTGTTCAAGTGATAGTGATATACGCTCGGATTCTTTTTAAACTTTTCTTCTTCCTCCGCCATTAGTTTTTTAAAGCCTTCAATGTTTCTTTCATACTCCAGGGGAACTAACTGCTTCATGAGTTTAATCTGCTCTGAACTCTTGTAATCTTTAGCAGCATCCATAAACTCACCAATTTCAACCTTCATATTATCTAGCGCAACCAAAAACTTTGAAAGAGAAATGTCTGCTTCCCCTCGCTCAAACCTTGATATCTGCGATGCTGATACTTCTTCGTTAGAGACTTGTTTTAAAGAAATATGTCTGTTAGTTCTTAACTTCCTAAATACTTCACCAAGGTTTTCGTACTTTTGCATCTATTTACTCCATCGCCTTTGCTTAAGAATTCTTACATTATTATTCATATATAATAAATTGACTGCTGTCCATAGTCATATTATATTTCTTTTAAATGATTTCGGTAAATCCATTTGAAAGGATATATATGAATAATATTATTTTTCCGGACATAGATGGTGTTTTAAACGTAAATGACCATTCAGTTCCGTCGGTTTCAAATGCTATATTATTACTTAAAGAAGCTGAAGTTCTAAACCCCGGTGCTTGGGTTAAGCATAGTGAGAATGTTGCATTGGCAGCAAAATTAATTGCAGAGAAATGTGGTATGGATTCTGACAAAGCTTATGTTCTTGGGCTTCTTCATGACGTCGGAAGAAGATTTGGTGTAAGTTATCTCGCTCATGTTTATAATGGCTATCAATATCTTCTTGATTTAGGTTATAATGAAGCAGCAAGAATCGCTCTTACCCACTCATTCAATCTAATGGTTCTTGAAGATTATATTGGGAAGTTTGACATTTCTATTGAAAAGCAGGAAGAATTAAGATTGCTTTTGGCTTCTACAAAGATTGATGATTATGACCTTTTAATCCAACTTTGCGATGCGATGGCACTTCCTGATAGAATCGCAGATTTAGAAACCAGAATGAATGATGTAAAATCAAGATATGGATCGTACCCACAAGAAAAGTGGGACAGAAATATAGAATTAAAAGATTACTTTGATAAAAAATGTGGAACTGATATCTATGAGATATTGAATGTTTCTATCAAATAAAAGAAAGAATCGATACAAAATGAAGACATGTTTGATTATTTCCGGCGGAGAGTTTAACTCTATCCCTTCTGATTTACAATTTGATTATGTTATTGCCTGCGACCACGGTTTTGACCATGCAAAGAAACTTGGCATAAAGCCTGATATCTTAATAGGTGACTTTGATTCGATTTCTTGTAAAGACTCAGACTATGAAGACGTCCCCATACAAAGCTTTGATTCAAGAAAAGATGATACAGACACTATGCTTGCCATAAAGCATGCTCTTTCTCTAGGTTACAAGCATATAGTCTTAACCTGCGCTTTAGGAAAAAGATTCGATCACACCATGGCCAACATTCAATCCATGGCCTACGCATGCAATGAAGGTGCCGAATGTGAGCTTTTTTCAGATACGGAATACATGTGCACGCTTTCAAAATGTGAAAAACTTTTCACATTAAAAAAAGGCTATTCCTTATCTCTTTTTTCCATTACGGATGAATGTAAAGGCCTTTCCATAAAGGGCTCGGAATACGACTGTAAAAACATCACTTTAACAAACAAATTTCCCTTGGGAGTAAGCAATAAATTTAAAAAAGAAACCGTTTCTGTTTCTTTAAAGGACGGAATCCTCCTAATTGTTGAATCTTTAATGCAATAAAGCGATTTTTCCTTTTAGAAAGCTCGTTTCTTCGGCATTTTTGCTCCTTGACGCTTAACCAGTTACATATTATATTTTTTCTATAAATTAAATATTTGGCTAGGGGAGCATTTGCTGAGACTGAAGAATCTTCTTCTATACCCTCATCACTTGAACCGGATAATACCGGCGTAAGGAAGCATTGTACTTTTCTTTACCATCCCCTCCATGTTTATTCAAGGAGGTTTTTTTATGAACACATTTCTTTCACACGAGGACGGATACTTCGCCCTCACCAAAGCCGGAACATGGGCTTTGATCATTCTTGCAGTATTGCTCGTTGTATTGGTTGCCTTTCTTAAAGGTAAAAAGACAGAAGAAGCAAAATCTGTTTTCTCTGTTCGTCAGCTTGTTTTCTCAGGTTTATCCCTTGCATTGGCTTTCGCTCTTTCATACGTTAAGCTTTTCAAAATGCCCTGGGGCGGTTCCGTTACTCTTTGCTCAATGTTATTTGTAGCATTGATTGGTTACTGGTACGGACCTAAGATTGGCTTTATTGCAAGCTTTGCTTACAGCATTTTACAGTTTGTTCAAGACGGCGGTTCTTATGTTTTATCACCCATGCAGGTTATTTTCGATTATTTCCTCGCATTCACACTTCTTGGTGCGTCCGGTTTCTTCTCAAAGAAGAAAAATGGCCTTATCGTTGGCTTTATCGTAGCTGCAATGCTTCGAGCTTTAAGTCAGTCAATCGCAGGTTACATCTACTGGATGGAATACATGCCCGATAACTTCCCGAAGAACCTTGCACCTATTTACCCTATTGCTTACAACTACTCATTCGTTTTAGTAGAAGTCGTAATTACAGTTGTTGTGTTACTTCTTCCCCCTGTTAAGAAGGCATTTGCTTACACATCAAAACTTGCTAACGGCGAAACAAACTAATAATAAAAAATTCGGAGAGGGCAAAAGCCCTCTCCTTTTTTACTATTACCATAATTCGATAATTACTTATTTAAGAATTTCAGATAATTCTGCAAATGAAATTATGTCTCTACTAATCCTCTAGTAGGATAATAAAATCCTGCTTATCATCATCCCATTCATAATACTTTCTTTCTATTTCTACAAAATCTCCATCTATATATTTGTACTTAAAATCGTAATAATGAGCTGCTCCGTCAAGACACCATCCTTCGATACACTGTTCCTCATTGTTTATTTTATAATATGGTATATCTTCAAATGATCTTGCATATTTAAACTCATCATCTTCGTATACATAGGCACAATAGTACATGACACCACGGTTCCCGGCATGGCCAAGAAATACGAGAATATCTTTTTGATTATCAAAGTTTACATCTTCATATTTTACGTTAAAATCACAAGCATCCCACACATACCTATCTGAATCAAGAGGATCGTTTTTTGACGGGTAAGTAACTTCAAACCACTTAATTTCATC
>JAEEGF010614522.1_pt1 | contig 12820 bp, 11 predicted proteins | sample 9134171 | NCBI WGS metagenome assembly JAEEGF01 (sample SAMN16246542, study PRJNA631951) | gut metagenome | biome: gut microbiome; feature: rumen; material: AP-attached | host: Bos | place: Iran: Karaj | collected 2018-10 | reverse complement strand
TACTGCTTTTTTTTCAATGTTCAAAAATATGATAATCTTTTTTGACCTTTAAATCATTAACTGACAGATGTTGTTACCCGATGGCAGCCGAATCGGAGAAAAAGGGCATGATGGCATAAACGGTTTTTGGCACAATGATTGACCAATAATGCACACAGACTCCGAATGGTCGGAATATGAGTAACGAGAGACTAACATACTGACATTTTGACACGATGAAAGATATATTGGACAGCATTTTATCCGGCAACGCCGCAGACGTCAGCATCATCCCGGTGATGAACATTGACACTTCCAATCCCGTCGGGGATATGGAAATGCCTGAAACACTGCCTATACTGACACTGCGCAACGCCATCCTGTTTCCCGAAACAGTGATTCCCATCACGGTGGGACGCGAGAAATCCATCCGGCTGGTCAACGAGGCTTACAAATCCAACAAGCTTCTCGGCGCAGTAGCCCAGATCGACGTCAAGACTGAAGATCCGGGTCCCGACGACATATATGAAGTAGGTACGCTCGGGCGCATCATCAAGATAATCGAGATGCCAGACAACTCCATCACCGCCATTGTGCAGGGAATCAAGCGTTTCAGGCTGACGGCAGTCCCTGTCACGGTTCCCTATCTCATGGGCAACGTGATGTACCTCAACGACATCATTCCCGAAAAGGGAGACGCCGATATGGACGCCCTTGCCGACTCCATCAAGGAGGCGGCCCAGAATATGGTGAAACTCTCCCCCCACCTCCCCCAGGAAGCGGCCTTCGCCCTCAAGAACATCGAGGGGTACAGTTTCCTGGTCAACTTCATCGCCTCCAGCATGGAGACCGACGGCATCACGGAGAAGATAGAGCTTCTCCGTATCGACTCGCTCCGCGACAGGGCGCTGAAACTGCTCGAGATGATCAACCGCCAGACCGATTTCCTCAAGATAAAGGACGAAATCCAGAAGAAGGTAAAGAGCGAGATCGACCAGCAGCAGCGCGAGTACTACCTCAACAACCAGTTGAAGACCATCCAGGAAGAACTTGGAATGAACTCGGGCGAGGATATCGACGAACTCGAGAAGAAGGCGGCGGAGAAGAAGTGGCCGGCAAAGGTGGGCGAGATCTTCAAGAAGGAACTTGCCAAGCTGGAGCGGACCAACCCCAGTTCCCCCGACTATAACGTGCAGTACGGCTATCTGCAGACGATTCTCGACCTCCCCTGGGACTTCGCCACCGAGGATGACCTCGACCTGAGCAACGCCCAGAAGGTGCTCGACGAGGATCACTTCGGTCTGGAGAAGGTCAAGGAGCGCATTATCGAATACCTGGCTGTGCTCAAGCTCAAGGGCGATATGAAATCGCCGATCCTCTGCCTCTACGGCCCTCCGGGCGTCGGCAAGACCTCGCTCGGCAAGTCGGTGGCAAGGGCTCTCGGCCGCAAGTACGTCCGCGTCTCGCTTGGCGGCCTTCACGACGAGTCCGAAATCCGCGGACACCGCCGTACCTATATAGGTGCGATGCCCGGCCGAATCATCGACTCCATCAAGAGGGCAGGCAGCGCCAACCCCGTGATGGTGCTCGACGAGATCGACAAGGTCAACCAGGACTACCACGGCGACCCCGCATCGGCGCTTCTGGAGGTTCTCGACCCCGAGCAGAACACCGCGTTCCACGACAACTACCTCGACATCGACTACGACCTCTCGAAGGTGCTCTTCATAACCACCGCCAACGACATCAGCACCATCCACCCCGCCCTGCTGGACCGAATGGAGCTGATAAACGTCACCGGATACCTCCCTCAGGAGAAGGTGGCCATAGCCCAGGGATACCTGATTCCCAAGCAGTTGGAGGCGCACGGCATCAAGCCGGAGCAGATGGGCATCTCGCCCGAGGGGCTCGATACGATCATCGACAGCTACACCCGCGAGTCGGGAGTCCGCGGCCTCGACAAGCAGATTGCCAAGATCGCCCGCATCACCGCCCGCAAGATCGCCCTCGGCGAAGAGTACAAGACGGTTCTCGGTCCCGAGGAGGTGAAGGAATACCTCGGTCTTCCCACCAACTTCCACGACCTTCAGGAAGGCAACGAGGAGGCCGGAGTGGTCACAGGCATCGCCTGGACGCAGGTAGGCGGCGAGATACTCTTCGTGGAGTGCTCGCTCAGCGACGGCAAGGGAGTCCTCTCCACCACCGGCAACCTGGGCGATGTGATGAAGGAGTCCGCCACCATAGCATACCAGTACCTCAAGGCGCATCCCGACCTTATCGGCGTGGAGCCCAAGACCTTCTCGGAGAAGGATGTACACATCCACGTCCCCGAAGGAGCGGTACCCAAGGACGGACCTTCCGCCGGTATCACCATGGTCTGCGCGATGGCTTCCGCATTCAAGGGACAGAAGATCCGCAGCGGCATCGCAATGACCGGAGAGATGACCCTCCGCGGCAAGGTGCTTCCGGTCGGCGGCATCAAGGAGAAGATCCTCGCCGCCAAGAGGGCCGGAGTCAAGACCATCGTCCTCTCGCAGGAGAACGAGCGCGACATAAAGGACATCAAGCCCATCTATGTGGAAGGCCTCGACTTCGTGTATGTCAAGAACGCATCCGAGGTGCTCGATTACGTCTTCGCTAACTGACGCAGGGCAATGGACGTAAAGATAGAACAGAGCTGGAAAGAAGCGCTGAAGGAGGAGTTCGAAAAGCCCTACTTCCAGGAGCTTGCAGCCACGCTTCATCAGGAAAAAAGGTCCGGGAGGGTTATCTATCCTCCGGGACCTTTGATTTTCAACGCCTTCAACCTCACCCCGATAGACAAGGTGAAGGTAGTGATAATAGGCCAGGATCCATACCACGGCCCGGGGCAGGCGGAAGGCCTCTCCTTCTCCGTCCCCCACGGAATCCCGCTTCCCCCTTCCCTGCGAAACATCTACAAGGAGATCGAGTCGGACCTCGGAGTTTCGCTCCACAAGGACGGATCGCTGGAGGGATGGGCAAAGCAGGGAGTCTTCCTGCTCAATGCCATTTTGACAGTGCGCGCGGGAGCGGCGGCCTCGCACAGCGGCATCGGATGGGCGCAGTTCACCGACGCCGTGATACGCATCCTTTCCGAGAAACGCGACGGGCTGGTATTCCTGCTCTGGGGCAATTTCGCCCGCAGCAAGAAGGCACTGATCGACACCGCGCGTCACCACGTGCTGGAGGCAGCGCACCCCTCTCCGCTGGCGGGAGGAGCCTTTTTCGGCTGTCGGCACTTCTCAAAGACCAACTCCATCCTGGAGGCCGAGGGACTCTCCCCCATAGACTGGACTTTGTAAATCTGAAAGAAAACACTACTTTCGCATCGTCTTACCAAACGACAGAAATGAGAACAGCAATTTTCCCGGGGTCGTTCGACCCCTTCACCCTCGGCCACCTCGACGTGCTCAACTCCGCGCTTCAGCTCTTTGACAAGGTGATAGTCGCAGTCGGTTACAACAGCGCCAAGAACGGAGGTTTCTTCACTCCCGAAGCCAGGGTCAAGATAATCGAAAAGGTAACCAAGGATATGCCCAACGTGGAGGTCCGTTCCTACACGGGTATGACCATCGACTTCGCCCGCGAAGTGGGCGCCACCTGCATCGTCAGGGGACTGCGCACCACCACCGATTTCGAACTCGAAAGCGTCATCGCGCAGGCCAACAAGAAGATGGCTCCCGATATCCACAGCATATTCATACCCTCCAGCCTGGAGTACTCATTCATCTCCTCCACTGTCGTCAGGGATGTCCTGGCAAGCGGCGGCGACACTTCCTATTTCCTGCCTAAGGGAATCGACATCAACGAATACGAAAGGCAGCCCAGGTAGCTGCAACGCGCCATGAAACGGCATTCCCTCCACTGCTTTCTCCTTGCGCTCGCCATATTCTCCGGAGTGACCCTCCGCGCGCAGGAGCCCGCTGTTTTCAATTCCGTTACCGAGTATTTCGAATCGCTTTCCACACTTCCCGCCGACTCCATTTCGGCAAGGGTTGACAGCCTCGTGCTGCAGGGCGGCGACAAGGAGAAGATGTCCCGCATCGCCGGCCTGGCGTTCGACTACTTCAGCACCTCCCCCATTATGGGCCACGACGCCGTGGCAGTGCACGTTGCCGACCGCTGGTTTCTCAACCACGAACTGGAGTGGAGCGATCCCGACACCTTCCCGATGCTCTACACGTACGCCGAGTTCAACCGCCGCTCCCTGATCGGGAAACCGGCGCCCGAACTCAATATGGAGAGCTATGAAGGCGGCACAGTCTCCACCCGCACCGGCGACGGTTCCTACAAGATTCTCTACTTCTACGACGAGACCTGCGGCACCTGCCGCGAGCAGACCAGGCAGCTGACGGCGCTCCTCAAGGGATATGATGGCGAGGCGGTGTCGCTGTACGCCATCAATTCGCTGGGCGACAGGACTACCTGGAAGCCCTATATCGACGAGTATTTCGGAACGATCCCCACGGGCCGCAAGATGGCGGTTTACAACCTCACCGACCCGGAGGACAGCAACAACTGGAGGATGAAATACGGAGTCCTGAAGACTCCCACGATGGTGCTTGTAGATCCGGACAATTACATCATCGGCAGGCAGCTGGACTGCGAGGCGCTGGCCAAACTGCTGGATATCAGCAATACCGAAATCTCCAAATACCACAAACTCTTCGACTCCATAGTGGAGAGCCTCGCACCCGCCGACTCCACGGATATGGCAACGGTCGCATCCATTCTGGCCGACAGGACCAAGGCCGACCCCGCCCTCTTCCGCGAGACCATGTTCGAATTCTACAAATACCTGCGCAACCAGCAGAACTTCGAATACCAGAAGGCCGCCGCCTTCATCGCCGGGGAATATATCGCAGGAAACGAACTGTGGTCCGACGAACTGCGCGAAGGCCTGCTCAGGGACGCCGCCCTTTTCCGCACCAACTCGGTGGGCGACAAGGCGGTGAACATAACCCTCCGCAAGGCCTCAAACGGGCATAAGACCAAGATGCTCAGGGGCTGCCACAAGTACACCCTGCTCTTCTTCCACCTGACCACCTGCGGCGACTGCAAGCGCGAGGTGGCCATCCTGCGGGAGAACGCCGACAAGCTGCACAAGGCGGGAGTCAAAGTGGTCTGCGTGAACGTGGGATTCGACGACGACCTATACAAGAAGTTCATCAAGGACAATGACAGGAGATGGGTCTATCTGAAAGACGATCCCCTCATTTCGGGCCTGCGCCACAAGCAGTACGACATCCGTTTCGTTCCGGAAATCTACCTGCTCGACCGCAAAGGAAAGATTATTGCTCGCGACTACGAAGCTGCCTGTCTCTCAGGAATAGTCCTTTAGTGCTCAGCTGACCGCTTCGGTAAGCCTTCAGAAGCTGCTTCAGATCGTCGATCTGGGAGCGCAGTTCACATCCTATATCGGTATCCCTCACAAGTTTGCGGCGTTCCGTAAACTCCACGACCTCTGTCTCGGAGATGATATCCATCCCCTGACGGACAGCCGCCTCGCGGCTCTCGAACGGCTCGTGCTGGACCAGCCTGAGCGAACGGGAATTGAATATGAGAGTGTATCCAGCGATTCCGGTCTCCCCCTGATATGCCTTTGAATAGCCGCCGTCGATGACCAGCAGTTTGCCGCCGGCCTTGACAGGGCTCTCCCCCTTCTTGGTCTTCACGGGGATGTGGCCGTTTATTATATGGGCGTGCGCAGTATTCTCGACTCCCAGTTCGCGGAGCACCTTGTCGCAGATTTCAGGGTCGTTCTTGAGGGTGTAGTAAGCGCCGGCGGTCTCCTTGTGAGTCTCCTTCTCGGCCAGGAAATAGCGCTCGAAAGTGGCCATTTTGTCCTTGTCGAAGGTGGAGGCGCGTGGACCGCACCACTGATACCAGATGAAGTCGCGGCCGTACTGGCTCATAGGACTCTCGGCGGGAGCGTAGTAAGCGGCGCGCACCAGATGGTCCACCTCGTCGAGCAGGGCCTTTCCCGAAAGGGTCTTGCCGTTGACCTCCATCGATGCGAAGGAGCCGTCCTCATTCATAGGGAAGGCGCCGTGGAAGAGGGCGTTGTCGTTGACGACCTTGTAGAGAGAGCCGTGGTCGAGGAGGCACTGCATATGGCGCGCGAGCCTCTGGCTCGACATAAAGCTTGCCGAAAGATGCTCTATCACTGCCAGTTCGCGGTCGGTAAGGCGGTACGGGTCGGCGGGATCCACGGTCGGCAGGAAGGTGTCGAGCATCTTGTATTCCTTGCCGTCGATTTCGACGGTCCCTTTCTTGAAATCTATCTTGTGGAGCAGATTGCGGTGCTCCATATGGAATTCGGGATGGCGTGCGATCACGCGGGACTCCACCTTGAACTGGATGACGGCGATGGCCTTGTGCATCTTGGTGATGAGCCCCACCTGGTCGGCTGCAAGCGACTCGTAGGCGTTCTTCTTGGGAAGGAATATGGTAGAAACGTCATCTCCATAGGTCTCCATCGCGAAGGTGGCCAGCGGCAGAATGTTGATGCCGTAACCGTCCTCAAGGGTGGCCAGGTTGGCGTAGCGGAAGCAGATTCGCAGCACGTTGGCCACGCAGGCCCAGCTGCCGGCGGCCGCTCCCATCCAGAGCAGGTCGTGGTTGCCCCACTGTATGTCGAAATTGTGTTAATTGCAGAGGGTGTCCATTATCAGGTGCGCGCCGGGGCCTCTGTCGTAGATGTCGCCGATCACGTGGAGGCAGTCTATCACCAGGCGGTGGATGACGTTGCAGATGGCGCTGATAAAGTGCTCCGCACGGCCTGTGGAGATGATGGTGTCCACTATGGACATCATATAGTTGTGCTTGTTCTCGTTATCCTCGATCCACTCGTGGAGGAACTCCTCGATGATATAGGAATACTCCTTCGGGAGGGCCTTGCGCACCTTTGAACGGGTATATTTGGAAGAGCACTGCGCCAGGACGCGCACTATCCGCATCAGCATCGTGCGGTACCACTCTTCGAGCCTCGCACGGCTGCGGAGGGACTTCTTGACGAGGGCGATCTTCTCCTCGGGATAATAGATCAGCGTGCAGAGTTCCTTGCGCTCCCTCTCCGAAAGGGTGGCGCCGAAGATATCCTCCACTTTCTGCCGGATCACACCCGAGCCGTTGCGCAGGATGTGCTCGAAGGCCTCATTCTCGCCGTGAAGGTCAGTGATGAAATGCTCGGTGCCCTTGGGAAGGTTCAGGATGGCTTCGAGGTTTATGATTTCAGTGCAGGCTGCCTGCTCCGTCGGAAAGTTCTTGGAGAGCAGTTCCAAATATTTCAGATCCCGTTTCATTAGATATTCAGATTATTATTCAAATTTAGTAAATTTGTACCAAACCGCAAAAACAACCGACGATATGAAAATAGTATTCCTTGACGCCGAGACCCTCGGCAATGACGTTTCCCTCGAACCGATCAGCTCTCTCGGAGAGTATGTTTCCTATCCTTCCACCGGACCGGAAGAGGTCATTCCGCGCTGCAAGGGATTCGACGTGGTTATCTCCAATAAGGTATATCTGGGAAAGGAAGCCATCGACGCCCTCCTGCCCGAATTGAAACTGATATGCGTGGCCGCCACAGGTACCAACAATATCGATATGGCTTATGCCGCGGAGAAAGGTATTCCTGTGCGCAACGCCGTAAACTATTCCACCGAAAGCGTGGCGCAGGTAACCTTCACCTTCATCCTTTCGATGGTCGGCAAGGCCGCCTTTTTCGACAACTATGTAAAGAGCGGCGCCTACTCCGTCAGCGGATGCTTCACGAATGCCACCGTTCCCTTCTTCGAACTCAACGGCAAAAAGCTGGGAATCATAGGATTGGGCAACATCGGCAGCCGTGTGGCAGCTATCGGAAAGACCTTCGGAATGGAGGTGTCATATTTCTCCACATCCGGCACCTCACACAGCAAGGAGTATCCGTCCGTGCCTCTCGACAAACTGCTCGCAGAAAGCGACATCGTCTCCATCCACTGCCCCCTGAACGATCGCACGAAGGGGTTGGTCGGCTACAAGGAGCTCTCACAGATGAAGAAATCGGCCTACATAGTGAATATGGGCCGCGGCGGCATAATAGTGGAGAGCGACCTGGCACGTGCGCTTGACGAAGGCCTCATCACCGGAGCCGCGGCGGATGTCTTCACGAAGGAGCCGATGCCGGCGGACCACCCGTTCCTGCACCTGAAGCACCCCGAGCGCATAATGCTCACGCCCCACATCGGCTGGGCCAGCCGTGAGGCGCGCGAATGCCTGATCCGCAAGATAGCGGAGAATATCTCTAATAATATTTGACCTCGGTTCCTTCGAGGGCGGAGAGGAGATTGTTGGCCATGCGGCTGGCTCCGAAGCGGAAGAGCTTCTTGTTGAGCCACTCGGGACCGAGGATCTCCTTTACGATATTGTAGTACACTACGGCGTCATCGGCGCTCGCAATGCCTCCGGCGGGCTTGAAGCCCACCTTGCGGCCTGTCTTGGCGTAGTACTCCTTGATGCACTCGCACATAATGCGGGCAGCCTCGGGAGTTGCAGAGACTGCGATCTTGCCGGTTGAAGTCTTGATAAAGTCGGCTCCGGCCTCCATGGCGAGGAACGATGCGTCACGGATGAGCTGCGGCTCCTTGAGGGCGCCTGTCTCGAGAATCACCTTGAGATGAACCGCAGGATTGACGGCGCGGATCGCCTTGCCGATTTCGACTATCTCACGCTTCGCCTCGTCGTAGCGGCCTTCCAGGAAGGCATTCAGCGCCAGGACGATATCAACTTCGTCGGCGCCTTCGGCAACCGCGGTGGTGCACTCGAGGATTTTGACCTCGAGCGGACTCTGTGAAGCGGGGAAACACCCGCCGACAACCGTGATGTGGACATCCGGTTCGGTCTTGACCGCCTTTATCACCTTTGCGAAATTGGGATAGACGCAGATGGATGCCGGCAGCGGATACTGCGGATAAACTTTGTGGAAGTCGTTGACTTTGCGGACCATCTCCCCTATCTTCGCGGGAGTGTCTGTCGAATTCAGTGAGGTGAGGTCAATGAGCCCCAGCGCCTCGCGGTAGATTTCTTTCATATATTATCCTTTAATTTGTACAAGTATGCCGGCATCTACAAGCGGCCGGGCGATCTCCTGCATCTCTTCGACGGAGACCTTTTCGAGGGTCAGAAGCGGCGGGACGCGGTCCAGCGTGTACATCATCACCTCGCGGGGATGCAGCCTCAGCGCCATCCGCACCCAGGCGTCAGCGTGACGCCGGTCGGTGCAGTCGAAGCGCTTTCCGTCTTTCACTCCCCTGAGAAACATGGTCTGTAGTATGAAGTTGCCCTTGAACCAGGCCATCTCACGTTCGATTTTACGGACCGAATAGCACGGATCCTGTGGCTGGTCGATCAGGCGGGCGAAGGAATCGGTGGCGGCATCCAGCTTCAGGATGGGATTGTCCACCTTCGCCAAGGCCTCGCGGATTCCGGGACGGCCTATCTGAGTCGCATTTGTAAGCACGGAGACCACCGCCTTCGGGAAATACTTCGCCCTCAGTTCCAAAGTCCTGTCGATTATGGCCGGAAAATCGGGATGCAGGGTCGGTTCGCCGTTGCCGGAAAAAGTGATGGTATCAACCGGAACTCCGGAATCGTGGCATCGGCGGATGCCGGTCTCCAGTTCGGCGAAGACCTCCTCCACGGGCGGAATGCGGGTATCTCCGCGGCCGTCCTTGTTCCAGCCGCACTCGCAATAGATGCAGTCGAAAGTGCAGACCTTGCCGTGCTTGGGGAGAAGATTCACTCCAAGCGAGCTGCCCAGACGGCGGCTGTGGATGGGTCCGAAAACTATATTGTCGAATTGAAGTGCCATTATATCAATCTCTTGGAATAGCTCTCCGCGGTAAGGCGGACGGCTGATGAGTCAACGTTTCCGATATGAACAACTCCGGGCTTCTTGCCGGATTCGAATGAACCGCAGAAACCGTCGCAGCCTATGGCCCTCGCACCGTTCAGGGTAGCCCAGCGGAGCACCTCCTCGAAGGGTATCTCCGGGAAGTTCTCCTGGATGCAGAGCATCTCGGCCACCATCGAAAGCAGATGGTTGCTGGAGAGGCTGTCTGTGCCCAGACAGATGTCGAGGCCGTTGCGGCGCATCAGGGCGAGCGGGGGGAGCATCCTGTGGATGAAGATGTTGGAGAGCGGGCAGACGGCCCAGTAAACGTGCTTCAGCGCCGTCTTGGCGGCATCGATGCTCTCCTGGTCGGTGACGGTATTGTGTACCAGCAGCACATTTCCCTGAACCGGAAAATCCACCGCCTTGCGCAAGTTGTCCAGAAAATAGATCAGCGCCGAAGTGCCGGTGACGGGCAGCTGGGTAGTGCCGCGCGAGCGGTAATCATCCGCCAGTGGGCCGGTGCCGTAGCGAAGCATATCCTCCTCTTCCTGGCTCTCCTGGCTATGGTAAGAGATATAGCCGCTCTCGAGGCCTGCGGCGGCCGAGAGGCGGTTGAGAAGAGGGCTCATAGTGTAGCAGGAATGGGGCGTAGGAGCGGCGTCAAGGCCCAAATCCCGAGCCTCGCGCTGCAGAGCGAGGGCTCCGTCCATAACCGCCTGAGCATCTTCATGGTCGGTGCCGAAAACCTCCAGGAAAGTGCGGGTGTACATTTTCCCGGCGGCAAGTGCCTCTGCCTTCTTGGAGAAACTCTCGTTGCAGTTGCTGATGTCTCCCATAGCGCGGACGCCCTGCTCGACAAGACCGTCGAAAGCCTCGCGCATAGCAGCCTGGCGGCCGTCGCGGTCGATTGTAAGACGCAGCTCGTTGATCTGCTGGATGAAGCCGTCCATTCCGGTAGCCTCCCGGAAGAGCCCCTTCATATGGGAGAGTTCGATATGACAGTGGGCATTGGTGAAGCCCGGGACGAGGAAGCCCTCAACCCTTGTGGCGGAAGCAGCCCTTTCGTGCGAAAGGTCCGAAGCGTGGCCGAAACCGACTACAGTGCCGTCAGCGGCACACTCAAGGTAACCGTCCCGCACGGGGGGAGCGGAAACGGGGAATACTATGTCTGCCGTGAAAATCATTTGAATTTCTCCTCTATCTCCTTGAGACGGTCATCGGACAGATTGCTCTTCTTCTTGCCGAAGAGGCGGAACTTGCGGGAAGGTTTCTTCTCCTTTACCGCGCCCTTGGATGAATTGGGAGTCTCATCCATCTCCTTGAATTCCATCTCCACCTCCTGAGCGGTCTCTTCAGGCTCATCAAATGAATCTACTGCGGAATCGCCATCGTTAGATGAGGATTTCCGGCTCAGGCGGGATGAATCGATGACTGTGAAGAGGGTATCGACTACGAGGCTGTCGCCGGTAAAGGTAAGCTGCAGGGTATCAAGCAATTTGGCAAAACTGATAGAGTCCAGGAATTCGTCGAGGGCGACCCGTTCCGCCTCCTCGATCTGGAACTGAATGTCGGCAAGAGAATCGCGCTCGTGGATTCTCAACAGCAGCACATTTGCGCTGTCGTGATACCGCTTGGCGTTGGCCACGAAGATGCGGGACATTTTCTCGGGATCCTTGAGAAGGATTGCCTGGGAAGCCAGGAAATCATCGACGCTGTAGCCGTACTTTTCGATGAGCGGAGGATAGACTGCGATGGAATCGCTCGCCGTGCGGGCTTCGGGCAGCACCTCTACATAAGAGTCAGCGAGCATCATATCATAATAAACCTTCTGCATCACCTTACGCGGAATCGGCATCCTGTCGGAACAGGATGCAAGGCCCAGCAGCAGGGATGCGGCGAGCAGGATCTGTATGAATCTTCTGTTGCCCATAAGCATTTGACGGCCGCTTCTGGCGGCCGTCTGTCTCCGGAGCGGAAAACGGGTTTCGAACCCGCGACCTTCGGCTTGGGAAGCCGACGCTCTACCAACTGAGCTACTTCCGCAATTACTGTGCAAATTTAGCAAATAATCGGGAAAAAAAGTAAATTTGCAGAATTATGGCAGACAAATATTTCACCTGGAAAAGAATCCAGACACTCTTGATTGCGATTGCCGGCGGGCTGCTGCTGTCCACCCTCTTTCTGGATATGTGCTATGCCGACGTGCCTTCCCAAACCGGAGGGTTCGAGCATTACAGCATCGCCTTCCGCGAGCGCTATCAGTTCCTTATCTTTTCCTTCGTCACCTTCGCCTTGACCATTGTCACCATAGGCTATTACAAGCAGAGGATAATGCAGATACGCCTCTGCATACTCAACTCGATATTGTTGCTGTTCTATCAGATATGGCTGGTCGTGGCCTTTTTCCAGCTGAACGAGGCCTTCACCTTCACAGTGGCGGCCCTCTTCCCTATGATCGCGATAATCCTGCTGCTGACTGCGGCCAACTTCATCTGGAAAGATGAGGTACGCTTCATGGTAGCGAACGCGATGGCGCAGAAGAAGGGCGGCAAGACCGGAACGGCTCAGAAATAACAAAAACAAAATCCCATAAAAAATGATTTATTCCAAAGATGTAGAAAGGATGTGCGTGGTCGCCAAGGGTCCCCACCACGGCCCGGCACCCATCCCCGAAGAGGGCAAGTGGGTGAAGGTCAAGGAGGTGAAGGACATTTCCGGCCTGACTCACGGCATCGGCTGGTGCGCTCCCCAGCAGGGCGCGTGCAAGCTCACCCTCAATGTCAAGGAGGGTATCATAGAAGAGGCTCTCGTTGAAACCATCGGCTGCTCGGGAATGACCCATTCCGCAGCTATGGCAGCTGAAATCCTTCCGGGCAAGACTCTTCTCGAGGCCCTCAACACCGACCTCGTATGCGACGCCATCAACACGGCGATGCGCGAGCT
>JAEEGF011998458.1_pt1 | contig 12821 bp, 9 predicted proteins | sample 9134171 | NCBI WGS metagenome assembly JAEEGF01 (sample SAMN16246542, study PRJNA631951) | gut metagenome | biome: gut microbiome; feature: rumen; material: AP-attached | host: Bos | place: Iran: Karaj | collected 2018-10 | reverse complement strand
AATTAAAACCAACATACCTCCGCTTTGCGTGGCCCGGTCTTGTCCGGGCCTATTAATTCAAGGTTTCGCCGCAAGGCGAAATTTCCTATTAAATGAAAAAAGAGCTCATCTGAGCTCTTTTATTTTTGCTAAAAAAGCTCAAATTCCAAAGATTTATCGGGATTTGAGCTTTTCTTAATGTCTTACACTGATAATTAGAAGTTATCCAGTAATTCTGATTCCATATCATCATATGAAAAGGATCCCTGAACATACTCTCCTACTATGGGTTTAGCTGAATAACCGGCTGTAGTATAGTTATTTCTTATTGCTGATATCATCCAGCCAACAAAATTCTCAACCTGATTGCTCTGTCTGCTGTATAAATCATAAGCCTGTTTTATCTTATCTATATTATAATCAGCAGCCTTCAATATTGATCTGATCTCAGAGGGCTTAACTCTCTCATCGATAATATCCTGAACCTGATCCATATACTCAAGCTCTTCAGCAGGATTTACCTTTCTATCCTTGAGATTTAAATCATTATAGGTGTTATTTTTATCCTTTATCTTAGGGTTAACATCTATCTTAAACCTGATGCTTACTACCTTTCCACCTCTTCCGGCTTTAACCGGTTCATAATCAAACCAGATGCTTGTGGTCTCATTTAATTCCTTCTGAGCTTTATCCAATGCGAACTTCTTAAAGTTACCAAAGGTCTTAAGTTTACCGGCTCCATCTGACTTATCAGCCTGTCTCTCAATGGCATCATAATCAGGATTACCCTTCTTAAGTGCACTTATAATAGCCGGATCTGCCTGTGAGTCAATGATTCCCAGGCGGAGCTTTAAGTCTGTAAGGTGATATTGTATGTAATATGGGCCTTCCTTCTTGGTTATAGCCCTCTGTTTATCCATCTCAGCCTTCAAAATCTCATAAAGTCTGAAGGAATAAACACTATTAAGCTGAACTGCTTCCGCAAGGCTCAATACCGTGTAATTGTTCTGCAAATTAGCCAGGTACGGAGTAATCTTACTGTTATACCTTACATTGAGGACTCCATTCTTAAAAGAAGCGTCTGTAATTACATTTATAGCCTCAATTTCCTTGGTATCATCATTTGAATAGATAATTCTCCAATCCAATATGGAAGGCTTGGATTTAGCCGGTTCTATGGCTGATTTGATATGCTCATAGAAGGAGCCACCCTTTACCCCAAAGATTTTCTTAAGATCAGTTCCATATATATTAGCTTCTAATGTGTTATCGCCCGGATTAAGCTCTGCCTTTGCAATACTTACTGCGAAGAGCTTCTGGACTAGAAGTGTAGATCTACCTTTAGAATTTATAAGTGTATTTGCTTTTTTGTAATGTTGATTAGATAAAAAACTTTCGATAGCAGTTGTTTCTTCTTCTATCTGTTTTTTGGATTTTCTCCCCAAAACAACCTCCTTTACCCCATAAGGTCTATTTTCATACCTTTTTAGTACTAATTTATTATAGTGCTATTATAGCATGCTGTAAACAAAAATCCCTCATTTTATTAAAGTTATACCTAATTACATCTATTATGTACCCCTTAACTAATAACTTACGTGATATTGTTTGTTATTAAAACTATTTGACGATAATTATGTTGACTAATCTGGTCAGCGCTAAAATTGACCAACTCAGTATTTTATATTTTACATACCTTTTTACTACTAAATTATATATTTATATACCTAATTACTACTAAGAAACACTCAAATTATACCTTATAACTACTAATAAAGCTTATTTACGTACCCATTTGCTACTAAATACGCCATTATTAATCTTTTTCCGGTCAATAAGAATTCATATTTTTTCCCTAATATCGTCTTTTCTATTGTATTTTAGGTATTATAATCCCTAAAAACTACTATGTTATTCAAAAACATCCCCAATAACTACTAAAAAAGCTATATATATCCCCTTTAACTACTAATAAAGGATGGATATTACCCTTTTTTCTACCTGAAATATACTATCTACTGATCAATGGCTCTGGATCTGGTACTATCCGTATTATATCTACCCAAAAACTACGATAAAAAACCCTATTTCTTATTTACCATCCCAAAAACTACTAATAAAATTGCTCGAATTTCCCTAAAAACTACTAACTTATACTTAATACCTAAAAAAATATCGCAAAATACGCCCCTTTTATCTATCATCTTTTTCCATATTTCTAACTTACATTGACCCTTTTTCTATCATTCTTCTCCCATTAAACTATATAAAAAACTCCCAGGAAGCGCTTATTTACTGCTTCTCTGAGAGTTCTAATTAATAAGAAATATGTTGTTAATTAATATATTGTTACAACAAGGTGTTGTTACATATTTAACTGTTCCATGAAAGACTTATATTTAAGATATAAATCCTTATTTTTCTCATAATCCTGTTCAATAAGATTACTAATATATTGCTGATAAGATATCTTACCTGACTGAGTCATAAAATCAACGTAGGATCTAAGTTCACCTAAACGGATATGTAATACTCCACTACTCTTTTCTTCTGGAACAAGAGGAATAGATTTCTTTGATGAAACCTTTGAAAATGTCTGAGGTTCAACAATAACAGGTGTTACATTAGACTGAACTGTAGGATTAACTAGAGGAGTTTCAACATAAGTAGGAGCTACAGGCTGAACAGGTGTCTGAACATATACAGGAACAGGCTGCTGTACTGGCATAGGCTGAGGCTGAACTGGTGCAACAGGCTCAGGAATCTGCTGAACAACGGGCTGTTGAACTGGCTGTACTACAGGCTGAGGAATAGGCTGTTGAACAGGCTGCTGAGGAACCTCTACTGTTGCCTGAACCTGTACCGGAGGAACCGGTTCAGGAACTACTTCAACAGGTTCATTCATAACAGGTGCAACTTCTTTAACCTTCTCAGGCTCTGGTGTTGCAGCTTTCTTCTCTTCTTTTTTTTCTGTCACTGTTTCGGATTTTTTACTAGGTGTGTCCTGCGTAGGCTGCTCATTAACCATTTTCTGGAAATTTTTTGCCATTGCGGTTTTCAGATCCTTCTTCATTTGGACTCTCCTTTCAAAAATTCCTTTACAAATGCTTCATAATCCTTAGTTGCACGTGCATTTGGAGCATAATCAAATAATGACTGATTTAAGGTCTGTGACTCTTCTACAGCTACATTCTGATGTATTTTTGTGTCATAAACCTTAATTTCATACTCTTTTGCGAGCATTTCAATACCTTCAAGCCAAATGTTAGCATTATTGGTATTTCTGCAATTTGTGACCAGAATGCCTGCTACATCAAGGTCAGGGTTATTTAAACGCTCTGACATAACTGAAATCCATGAAAACAGCATATTTGCACCGTTTGTAGCAAAAGCTTCAGGTGTCATAGGAACAACTATCTTATCTGTGATTGCAAGTACATTCTGTGTAATTAAAGCTAATGTAGGGCTGCAATCAATTATGCAAAAATCGTAGCTTTTTTTCAGCTTTTTAAGTGCTCTTTTCAGCATAAATTCTCTGGATGTAACGCCAGAATAATCAAGATCTGCTGATGTAAACTCAATTCCACCGATAATAAGGTCAATATTGTCACTAATAGGTATTATTGCTTCATTTATATCAGCTCCAGGCTCACCTTTTTCTGTCTTAAATACATCTGATAAGGTTGCTGCCGGTATATTGTATAAATCGATTCCTGCGGCCTGGCTAAGGTTTTCCTGTGGATCTGAGTCAATCATAAGCACAGAATACTTCTTTTTTGCTAAACCGGACGCTAATGCATAAGTTGATGTTGTTTTTGCAACGCCACCCTTTTGGTTGCAAAATGCGATTGTTTTCATTTTTTCCTCCCATTTTATCCGTGTTATTTCTTATTTATATTATCATTGATGTTTAGATGTGTAAAGATTTTTATACATTGATATAAGAGTTTCATGATATATGAATATATATGTATAGTGATAATACTATATTAATGTAAACTAATATCAATATACTAATGTATTTATATAATAATATAATCAGATATATATATATAAGAATAACATAATATAAATGTATCTAAATAATAAAATGTAAAGAGATATTGATATATAGATAAAAAAATATAATGATGTGAGAATATCAAAATATTAATATTAAACGATACATATACATCATTATTTTTTATGATATAAATACAGCATGATATAATATATCATAACAACATGATGTATTCTAACTGATGTATATATAATGATACATCAATACATCATTATGATATAAATACATCAAAATATAAATATATAAATAAAACATGAATATAATATAAAAATATATAAATATAATAATTTCATAAATTATACTGAAGATATGATAGAAATATCTATAAAATTTTCTATGATAAATTTCGCCAGCTGGAATAAGTATATTATTATAATTTCAACTATAAACTAATATATAATGATGTCATGACATCATTATATATACTACATATAGTGGTTATAAGAATTAAAAGCCTATATATAGTGTATAAATTAAATAGATGTGAATATATAATTGTATTATGCTGTTATCAGATCTGGCATAAAGAATCAATAATTATGATATATAATGATATGTGGACATAAGTGTATTTAGAGGTGCTGATGTTTGTATACAAATGTATAATGATGTCATTATATAAAGCGACATCGAATTGATAAAGTATCATGGCATCACGATATTTTGAAGATGTGATATTAAAATGTATAAATATAATTATTACATGATGACATGATGTATATAATAAAGATAAAAGTACATAAGAATATCATGATGTCATGATGTATTGATATTGTTATGTATAACATCATAGTATAAATGTAACATGTTGATATAGATATATGATGTAATTATATGGTGATAAATAGATATATTATAATAATGATGATATAATACAAAAATAGAAGAATAGTAATATTTCAAAATATATAAATATAAAAGGAATATGATATAAATATATATAAATATAACTAGGTAATGATAAAATAGAATAAATATATTTATATAAAATGAGGGTAAAATATATAAATATATTTATGTATAGTGAGCAAAATATATTGATAAAAGTTGAAAAAGATGATAATATATATGTGTACTTATACATATTGATACTCATGTTTGAGTAAGGGCTGGAAGAGGGCCGGATCCAGGATAAAATCCGAGAAAAAATCCTGAAAAAAATCCGTGATTTTTGCCTGAATTTGCATAGAAAAGCAAAACTAAAATTATTTCATTTAAATATACATTTCAATATATAATGCCCATATATAGAATATTCATAATAGTCTGTATATATATGGGATATATTTAAATAAACAGATATTTAACGAAATGCACATACAATTAATTTATTTCATGTGTTATGAATGTGATTTTCAGCATGATTATCATAATTGAACAAGAAATAAATATATAAAATTATAAAATAAAATAATATTGACTATAATAGCCAATAATAATAAATAGCACATGATACCAATCCAAGAAACCATGGGTTTAAATAATTATAGAATAACGCACATTATGTTTAAATACAACAACTTAATGTTAAGTATTTAATTGACTAAAATAGTCATTTTTCAATTGTTTATATTATATATACAATATGAGGAGAATACACAATTTTGCATGAATTGAGTTATATTATAGATATTGTTAATACAGTAGTGCAGGAAATGGAAACACAAAAAATAGATCGTGTAAACAAGATAATAGTGGATGTTGGCGAAATGAGCGGAGTAGTACCGTATTATCTGCACAAATATTATCCAGAAGCGGTGAAAGATACAAAGTTAAAGGATACTTTACTTGAAACGAACGAAGTTGAAGTAGAAATTGAATGTGAAGCCTGTAAAACAATTTATCACCCGGATAAAAATAATAAATACAGATGTCCAAAATGTAATGAAAGGAAAGGGAAGCTTTTAAAAGGAAAAGGAATCCAGATCAGAAGCATAGAAATCGAAGAATAATCTGAAAAATAATTACAAAAAAACCGATAAATTATATACAAAAAGTACAATCCTAGTTGTCGATACAACAATATGAATATGTATAATGATGTGATGATGTCATTATACATAGGAAATTTAGAAATAATTTCGAAACGGAACGAAATTTTATCATTTTTTAATTGTTTGAGCGACGATTTAGGGTTTTTTTTGGTAAATTTATGATAAAATAGAAATTGAATTTGAGAGATACACCGGAGCGCAAATATAAGTCCGGAATTAAAAATATGGAGGTTCATAATGGCTAAGAGAGTACTTATTACAGATGATGCCGCTTTTATGCGCATGATGTTGAAAGACATTCTGACAAAGGGTGGTTATGAGATTGCCGGTGAGGCCGAAAATGGAAAGATCGCAATCGACAAGTATAACGAACTTAAGCCTGATCTTGTAACTCTAGATATTACCATGCCGGAGCTTGATGGTATTGGTGCTCTTAAGGGTATTAAGGCTGCAGATCCTAACGCTTGTTGTATTATGTGCTCTGCCATGGGTCAGCAGGCAATGGTTATTGAATCAATTCAGGCTGGTGCAAAAGACTTTATCGTTAAGCCGTTCCAGGCAGATCGTGTTCTGGAAGCTGTTAAGAAGGCGATTGGATAAATAATAAAATAAATCAACCGATTTGCACTAATATTTTTTAACAGATGCACCGATATATTTATTAGCAACGGAAAGCAACCTGTTTCCATGGAAGGGAAACGACATGGAAACAGGTTTTTTATGCCCTTTTTTAGGCCCGTTGCGGTGATCAAAGGATGGATCGCAAGCTTGATAACCATATAGAAAGCTGCCAGGCTGCCCCCTGGCAGCTTTCACGTGTTATAATACATAAAAACGAAAAAGGAGGACGAAGAAGTGGGGAGCATAAAAGAGCTTTACAATCGCGGTAAAACTGTACTTTCATGCGAAATTTATCCGCCTAAAAAGGAAGATGAGTTTGCAAACATATATGCAAAGCTGGAGCGTTTATCAGAGATAAAACCGGATTTTGTAAGTGTAACCTACGGAGCAGGCGGATCCAATGCAGGAAAAGCCGTAGAAATAGCAGATTATGCTAAAAATAAAGCCGGATTAGAAGTTGTTTCACACATAACAAGTGTTGGATTCAGCAAAGAAAAACTAATCGAAGGACTGGATAAATTTAAGGAAATAGGAATAGATAACATTCTGGTGCTTAGAGGCGACAGACCAAAGGCTATGACAGACGAACAGTTTAATTCCAGAGATTTCCTTCATGCCAGCGATATGGCGGCCTTTATCAGGGAAAAAGGCATGGATTTCACCCTGCTTGGTGCTTGCTATCCTCATAAGCATCCTGAGGCTGTTACAGAGGAAGAAGATGTTCTTAATACAAAGATAAAGGTTGAGAGTGGTTGTGATGTGCTTATTTCGCAATTATTCTTCGAAAATGAGTACTTTTATCGTCTTAAGGATAAATTATATGGTTTAGGGGTAAAAGCGCCTATTTCGGCCGGAATAATGCCTGTTACGAGTGCAAAACAATTAGGTACGACAGTTACGTTATCCGGAACAACGGTTCCTGAGGAATTATCCTCTATAATATCAAAACACGGAGATAATCCAGAGGAAATGCGTAAATATGGCATAGATTATGCTATAAGACAGGCAATGGATCTAAAAGAAAAAGGAGCTGAGGGTATTCATTTTTATATAATGAATAAGCCTGAACTGGCAAAAGAACTGATAGATGCAGTAAAATAAAACCGTAAAAATATAAAAACAAATAACCCGTCGCTTTCGCGACGGGTTATTTTGATAAGAATATATATAATTATATTTTAATAATCAAAGTGAAGTGAATCTTTCAGTGGTTTCACTGAGCTGTTCGGTAACATCTGTATTCTTATCAATAGCAACTGATATCTTTTTAATACCACCTACAATCTCGGTAGAACTCTCAGCAGACATTGAAATTGCTGAAGAACTCTCCTGGATTGATGTAGTGATCATCTGAATGGATTCAACCATTTCCTGCATGATATCGTTGAGGTGATCAGCCTTCTCTGTGAAGGAATTAAGCATATCGTCCATTAAATCGGCTGTATGCTCGTATTTTTCGCCTGTATCAACGAATTCATCATAATCACCAAGAACTGTACCATTGATGAAATCAAGGGCATCCTGAGCGTTTTTAGCAAGTGCATTAACGGCCTCAGTAACCTCATTACTGATCTCCTGAATCGTACCAGCTGTTTTTCTACTGTTGTCAGCAAGGGCGCTGATCTCAGTAGCAACGACTGCGAAGCCTTTTCCTGCTTCACCTGCTCTTGCAGCCTCGATTGATGCATTAAGAGCAAGAAGATTAGTCTGTGATGCGATATCAAGAATAACATTGGTAAGCTCGTTGATCTGTCCAACCTTTTCGGAATCCTTAACAGATTTGGTAAGTGTATCGGACAATGTAGCCATCTGATTACCGGCATCGGCCTTTTTGTGGGTTACACGAGCCTTTAAGGTATTTGCTTCTTCCTTGATGGAAAGGGCGGTAGTAGTACCGTTAGAGGCTTCATCAGTAATGGCCTGAGCTGCAGATTTAACATCATCAACTTTTCCGTTAATAGAGGATACTGTGTCAGCCAGTGTCTCCATATTCGCAGAGAGCTCCTGAAGAGCTGCAGAAGTGTTTGTTACGTTGTCATCTGCCAAACGTAGCTGTGATACAACTTCTTCGGATGAGGATGTAAGAATAATAGAACCATTCTTGACATCACGCATAATTCCCTGCAATGTCTCAATGAAATGATTGATACCTGATGTTATGAATAGGAGCTCAGATTTAGTCTTTGTCTTGATTCTTGCAGTAAGATCTCCCTGTCCCTTTTCAATATTGGAAATGATCTCATTAACCTCATCACTGATACTTCTGATCTTCTTAACGATATTGTTATAGCTTATCAGGAAGTTAATGATGATAAGTACGAGGATAGCTACCATACCAAGGATAACAATGACACGTCCTGATTTGAGAAGCTCATTCATCATATTGGTTGTGTCGCTCGCAGCGTTTGTAATTGCGTTATCCAGAGCCTTTGTTGAATGGAAGATAGCGATCTTCTGGATTTCTGCCTTATCAAAAAGAGTAGTATAGGCGCCGGCCTGATCACCTGAATCACAGCGTGAGATTGCATTATCAATAAGTGCGGAAAGTCTGGAATATTGGTCTGATATTTCCTTAAGCTGAGCCGTAGCTTCTTCGTCATTAAAGGATGCAAAATCCTGATTTAACTGATTGATATCAGCCTGTATAGTTGACTTTGCAACTTCAATCTGGGGAAGCAGAGCTTCCTTGGTCTCTACAGCGTCAGCTGCGATATATCCGGTGGTCTGGTCATACAGTGACATTACATCGGATTTTAGGTTCGCTTCATGCTGAGTCAGGCTCATCATGGAGTCAAACATCTGTATACTGGTATTTGTCGTTTTCTGCATTGAGGACATAACCAGCATCATAACGAGTACGAAGGCAATGAGCATAAAAAGGTTAAGTGTCATAATCTGAAAAAGTATGGAATTAACCTTTTTTACGGTAATACCAGCACTGCCTGGATTTTCATAACTTGTGTTATTAGCCAATTTAGTCACCTCCTTAAAGTTTTGAATACCAATCGGAAGCGATTGATTTTAATTCGTTAATAAATCCGGCTTTGTCGATTTCACCGCTTGCGAATTTGTAGAATCCGAAGGAAAGACCCTTTTGTCCTAAGCCTTCAGGCATGCTCTGCCAGTGCCAGTTTGAGGTTTTTCCGGAAGATACATAACTGGAAATGACCTTAGCAAAGGGATCTGTAGCTACATATTTGCAATCAGTAAATGGACTGATAAATCCAGCATCTTCTACAAGGATTTTCTGTGCGGTATCCTCTGAACACCACTGCAGGAATGCCTTTGCAGCTTCGACGTTACCTTCCTTGGGAACTGCCCACCAGGAAGGAGCACTTGTAAGAATTGTATCCTGACCATCCATGAAGCAATAAGGAAGCATACCTACGTCAAAATTGCCGGCTGCTGCATAAGCGTCTGCTTCAGCGCCTGTCATGGTTGCACCGATCCAGGAACCCTGTGTGACAAAAGCATATTTGCCTGATGCAAAGCCTGCTACCTGAGCGTCATAAGCGCTTTCTGTAAGCACAGCAGGATCTGAATACTGATTGAAAAGCTCGATCATGTCAGCAAAGGCTGATAGTCTTTCGTCATCGAATTTTCCACCATCATTCAACATATCGATGTATTTGGTATCTGAGCGATCAAGACCAGAATCGAGATACGTTCCAAAGACATGGTTTCCGCTTGACCAGCCTACATCATTGGGCTCTGCGCAGTATCCAATAACAGCTGTTAGTCCGAGTTCGTCTTTTTTAGCATCAATGGTTTCGAAAGCGTTCTGTAATGCGGAAGGACTTGTTATAGAGGCAGGATCAATTCCACATTTGGCGAGGATATCTCCATTATATGCAAGGCCGATAGCCTCAGTTGTATAAGGGAAGCCTAAGGTGCCATATGTGGGATCGATATACTCAGCATCTGTTCTGGTAGCCCAGTTTTGATCGCTGAGATCTACAAGAAGTCCATCCCAGTTGCCAAATCCGGATGCCTCGCAGGCAATAATGTCCGGCATCTGATCTGAAAGATAATAACCTTTTATGGTTGCCTGTACATCAACACCAGCAGGAACGGTTACTACAGTTACAGGGACACCGGTTTCCTGCGTATATTGCTTGGCGAGAGCTTCAATCTGGCTTGTAACCTCACCCTTGATGTTTAGCAGGGTAATTGAACCAGTGGTACCGGCATCAGTTTCTTCGACACTTTCTGTTGTTGCTTTATTACAACCAAAAGTAAGAAGCATCAGCGCAAGTACCGTTATTAAAGAAATAAAGCGCCTTTTTTGCATACCTTTAAAAACCTTCCTTTCCACAATAGTTTTGATATTTATACATTTATAATTATATGTGGAAGTACGTAGGTATATGATTAAATAAGTATAAAATAATGATAAATAATAGACTAAAAAAGAAAAATTGAGCAAAATGCAAGGCGGCACATCAATATATCATGTCATCATGATGTATAAAAAATATATTGTTAAACCATATTTCAGAGAATATAATTGGAAGGCAGATTGTTTGAGAAAGGACGGGAAAAATCGATGAAATTTTCTGAAATGCCATATAAGCATATAGATATGGATGAAGTAAAAAGCTTCTTTGAAAAGCTGATAGAGGATTCAAAAAATGCAAAAAGTGGAGAGGAGCAGTTTGAGCTTCATAAAAAATTCTATGAATTTAACAATGACCTCTATACTAACATGAGAATTGCCTCATTCCGCCATGATGTGGATACAAAAGAGGAATTCTACGCAAAAGAGCAGGAGTATTTAGATGAGATCAGTCCTGTAATAGAACAGTACAAGAATGATTATCAGAAGGTACTGTACGCTTCTCCTTATAAGTCATATCTTGAGGAGAAAATCGGCAAGGTTGCTTTCAAAAACATGGAGCTTAACTTTGCATCAATTGATGAGAAGATACTGCCTCTTATGCAGGAGGAAAACGCGCTTATCAATAAGTATGACAATATCATAGCTTCAGCAAGAATTCCTTTTGACGGAGAGGAGTACAATATCTCACTTCTTCGTAAATTCCTTACAGGTAACGACAGAGATACAAGAAAACGTGCCTGGAAGGCTCTTTCAGACTATTTTATGTCAGTTACCGATGAAATTGACGATATCTATGACAAGCTGGTCAAAAACAGGACACAGCAGGCAAAGGAGCTGGGATTTGACAATTATATCGAGCTTGGCTACAACCGTATGACTAGGAACTCATACAGAAGGCCTGAGGTTGAGAGCTTCAGAAAGCAGGTAAAGGAGTCATTTGTTCCTTTTGTAACCAGGATTCAGGAAAAGCGTCGCCAGGAAATAGGTGTTGATGAACTGAAATATTATGATAACGAGGTTTATTTTAAGAACGGAAATCCCGCACCGATAGGCACTCCTGAGGAAATCATGAAGGCCGGACAGACCATGTATAGAGAGCTGTCTCCCGAAACTGCTGAGTTTATCGATGTCATGATGGAAAATGAGCTCTTTGATGTTCTTGGAAGAAAGAACAAAAAGCAGGGAGGATATATGGATTTCCTGCCAAAGTATAAAGTGCCTTTCATTTTTGCGAATTTCAACGGTACAAGCGGAGATGTCGACGTTGTAACCCATGAGTGCGGACATGCTTTCCAGGGGTATGTAACTAAAGATGATGAAATAATCGAACATAATGATATAACAATGGAAACAGCCGAGATTCATTCAATGTCCATGGAATTCTTTACATACGGATGGATGGATAAATTCTTCGGTGACAGAGCAGATGATTATTTCAAAATGCATCTTGAGGATTCAGTAACATTTATTCCTTATGGATGTATGGTCGATGAATTCCAGCATATTGTATATGAGAAGCCTGAGATGACACCGGCTGAAAGAAAGCAGGTATGGAAGGAGCTTGAGAAGACCTACAGACCCTGGCTTGATTTTGATGGAGATCCGTTCTTTGACGAGGGTGGTTTCTGGCAGAAGCAGGGACACATTTTCTGGAGTCCTTTCTATTACATTGATTATGTTCTTGCCAGCGTTATTGCAATGCAGTTCAAGGTATGGATGGATAAGGACTACAAAGATGCATGGAAACATTATTTACAGCTTTGCAAAATATCTGCAAGCGAGTTCTATGAGGACATGCTGGCAGAGGTTGGCCTTAAGAGTCCCTTCA
>JAEEGF012464571.1_pt1 | contig 12822 bp, 13 predicted proteins | sample 9134171 | NCBI WGS metagenome assembly JAEEGF01 (sample SAMN16246542, study PRJNA631951) | gut metagenome | biome: gut microbiome; feature: rumen; material: AP-attached | host: Bos | place: Iran: Karaj | collected 2018-10 | reverse complement strand
GACTTTCTACAACAGTTGTACTTGTTGTATCTAACTTGGTTATTTCTCTTCTGAGAAATATTATCCCTGATAGAGTCAGAGTTCCTGCTTTCATTGTTATTGTTGCATCAATAGTTACTATGGTTCAGTTCCTATTACAGGGATATGTACCTAGTTTATATTCATCACTTGGAATTTATATTCCTCTTATTGTTGTTAACTGTATCATCCTTGGTAGAGCAGAAAGCTATGCTTCCAAGAATCCAGTTGTCCCATCTATCTTCGATGGAATTGGTATGGGTCTTGGATTTACATTAGGTCTTACATTGATTGGTATTGTAAGAGAAATCCTTGGAGCAGGCCAGATTTTTGGCGCTCAGGTTTTACCTTTGGCAGATGCCTCAACAGGTAAAATGGGATATACACCAATTACAATCTTTGTGTTGGCACCTGGAGCATTCTTTGTTCTTGCTGTTTTGGTTGCTGTCATGAATGTGATTAGAGCCAAGGCTGAAGCAAAGGGCAAGCCACTTCCAGCTGTACAGGGATGCCTTGCTGGTGATTGCAGCAGTTGTGGTATGAGCTCATGCACTGGTAAGTCATCAACAGTTGAAGTTGCTGCACCAAAGGAAGATAAGGAATAGGAGGAGAGACAATGAAAGAATTATTATTGATTTTAGTTGCATCAGCAATTGTAAATAACGTTGTTCTCAGCCAGTTTCTTGGATTATGTCCATTCCTTGGAGTATCAAAAAGAGTTGAGACTGCTGCCGGTATGGGCGGCGCTGTAATATTCGTTATTACAATTTCAAGTTTTGTTACCAGCTTGATTTATAAATTTATCTTATTCCCATTGGGATTAGATTACTTACAGACAATTGTATTTATTCTCGTAATTGCTGCATTGGTTCAGTTTGTAGAGATGTTTCTTAGAAAATCTGTACCTTCATTGTACAATGCACTTGGAGTATATTTGCCACTTATTACAACAAACTGTGCTGTATTAGGTGTTGCATTGAAGAATGTAACAAATGGTTACAACATTTTGGAGAGTGTTATCTGTGGTTTTGGTACAGCAATCGGTTTCACAATTGCTATTGTAATCATGGCTGGTATTCGTGAGAAAATAGAATATAATGACATTCCTGGTCCATTTAAGGGATCTGCTATAGTTCTTGTAACAGCAGGACTTATGGCGATTGCTTTCTTCGGATTCTCAGGCATTATATAGGAGGGCTGGCATTATGGATATATTAGGAATTGTTTTGACTGTTGTAATTGTCGGCGTCACTGGTTGTTTATTGGGATTTTTCCTTTGCTTTGCATCAGAGAAATTCAAAGTGGAAGTAGACGAGAGAGAAACAGCTATTATTAATGTATTACCTGGAAATAACTGTGGCGGTTGTGGATATGCCGGATGTTCTGGTTTGGCTGCAGCTATTGTAAAGGGTGAGGCTCCTGTAAATGGATGTCCTGTAGGTGGAGCTCCTGTAGGCGCTAAAGTTGGCGAGATTATGGGTGTTGAAGCTGAAGATGGCGAGAAAATGGTTGCCTTTGTAAAATGTGCAGGTAACTGTGAAAAGGCTAACAAGAATTATGAGTATACAGGTGTTGAGGATTGTCAGGCTATGGCATTTGTTCCAGGGGGCGGTCCAAAGGCATGTAACTACGGTTGTATGGGATATGGAAGCTGTGTAAAGGCTTGTCCTTTCGATGCTATTCATATTGTTGATGGAATCGCAGTAGTAGATAAGGAAGCTTGTAAGGCATGTGGAAAATGTGTTGCTACATGTCCAAATCATTTGATTGAATTAGTTCCTTATTCTTCAACTCAGCTTGTACAGTGTAGCTCTAAGGACAAGGGTAAGGATGTTATGAGCGTATGTTCAGTTGGATGTATTGCTTGTCACCTTTGCGAGAAGAATTGTCCTGCTGGAGCAATCACAGTTGAAGACAATATTGCACATATTGATCAGAGCAAGTGTACTCATTGTGGACTTTGCGCTGAGAAGTGTCCAAAGAAGATTATTTTATCTGTTTAAAATAATATAATTTGATATTGTAAAATGTTTATCCCTCTATTTGAGCTGATTATATGTCAGCTTAGGATAGAGGGATATTTTATATTCATCAAAATGCTAGATTTTTCGCGGATTTTAACCTTGTTTTGTAACACAATTCAATTGCATAACCCTGTGTTTTTATATATAATTATTTTGGTTTATTTTAGTTTGAGAAAGCAGGAAAAATGAGCAAAAATAGGTTTGAAAAGAAAAAGAGAATTGTAGTAAAAATCGGATCATCTTCTTTGACACATCTTAAGACGGGCAAGATTGATTTCATTAAACTTGAGAAGCTTGTGAGACAATTATGTGATCTCAAGAATCAAAATATCGACGTATGTCTTGTGTCTTCAGGAGCTATTGCTGTAGGAAGAAATATACTTGGAATTAATAAGCGTCCTAAAAACATTTCTACCAAGCAGGCTTGCGCAGCAGTTGGACAGTCAGCTCTTATGATGACATATCAGAAGCTTTTTAGCGAATATCAGCAGACTTGTGGTCAGGTTCTTATGACCAAGAAAACCATGACTGACAATGTATCTCGAACCAATGCGAGAAATACATTTGAGGAGCTTTTTAAGCTTGGTGTTATTCCTGTTGTAAATGAGAATGACACTGTAAATACCTATGAGATTCAATTTGGTGACAATGATTCACTGGCAGCATTGGTAGCTTCCTTGATTGGAGCGGATTTGCTTATTTTATTATCAGATATTGACGGACTGTTTACTGATAATCCTAAGAACAATCCAGATGCCAAATTGGTGGAGCTTGTTGACAAGATTGATGATACAGTACTTCACATGGCCAGCGTTGAAACTGGAAGTGATGTGGGTACAGGCGGCATGGCTACAAAGTTGAATGCAGCCAGAATTGCTACATACTCTGGGGCTGATATGATTATCGCCAACGGAGCTGATGTAGAAATAATTCACGATATTATGGAAGATGACTTCGTTGGAACTGTATTTACAGCCAACAAGAAGGATGATTTCTTTATTGCAGATTTTATAGAGGAGAACATGAATTGATTACAGAAGAAATGATTGCTCGTATCAACGAGCTTGCACACAAACAGAAAAGTCCAGAAGGATTAACTCCTGAGGAAAAGGATGAGCAGGCAAAGCTCAGAAGACAGTATATAGATTCTATTAAAGCCAATGTGAAGGCTCAGTTAAACAATATTGATATTGTAGAGAAGGACGGTTCAATCACTAATTTAGGTGAGAAATATGGCAACAAATAATATTTCAAAGGATGATATCCGCAAAATTCTACTGGATAAGCGTAAGCATTTTCCAAAGGAAATGGTGGAGGTTTCATCGGATAGAATAAGTGAACTCTTAATTGATCATATAGGAGCTCATAAGCCAGACTTATTATTGTTATATAGTGCTTATGGCAGGGAAGTAAGTCTAACCAAGGTTATAAACTGGTGCTTACAAAATAATATGAAAATTGCACTTCCAAGGGTATCTGGTGATGATATGGACTTTTACTATATAGAGTCCATGAATGATTTAAAGCCGGGAGCCTATGGCATATTAGAACCGATGGCCCCAGAACCTATTAATTTGGCAAATTACAGTCAGGTGATTTGTATTGTGCCTGGTGTAGGCTTTGACAGAAGTATGCATAGAATGGGCCATGGAAGAGGATATTATGATAGATACTTTGAGTATTTCCCAGAGGTGAAGTTGTATGGTGTCTGTCATGATTTTCAATTAATTGATTCTATACCAACAGATGAACATGATATTCCTATGAATATGATTTTTACAGATAAGGAAATAATTGGTAACTAGTTGATTTGTATTTGAATAGGAGATTTTTCAAATGAATGAGATGTTAAAAGAACTAGGTGTAAAAGCAAAAATTGCATCCAGAGAAACTGGTAAAATGTCTACAAATGTGAAGAATGAAGCTTTGGTAGCAGTGGCTGATGCTCTTGTACGAGACACAGAGGCTTTGCTTCGTGCCAATGAGCTTGATATGGAAAATGGTAGAAATAATGGAATGCCAGAGGGCTTGCTGGACAGATTGCTTCTCACACCTGCCAGAGTTGAGCAGATGGCATTGGGCTTACGTCAGATTGCTGATTTGGAAGATCCTATTGGAGAATATATCTCAATGAAAAATCGTCCTAATGGACTTAGAATTGGTCAGAAACGAGTTCCAATTGGTGTTATTGGAATTATATATGAGGCTAGACCAAATGTTACAGCTGATGCCTTTGGACTTTGTTTCAAGACTGGCAATGCTGTGATTCTAAAGGGTGGCAAGGATGCAGCCAACTCAAATGAGGCCATTGTGGCTTGCATTAGAAGAGCCCTTGGTAGTTTGGAAATCAATCCAAATGCCATTTCTCTTATTGAAGATAATTCCCGGGAAGTGACTACAGAGTTCATGAAAATGAATGAGTACTTAGATGTGCTGATTCCTAGAGGTGGAGCTGGTCTCATTTCTGCTGTTGTGCAGAATGCTACAGTTCCTGTCATTGAAACCGGTACAGGTAATTGTCATATATTTGTTGATGAATCTGCTGATTTAAATATGGCTGTTGAGATTATAAACAATGCCAAGACTCAGAGAATAGGTGTATGTAATGCTGCAGAATCCCTTGTGATTCACCGTAAGGTTGCCAAGGAGGTACTGCCTATGATCAAGGCTAAGTTAGATGAGCACAATGTGGAAATCCGAGGAGATATTGATGCGGTAAATATTTGTCCTGATTTTAACCTGGCTGATGATAGTGATTGGGGTACAGAATATCTGGATTACAAAATATCTGTGAAGATTGTAGATAGTATTGATGAGGCAATTGCTCATATTAACCGCTATAATACAGGTCATTCTGAGGCTATTATCACAGAGAATCTACAGAATGCTGAGAAATTTATGGATGAGATAGATGCGGCTTGCGTATATGTCAATGCTTCTACCAGATTTACAGATGGATTTGAATTTGGTTTTGGAGCTGAGATTGGTATCAGTACCCAGAAGCTTCATGCTAGAGGTCCAATGGGTCTTCTGGCTCTCACAAGCACCAAGTATGTGATATATGGACAAGGTCAGATTAGACCATAGATACTATTGGTATTTATGATAAATAATAGATGCTATAGGCATTTATGAAAAACAATAGATGCTATAGGCATCATTTAATAGATGATAGATTTGGAGATAAATAATGAATTACAATGATTACTTTTTGGAAACAAATATTCCAGAGGCAGAAATAGATAGACAGAGATATTTTATAAAATGTGCATCTGAGATTGTAGCTCACAAAGCCAGTGAGGCAAATCGAAAGCTTACTTATTGCGTTACAACATTTGGCTGTCAGATGAATGCCAGAGACTCAGAGAAAATTATTGGTATCCTTGATGAGATTGGCTTTGTGCCAGCTGAGGATGAGCATGCGGATTTTGTATTATATAACACTTGTACAGTTCGTGAAAATGCCAATAACAAGGTATATGGACGCCTGGGATATCTCCACAGCTTAAAGAAAAAGAATCCTTATATGATGATTGGTTTATGCGGATGTATGATGCAGGAGCCAGATGTTATTGAGACTATCAAGACCAAGTATAAGTTTGTTGATTTGGTATTCGGTACACATAATATTTTTAAGTTTGCAGAGCTTCTCACAAGAGCTTTGGCATCAGATTCTATGATTATTGATATCTGGAAAGACACAGATCAGATTGTGGAGGATTTACCTGTTCATAGAAAATATCCTTTCAAATCTGGTGTAAATATTATGTTTGGATGCAATAACTTCTGCAGTTACTGTATTGTACCTTATGTTAGAGGCCGTGAGAGAAGTCGAAATCCTAGAGATATCATCAGAGAGATTGAGAATCTTGTGGCTGATGGAGTAGTTGAAGTTATGCTTTTGGGACAAAATGTAAATTCCTATGGCAAGAACTTACAAGATCCGATTACATTTGCCGAATTACTTAGAGAAGTAGAGAAGATAGAGGGATTGAAGAGAATCAGATTCATGACTTCCCATCCAAAGGATCTGTCAGATGAATTAATTGATGTTATGGCTTCATCTACCAAGATATGCAAGCATATGCATTTGCCACTTCAGTCAGGTTCATCTAAACTTCTTGCGGATATGAATAGACATTATGACAAGGAACAGTATCTGGCCCTGGCCAATAAAATCAGAGAGAGAATTCCTGATATGGCAATCACAACAGATATTATTGTAGGTTATCCGGGAGAGACAGAAGAAGACTTCCTTGATACTTTGGATGTTGTTGAACAGGTTCAGTATGACAGTGCATTTACCTTTATATATTCTAAGAGAACAGGAACTCCTGCTGCCAAGAGAACAGATCAGATTCCGGAGGATGTGGTAAAGGATAGATTTGACAGATTATTGGAGAGAGTTCAGGATATTTCACACAAGAGAGCTCTGGCATACGAAGGTAAGGATGTAGAGGTTTTGGTTGAGGAAGTGAATTCTCATGATTCATCACTTATGACTGGTAGAATGAGCAACAATTCAACTGTTCATTTCCCAGGAGATAAGTCAATGATTGGACAGCTTCTCACTGTACATCTTAATGAGTGCAAAGGCTTCTATTATATGGGAGAAATAGTCTAATGAAATACAAATTTCGCCTTCGAGATTATATTGCATTAGGAATTCTGATTATCCTTGGAGCAGGCATATGTATATTTACCATAGTCTATCCGAAAAATAGGGGAGACCAGGTGATTGTAGAGGTGGATGGAGAGCTATTTGGCACATATGATTTGTCAAATGATGCCACAATTGAAATTAAATCCAAGGGCAAGGTTTCAAATATATTAGAAATCCACAATGGATCTGCTCATATGATTGAAGCAGATTGCCCAGACAAAATATGCATACACCAGGGAGAAATCAAGGATGATGGTCAGGTTATATGCTGCCTGCCCAACAAAGTAGTGGTTAGAGTTATATCAGATTCCAAGTCTGAATATGATTCTATATCGAAGTAATAGGAAGGTAATATATGGCAAAGAAAGTGCCCCGACTTGGTATTTTATTGGCCTTGGCATTGATATTGAGTTATGTGGAATCCCTTATTCCATTTTTCTTGAGTGTGCCGGGAATGAAGCTGGGCCTGGTAAATATAATAATTATTCTCATTTTATATATTGATTGCTGGCAGGATGCCATTCTTGTATCTGTTATGAGAGTGCTGCTGGCAGGATTTATGTTTGGAAATGTATATAGCATAGCCTACAGCTTAAGCGGAGCGATTCTAAGCTTTATCATTATGCTTATTATGAAAAATATTTTCCAACTGCATATTGTAGTTGTAAGTATATTTGGAGGAGTCTTCCATAACATAGGACAGATTCTCATTGCAACTGCTATAGCAAGCAATGTATATATAATGGGATATCTGCCTGCCCTGTATATAGCAGGCATGATTACTGGATTACTAATAGGCATTCTGGCCTATGAACTGTATCCGAGAATAAGTAAAATCAGGAGGATATAATGTATTCTTATATAAAAGGTGAATTGGTGGATGTGGCTGGTGATCATATTGTTGTAGACAATAATGGTATCGGTTATCAGATGTTTATATCCTCATCAACACATTTTCATATGCCTGCCATTGGTGAGGATGTGAAGGTTTATACATATTTGAATGTGAAAGAGGATGCCATGCAACTCTTTGGCTTTCTTACCAAGGAGGAACTGGAGTTATTTAAATTACTCATTACAGTGAATGGCATTGGACCGAAAAATGCTTTGGGTATACTTGGCACATTGGAACCTGCAGATTTGAGATTTGCCATTATGGCTGAGGATGCCAAGGCGATTTCCAAGGCACCTGGTGTGGGAGCAAAGTCAGCACAGAGAATAATTATTGAGCTTAGAGACAAGATTGATTCTGTGGAGACATCGGCACTTACCAATAGTCCTGTGGCATCACTTAATACAATGAAGAGAGATGTAATTGATTCTCTGGAAAATATGGGTTATTCATCATCCCAGGTACTTAAAGCTATGGATGAGCTTGAAATCAGTGATGATGACAATATTGAGGATGTATTGAAACAGGTTCTTGTTAAATTATCATTTTTGTAAAATATTAATCGAGGTATATAAATGGGAAATAGAATTATTTCAACTGAGGTCTTACCTGAGGAGAAAAATACAGAGACTTCCCTGAGACCGCTATGTATGGCAGATTACATCGGTCAGGATAAGGTAAAAGAAAATTTATCAGTATATATTGAGGCGGCAAAAGGTAGAAATGAATCTCTGGATCATGTGCTTCTGTACGGACCTCCGGGATTAGGCAAAACTACTTTGGCTTGTATTATTGCCAATGAGATGCATACAAATATCAAGATTACATCTGGTCCGGCAATTACAAAGCCGGGAGAGTTGGCATCTATTCTATTATCATTGAAACCGGGAGATGTATTATTTATTGACGAGATTCATCGATTGAATAAGCAGGTGGAGGAAGTCTTGTATCCGGCAATGGAGGATTATGCCATTGATATAATTGCAGGCAAGGAGAATTCCTCCAGATCCATTAGATTGGATTTGCCGAAATTCACTTTGGTTGGAGCTACAACCAGAGCTGGACTTCTGTCAGCGCCACTTCGAGACAGATTCGGTGTGGTACATCATTTGGAATACTATTCTGTTGAGGAACTTACAGAGATTGTAATGGCATCAGCTTCTAAGCTTGGTGTGGAGACCTTGAGAGATGGAGCTATGGAATTGGCCAGAAGATCTCGTGGAACCCCACGAATTGCCAATAGAATGCTTCGCAGAGTGAGAGATTTCGCTGAAGTAAAATATGATGGTATTATTACACAGGAAGTTGCTTCCAAAGGTTTGGATTTATTAGAGATTGACTCCATGGGCTTAGACAGAAATGATAGAAAGATGCTTGAGACTATCTGCTACAAATTTGCAGGTGGCCCAGTGGGATTAGATACTCTAGCAGCTGCTATTGGTGAAGATGCGGGCACAATAGAAGATGTAATAGAGCCGTTTTTGGTAATGAATGGATTGATTATGCGTACTCCAAAGGGTCGCGTAGCTACAGATTTGGCATATAGACAGTTAGGAATAGAAAAAGTTTAGGTTGTTTTTGTTGTCTTGACTAGCTATAATGATTATATGTAGCACTTACGGGAGGATTAAGTTTATGACTGCAAAAAAGAGTGCAGAAGTTATAATTGATGGACAAGTTTATACATTAAGTGGATATGAGGAAGAAGGCTACTTACAGCAAGTTGGTACTTATATCAACAACAAGATAAACGAGATAAATAATATTGATGAATTCAGTCGTCTACCAATTGACAAGAAGCATACTTTGATCGAACTAAATATAGCTGATGACTATTTCAAAGCAAAGGAAACAGTTGCTAAATACGAAGCTGAAGTTGAGCAGTCAGAGAAGGATATATATGATTTGAAGCATGATTTGATTGCAAATCAGATTAAGATAGAAGATTTAGAAACCAGAATCAGAGACTTAGAAAACAAGAATCAGGAACTTGAGCTTCATAAATCTAAGCTTGAAGCTTCCTTAGAGGATGCCTTATTAGGTGGAATTCAAAATTAATTTCATGGGACGAAAAAGTATTTTTTCGTCCCTATTTTTTAGGAAATAAATATGAACAGAGAATTAGAAATATTAGCCCCTGCGGGAAATATAGAAATATTTAAAACCAATATTGATGCCGGCGCGGATGCCATATATTTTGGTGGTGAGAAATTCGGTGCCAGAGCCTACGCAGATAATTTCAGCTTTGAGGATGCGGAGAACGCTTTGAAGTATGCACATTTGCGTGGACGCAAAGCGTATTTGACAGTGAATACTCTTCTGAAAAATGTAGAGATAGAGCGAGAACTGTACGATTATATCAAGGCTTATTATGAGATGGGTCTGGATGCTGTGATTGTACAGGATTTTGGTGTATTTAATTTTATTAAAGAAGCATTTCCGGAGATTTCTCTACATGCCAGTACTCAGATGACAATTGCCAATAAATACGGAGCAGATTATCTGGAAAAATGTGGAGCTGACAGAATTGTAACATCCAGAGAAATGTCCTTGGATGAAATCAGAGACATATCTCTCAAGACTTCGGTTGAGATTGAGACCTTTGTTCATGGAGCATTATGCTATGGATATTCAGGTCAGTGTCTTATGAGCAGTCTTATAGGAGGTAGAAGCGGCAACAGAGGTAGATGTGCTCAGCCTTGTAGATTGCCTTATGCTCTTCTTGATTCAGATTTGAACAAGGTTAATACCAGAGGCGATTACCTTTTGAGTCCCAAGGATTTATGTGGCATTAATCATATTGCTGCCATGGATGAGGCTGGTATATACTCGCTGAAAATTGAAGGTCGAATGAAAAAGGCTGGCTACGCTGGTGGCGTAGTTTCAATGTATAGAAAATATGTGGATGCCTATATAAGTGGTGATTATTCCAAGCTTTCCAAAGCGGATGAGCAGAGGCTATATAGTCTGGGAAATAGAAGTGGTTTTACAGATTCATATTTCTTCAGACACAATGACAATAATATGATGTCATATGAGAAGTCTTCTTTTGAAAATACTGCTGATCCTGTGGTGATTCAGGAGTCCAAGGTGCCTGTAAATGGTCATATAACTGCCAAAATCGGAGAGGAGATTTCCCTTGAGATTTCTTATAAATCTCCAATTAATAATGAGGAAAATAAAGTTTCCGTGAAGGGTGATATTGTTCAGGAGGCTATGAACAAGGCTCTCACAAGGGAACAGATTTTAGAGAAGGTTCAAAAGACAGGTAATACGGATTTTGTATTTGAAAATATTGATATTCAAATGGATGATAATATTTTCCTGCCAATCTCTAGAATAAATGATCTGAGGCGAAGAGCCTTAGAAGAAGTTGAATTACATATTTTAAAATCTACTACAAGAGTTGCAACAAAAGGCCAGGATGAGGTTGTTAAATCATTTTGTGATTACGAAGCAGATGATATGCAGATGCCTGTAAATATTGCATATGTCCGTGAGCCTCAGCAAATGGATGCTGTATTAAAGTCTGATATTATTGATGCAATAGTCTGCGATTTCAATATGATTATATATGGTAATAACAAAATGCTTACCTTAGAAGCCATTGCAGATAATATTTCATCTATAAATAAACTTATAAGTGCAAGAGATAAACAGATGGTTATTGCCTTGCCAATAGTATTTAGAAAGAGAAATCAATCTCAGGTGGAGCAGATAGTTGAATCTGTAAAGGATGAGGATATTATGCTTATGGCTTCATCTTATGATGAACTTGCCTATCTTGAGGAATGTGGATTTAATAAGAACAAGATAATTCTAGATTCGCGATTATATACATTTTCCAATATTGCTTTGAAATCATTTGAAGCTTTGGGATACAAGCATTTTACAGCACCTGTGGAGTTGAACAAATCAGAGCTTGCCCACCGAATAAATGAAAACAGCTATCTCTGTGTATATGGTCGAATCTGTATGATGGTTACAGCCAATTGTCAGGTAAATAATTCCAAGGGTTGTACCCATATACCTGAATTAAATTATCTTCAAGATAGATACAAGATGCATTTTCCGGTGAGAAATGTATGCGGACCTTGCTATAATGAGATATATAATTCCAAGATTTACAACATATTGTCGGAAGCTGGAACAATTAAGAATATGGGCTTCGGCGGTTTGCGTCTGGATTTTACAATTGAGTCTTATTCAGAAACTTCAGAGGTTTTAAAAGAGTTTGAAAATGTATTTTACAAGAATAAGTCTGCAAATCTTTTGGGAGACATTTATACAAAGGGACATTGGAAAAGAGGAGTGGAATAAATGCTGCATATACTAGTATCTGCCAGTAGATTTTCGATGCTAATATTTATGGCTGTGTATACTTTATATAGCTTTACAGCTTTGAAGTCGAATATTAAACCTCAGCGGCAGGATAAACTTTACAAAAAACAGACCTTAATGATTTATATGCTTCTTATAAATGGTAATCTGGTCTTATATTTGCTAAAAATGGATCAAAAGGTATTGGTTTTGGCGGCCTGTGAGATGGTGCTGCTGATTCTCATATCAGTTATTTACAAAAAGATTTATACCAATGCATCCAAAGCCTTGGTAAATAATATGTCAATGTTGCTTACAGTAAGCTTTATGATTCTAACCAGACTGGATATGGATAAAGCGGTGAAACAGTTTGTCTTTGCTGCAGTTGCAGTTGTTATAACCTGTTTTATTCCATTGATTGTGGCTAAATTAGAATTCCTAAGCAAGCTTGGTATATTCTATGGAATTATAGGTATAGCAGGATTGGCTGTGGTTTTGGTAGCAGCTCAGACAACTTATGGTGCTAAGCTTAGTATAAGTTTAGGTCCTGTAGTACTTCAGCCTTCTGAATTTATCAAGATTATCTTCATATTCTTTGTGGCTTGTATGTTAAAGGAAGTGGAAGATTTCACATATCTGGTAAAGGTTACTGTTGTAGCAGCCCTTCATGTGCTTATTCTGGTGGCTTCAAAGGATTTGGGTGGTGCCTTGATTTATCTGGTCACATATCTGGTGATGGTATATGTGGCTACAAGAAATCCAGGTTATATGTTTCTGGGATTATTTGCCGGAGCTATAGCTTCCATTGTAGCTTATTTTCTGTTTTCACATATTCAGGCCAGAGTAATTGCCTGGAAGGATCCTCTGTCAGTTATTGATGATCAGGGATATCAGATTTGTCAGTC
>JAEEGF010796375.1_pt1 | contig 12823 bp, 11 predicted proteins | sample 9134171 | NCBI WGS metagenome assembly JAEEGF01 (sample SAMN16246542, study PRJNA631951) | gut metagenome | biome: gut microbiome; feature: rumen; material: AP-attached | host: Bos | place: Iran: Karaj | collected 2018-10 | reverse complement strand
GGGCGCATCCCTTTCGGCAGCTGGTCGATGAAGCAGAAGACGCAGTGGTTCGCGCAGGAGCGCGGCCGGTCCATCAGATAGCTCTCAAAGTCCAGCCCGAGGTCGCCGCCCTCGGCTTTCCGGATATGCAGGCGGTATTCACTCCCGTCCGGACGCGCCAGCACAAGGCGCAGGTCCCGGTCATAGGCATAGAATTTGTAGTCCAGCACATCCCGAATCGGCTTTCCGTTGACGGACAAAAGCCGGTCGCCCGGATGGACGCGGCGCTCAAGGGGGCTGCCGGGGTCAATGGCGCGGATGACGTTTTCCATGATCCTTCTCAAAAAACAGAGGAGGAAAGGCTAAGCCCTCCTCCTCAGAATGTTCTTACTTGCTCTCTTCCACATTGATGACCGTACGGCCATTATACTGTCCGCAGGCCGGGCAAGCGCGGTGAGGCATTACCAGCTCGCCGCAGTTGGGGCATGCAACCAGCTGGGGAGCGGTGAGCTTCCATACCGAAGAGCGACGTTTATCGCGTCTCTGTCTGGATACTTTTCCTTTTGGGACCGCCATAGTATAGACACCTCCTGATTACAGCTGTTCTGAGCAGCTCAATCTCATCTTCATTTAATCCAAAAGCTGCTCCAGTACAGCAAATCTTGGATCGATTTCTTTCCCGCAGCCGCAGGGACCGAGATTCAGGTTCCTGCCGCAGCGGGCACAAAGCCCTTTGCAGTCTTCCCGGCACAGAAAGCGGGTTTCCATGTCCAGAATGAAACAGGTGGTCAGCACATCCTGTGCATCCACTTCCGTTCCCTGAAGCGGGAAAACGCCGGGGTTATCGTGGTCTTCTTCCTCTCCGACCAGAACCACGTCCACTGCCGTTTCCTTTGTGCTCTCAAACTCCTGCCCGCAGCGGTCACAGATGCACAGCATGTCAGCTGTAATCGTGCCGCGCAAGTGCAGGATGCCGGCTTCATTGGTGATGACACCTTCCGCCAGGGGCGGATCGAGGTACGCCTTCACCGCAGGGAAATCCAGCCGGTCTTCTTCCAGCTCCAGCCGGAAGGGCTTGCGGACGACAGGGTTCGCAATCAGTTCTCGCAGATCAAGCAGCATCGTACAGGCACCCCTTTCTGCGCAGTGACTGAAATATTATAATCGAAGGGAAAAAACTTGTCAACCGGGAGCGGCCTGGGAAGGCCATACGGGCTTTGCCGGAAACGGCACGGGCCGAACGGGGCCGTGCCGTTTCGAAACACTCGCGACAGAGCGCTCTTACTTGAGCTCGACAGTGGCGCCGACAGCCTCGAGCTGAGCCTTGAGGGCTTCGGCATCTTCCTTGGAAACGGCTTCCTTGATCTTGGCGGGAATGCCTTCGACCAGGGCTTTGGCATCGGCGAGGCCGAGGCCGGTAATGCCGCGGACTTCCTTGATGACCTTGATCTTCTCAGCACCGAAGCTGGTCATGACAACGTCAAACTCGGTCTTCTCTTCGACAACCGGGCCAGCAGCGGCACCGGCAGCGGGAGCGGCGACAGCAGCAGCGGAAACACCGAAGGTGTCTTCCAGGGCGTGTACGAGCTCAGCGAGCTCCAGGACGGAAAGGCCTTTGATCTCTTCGATCATGGCAGTGATTTTTTCACTCATTGTAATATCCTCCATTAATGATGTGTTCTGCTTTATTCAGCAGCTGCGGGGGCTTCGACGGAGCCGCCCTTCTGTTCCAGAATCTGACCGAGGCAGACGGCGAGACTGGTAATCGGCGCGATCATTGTGCCCAGAACCTTTGCATAGAGCGCTTCCTTGCCGGGCAGCGCGGAAATCTCGACGATCTCCTGCTCGGAAAGAATCTTGCCCTCCATAAATGCGGCCTTCACATTGAAGCGGTCGCCCAGCTTCTTGCTGTAGTCTGCAACAATGCGGAAGGGGGCAATGGGATCGGCCTCTGTGGTTGCCAGAGAGGTGGTACCGTTCAGGACGTGGTCAAGACCATCCATCCCCAGGCTGTCCAGAGCCTTTCTGGTCAGCGTGTTCTTCACGACCGTGTAATTGACAGAATCCTTGCGCATCTCGCTGCGGAGCGCGGTATCCTCTTCAACGGTAATACCCTTATAGTCTACCAGAATACCGGAACCTGCATTCTTGATGCGATTGGCCAGCGCCTCGACGATCGCCTGCTTTTCGCTGAGAACCTTTGCGTTTGGCATGTGTGATTTCACCTCCACACTTGAACTCACGCTCATAAAGAAAACCCCTCTGCCAAAAGACAGACGGGTACAAAAACCATCGTAAGTACGATCGGATGATTGATGTCCTCGGCAGGACTTACGGGGCAAACCCCACCTGCTGTCTTCGGAGCGCTCCGATAATATATCCGATTCCGACCGCTTTGTCAAGAGGAAAATTGCGTCTTTTCCCCGGGTTTTTCTGTATTTTTCACCGAAGTCCGCGAGACAGGCAGCCGTCGGCTTCAGAGAGAATCGCCCGGTCATCCGACCGGGCGATCAAAACGCTTTTGTTATGGGTTCTGCGGAGAAAAACCGCTACCGCATCCCTTTTTCGTACGGAATTCCTTCCGCTTTCGGCGCGCGGGAATTTCTGGAAGTGAAGGCCAGAACGATCAGGGAGATGATATAGGGCATCATGTTGTAAACGGAACCGGGGATGTTCAGCGCAACCAGCCCCGGGAACCCGAAATAAACATTCGACAGGGCGCGGAAGAACCCGAAGAGCAGCGCTGCAAGTCCGATTCGCGTTGGCTTCCACTGCCCGAAGATCATGACGGCGAGGGACAGGAAGCCGAAACCGGCAACGCCGTTTTCAAATTTCCACTCGGAAACGCCTGCCAGAATGTAGCAGATACCGCCAAGACCGCCAAGCATTCCGGAAATCAGAACACCGGACCAGCGCATCTTGTAAACATTGATACCGACGGAGTCAGCAGCCTGGGGATGCTCGCCGCAGGCCATCAGCCGGAGACCGAAGCGGGTCTTGTAGAGAATGATGTAGGCTAGAACCAGCATCAGGAGGGCAATCAGCATGAACCAGTTGAATTCGAAGCCGTTGATGTTGACCAGGAACGCCTTCTTCTGCTCAACATACTGAATGGTGGAAGACACGTCGTCAGGATTTGCGGCAGTGTTGATGGCCTTTACAAACACGGTGGCCGCCGCGAGCCCCAGCATGTTCAGCGCGGTTCCGACAATGGTCTGGTCTGCCTTGAAGTTGATGCAGGCTACGGCAAGCAGAGCTGAGAACAGCATGCCGGCCAGGATTGCAGCCAGCAGCACCAACAGTACCATCACAAATGCGGGGATTCCGGCAGGGGCGTAACGCATCATCAGTGCGCCGCCCAGTGCGCCGATGACCATAATGCCTTCCAGACCGAGATTGATGACGCCGGAGTGTTCAGAGAAACAGCCGCCCAGGGCAACCAGAGAGAGGACCGAAGCAAAAATCAGGGTATATTGAACCAGAAGCAGCATTACTTATCCCCTCCTTCCTCAGATGCGGCGGCAAGTTTTTTGGCCTTTTTCTCCTCGCTTTTTGCAATACCGGAGTTGATGGCGTAATTAATACACAGCACGAAGCCGCACAGATAAATGATGATGGAAGAAATCAGGTCGGAGATCTGAGAGGAGTACATGGTTTTGTCCACATAAGCGCCGCCGGAGGTGATGTGCTGAATAAAATAGGAGGAAAAGATGGTTCCGATGGGATCAAGCCCGCCAAGGAAGGTGGCAGCAATGCCGTTAAAGCCCATGCTGGGGACTGCCGAGGTGGTGCACTGCCACTGCTCGTAGTCGGTCAGATAGAGAAGGGCTCCGCCCAGCCCGGCAAGTGCGCCTGCGATGACCAGCGTCAGAATAATGTTGCGGCGCTCGGCCATGCCGCAGTATTTGGCGGCATTTTTGTTGTTGCCGGTCGCCTTCAGCTCATAGCCGAACTTTGTCCGGTTCAGAACAACGGCGACGGCAATGGCAAGCAGAACGGAAAGCGGGAGCGCGAGGCTGACATAGCCGTTGCCGTTAAAGAGCTTGTCAAGCCCCAGTGAGGGAAGAATGGACGCAGGGTTTTCGTTTTTCAGGTGCAGCGTGTAAGGACTGGTCGATTCCTTGACCGTCGTCAGCAGCATATTCGTCAGGTAAAGACCGATCCAGTTCAGCATAATGCCGGAGATAACCTCGTTGACATTCAGGCTGGATTTCAGGAATCCGACGATGGCGCCGAGAGCGGCACCGGCGACAATTGCAAGGAGCATGCACGGGAACCAGCCCCAGCCCCAGGCGAGGGCGGCGTAGATGCTGGCGCAGACGCCAGCAACATACTGGCCGGCGGCGCCGATGTTGAACAGGCCGACTTTATAGGCGAACAGCACCGAGAGTGCGCACATCAGCAAAGGAGCCGTCTTGACCAGGGTATTTCCGAAGTTCTTCGACTGGAGATTTGCGCGGGAATAGTTGAAGAAATTTTTCACAACCGCCGTGATAGCACCCCAGGCGCCGGTAGGATTGATGAACAGAAGAACAATGTAGCCGATCAGCAGTCCCAAAAAGATGCAGATCAGGGAGGCGATCAGAGACTGGACGGCACTGTTTTTCAGGATGTTTTTCTTCATGCCTTCACCTCATCTCTCTTCGCGCCGGCCATATAAAGACCGAGCTCTTCCTGCGTCGTGGCTTTCGGGTCAAGTTCACCGACGATTTCACCCTCGTACATCACAAGAATGCGGTCAGGCACGTCCATGACCTCGTCAAGTTCCAGGGAAACCAGCAGAACTGCCTTCCCCGCATCGCGCTGAGCCACCAACTGGCTGTGAACAAACTCGATGGCGCCGACGTCAAGGCCGCGGGTGGGCTGAACGGCAATCAGCAGATCGGGGTTTTTGTCGATCTCACGTGCGATAATCGCCTTTTGCTGGTTGCCGCCGGACATGGCACGGGCTGCCGTAATCGCACCCTGGCCGGAACGGACGTCGTAGGCGTCGATCAGCCGATCTGCATACTCGCGGATGGGTTTGCGCTTCAGGAAACCGGCCTTGTCGGTGAATTCCGGCTCAAAATAGCGCTGGAGAATCATGTTGTATTCCAGAGAATAATCCAGCACCAGGCCGTGTTTGTGCCGGTCTTCGGGAATATGGCTCATGCCGTCGACGGAACGGGCGCGGATGGAAGCATGGGTGATGTCGTTTCCGTTCATATAGATGTGGCCGGTTTTCAGCGGCTCGAGACCGGTAAGGCCATAAACCAGTTCGGTCTGACCGTTTCCGTCAATCCCCGCAATGCAGACGATTTCGCCTGCCCGCACCTTAAAGCTGACGTGTTTTACCGCGTCATTCTTATGCACCTTGGAGGCTACCGACATATCCTGGACGTCAAGAATCACTTCTCCGGGGTTTGCCGGCTTTTTCTCCACGTGGAAGTTGACGTTGCGGCCGACCATCATGGCGGAGAGCTGCTCCATGGTGACATCTTTGGTGTTGACGGTGCCGATGTATTTGCCCTTACGGAGAACCGTGCAGCGATCGGCGACAGCCATGATCTCGGCAAGCTTGTGGGAAATGAACAGGATCGACTTTCCCTCGGCGGCGAGATTCTTCATAATCTGCATGAGTTCGTCAATTTCCTGCGGGGTCAGAACGGCGGTCGGCTCGTCAAAGATCAGAATCTCATTGTCGCGGTACAGCATCTTGAGAATTTCTGTGCGCTGCTGCATTCCGACGGTGATGTCTTCGATCAGTGCATCCGGATTTACCTGAAGGCCGTACTTTTTAGAAAGGGCGAGGACCTTCTCTCTGGCCTCTTTTTTCTGCAGAAATCCCTTGCTGGTGGGCTCAACGCCGAGGATGATGTTGTCCAGAACGGAAAAGCATTCCACCAGTTTGAAATGCTGGTGCACCATGCCGATACCAAGATCGTTGGCGTCATTCGGATCCTTGATCTGGACTTCTTTGCCGTCTTTTTTGATGACGCCTTCTTCTGCCTGATACAGACCGAAGAGCACGCTCATCAGAGTAGACTTGCCGGCGCCGTTTTCACCGAGCAGGGCGTGTATTTCGCCTTTTTTCAGCTGAAGCGTGATGTCGTCATTCGCGATGATGCCGGGAAAACGTTTGGTGATGTGCAGCATCTCAATCGCATATGGACTGTCCAACGGAATCTACCTCCTTCTGTTTCCGGTTTCCTTTATTTTACAACAACCCGGGCAAAGCTGTAAATAAAAAAATGAATTTTCTGTGAAACGTGCGCAAAAAAACGGCACGGCCGAAGCCGTGCCGAAAATTGGGTTTGTCGGGGGAATTACTTCAGGTTGCCCTGATCGTTGACCGCAATGACAGTGGCGTTGTCAGCTGCGCTGATCGAAATGTCATTGTTGACGGTGATGACGCCGTTGAACATGTCGCCAACGAGCTTCACATAGTCTTCCGCGGAGAAGCCTTCACCGAACTGGGTGGTGGCGGAGGGCAGCTGGACGTAGTTCAGTTCCGGATCCTCGGAGACAAGACCAAGGTTCTCCACCTTGCCGCCGTAGTTGGCAAACTCACCGGCCTGGACTGCAGCAAGCATGGTGTTGACCGTGGCGCCGAGGCCCTTCATGGCGGAGGTAACTGTCATGCCTTCACCGTACTGACCGTCAATGTTGAAGGACTGGTCAACGTCAACGCCGATGACCTTGCCGCCAACTTTGGCAGCAGCTTCAGCTGCGGAGGAGTAGATGCCGCCGCCGCAGGCGAAGACGACTTCGGTGCCGGCGCCGTACCAGGTATCCATGGCGGCGGTGATGTCAGCATCGCCGTAGAACTGGTTGCCGTATGCATAGTTCAGGGAGACATCTGCGCCAAGTTCGGCAGCAGCTGCATCAGCGCCCTGAACAAAGCCGTAACCGTAACGGACAACAGCGGGAACCGCCATGCCGCCCAGGAAGCCGAGCTTGGTGTAGCCGAGCTTCACAGCCGCATAACCGGCCATGTAGCCGCAGAGCTCTTCCTGATAAACAGCAGAGTAGAGGTTGGCTGGCAGGGTCTCAAGTCCGGCGGAGGTCAGGTCAAACTCGGAGACGTCCAGAGCGATGAAGTAAACATCCTCGTAGTCGGGAGCGGTTGCTGCAATGGCGGGAGCAAACGCATAGCCGGGCATCACGATGACATTGTAGCCTTCGTCGATGGCCTTCTCGATCATGGAGACACGGTCTTCATCCGAGTCGGAAGCGGGCTTGAAGTAGGTGAAGGCGAGACCGTTGGATTCGCAGTAGGCCTTGCATGCTTCATAGGTCGTCTGGTTGAAAGACTGGTCGGTGATGTCGCCGTAGTCTGTGATCATGGCAACCTGGATGTCGGCAGCAGCTTCGGCAGCGGGCTCAGCGGCAGGTGCAGCGGCGGGCTCAGCGGCAGGCGCAGCAGCCGGAGCAGCGGACTGACCGCAGGCAGCCAGCGCGAAGATCATGCAGAGTGCAAGTGCAAGCGCAAGAATCTTTTTCATTGTTTTCCTCCAAAATAATTATTCGGCTTCTCGTGATCCGGAAACCAAAAAATATTATACCATGACAGGGAAGAAAGAATCAAGGGACAAGTTGGAGAAAATCAAACTTTATGCGGCTTGCTTTTGCCCCCTGCTTCTGATAAGATTGTTTCCGTATCAGGCGCTGAAAACCCGGAGAAAGGCTGACTTTTTTACTGACAGGCGGAGAGCATGCGGCATGGCGCGAATCGACTACGACTACATCAAAAGCTATGACCGGGCGCAGGACCTGGACGGAATCTGGGACACCTTTGAACTGCGGTACCGGAAAAAGAAAATCACGAATATCTGCATTTCCGTGCTTATTGTGCTGCTGGGGGTCAGTTCCTTCATCTTTGGCTGGCATCTGGAGCCGAGCATTACGATCTTTCGTTTTCTGACCGTGGACGGAACCCTGTTTACCACCGCCGGCGCCGCGGTCTTTGTGGTTGCCAATGTGATCGAACTGCTGGCCGACACGGAAGTGACCAGAAAAACGGTTTACTTCATACGCCTGTCCGCTGCAGTGGCGGAATCGGTGATTTTCATTGTGGTCATGTTCAGTCAGCTTCCGTTTTTCTCTCAGCATCTTCCGGTTGTCGACCGGTACGACTCGTTTGTCATGCATGTGCTGATTCCGATTCTGGGAATTGCCTCTTTCCTGATCAACGATTCCCCCATCGGCAAACTGAAGCCCCGGCAGCTCTGGCACGGCACCTGGTTTGTGACTTTCTATGCGGTGATTGTTCTCTCTCTGATTGCGTCCGAGATTCTCCCGACGGAACTGATCCCGTACTTTTTCCTGGATTTCCGGCATGTCCACTGGTCGGTATTTGCGTTTGCATTTGTGTTTGTTTATTCCAGTGCCTACCTGATGGCCGGCCGGCTGTCGGAATGGAACCGCACGCTGTCGTGGCTTTGGTTTAAAGACATTACGGCAAAAAAGGGAAAGCATCTGGAAGGAACGCAGGCAAAGCACCTGAAGCAGAAGACCGTGAGACATCCTTTGAAGCCGGATGGAAAGCATCTGAAAGAATGAAGGGGATGAATCTATGTATTCAACCGGACATCTCATCTGGATCGGCATTTCCGCCGTCCTGATTATCGGCGGCTTTTTCGCCATCAGAGTCCGAAAGCCGATGCTGGATCAGGTTCTGAAGGCCTGCCTGATTGTCGGCGTTGTTTCCGAAGTGACCAAGGTGTTCAGCGTGACCAGCATTCTGCCCATGGTGACGCCGGAAATCGCCGCGACGGAGTCCGGACAGGCGCTGACCTATGTGCCGATCGGCCAGTATACGCCCTACCTGAAGATGGAGCATCTTCCGCTGGAGATGTGCTCGCTGATGATCGTGTTTCTCATCGCGGCGTTGTTGCTCAAAAGCGGAATCTGGCGTACACGTCTGCTGACGCTGATGTACATCACGGGAACCATCGGCGGGCTGATGGGCATTCTGCTTTCCTACATTGCGACAGAATACAACTCGGCGGCAGAGTTCCTGCTGGCACCGAGGGCCTGGCAGTATTTTCTCTACCACTCCATGGTTGTGACGCTGGGGCTGTACCTCGGCTTTGAGTATAACGGCGGCGTATCTCTCTGGCACTGGAAGAGCACGATGATCGGGCTTCTGCTGCTGGATCTGCCGACGTTTTACCTGAATTCCGTTTTCTCGCAGCCCGCATACCTGAATGGAGAACCGGTCGGCATTCTGTACCGGACAAACTTCTTTTCCTCCTATGTAAACCCGCTGGGTCTTGTGCTGACTGAAAAATGGCAGTGGTTTGCCTATCTTGGGATCCGCCTTGTCCTTGCGACTGCGCTGATTACCCTGATGCTGTGGATCCCGACGATCCTCCAACACAGAAAGGCGAAAGCCGCCGAACAGGCACCTTGAAGCAATGCTAGCCGGGATACGGATAGAACACAGATGAATCGAAGCATCAACGATCAAAACAGCAAACTGAAGATCTTTGCCTCTTACATCGTTCCTCACCGCGGCGCTTTCGCTCTGGATATGTGCCTTTCGCTTGCGGTTGCGGTGGTGGATCTCGCTTTCCCTTATATGACCCGTCAGAGCCTGAACAGCCTGCTGCCAAAAGGCCTTTTCGGCGCTTTCTTCGCCGTGATGGGCATTCTCTTTGTCAGTTATCTTCTGCGGGCATGGTTCCAGTATCTGATCACGATCATCGGGCACCGGATGGGAACGCTGGTCGAAGCCGACATGCGCAGGGATATCTTTACCCACATGCAGTCGCTGTCCTTCTCCTTCTTTGACCGAAACCGTACAGGCGTCCTGCTTTCCCGCGTGACGAACGACCTGTTTGAGATTGTCGAACTTGCCCATCATGGGCCGGAAAACCTGCTGATCTGCGGTGTGACGCTGCTGGGCTCCGTGATCATCCTCCTGACGGTTAACTGGAAACTCACCTGCGTTCTGATTGTGCTGCTGCCGGCCTGCATCCTGTTTTCTGTCCGCCAGCGGCTGAATATGCAGAAAGCGAACCGCGAGGTCAAGGTGCGCACCGGTGAAATCAATGCGGCGATTGAGAGCGGCATCTCCGGCATCCGGACGTCCAAGGCCTTTACTGCAGAAAAGACGGAAGACGAGAAGTTCGACCGCGCGAATGAGGCCTTCAAAAAAAGCAAGGTTTCGTATTATCGCGCTCTGGGCCTCTTCAACGCCGGGATCGAGGCCGCCATTGGCCTGATGCAGGTGGCGGTGGTCAGCGTGGGCGGCCTGCTGGTCATGCGTGGGGAGATGGATTTTGTCGACCTGCTGACCTTCACCCTGTATATTTCCCTTTTCATTTCGCCGATCCGCAAGCTGGTCCAGTTCATGGAGATTTTTGCGCAAGGCAGCGCGGGTTTTGAACGCTTTGTGGAAATCATGCGCACCGAGCCTGAAATCGCCGATGCGCCGGATGCCGCAGAGCTCAACGGCGTCCGGGGTGAAATTCGGTTCGACCATGTCGACTTTGCGTACCAGAGCGGCACTCCCGTGCTGGAAAACGTCAGCTTCTGTGTGGCTCCCGGGGAAACATTTGCCCTGGTCGGCGCCTCCGGCGGCGGGAAAACCACGATCTGCCATCTGATCCCCCGCTTTTACGACGTGACCGGCGGAGCTGTTCTGGTGGACGGACAGGATGTGCGCCGTCTGACGCAGGAAAGCCTCCGGCGTAATATCGGCATCATCCAGCAGGATGTTTTCCTTTTTGCGGGTACGATCATGGAAAACATCCGTTACGGCAGGCCGGACGCCACGGACCGGGAAGTCGTTGAAGCCGCCATTCAGGCGGAGATCCACGAGGATATCCTGAACATGCCGGACGGGTATCAGAGTTTTGTCGGGGAACGGGGCATTGTTCTCTCCGGCGGACAGAAGCAGCGCATCTCGATTGCCCGCGTCTTCCTGAAAAATCCGCCGATCCTGATCCTGGATGAGGCGACCTCGGCGCTCGACAGTGTTACCGAGCAGAAGATTCAGGCAAGTCTCGACCGGCTGAGCCGCGGGAAGACCAGCATCGTCATTGCGCACCGGCTTTCTACGGTGCGGAACGCCGACCGTATTGCCGTTGTCAACGACCGCCACATCGAAGAGATGGGAAGCCGGGACGAGCTGCTCCGGAAAAACGGCGCCTATGCCGCGCTGGAGCATGCGCAGGGAATTACATAAAACCTGAACAGTGACAGAGATCACGAGGGCCCGGGATTCCTTGGATTCCGGGCCTCCGGTTTCAGGGCAAAACATCCGGGCTTAAGGATTCTTCAGAAGACAGAAGCCGGACGATCTGATATAATACACTTCACGAAAAAAGCCAGGAGGGCAGGAAATGAAGAAATTCATCGGCTTTCTGCTGATTGCGGCGATGATTGCCGCGCTTACCGCCTGCGGCGGGGCGCCGGCTCCTGTTGACAGCACGCCGCAGCCGACAGAGGCATCATACCCCGACAGCGCCGCAGCGCAGGCACAGCTTTCAAGCGAAGAGCAGAAGCAGGTACTTGAGGATAACCGGGAATTCTGGGCCTTTACCGAGCCGTACGATTCCCCGTGGTTCTATACCTTTACCGATCTGGACCGCAACGGCAGGCTGGAGGTCATCGCTGCGACAACGCAGGGCACCGGAATATTCACCTATGCAAACTTCTGGGAAGTCCTGCCGGACGGCAGCGGCATCGACAACTGCTACCATAAAAATGCGGAGATCGAGGGCCCGGACGACTGGCCGGAGATCATTCAGGATTCTCTTCCCTGTTATTACGATGCGCTTGCCGGCTGTTATTACTATCCCTGTGAAAACGTGACCCGGGACGGATACGCCCACCAGTATTATTCCTGGCAGGCGCTCTGCCTGAAAGACGGCGCTGCCGATTGGGAATATCTGGCCTCAAAAAACGTAAACTGGCGCGATGAAGACACCGGTGAAGACTATCCCGACGCCGTAACCGTCTGTGAAGACGCGGCAGGGAACCCCATTTCGGAACAGGACTATGACAGCATGGTGGAAAAACGCTTTGCCGGGATGGAAAAGTCGGAGCTGCAGCTAACCTGGGTGCGGGTAGAGAATCCCTGGCCGGAAGAGGAACCCCTGTCCGGAGACGCGGAAGCGGCGGGATTGCAGGATTCTTCCCTGTTTGCCGAGGGGCCTGCTGTCGTCATTACCAAGAACCCTACCAGCGAATCCATTGCGGTCGGCGGGAAAACCTGGTTTATTGCGCACGCGGACAACGCCGTCAGCCTCTCCTGGCAGCTTGTTGACCCGGAAGGCACCGTATACTCCCTGGAGCAGGCGATGGAACGGCATCCCGGACTTTCCCTGCAGGCCTTGGAAGGCGACACCCTTGCGGTCAGCAACGCCCCGCAGTCGCTGAACGGCTGGGGCGTCCAGGCGGTGTTTGACGGAGAGGGTAATCTTGCCGTGACTACCCCGGCGTACATCTATGTCGGGGATTTTGTGACTGCTTACAGGAACGTAATCGACGCCTACCGCACGGCCTACAGCACCGGGAATTCTCAGAACGGGCAGTATTTATGGGAGCACGGGCTTTCCGAAGTGGCGGCATATTCTACCGGCGTCGGCTATGCCTTGAAGGATCTGGACAAGAACGGCGTTCCCGAACTGATCGTTGCCGGCATGGGGACGGATGATTTTTCCGAAAACATGGCGTATGACATCTATACCCTGATAAACGGAGCGTCGGCCAACATCGCAACTTCCCAGGCACGGTCGCGCTATTATATCCTCGCGGACAACACGCTGCTTTCTGAAGGGTCCGGCGGAGCGTCGCATACCTACATCACGCTGCAGAAGGTAAACGGAAGCTCCCTCGAGGATCTCGAAATGGT
>JAEEGF010591638.1_pt1 | contig 12823 bp, 10 predicted proteins | sample 9134171 | NCBI WGS metagenome assembly JAEEGF01 (sample SAMN16246542, study PRJNA631951) | gut metagenome | biome: gut microbiome; feature: rumen; material: AP-attached | host: Bos | place: Iran: Karaj | collected 2018-10 | reverse complement strand
CGCACGCCCATGTTCATCATGCTCTTCAGCTTCGTCATCTTCCGGCAGATTTACCTCTTCGTTATGACCCAGTTCATCTCCAACACCATCCTCCCCGTGGCCATGGGCTACCCGGCGGGCTGGCTGGTGTGCAGCACCATCACCTACCTCTACTTCCGCTTTGCCCACTGGGAGAAGCATCGGATCGTGGAGGAATAGTTTTCAGGAGGGAATGCACATGAAGAAACCTCTGATCCTGGTGACCACCAGCGCCATGCCGGTGGAGGACATGACCGCGGTCCGGCTGAACCACGAGTACGTGAACGCCGTGGTCGCGGCCGGCGGCGTGCCGGTGCCCGTGGTCTCGCCCTTCGGCCTGGACGAGCTGGTGGCCCTTGCGGACGGGCTCCTGCTCTCCGGCGGCGTGGACGTGGACCCGGCCTGCTTCGGGGAGCCGGTGCTGAACGACACCGTCCACATGGACAAGGACCGGGACCGGCTGGAGCTGGCCCTCATCGAGAAGTATTGGAAGACCGGCAAGCCCGTCCTGGCCATCTGCCGGGGGCTGCAGGTGCTGAACGTGGCCTTCGGCGGCAAGCTGGTCCAGGACATCCCCACCTGGTGCGGCGCCGTCCACACCGGCGGGGTGCAGCATCCCGTGGCCGTGGCCCCGGGGAGCCTGCTGCAGAGGCTCACGGGCAAAACGGAACTCCTGGTCAACAGCTACCACCACCAGTGCATCGCGGCGGACCAGCTGGTCAGCGCCTTCACACCCACCGCCACCTGGACCGGCGCCGGCGTCACCATGGTCGAGGCCTTCGAGCAGCCCGGCTACCCGCTGTTGGCCGTCCAGTGGCACCCGGAGCGGGCCTACCGCGACCCCGCCGCCCTCACCCGCATGGACGGCTTGTTCCGGTGGTTGGTGGAGGAATCATTGAAGTGATGGTTTTGCCGCTTTTTCTCTTTTTCTAAAGAGAAAAAGCGGCGGAAAAAGAGAAATCTGAGCATATAAACGGGAAGCACAGCTAAGCCATGCTTCCCAGGTAAAGTTTTTCCGGCAGCCGGGTCTCCGTCAGGGGGCCGGGCTGATTGTTTAGAAAAGGGTACGCGCGTTGACTTTCACTCGTCCCGGGGGCTCGCCGTCGCCAGGGCGGCGTTGCGGTAGGCAGGATCGTCAGTGACCTCCCGGATGAGCTGCAGCTGGGGCGGCAGAAGGACGGGCGTGTGCTCGTCGGAAAGCTCGATCTCGCAGAGGGCCATGTGGGACCAGAAGGGGAACAGGTCGATCTCCAGATGCTGCCCCTGGTACGTGAGCCGGTAGCGGGTCTTGCGCAGGGTCCGCTTGGCGGGGTCCGCGTCCGCGAGCCGCCGCATGTACTCCTTCTGGGTGAGATGGCGCTCCACCTCCACCCGCTGGGTGCCGTCCAGGGGCTTGTTCACGGTCTCGTAGTAGAAATAGGTGCCGTCGGCCCCCTGCTGCCGGACGCGCACCTCCTCGTCGGGACCGGAGAGAAGGTAGGTCTGAGTGATCTCCACCCGGCGGCAGCCCTCCAGGCTTTCCAGCCACGCCACGTCCGGGTAGCGGATGAGGAACGTGCGCTCCACCTCCAGGGGCACGGGCTCGCCCAGGAAGGACAATATCTCGTGGAGCAGCCGTTCCAGCTTCTCCTCGAAGGCGGTGGAGTTGTCGATGATCCGAAGATGGGCGTGGCCGCTCCAGGCGGCGGCGATCCGGGCGTCCAGGGCCACGGCCTGCTCCACGGTCTCGTAGCGGGCGGCGTTGTTGGCGAAGGTGTAGGCCTCTTCGGCGCCCTTGGCGGCGGTGACCAGGTGGAACACGGCGTCGTACCGGTCCCTGAGCGCTGCTTCGCTGGTGTGCAGCTCCGCGCACAGCCGCGAGAACTCCGCCTCGGTCATATATGCCTTGTTGTCCATGGCGCCCCGGTCGCAGACGATGAGCACCTTGTCCGCGGGCATGGTCCGGGCGCCCCGCTCGAACAGCCGCTCCTTGGTGAGCTGCAGCTCCATCTGGCAGCGCTGGTAATCCAGGTTCGTCCCGCAGCCCCAGGGGGTCAGGCCTCCGCCGATGAGCTCCGTGGCGGTCTCGGGCACGAACAACACCCGGTAGCCCTTGTTGGGCAGGTTGTTGGCGATCCAGCTCATGGCGGTGGTCTTGCCGGCGCAGGGGCCGCCGGTGATGACGATCTTCTGTACGATCATGGACTCTCTCTCCTCTCTTTGGCGCACACCCATAGCATACACCATTTCGCCGGGCTTTTCAATTCGCTTTGGGGCGAATGTGGGCAGATTTGGCCCGAAAGGGGGGGCTGCCCCCGCCCGCGGGCCCGTCCTGGCCATCTGCCGGGGGCTGCAGGTACTGAACGTCGCCTTCGGCGGCAAGCTCGTCCAGGACATCCCCACCTGGTGCGGCGCTGGCGTCACCATGGCCGAGGCCTTCGAGCAGCCCGGCTACCCGCTGTCGACCGTCCAATGGCACCCGGAGCGGGCCTATCGCGCCCCCGCCGCCCTCACCCGCATGGACGCCCTGTTCCGGTGGCTGATAGAGGGATCATTGAAATGATGGCTTTGCTGCCTTTTTCCTTGGGTGCAAAGCTGAGCGCTGCCTGTGGCAGATACAGCGAAGTGTAGCACGGGCAAAACAATGAAAAACCAAACAAAGAGCAGGTTTCGACTATGTTTTGCCCCTGGGTAAAAACGGCAAAAAAAGAGAAGCGTAAGAATATAAACGGGAAGCACAGCTAAGCCATGCTTCCCGGATTCTTTTTTCAGGGGAGGGACAGCCCTCCCCTCTATCGTGTTTGCGTTTGCCAAAAGCTTTACGGCAGCTCCACCCACAGAGCGGGACGGACGCCGATGTACGTACGGTTCACGCTGTCACCAGCCCAGAACACGCTGCCGCTCTTATATACCAGCGCGGCATGGCTCACGTCCTCGCCCGGGTTCCTAAGCCACCACCAGCCGTCCGGATTGTGAGAGAAGCCCCGCGCCTTGGCGTACTCGGTGGGCTGTGCCTGACGGTCAGGATCGGTCCTGAAATAGCCGTACATCTCCTCTGCATTGAGCAGGAAAATCCTGTCCTTGGTCTCAGTGCCGGGCGAAATAACATACCACTCGTTTCCATTATCTAACAGCTCCACCTGGGGGATCAGCTTCTGCTCCGCTTCAGTGAAGGTATTCTTCATAAAGTCTCCATTGAGCCAAGTCCGAATGTCACTGTCACGCCAGCGCACCCCTATATATACTTCGTGGAAGGCGCGGGCGTCGATGATCTTTTCGCTGAACAGCAGCACTCGCTTCCCGGTCTTCTTCAGCACCTTCCACTGAAGGGGCTCCGGCCCGTTCTTGAGATCGTTGTCCTGCTCGTATACGCCGAAGGTGACCGTGTTGCCGACGGCCACCATGTCCGCGGCGGTAACGTCAGCGCCCTTGTACTTGGGGTACTTGCGGCTGCCGCTCGTCTGAGGCGCGGCGCTGGCCGCGGTCATGACGCCGGCCTGCATGACCCGGACCTGATCTTCACTCAGGATGCTCTTGCTGCCCTTCTTGACAAACACATACACATCCAGGGCCTGGTCCGCGGTGGTCACGGTGTACACCGTGTTGAGATCGGTATCATAGCTGTTGATCTGGAACACGTTCAGATACTGGCTGAGGGCGCTGACATCGTCCGCCGGGATGCCGAAGTCGCAGATCCGGCCCGATACGCCCGTGCACACGTCCTTGCCCCGCACGGTCTGCAGCGCCACGGCGGCGGGGATGAAGGTGGTCCCATTCTTCAGCATGGCGGCCCAGCTGTCGGGGGTTCCCACATCGTTGAAATAGAAGCCAACGTTGGTCTTCGTGAAGAGATACATGGGCGTCCATTCTGCGTCCAGATAGACCATGGAGAAGGGACCGAATTCCGCCTCGATGTCCTGGAAGGTCTTCCCGATCATCTTGCCCTCAGCAGACCCCTGGAACGTGTCCTGCACCCGTTGGGATTCCACGCAGCCGAAAGCGCTGACACACAGCAGGATCGCCACAATGATCAATATTGCCTTTTTCATACCTTCTTCTCCCTTTCTTGTTTATATCGTCCACCCGATCACGGCAGCTCGATCCACAAGGCGGGACGGACGCCGATGTACGTACGGCTCACGCTGTCGCCTGCCCGGTACACGTTGCCGTCTTTATAGATCAGGGCCGCGTGGTCCAGATCCTGGCCCGCGTTCCGAAGCCACCACCAGCCGTCCGCGTTTTTGGAAAAGCCCTGAGCATCCGCGTACTTGGTGGACACGGCGGCGCGGTCAGCGGCGCTGGAAAAGCAGGAGAACGCTTCATCGATGTCCAGCAGGAAGACCCGATCCTTGGTCTCCGAGCCAGCGCCGATGCCGTAGTCCTCATTGCCCGAATCCACCAGCTCCACCTCCTGGATCAGCCTTTGCTCTGCCGCAGTGAAGGCCTTCCCCATGAACTCCCCGTTGAGCCAGGTCCTCAGATCGCAGGCGCGCCAGCGCAGCTTCTTGTAGGTTTCGTGGAAGGGCCGCGCGGTGATGATCTTCTCGGTGATCAGCATCACCCGGTGGCCGGACTTCTTCAGCACCCGCCACTCAAGGGGCTCCGACCCGTTGGTGAAATCGTTGTCCTGTTCAAACTCACCCATGGTGAGCACGTCGCCCACAGCCACCATATCCACCGTGGTGACGGACATGCCGTTGAGCTCAGGCAACTCCCGATCCCGTTCGGATAGAGCTTGCCGGGGGTTTCCGCTGCCCATGGCGCTCATGAACAGCAGCAATGCCAAGAGTATCCATGCCATCCGTTTCATATTGGCCTTTCCTCCCGCTGAATTTTTATAACGTTCCGATCACTTATAGATCAACGTGATCCCCTGGGTTTTGAACCACTCCGTGGAATCCATGCCGAAGGCGGTATTCGCATCCTCGTCCATGCTCTCCTTGAGATCCTTGCTGATGGTCAGCTTGGTGAGGTTGGAATGCTGCGCCAGCCCCAGGAAGCTCACGATCGGATCGACCAGCTTTTTCATCTTCCGGGCCTCCAGCTCCTTGAGGCCAGGGAAATCCTCGAACAGGAAGTCCAGGCTGGTCACGCCGGTGCCGTTGATCTGCAGCTTGCGCAGGCCGGTAATGCGGTACAGATCGGACAGGTCCTCCTCCGTGATGCGGGAGTCGTTGTTCACGTTCAGGGTGTACAACCGCTTCAGGTTCTTAAGGGGCGACAAGCTGGAGATGTCCAGAGAATAGATATACAGGGTGTCCAGGGTGGTGACCCGGCCCACCGTACGCAAATCACTGTTGCCCAGATCCGGATTGTCGGCAATGTTCAGGAAGGTGAGGGGCAGATCCTCGATGGCGGACAGGTCGGAGAGTCGGTTGTGGCATACATTCAGCCGGGTGAGCTTGGTGAGCCCCTCCACGAAGGAGATGTCCTGCAGGTTGCAGCTCATGATCTCCAGCTTCTTGAGCTCCGTCAAGCGACCAATCTGATTCTCTCCCTCCAGATCACAGTAATCGAAGACCAGACTCTTCAGCTCCGGGCAGTACCTGACCAGGTCCTTGAACTCCTTGGCCGTGATCTTCTTGCGGGCGCCGCTCTCGCCGCGGACCTCCACCTCCGTGGCGCCCACCGGAATGGCGGTGCCGCCGAACGTGAACTCGGTCACCTGAGCCTCCGGCGCAGGCTCCCCTGCGGGCGCCAGGCCTGTCGTCATGACCCGGATCTGATGATCCGACGTGACGGTGGTCTCCCCATGAGCGCAGTATACGAACACCTCATAGGCTCCGTCCCCGGTGGTCAGGGTATAGACCGTATTCGCCTTGGTCTCCACGGACGCGGGCTGAAGGGACTGCATATATTTGGCCATGGTGGTGACATCGCTGTCCGCGATGCCGAAATCCCGGATGCGGCCGGACACGCCGATGCACAGATCCGTGGGCTGGATGTCCCTGAGGGCGATGGCGCCGGGGATGTACCCCGTGCCGCCGGTCAGCTGGGCGGCCCAGTTGGCCTGAGCTTCCGGCGCATCGAAGTGGAAGGCCACGTTGGAGTTGTTGAAGACATAGGCCGCCGGCTTCTCCTCCTCGAAGAACACTATCGAGAACGGACCGAAAGCCGCCTCCACCTCCCGAAACGTTTTGCCGATCATGGCGCCCTCGGGGGATGCCACAAAGGCGTCCTGAGCGTTCTGCGCCTCTGCGCAGGACACCAGGCTGCCGCATAGCAGCAGCGCCAACAATATGACAGCGATCCTCTTCATTTGTTCAGACCTCCTTATATTCCCAATATATACAGATTTTATACCTGTTGCCCATCCATGTCAAGCAATGCGCACGATGAGTTAGTGAAAAAGAGCCAAAGTAAGCCGATTATGAACGAATTGTCGGAGGCATCGGCCTCGCAACGAGTGTACGATAGTCCCAGACGAAGGGAACATCCCGGAAAGCGAGGCAAAGAAATGGCGAAGCGAAAGACCTTTTATGCGCAAGCGGACCTGTTCGAGGCGCACATCAGCCCCCGGGCGAAGCTGATCTTGGCGTACCTGTCCCGGGTCAGCGACCGGCAGGGCGTCTCCTTTCCCTCCGTCCCCACCATCGCTGAGAAGTGCGGCTGTTGCCCCAACTCCGCCCGCAAGGCCCTCCGGGAGCTGGAGGCGGCGGGCTTTTTGTCGATCTCTGCCAACACCCTGCCCACTCGGCGGGGGAGGCAGCGCCGCACGTCCAACACCTACACCCTTCTTTTTTTCCCTTCACAAAATGAAGGGCTCCCCCTCCACCCGGTGCAGGGGGGTCCTTCAACCGATGAAGGGCTTTCCCATAATAGCAAATTTATCCTGGACGTTCCCAACGGTCACAGTCAGTCGGTAGACGAGAATGACCCCGACGGCGGACCCGGCGAAAAAGGATTACGCGCCATCCTTTCCCGGCTGCACCTGGACCTGTTCGAGGATGCGTCCTTCGCTAAGTGCATCCGCCACGCCCTTCGGCGCATGTATCATGCAGAGAGTATCCGGGTGAACGGCCGGATCGTCCCCCGAGAGGACGTGCGCAGTGCCTTGGAGCTCTTGACGGTGGACCACATCGACTTCGTGGAGCGCCAGCTCCGGGAGGCCACGGCCCAGGTCACCCGGGGCGAAGGATACCTGATCTCCTGCCTGTACAACGCGCCGTTAGACTGCATGGCCAGGAGCCGATGCAGATAAAACGCCCGGACACTGCTCCCGATCGGCGTAGCCCGTGAGGCCCCGGACCGACGCCTCGCCGGAGCGGACGAGGGCCTCCCGCCCATCGGGATAGCGGACCCGCAGGCCCAGGGCTTCGTCCACGTCCAGGGCGTGGGCGGGGGTGGAAGCGCCGTTCTGCACCAGGAGCACGTCCCGGCGGAGGGTCAAACAGTGCTGCCGGTAGGCGGCCAGGTAGGGCGCGGCGTCGCCGGTGAGCAGGGCGGCATAGAGCTCGTCCAGGGCCTCGATCATGGCGGCGGCCAGGGCAGCGAGGTCGAACGCGCGGCCCAACTCCGTTTTCAGGGACCCGGCCAAAGAGCGGAGCTCCTCGGGGAAGTCCGCCATATCGTAGTTCACGTTGAGGCCCACGCCCACCACCACGTATTGGAGGCGGCCCCCCGCCCCGAAGGCGCTTTCGGTCAGGATGCCGCATATCTTTTTGCCGTTCAGCAGCAGGTCGTTGACCCACTTGATCCCCGGCTCGGCGCCGGTGACGCGCCGGACCGCCCCCCCCATGGCCTCGGCGGTGAAGCCGGTCAGGGGCAGCAGAGCTTCCGGGGGCAAGTCGGGGCGCAGCAGGACGGAGAGATAGACCCCCTTGTTGGCCGCGGAGGTGAAGCTCCGGCCCAGGCGGCCCTTGCCCCGGGTCTGTTCCCCGGCCACCAGGACGGTGCCGTCCGCCGCGCCCGCCTCGGCCATGGCCTTCAGCAGGTCGTTGGTGGAGGAGCAGGATGGAAGATAGGTGAGCTGTGTCCCCACCCGGGCCACGGGGCCCAGATGGGCAAGAATCTGTTGCTGCATGGGGGGCCTTTCTGGTCGAAAAACGATGTCTGTGCAGGGCGGGCGATCCGTGAATCGCCCCTGCGGTGCAGAAGCAACACAAGCGCGGTGTAGCCGCGCGCACGAAAGCACCTATGGAAGATGGGCAGGCTTATATACGTCAAACGCAGCGACATGTGCGTTGCGTTTGACTCCCTGCAGGTCCCGCTGCCCGGTACGCGCAGCGTATAGGCGGGACCTGGAAGCGAAGCGAAGGCGGAGCCTCCGTCTGTCGAAGCCCATGGCTTCGGCAGACGGAATCATTTTGTTGGAACTTTACCCACGACCTTCACCAGGTCTGCGCGGATGTAGCCCTTGGTCTTGCCCGAGGCCACATAGTACCACATATGGCCGTCCTTGCCCTTGGTCTTGTAGTAGACGGTGACCTTGGCGCCGGCAGAGAGCTCCTTGAGGCACTTGGATTCCGAATCGGCGCTCTTGCGCAGGGCGGCTTTGGTCTGGACCCGCACCTCGCCCTGGAAGGAGCTGCCGTCGCCCTCTTCGGACGGGGTCTGCGGCTGAGGCTGGGGTGTCGCTTTGGGCTTGCCCTGGGAGACGTAGTCGGCCTTCACGTAGCCGTACTTGTTGTTGCACTTGAGGAACCACCAGCCGTCCTGGAGCTCGTAGAGGAGCGCGGTGGAGTACTGGTCGATCTTGGTGCCCACGGTCTTGTACTGGGTGCCGGGGCCGGAGCGCATGTTCACCTTGTCCCGGTTCACGTACCCGTGCTTGGCGTTCTTCTTGTGGGCGGTGGTGGGCTTGGTGTAGATGATGGTGGTGGGGGCGGGGGACGGGGTGACCGCCTCCGCGGTGGGCGCGGCCTCGGGGTCTATGCCGGGGTCCGTGCCGGGGTCCGTCCCGGGTTCCGTGCCGGTGCTGGTGATGCCGGCGGAGGCGCCGGTGAACCGGTAGGTGCCCCGCTGCTCCATGAGAGGCGAGACGGGGGTGCCCGTGTTGGACAGGGGCGTGGCGCTGATCTTGCAGGTCAAATCGTTATAGCCTGTATCGAGGCCGCTGACGGTCAGCGGCACGGTCACGTACCGGCGCATGCCCGGCGCCACGATGGTGTCCCCGGCGTAGGAAGAGGGGACGTTGTTCACCGTCACGTCGGACCAGACGAAGCTCAAAAACCGATCGGTCTTGTTCTCCAGATAGTGTTGGACGCTCAGATCCTGGCTTTCGTCCAGCTTAGCGTCCAAAACGATGCAGGTGGCGAAGCCGTTGTCGAAGAAGGTCTGCTCGGTGCTGGTGGTCTGCCGCAGGGGATAGGCCACCTTCCCGGCGCTCTGCCCGGTGGGGTAGAAGCTGAAGGCGCCGTCCACCACGTCCCCCTGGCCCATGGGTACGGTATCGTCATAGATGAGGGGATAAAGGATCAGCTCATCCACGGAGGATACGCCGGCAGAACGCAGGTTCGTGGCGGGGATCAGGATCTCCCCCGGCACAGCCTTGCCCGCAGGCACCGTAACCTCGTAATTGGCGTCCTGCATATATCCGTTGACGGACAGGTAGTTCAGCGACACCACGAAATCCCGGTTGCTGGACTTGTTGGTGGAGGTGAGCTTCAGCGTCAGGCCCTGGAGCGGATCAAAGTTGGCCGCGTTCAGCACGAAGGAGAACAGGGTGCTCTCCGGAATGGTCTCCTGACCCACCCGGCACGTCTTGTTGCCGATGGGCTTCAGGGGTTCCGGGGTCGCCTGGACCCTGGTGTCCGGAGCAGCCGTACCCTCCGGGAGCTGGAGCACGGAGGGGTTCTTCCCGCAGCCTGCGAAAGAGCCTGCTGCCAGCAGCAGCGCCAGCACCACCAGCCCGATCCGTGTCGTCTTTCCTTTCATAGCGATTACCTCCCAACGGCGCGAAAAGAACCGCGCCATCCTATTGCGATATTTCTTCCATTATTGTATACCACATCTTCCTCGCTCTGTCAAACAAACCCCAGTTTTTCCCTTCTTTCTTCACCTCAACGCCATCTTCCGAAAGGAAAGGTGCCCCCGAAACGCCGTACGCGCCACAAGGTTGCTCCGAAATGGAAGAAAAACAAGGAAGTTAAGCCGGGAGGCGGCCGCGAACGTACGTTCGAACTATGCGTGCTCTGACGTCGCAAAGCCGGGCTGAGCCCGGCAGTTGCACGGAGTTTTGCTAAGGCAAAACTCCACGGTACGGCATTTCTTCTGAATGGAAGCAGAACAAGGAAGAAACGCCGGGAGGCGGCCCAGGAGGGCCGCCTATTCGAACTACGTTCGAACTATGCGTGCCTGACACGGTACAGAATCGCTCTGAATGGGAATAAAAACAAGGAGGCGATTCTGGAACGGGGCGTCTTTGGCCGCCCCGTATGCGAACGCGTTTATATTGTGTGCCTGACACGGTACGGCTTCGCTTTGAATGGAAGCAATAAATAGGAAGCGAAGCCGGGAGGCGGCCCAGGAGGGCCGCCTATGCGAACGTACGTTCGAACTGTATGCGCAGCATACATCAAAGAGAAGACCCCACCCGATGGGTGGGGTCTTCTCTTTGGCGTGCCTGACACGGTTCGAACGTGCGGCCTTTAGAGTCGGAGTCTAACGCTCTATCCAGCTGAGCTACAGGCACAAACACAGCATGGTTATTATAGCCATGAGACGGTGGTTTGTCAATGGGGAGAAGCTATCTTTCTGCATCACAAAGGTCCAGGATGGAGCCCGACGCGCCGGGAGCGGTCAGGGTGCCGTCCTCATGAAGGACCAGGGCGTAGGTGCCGGCCAGAGACAGGCCGATCACGTTTTTTTCCGACCGCAGGTCGACCAGGAACCCGTCGCTCACAGGCATCAAGGGCGCTGCCAGCAGGGTGCCGTCCACCCGCAGGCCCACCAGGAGCGTGGCGCTGCTGTCGATGGCCACCACATCGGTCCAGCCAGACAGGTCCCGACTGTCCGAAAGCAGGGTGCCGTCCTCCTTCAGACCCGTGGGCACATGGCCGGCGGCACACACGGCGCACAGCCCCTGCCAATCCTTCGCCTGGTCGGCGTGGCTGCTGAGCAGAGACCCGTTTTTTCGCACGGCGAACAGGGCCATGTCCCCCGCGCCCAAAGTGATCACGTCGGTCCAGCCGGACAGGGTGGGCAGCTCCGTGAAGCCGCAGTGTAGCACGGTCCCATCCGCCCGAAGGCCGTAGCTGTCCCAAGGGCCGCAGAAGATCTGCACCACATCGGTCCACCCATCCACGTCGCACTGGCCCTGGCTGTTGTCGCCTGCGGCCAGCACCCGGCCGTCTTTGGTGAGGCCCAGGGTGTGGGCGTACCCAGCGTCCACAGCCGCCATGTCGGTCCATTCGCCCACGTCGCACTGGCCCTGATCGTTTTCTCCGGCGGCCCGGACCGTGCCCGCGTCGGTGATAAAGACGGCGTGGCGATGGCCTGCCGCCAATCGGCGGTTGGCCAGGGATTCATGGATGTGGTTGAGCCGAACCCGTTTTTCCCAGTCGGCGGCGGTGTATCCCTGGGCCAGCATCACCGCCAGGTCCTGGTCTGTTTCGCCGGTGAGTTCTGAGGCGATGGCCCGGGCCCGCTGCGCGGCGTCCTGATAGTCCCCCAGGGCCAAAAATCGCTCGAAAGCCAGTTGGCTGTCCCCGTCGAGCAAGGCGGCTTCCGCCAGGGCGTACCGACAGGCGTCAGCCCGATCCAGAGCGTCCTTGTACCCGGTGGCCGCCAAAAAGCCCTCTCGGGCTTCGTCGTAGCGGCCGGCCCGCTCCGCCTGTTCCGCCAAACCGTAGGTGCATTCCAGCACCCGCAGGGCGGCGTCCTCATATTCCCCCAGCTGAAGGAACTGCTCCCGGGCGGCCGTCAGATCCCCCCCCTCCAGCAGGGTCAGGGCCTTCTGGTAGGTTAAAGCGTTGATCCTGTCGCCCTGATCCGCGCTGTCCGCTTGGGAGCCCAGCTTCATGGCCTGGTCCAAGTCACCCCGTGCGGCGGCCGCGGCGGCCCGCTGCGCGTATACGTCGCTTCGGTTCCGGGTCCACCAGAGGAAGGCACACAGCCCGCCCAGTACCAGGAGCGTGGTCAGGAGCATGCCGATCCGGGGGAAATGGAGTTGGTCGAGGTTCTTTTTCATAGGCTTTCTTTACAGGAATCGGTACAGGTAGCCGATCAGGTAGTCCGTGTTCACGCCGGAGGCGGTGGAGAGAACGAAGTATACGTCGTCGATCTGGTTCTCCTGGATGTACTCCGAGATGCTCCACTTCACATGGGGGAAGTCATAGTAGGCGTCCCGCACGTCGGTGGCGTGGACCGTCTCGTAGTAAGGCGCCAGGAAGGGGATGAAGCAACAGTCGTAGGAATCGCCGATGACCAGGCAGCTGCGGCCGCAGTCCACGCCCGTGTCGAACCGACGCCAGGGTCCCAGGGTGCCCCCCAGATAGGCGTAATAGGATTGACCGTTGGGCACCATGAAGGGACCTTCCTTGCGGCTTCGGTCCCACTGGATCACCCAGCCTTTTACGGGGGTTTCGGGGATCAGCACTTCCAGGGTGTCCGGCATCATGGAGCTGCGCCGTTCAGGCTGGTTCCAGTAGATGCTGCCCCAGAAATGTTTATAGACGGTGAAGGAATACTCGTCGTAGGGCTTGGGATCGATGCCCAGCTGGCGCAGGAGCTCGTTGGCCACGTAGCAGGCGGCCCGAGGGGTCCAGTGATGGTCCGTCTTGAAGTAGAGGTACTCTTTGTTCAACAGATGGGGCAGCAGCACGTCCAGGGCGCTGACCATGTACACGCCGTCGTTGGCGTAGGCGTTGATCGTGGCCTCCAGGTC
>JAEEGF010485287.1_pt1 | contig 12823 bp, 12 predicted proteins | sample 9134171 | NCBI WGS metagenome assembly JAEEGF01 (sample SAMN16246542, study PRJNA631951) | gut metagenome | biome: gut microbiome; feature: rumen; material: AP-attached | host: Bos | place: Iran: Karaj | collected 2018-10 | reverse complement strand
CTTATTTCAGCCCATTGAAGCTGAGTAATTTTATCAGGTTCCATAATTTTTGGCTCCCCTTCTATTTCAGCTTCAACATAGATTAAATTCCAGATATTTCAATTAAGTAATTCTTTAAATTCTCACAAAATTTTACAACTCTTTGTCTCCACATCCAATTCTTCTTTGATTTCTTTAGCTACAGTTTTTTCTATATTATCTCATTTTTCTACCTTTCATCCTGGGAAGACATATTTCTGAGCCTTCACTCCGTATTCTAACAAATATTTCCCATCTCTTTTGATTACGCAACAAACTACATTTACTGCTTCGTCACTTGGAGTGATTTCATAGTTGAATCTATTTGCATATGCTTTATTTGTAAGTTTGAATCTAACAGTAATTGCAGTATCAGTTTTGTCTTCATATCCATCTGTTACTTCATTATTTGCCAACGGAGTAGCGCAACTTGGACAATATCGTTGGACTTTGAATCATTTATAAACTAGATTTTGTCTGTAAATATTTGAAAAACAATACATTACACTTTCCATAAAATCCAAGTCCATAGTACGATATGGATGTTCAATATCAGCCCGACGTCCAGAATGGTCCACAAACCATTTCCAAACTTCGTTTGTATTATCTACATATTTTCTACATTCTTCAGCAAAAGTTTCTACTCAGATTTTATTTTCTATATCTCTTTTTCCATCAATTCAAAGTTTCTTCTCTACTGCTTTCTCTACTGGCAATCCATGACAATCCCATCACCATTTTCTCTCTACACGAAAACCTCTCATTGTCATATAACGAGGAAAAACGTCCTTAATAGCTCATGCTAATAAATGTCCATAGTGAGGATCTCATGAAGCAAATGGAGGTCCATCGAAGAAACGGAATTGCATTTGATCTGATCTTTCATCGATTGATCTCTGAAATGCGTTATTATCTTTCCAATATTGAAGTATTGAATCCATCATTTCCAACGTTGTCATAATGTGTCTTATAAATTATAAAAATTGTCTTTTTCTCCAAGACTTCATTGTAGAAACTTTTGCATCAATTGCAAGCAAAAAGCGAAATATCTAAGTTTGATTTTTTGAATAAAATTCCTATACAATTTTATATATTTAGTTAAATAAATCTGAAAAAAATGAAAGGATGGCCATCTTGGTTTCTGTTATGATTCGCTGTTTTGTTGATAGTATTCTGATTTTTTACTGCCTTTAATCCTTGAAAATTTTGGTGAATCGTAAATATTCTATTATGAATAGCTCTGATTTTTTCCGGTGTATCGTCCATTACCAATGCGATAAAAAATACGCAAACTCCATACGTATCATTTTTGTTTGCTATTGGTATATTGGTTGTAATCCTTTGATTTATGCTTGTATGAGCACGTGAGGCTAATTTTGTAGGAAAATTAATGATATGGATGTTTGCTCTATGGGCGTTTATGAGATGAGGTATGCTGATATTTTTCTGAATACAAAACAAAAATACGATTTCTTTTTGGTGGTGAATATCTGCTCTAGGGTGTATATTAGTTTTATTAGCAATAATGACAGCCGTTTCTGCTACAGCAATGGCAAACTTAGTTTGAATTTTTATTGGAATTTCCATCCTATTTGATGGATTCTCTTTGCTATTTTTTGCTTTAAAATGAAACAATTCAGCTCAAATTCAAGTAATAACGCAGTCTACTCAAGATGAAATCGCTCAGTGAGATGTTATAATAACTGAAACTGTTATTACTAACGATTCAGATTCTCAATCTAAAAATTAATTCTGTGCTGAATTTTGTACGTTATTTTTTGAAAAATAAAAAATTTTGATTATAATTTATCTTGGAATTTTTATTTTCTATTTTATTATACATGAAAACTTCTGAAAAATCAAAAAATCCTGAAAAAAAATCAAGAAGATTTTCTAAATTGAAAAGTGTTGTTACTTCTCTTGCTCTTATTTTTGGTGCAGCTTCGTGTGATAATATTCCGAATGATCAAATCATTGTAAATCCTACTTCACAGTCAGTAGAGCTCAATCTTGAATATCAATACTTCCAATGATCAGCTTGAACTGAGATAGTAGATTATGACGTAAAAATATACAAGGATTGAGATTTGTACAAATGTGAGATAAAACAAAAAAACTGATTTTTAAATACAACAACATCTCTTCAAGCATATAGTCTTGATGAACTATTTAAAGATATCTCAAAAGAAGTAGATAATGAACAAATCTCAGATGAAACTAGATATAATAAAGATGTAAAACTTGATTTTGCAAAACAAGTTTATAAGGATAGTGTTTTGAATAACAAAAATCCATCAGGAGGAGAAACAAGAATTAAATATAAGAAAAAATAACACATTCCCCTTGCATTTAAAAAAAATAATCCTATAAAAGTAGCATTCAATGGTTTTAGGTGCTACTTTTTATTGAATGGGAGGAAACGAAAATAAAGAACAGCCAATTATTAAGCGAGATTATTTACCCGATGGAATCGTTGCATTAGAAAATGCTCAACGAATTGCTATCGCACAAAATCAAAATGCTATCAATTTTGATCATATTTTTTGGTGAAGTTATGGGGTTATCAGGGAAGATAAGTGCTTCCCTACTTTTGCATCAATTGTTGGATTCAATAATGCCAAAAAATTGGATGAGTATTACGTTCAATGGATTCAAAATATAGTGAAAAATAGGAAAGACATTCCGAATGAACACCGTATGAGGATGCTGAAAGTAGTTTTAGATGAAATCGTAAAAAACCTAAATCTCCGACATTATTCACGTCCAGACTTTTGTTTTCTATTTTGTACATCTTTTTTGAATTTGTCCAATCAAAATCAAATAATTTGACTACTGATTGATAATAGTATAAACGTGAAAGCATGTATGGAGAACTGCGAAAAACTCGTAAACAATCCTATCGCTCGTCGCAGTGGCGTATTTGCTTTTTTACAAATTTTGAGTAAAATTTTCAAAGATATATCTTTAGATCCTAGTAAGGTTCAAACTATGATAAATATTAATGACAACTTGAATGAATTGGAAGCTTTCTTGAAAGCAAATAATGCATTAAGTCCTGAAAATAGTGTAGAAAGTGAAATTTGACAGGATTACGACCAAAATATTGATGCAAACGGAACTACAACCAAGAAGAAAGAAGAAAAAAAACTAAATATAGAATATTTCGGTACAGATTTAACTAGAGAATGTAAAAATGGGTTCATTGACCCAATTATTTGACGTGAACAGGAAATCAATCAGGTGATTTATACACTTTTACGTAAAACTAAGAACAATCCCCTACTTATTTGAGAACCATGAGTAGGTAAAACTGCAATTGTAGAATGATTAGCACAAAGAATAAATGAATGAAAAGTTCCAGATAAATTGAAAGGTAAACGTCTTTTCCTTTTGGATATGGGAACTTTGGTTGCAGGGACTAAATATCGTGGAGAATTTGAAGCGAGGATGAAATCAATTTTGGATGAAGCAATCGATCCTGCAAATAATATCATAATGTTCATTGATGAAGTACATACGATTATTTGAGCAGGTGGACAAGACCATAACGATGCCGCTCAGATGCTCAAACCTATGCTATCCAGGGGAAAATTAAAATTAATCGGAGCTACGACTTTTGACGAATATCAGAAAGTGATTGAAAAAGATGCAGCTTTGAAAAGAAGATTCCAGGAAGTAGTAGTAAATGAACCAGATAATGAAAGTACTCAACTTATCATTGAATGACTCAAAAAGACTTATGAAGATTTTCATGGAGTTCAGATTTCTCCTGATGCTATTACAGCTGCTATCAATTTAAGTAAAAGATATATTTTAAATAAACATTTACCTGATAAAGCATTAGATATCCTAGATGAAGCATGTGCCAGAAAATCTACTATGCAAGAAAAATTAGAGGTAAATGATGATTATCAAAAAGCAGAAAAAGAAATTGAGTCAATTCAGAAAAAAATCACGAAAGCGATTGAAAATCAGGATTATTTTACTGCTGCTGATCTGAAAGAAAAGGAAGAAAACTTAAAACAAAAATTACAGTTAATCAGGAATAAAAGCACAATCCCTACTCATTTGAGAAGTATGATTGATGCAAAAGATATTGGAAATGTATTGGCAGAAAAGACTTGAATTCCTGTAAATATCGTGAATGAAGATGAAATCAGCAAATTAAAAAGATTAAAGTGAACTTTGAAAGAAAGTATTATCGGACAAGACGAAGCAGTTGATGCTATAGTTAAAACATTGACTAGGTCCAGACTTTCTATGATTAATAAAAAGAAACCTATCGGAAGTTTCTTATTCCTTGGACCTTCATGAGTAGGTAAAACATACTTAGCAAAACTTATCGCGAAAGATTACTTCGGAGACGAAAGTGCCATGATTAGATTTGATATGTCTGAATTTATGGAAAAATTCTCTGTAAGTAAATTAATCGGTTCTCCTGCTGGATATGTAGGATTTGAAGAAGGAGGAGGATTAACTGAAGCTGTTAGAAGAAAACCTTATTCTGTAATTCTATTCGATGAAATTGAAAAGGCTTCACCTGATGTATTGAATATCTTATTACAGATATTGGATGAATGACAACTAAAAGATAGCAAATGAAGATTAATAGACTTCAAGTCTACTATCATAATCATGACTTCAAATATCGGAAGTGAAGAATTTAGTAAGAAGCAAGTAAGCATTGGATTCGCTACTGGAACTGAAAAAGAAATGAATAAGAAAGACTTTGAATTGGTGAAAGATAGAGTTATTGATCAGCTTAAAAATTCTATGTCTCCTGAACTATTGAATAGAATTGACCACAAAGTCGTATTCAAACCATTGAGCAAAGATGATTTGAAATCTATATTCAATATGCAGTTGGCTACATTCTTGGATGCATGGAAATGAAAAGAATGAATCAAATTGCCTAAATTCACAGCTAAACAAGTGAAAGATATCATTGAAAAGATTTACGACCCACAATATGGAGCAAGACCTGTGGAAAGATATATTCAGAATGATATTGAGTGAGAATTGATTAATTCAGTATTAGAAGCTAATTAAAGATTATAAAAAGGATTCTTGAAAAAGAGTCCTTTTTAAGAAAAGTGTTGAAATATGAGGGATAAATATATAATACTAGATTAGTTTTATTTCTTATGTATATTTATATGAAACAAAAGACATTTACTTTATCGACAATAATAGGTTGTTTCTTATCTCTCTTATTTTTGTTTATTAGCTGTGCATATTTCTTGTCTTATAGAACAGCATTGAATGGTATAGAAGATGATATTCTCTCAGCATTACCTAGTGGGCAAATTAGTGAACAAGAAATGCAAATTCGTGAAGTTGCTACAATTCCATATTATATTCAACAAACTATGTCGGACAACCATCTAATAATTGCGGCAATCGTATTATGTTTAATATTCTTATTTAGTCAAATTATTGATTTGATTAATAAGGAATTTAGTCGAAAATCATGTATTATATGATTAGTAATTAATTTATTGTTATATTTTGTCAGTTTATGATTGCTTGTAAATTTATAAAATTACATGAAAATCATTTAATTCTAAAAAAATTAGCTCTCCGTTTGGAGAGCTTTTTCATTCCTAAATTTTTAATGAATATCTTTATTTTGCTCTAAAACTTCCTTCCATGATAACTCCCCTTTCAGCTTTGTACTCAAACTTCATAAAACAATTCCATATATCGTAAAGAATAAATAATTTACCATACTATCCTCAAATACATGCAAGAATAATCACATTATGAATAGAGCGAAAAATCAGATTTGTAATTTATACAATATTTGAAGCTGACATTCCTCCTCGTTAGTCAGTTTTCATGTAATTAATCTATTCACATTATACTGAATCAAGAGCAAGCATAATATCGCAAATGTTCGGAATAAGAATCAGATAGTTCCGATATCAAGCATGATTTGTAAGAAATAATTTTCCGGGAGATATTTTCATTCGTAGTGAACTGCTGGTCCCGAACTTCCAAGTCCGTGTCCTAACGGCTGAGAAATTACTTCTGGAATTGTAGATAGCTTGCTAGTGATATGTCCAACTGTTGATTCTCGTTTGAGAACTGACAATACAGCTAAAGAAACCAAAAGTCAGATTCCTCATCGAATCAACCGTCTCTTTTTTGATTTCAATTTACTTCGATATAGAGCTACAAAAACTACGACCATTCAAACCAAAACTGCACGAGAAAGCGTAGCTACCATTCATGCCATCCAGATTGTTAAAGCGAGAATTGATAGAACTGTATTTTCTTTTTTCTTGATTTTATTTGTAAAAAATCGCCAAACGAAAGGAAGAAATGCTACCAAGAAATATCAATAATTATTTGGTCATGAAAAGAATCATTGTCGGCGTAAAGTTCACTCGTATCATGTGAGATAATATATTGGTGGATTTTCTCAATATGAATAATCGTCTAATCCTCCATATCCCAAAGAATAGAAAAAGTCTGGCCATAATAATTTGGCTCATTGCCACAAAAATCATGCTCAAACGATTCAGACTAAAACTCGTGGAAGGATTTGAATTAATTTAGATTTTTGCCATCTTTCTGAAATCACATATCCGAAAAAGCTCGCAGAAATCAGAATAAATGTCCATCGAAATCAGTATTTAATTCAGATAAACATATTACTTCGTGTAACATCTTTCAAAAGAGAAAATAAGACTGAAACTACAATCAAGATTATAAATGCCATCCAAGTTTTTTTCCAATGTTTCCAGTATGGCTTGAATTTTTTGAATCACAGAATAAAAACTACGAATAGGAATAATAACCATATTCATTCACGTATTAATGCTGGGTATGACGATTCACATAAACGAATTCCGTAAACAAAAAACGTAGATATAACCTGATAAAATACGTTTAATATCCAGAATATCGAGAATGTAGTCAGCATTATATTTTTGTGAAATATTAAATTATTTTATTTTAGACCAAGTTTCACTGAGATATAAATTCCATGCCTTTGTTGGTTCCATCATCTTTCTCTGTTCTTCTTGCGTTGGACGATATGGAATATGGGTTAGATCTACATTAAATCACGTTTCTACTACATCTCCAGATGATTTGAAAAGTATAATCTCTTCCCCTCTAAAAATCATTGAATTATCATGTGCTAGGAAAAGATACCCATAATCTGATGCCAAATATTTTTTCTGAAAATTTTCAGCATAATCCATTTCGTTTTGAACAGCAGCTGTTCTTGCGTCTACGGTTTCAATTGAATCCACCACTGCTAAATAGTTCACATATGTTCTAACAGCAAAAATCATAACTACAAAAAAAATTACTCATAATGCGTATTTTACTTTGGTTCAGTATGTATTTAATATCGATTTGAGTTGAAACATGTCGAATGGTCTGATTTTTTAAAGTTGTGATATAATTCGTTTAATAATTTCTGGCATTTTCTCTTTTGTTATAGGCTCTTTATATGTAAGCAAAACTTTTTTCACGCTTTCTGCTTCGTATCATAATCAACGCATAGATTTTACAATATCTTTGAATAACTTCTGATCCACATCTAGTGAAGCTAGCTCATTAGCTTTCAAAGAATCCTTAAGTTCAAGTAATATTTTCTTTGCTCATTTTGGTCATATTCATGGAATCGATTGAAAGAATTTTACATCCATGTTTTTGACTGCGTTTGAGATTTCTTCTTGTGGAGTTTGTGCTAGCTGAAACGCTGTTTTACTTCAAATTCCGTTTACTTTCAAGAATTGCTCGAATAATTGTTTCTGCTCCAGTGTATCGAATGCAAAATATTGGACTGTCCTTTTATTTTCGTCATAGAATGGAAAAAGATAGAATTCTCATTCAGACTTTCTTCAAGCATAAAAAACCTGAATCCCGATAAAATCATGAATCAATAATGTAATTCAGCCTTTCTTTTCCACTTTTCACTGAAAATATTGGAACATATTCTATCTCAGAAATAAATATTTATTCATTGTATAATTCCCATCTTTTTTTGCAAGTGATGGTTTTTAGAAAAATAAAAATGGCTACAAAGCAATACCTTATAGCCATTTTCAAGATGCAGTTTTTACGACATAGCAATATCGTAGAGAACAAGGTTAGACTCTCTGATAACAGAGGCTACGCTGTCTGCTCCGTGAAAGCAGTTTGTTGCTCTTCCCTCAGCATATGCCTCAGGTCCACCAAATAACTTCTGTGTATAAGTATTCCTGAGAGTTCCTTCTATAGCATTTACTGGATTTGTTGCTCCAAGTTCGTCTCTCCACAGCTGGTAGCAAGGGATAATCCCTTTCTTTTTCAGAATGAGAACAACAACAGGACCTGCCGTCATTTGATCAACAAGACGGTCATAGAACCCCTTTCCTTTGTGTTCGGAGTAGAAATTTTCGGCAAGTTCCTTTGAGAATTGGTACTCATGTTGGAATAAAATGCTGAATCCCCTACTCTCAATGTCGCGAATAATTTCATCTTTCGCAGAGACAGCGTCCGGCTTAATCATTGCGTAAGTAAGATCCTCAAAGTCTTGGACAGAAAATCCTTTAAATTTTTTCAAAAAATCTTTTGTTTCCATTAATTTTATGTTTTATATAAATGTATAATACATAGTATTTAGATTATACAAAAACACCCAAAAAAGTCAATAAAATATCTTAAAGTACAAGTAAGTTATGCTTGATTTTTGCGAAAATACTGATAGTTTTATGATGGTTTTAGAATTTAAATAATTAAATATGGCTACAAAAATAACTGCGGAAGATCGTGATTTAATAATCAGAGTTGCAAAACTTTTTATTGATAGTCCCTATATGTTTTGATGAAATGGAGACTTGCCATGAGATCCCACTGATTGCAGTAGATTTGTACAAGTTATCTTACAAAACGTCTGAATTACCGTAGAAAGAAATTCCGCAATGCAATGAGAACAATTTTCATCCACATGAAATATGCACACAGATTTATCAAAAGCTGAAGTCTGAGACTTGCTTTTCTACAAGAATACTTATGAATCAAAAAATGAGATTACTCATGTAGCTTTCTATATGTGAAATAATGAGATGATAGGGGCCTCATGAAAAAAAGTTCAAATAAGTAAAATTGATAAATATCGGAAAGAACATTTCAAATGAGTGTGAAAATTAAGTCTTTTTACCAAAGATTATAGCAAAGCGAAAGCTAATAAAAATTATGATAGACTTAGTAATAAAGAAGAAATTAACAAAATCAGGACTCTGAAAGCAGTAAATGCTGTAATTGCTGTACTTACTTCCACTTGGGGAGATTTACCATCAAAGTATCAGGATATGAGTGCTGATTATGCCAAGAAATTAAGAAATAGTTACCCTGATGCCAGAAAATTAGAACCAGAACAAGCCAAAAAAGTTTATCAAAGTGTAGTAGATATGCTTAGTTATTCATGGAAATTTGCTTGATATGCAGAACAGAAAAAATATGAAGAATTGGCAAATTATCTTAGGAAAAAATTTTGATTACAATAATTATTAATGCAATATATCAATCTTAACAACTGAATTCAAATTCCAATACTTTGATTTTGAGTTTATAAAATTTCTCCTAATAAGACTAAAGATACAGTTTTGAATGCAATCAAAACTTGATATAGACATATAGACACTGCTCAATACTATGAAAATGAAAGATGAGTTTGACAAGCTATCAAGTCATCATGACTAGATAGAAAAGAGTTTTTTGTAACTACAAAAATGATAACTAAATGATATGAAAATACTCTGAAGTGAATAGACATATCATTACAAAAATTCTGATATGATTACTTCGATTTGATCCTTATTCATTGGCCTAAGTGAGATAATGTGAGTATATATAAAGCTCTAGAAACAGCATATAAACAATGAAAATGTAGAGCTATTTGACTATCAAATTTTAATGAAGAACAGTTTTTGGAGATTTATGACAACTGCAAAATAAAACCTGTTGTAAATCAGATTGAAACTCACGTTATGTGGCAACAATGGAAAATGCATGATTTTTTGGAAAAGTATAATTGTATTCATGAATCGTGGAGTCCTTTGTGAGCTTGAAAATTTGGATTATTTGAAAATGAAGTTCTAGTAAAGATTGCTAAAAAATATAATAAAACCGTTGCTCAAGTTATGCTCAGATTTTTTATTCAAAATAATGTAATTGTGATTCCAAAAACATCACACGTGGAAAGGATGAAAGAAAATTTTGAGATTTTTGATTTTATTTTGGACGAGGAAGATATAATAGGAATAAAGAATCTAGATCAAAAGATTTCTTACACAAATCGACCTGAAGCTATGCTGAGAGAGCAGAATTATTAAATTATTTTTCGTATCTTAAAAGATTTTCATGTTGCTGTGTTTTTTTTGTAACAAATATTGTAATAGGTAAAATAATTATTTCATATGCTACCTTTAATATTATTTGCGTAATTATCATGATGAGTAAAGTATTATTTGGCATTGTACCTATAAAAGCGAGTGGAATAAATATTCAAGTATCTACTGTCTCTCATGCTAAACTAGACGATATAGCCCTCAATCCGAATCATTTATTATCATTTGGATGTTTTGATTTCATTTTTTGAAATAGTTTATCATTTACAAAATCTCAAATCACATATGCTAATAAACTCGCACAAAGAACTCTCCATGTATTTCATAAAACCGTAGAATAAGCTTCAGCGTTTGTAAAGTATTCTGGCGCTTTCATATTTATAACTGCTATAAATAGTAATGACATTACCAAATTACAAGCGAATCACATATAACAAGTAATTCTACTTCGTCTATATCAATAAACTTCACTAAAAACATCTGATAAAATGTAAGTTATTGGAAAAATAATAATTGCTCCTGTCATTGTGATTCAAAATGGTAATGCAATTTGTCTTCATGTAATTACATTGCTAACTAATAATGCTACTATAAATATTACAGTTAATATCAGCTTCAATGAACTATGAGATTTTCAAAGTTCATCTTTAATAGGACGGTTTCACATCATTTCAATAAACTTTATAAACTATTCATCTATATTTACTAATTCATATTCTGTACTTCCAAGCCCAAGACTTTCTGCATATTCTGTGATATGTCTTCATTTTCTAGAATCAATTCTTTCTTGAATATCTTTGGTTCACTCTTCATGAGTAGCCCGTATAGCATCAATAAAAGCCTGATCATTTGCAACTGGATCCAAGCTTGCAAAAATTCCAATATCAGCGATAACAGGATCTCATTGATGAGCATCACAGTCACAGTCCAGACTGATTGCATTTGCTACAGTGATATACAAAATTGGTTTATTTTGTTCTTTGAAATAATCAGCTACAGCTGTTGCAGCTTCAGCCATTGATTCAATGAAATCTTGTTGTTCAAATTTTACTATCCAACATTCATCTGGATCTACAGTCTGTCCACAGCTATGGATATAAGCTTTTCCATTGCGAGAAGCCACTCAAATTGATTGATTTTTCAAATTAGCTCCAAATCCTCACATCATGTGTCATTTTCAGTGAGCGAGATTTAGCATACAGTCATAATCTTTCAAGTGATTTCAGACAATATCATATTTCAAATGTTTTCCATTTTTTACTGGGATTTGAAATTCTCATTCTGCATCCATAATATCTACATCAGCAAAAGATGTGAATCAATGTTCTTGTGCAGTTTTGAGGTGCTCTTTTACCTCTGTTCTTGATCATGGATAAGCAGTATTACATTCAACTATTGTTCCATTTAATTTCTGGACTAATGGTCAGATTAGGTCTGCTTTTAGATATCACTTTGAACCTCTTTCTCATGTAGAAACTTTCACTCAAACTTTTCATTTCAGTTCAACTCATAATTTTTCATAAATTCTGATTAGAGATTCTGGTGTAATTTCTTTGATAAAATAAACTTTTGATGCCATTTGTTTGTTATTTATGGAATAAAGTGTCATTATAATGATTGATTTTAGTATTAAACAAAACAATTTCAAATAAAAAAATCTTGTTTTTGTATAATTGAATCAATATAGTGATTTTATAAACAAAAGGGCAAATCAGCAAAGCCTAAGATTTGCTGGGAAAAACAAAAAAATTTGATTATGCATGATGCATTAAATTCAATTTCTCTCGGCCCTGTTTGGGTTGAATATGCACTATTCTTTGTGATTAGCTTCACGAATGTATTCTTACAGAATTTGAAGTATATCTTCCTTATCAAATCCACGAGATTAAAAGCCGCTTTAGTTGGAATGTTAACTTCAATATTCTATGCAACTGTAGTTGTTCTAATCGCAAAACATGGATGGATATCCGTTCTTATTATAGCAGGGACTCATTTCTTAGGGATTTATACTGCTAAATTAGTAAGTGAATACCTTGAAAGAAAGGGATATCTTAAAAAAAATTGATCGGTGTGGAGTTTATCTCCATGCCATTTTTTATTTTTAACTTAATTTTAAAAAACAATCATTCCCTTGAAATATGGAATTATTTATTTAAATTAGTAGTGATGTTTTTTATTTTTGTAAATTTATAAAAATTATGAAACCTAAAATCTTTGGGCTTGTTGCTTTATTAGCAATATGATGTTTAACTCTAGCTGGTTGTAATAAATCTGATACAGAAACTGCAAATCCAGCATCTACTTACTGTGAAGAAAATGGTGGAACGCTATTATTACAAGAAGGAGAATGACTTTGTATATTTGATGATGGAACTTATTGTGAAGAATGGTCTTTTTATAGAGATGAATGTAAGAAATGAGAAATCATTTACAATACCGTTGATGAAGAAGACTAC
>JAEEGF012272021.1_pt1 | contig 12824 bp, 7 predicted proteins | sample 9134171 | NCBI WGS metagenome assembly JAEEGF01 (sample SAMN16246542, study PRJNA631951) | gut metagenome | biome: gut microbiome; feature: rumen; material: AP-attached | host: Bos | place: Iran: Karaj | collected 2018-10 | reverse complement strand
TCAGCGGCGCGGCCTTGGTGAAGAAGCCGACCAAGCACTGGTACCTGCCTCTCGACCAATATGAGGGCTGGCTCCGTGAATGGATCCTCGAAGGCCACAAAGAGTGGAAGAGCAACGTCTACGGCCAAGTAAAGAGCTGGCTCGACGGCGGTTTGCAACCTCGTGCCGTCACCCGCGACCTCGACTGGGGCGTCCCCGTCCCGATTGAGGGCGCCGAAGGCAAGGTGCTGTATGTGTGGTTCGACGCACCTATTGGTTACATCTCCAATACCAAGGAAATCTGCGAACAACGCGGCGACAATTGGGAGAAATGGTGGAAAGACCCCGAGACCAAGCTGGTGCATTTCATCGGCAAGGACAACATTGTGTTCCACTGCATCATCTTCCCCTGCATGATGAAAGCCTATGGCGACTATATCATGCCCGACAACGTCCCTGCCAACGAGTTCCTCAACCTCGAGAACGACAAGATCTCGACCTCGCGCAACTGGGCCGTGTGGCTGCACGAATACCTGCAGGAGTTCCCTGGCAAACAGGATGTGTTGCGCTATGTTTTGACCGCCAACGCTCCCGAGACCAAGGACAACAACTTCACTTGGAAGGACTATCAGGACCGTAACAACAACGAGTTGTTGGCCATCTTTGGCAACTTTGTCAACCGCACCTTGGTGTTGACGCACAAATATTATGAAGGTGCCGTGCCTGCCTTAGGCAACCTCAATGACACCGACAATGCCGTCATCGAGGAGATGAATGCCTATCCCGCCAAAATCGGTCATCTGTTGGACACCTACAAGTTCCGCGAGGCCCTCTCCGAGCTGATGAACTTGGCCCGTCTGGGTAACAAGTACCTCACCGACAACGAGCCTTGGAAGCAAATCAAGACCGACCCTGAGCGCGTGAAGACCGTGATGGCCCTGTCGTTGCAGATTGTGGCACATCTCGCCATCTTGAGCGAACCTTTCCTGCCTTTCAGCGCGAAGAAATTGCAACAGATGATTGGTCTGGAAGTGAAGGGTTGGAATGATGCCGAGAACACCGTTCTGCTGCCTGAAGGCCATGTCATCAACCAACCTGAACTGTTGTTCGAGAAGATTGAAGACAGCGTGGTGGCTGCCCAGCTGCAGAAATTGGAGGATACCAAGAAAGCCAACCAGCTGAACGCCTGGAAACCAGCCGAGGTGAAGCCTGTGGTCAGTTTCGATGACTACATGAAAGTGGATGTCCGTGTGGGTACCATCATCGAGTGCCAGAAGGTGCCGAAGGCCGACAAGCTGTTGCAGTTCCTCATCGACGACGGCATGCAGAAGCGCACCATCGTGAGCGGTATCGCCAAATATTACACTGAGCCCGAGAAGCTGGTAGGCAAGCAGGTCTGCTTCGTCGCCAACTTCGAGCCACGCAAGTTGAAGGGTGTGGTGAGCGAGGGCATGATTCTCTCCGCCGAGGACAAGGACGGCCGTCTTGTACTGCTGACGCCTAGTGACTTGGTGGCCCCTGGTTGCTCGGTAGGTTAAGTCCCGTAGGGACGACGGAAAATAGGCGGGGGTGTGAACCCTCGCCTATTTGCGTTATGGTCAATAGAACCCCGTAGGGGTGATAGGAAATCAATGCGCCTCCAGCCAGTTGTCCCCAGTATTCATTTCAACGATGACCGGCACTGACAGCGGCAAGGCATTCACCATCTTATCCTGAACGATGGCCTTAAGCGTGTCGAGTTCATCGAGATGCGCGTCGAAGACCAATTCGTCGTGCACCTGAAGGATCATCTTCGACTGCATCTTCAAGCGTTCCAGCTCTTGATGTATGCCGATCATGGCAATCTTGATCATGTCAGCCGAGCTGCCTTGGATGGGCGCGTTGATGGCGTTGCGCTCGGCGAAGCCGCGCACCACGCTGTTCGCGCCGTTGATGTCGCGCAGATAACGACGGCGGCCTAAGATGGTCTCGGCATAGCCGCGTTCACGCGCCAAGGCGATGCTGCGGTTCATGTATTCCTTGATGCCCGCATACTCCTCGAAGTACTTTTTGATGATGTCGGCGGCTTCGCTGCGCGAGAGCTCCATGCGTTCCGCCAGACCAAAGGCCGACATGCCGTAGATAATGCCGAAGTTGACCGCCTTGGCACGGCTACGTTGCTCTTTGGTGACTTGTTCCATGGGCACATGGAACACCTTGGCCGCCGTGGCTGCATGGATGTCGTGACCGAGGTTGAAGTCATTGACCATGGCAGGGTCTTGGCTCAAATGGGCGATGATGCGCAACTCGATTTGGCTATAATCGGCGGCCAGAAGGGTATAGGCTTCGCTGCGTGGCACGAAGGCACGACGGATCTCGCGGCCTTTCTCGGTACGCACAGGGATATTCTGAAGGTTAGGATTGTTGGAACTCAAGCGCCCCGTTGCGGTAACGGCTTGGTTGTAGGAGGTGTGGATGAGTCCGTCCTTCGGGTTAACCAAGGCCGGCAGGGCATCCAGATAAGTCGACTTCAGCTTGGTGAACGAGCGGTAGTCCAAAATCATTTGGATGATAGGATGCTTGTGTGATAGCTTTTGAAGCACATCTTCGCCTGTGGCATACTGCCCCGTCTTGGTTTTCTTGGCCTTCTCATCGATGTGCAGGCGCTCGAACATGATTTCGCCCAATTGTTTCGGTGAGGCGATATTGAAAGGCATACCCGCGGCTTTATAGATTTCTTCCTCAATCTTATGAATCTCGACGCCAAAAGCCTCGCTGATTTGCTGGAGGTTCTCCGTGTCGATACGCACGCCATTAGCCTCCATGCGACTCAAAACAGGCACGAGTGGCATCTCAATCTCATAAAACAGTTTCTCTACGCCGTTTTCCTTGAGTAGGGGCAGCAGTTTCTCGTAGAGTTGCAAGGTGATGTCGGCATCCTCAGCAGCATATTCCTTCACCAGTTCCACAGGTACCTCGCGCATGATCTTTTGCTGACGGCCTTTACCGATTAGGTCCTCGATGGGAATGGTGAGGTAGTTGAGGTAGACCTCGGCAAGGTAATCCATGTTGTGGCGTTGCTCGGGTTCGAGGAGGTAATGCGCCAGCATAGTGTCGAACATCGGGCCTCTCACGCTGATGCCGTATTGTGACAGCATGGAGATGTCGTATTTTAGGTTTTGCCCGATTTTGAGGATGCTTTTGCTGTCAAACAAAGGCCGCAGCAACTCTAGTTTTTTCTGACACTCTTTTTGGTCTGCGGGCATGGATAGATACCATGCCTCGTGTGCCTTGATGGCGAAGGAAAGACCAACTAATTCGGCAGAATATACGTCGATATTCGTGGTCTCGGTGTCGAAGACAAACTGCTTTTGTTTGAACAGCAAGTCCGTCAAAGCCTTAATGTCGGCATCGCTTTCAACAAGTTTATAGTCATGCGGTACCGTCTTGGCCGAGTCCTTGTCGGAGAACTCCAAAATACCGCTATTGTCGCCTTGGTTGAACAAGTCGAATTGCCTTATTGCGCTTGGCGTTTCGTTGGAGAATAGATTGGGTGTTTGGCTTCCTGTTGCCTTCTCGTCATTGCGAGGAACGAAGCAATCCAGAGATACCTCACCCGCATGGGTTTTCCTGTAATCCTCCAAAAACCGTTTGGCGAAGGTCTTGAACTCCAGTTCCTCAAACAAGGCCATCAGCGCTGGCACATCAGGTTCCTTGGCTTTCAGCTCTTCTTCTTTGAACTCGACGGGTACCTCCAGATTAATGGTGGCCAGGCTCTTCGACATCAGTCCCTGTTCAGCGAAGTTGACGACATTCTCTTTCTGCTTGCCTTTCAGCTCGTCGGCATGGGCAATGAGGTTTTCCACACTGCCATATTTTTGCACCAACTGCGCTGCGGTCTTCTCCCCAATGCCCGGAATACCTGGGATGTTGTCGGCGGCATCACCCCAGAGGCCGAGGATGTCGATGAGTTGTTTGGGTTCCTTGATGCCGTAGCGCTCACACACCTCTTTTGGTCCCCATACCTGCGCCGGCTCGCCGAATTTGGCGGGTTTGTAGAGCAGGATTCGGTCGGTGACAAGTTGCCCGAAGTCCTTGTCAGGGGTCATCATATAGGTGGTAAAGCCCTGTTGTTCAGCTTTCTTCGAAAGTGTGCCGATGACATCGTCGGCCTCGTAGCCTTCCACGCCGTAGACGGGGATGTTGAAGGCCTCGATAAGTCTAATAATATAAGGTATGGAGTCGCGCAAGTCGTCTGGCATCTTCTCGCGGTTGGCTTTGTATTCGCTGTATTCGGCCTGTCGTTGGGCGGTGCCAGACACGTCGAAGGCTACGCCGATATGGGAGGGTTTCTCTTTTTGCAGGATCTCGTAAAGCGAGTTGAGGAAGCCCATGACGGCCGAGGTGTTGACCCCTTTCGAGTTCATCCGAGGGTTCTTGCTCATGGCGAAGAAAGCCCTGTATATCAGTGCGTAGGCATCTAAGAGGAAGAGTTTTTTTTCAGTGGTTTCCATAGCAATTCATTTTTGACAACCTTTATTTCAACACAATGCGTTTTGTTATCCTATCGGTATCATTATCCACAGTGATAAAATATGTTCCTTTAGGCAGGAAACTCAAATCAAGCGTTCCATCGAAGAAAGATTCTTTTGAAAACAACTTGATACCCATAATATTATAAACAGAAACAGGATAGGTGTGTTCCAAACCAGAAGAGATGGTGACGATGCCCTCGGTTGGATTCGGCGAAACGGATAAGCATAATTTTTCATGTGCAGGATGTTCGCTTACACCAGTAGGATCAAAGGTGATGCACAAGTCGTCAATATGGATGATGTTACTATATGAATAATTGGTCTTCCCTTCTCCACTGCCTTCGAATCTAATCCTGGGTTGTACGTATTCACACCCGATATAATCGTTCAACGAAATGGTATATTCCGACCAATGCTGGAATTGCAGGGAAGTGATGTTCGCTAGTTTATGCCAAGTCTTCCTATCGGTGGTGACCTCAATGAACACATTGATATTCAGCCACATCATTCCAATGGATTGGGCAATTTTCAAACCTAAGGTAACCTCTTCAACGGTTTCTGGAATGGTGAACCATTGGAATTCAGCGATTTGAAGGAGATTGTCTTCCGTGTTGGTTTTCGCTTTCAAGCCATTATGTTGCAGCCAATTAGCAAAGCTCCAATTGTCATTGTTGAGAATCAAACCCTCTGCGGTACCATCTTCAAAGTCATAATAGACAGGAATTTGGAGCGGCTCTCTAGTAAAAATGGAATCAATATTAGAAGCTGCGCTCTCCTCACCGTTTGCATTGACGCCTTTCACATAATAGTAATGCCATTCGCCATCAATAAAACTCTCATCAACAAACGAATTATCTGTTGTCTCAGCAAGTAATTCATTGTCTTTAAATAATTTATAGAATTGTGTTTCAGGTGCTTCGTTCCAATTTAAAAATACATCTCCATCTTTGACAATTGCACTGAAATCTTGAGGGGCCAGCCAGCCATTAGCGAGTTCAGCCGCTGCAGCCACCACCGCTTTTACAAAACCACCAGCTAAAGCAAAACAGTTCACACCAGCGCCAATGGTGTCGGAAGGTTGATGATAATGGGTGTTTTGTTCGTCATATTCTATATCGCCAATGTATAGCGCTGGATATTCATAGATGTTGAAACTCATGTGGTCGCCACCGTAAGAATCGACAAATGAATAAAGGCCTGTCGGCATCTCCGGAATGTAAAGATTGGCCACATGCTGGTAATAATCGAACAAGTGTTCCGAAATGTAGGAATAGCCTGAATACATGGTGACGGGTCCGTATGCTTCTCCGGGCCAAAAACCAATCATGTCTAAATTAAAGACGCCAAGAATATTCATGTTTTCACGCGCACATTTCTGCACAAATGGGTAGCTGCCTACCATCCATAGTTCCTCACCGTTGAAAGGAATGTAGAGAATGGTGCGTTTGAACTGATACTGGCTCAAAATGCGTGCACATTCAAGCACACCCGAGGTACCCGAAGCATTATCATCGGCTCCTGGGCCATCGGGATGATCGTAGTGTGCAGCGATGATGATATACTCGTCGGGGAATTCCGTTCCAGGTTGAATGGCGATGACATTACCTGCGTCGAGGGTGTCGGTTTCGCCGATGGTTGCAGTGTGGTTATGAATGTATGTCTCCAATCCGATTTCCTCAAACCGGTCAAGCAGATAATTCTGCACAATCAGTGCTTCTGGTTGCGTCGCGTCGCGAACGTATTGTTGCATCCAGTCGATGGTGTTGTACAAGTTCACGGTATCCACCTGATTGATCATCTCAACAATAGTTGGATTGGTTTCTGTGACTAAAGGATAGGTTTGGTTGCGGTTACCTTTATTATCAATCACTTGGGCATCAAGGGCATTCGCGACAAGCAAAATGATAACGGGAAACAGATACTTTTTCATTTTAACGCTGTTTTTAAGTTCTATGCTGCAAATATACACATTATTTGGGTCTTTTGAAGGGATTAGTGCGGCGATTGCCCTTTTTTGTCATCATCGCTAACCCTCAAAGAGGAACAGTTTTTGTTGAGTAAAAACCAAAAAACCGAAAAAAAACGTTGTAATAAAAAAAAGTTGTACCTTTGCCGCCGAAAACGAGTTATTATTGGTCACAAGAAAGACCGACATTCATTTTTAGACGATTGATTACCAATTTATTGGTAAAAAAATTGTTTTTGAAAGGAAAATAAGTCTTATCTTTGCGGCCTATTTATCAACTAAAAATTGAAAACTATGCAAGAAATTTTGAATGAAATCGTTCCGATCATTGCTGAGAAACTCGGCGTGGATCCTTCGGAAGTCACTATGGAAGCCAGCTTCACCAACGATCTGGGTGCCGATTCACTGGACACCGTCGAACTGATGATGGAATTTGAAAAGAGCTTCAACCTCTCCATCCCGGACGACCAGCAGGAAAACATCCAGACTGTGGGCGACGTTGTGAAACTCATCGAAAAGATGCGTGCCGAAAACAACTAATCCACTAATTTAAAGAAATAAAGCTTTTTATGGAATCGAAACGCGTAGTTGTCACTGGCCTCGGTGCCATCACCCCCATCGGAAACACCGTCAAGGAGTTCTGGGAAGGATTGGTGAATGGAAAAAACGGTGCCTGTGAGATTACCCGTTTCGATTCTGCTTTGTACAAGACGCATTTCGCCTGCGAGGTGAAGGGCTATAACCCTGACGATTTCTTCGACAAGAAGACCGCGCGCAAATACGACTTGTTCGCCCAGTTTGACATCGTGGCCGCAGACGAGGCCATCGCCGACTCGGGCATCACGCCAGAAAACACCGACTTCGACGAGGTAGGTGTGCTTCTGACGTCGGGCATCGGTGGTGTCAACCATTTCTTCAACGAAATGAAGGAGTTCTTTGTAAATGGCGACGGCACACCACGTTTCAGCCCCTTCCTCATCACCAAGATGATTGCCAACATGCCTGGTGGCGTCATCTCCATCAAATACGGTTTCCGTGGTCCGAACTTCGCCACCGTGTCGGCTTGCGCATCTTCGGCACATGCCATCATGGCAGCGTTTGATTATATCCGCTATGGCAAGTGTGATGTCATCGTCGCTGGCGGCGCTGGAGCAGCCATCGGCGAATGCGGTATCGGCGGCTTCAACTCGATGCATGCCCTTTCGACGCGCAACGACGATTTCATGATCGCTTCCCGTCCCTTCGACCTCAACCGCGACGGCTTCGTCATGGGTGAAGGTGCAGGCAGCCTCGTATTGGAAGAGTACGAACATGCGAAGGCGCGTGGCGCGAAGATTTACGCCGAGATTGTGGGTGGCGGTGCTTCTGCCGATGCCTACCACATCACGGCTCCGCATCCCGAAGGCAAGGGCGGCATACTCAGTATGCAACGTGCCTTGAAGGATGCCGAAATTGCTCCCGAGGCCATCGACCACATCAACACGCACGGCACTTCGACTCCTGCCGGCGACGTGGCTGAGCCTATAGCAATTAAAGAGGTGTTTGGCGAACATGCCTACAACATCAATATCAATTCCACCAAGTCGATGACGGGTCACCTTTTGGGTGGCGCCGGCGCCGTTGAGGCCATCGCTTGTGTGCTGGCCCTTAAGAATGGCATCGTCCCGCCCACAATCAACCATTTCGACGACGACCCGCAAATCGACAACCGCCTCGATTTCACTTTCCACAAAGCCCGCCAGCGCGACATCAACTACGCGCTCAGTAATTCCTTCGGCTTTGGCGGACAAAACGCCACCTTGATTTTCAAAAAATTCCAATCCTAAGATGGCATTTTCCTCGCTTTTTAGCCCTAAAGACCCTCAGGACAAGGAGCTTTACGAGTATATCCACAACATTTTTGGTTTTTATCCTAAGAACATCGCTTTATATCGCGTGGCCTTTACCCATAAGTCTGTGGCTGCCGAGACCGTGGGCAACTATCACGTCAGCAACGAGCGTATGGAATATCTCGGCGATGCCGTGTTGAGCACCGCCGTAGCCGATTACCTTTTCCATACCTATCCCACCCAACCTGAAGGCTTCCTCACAGAGATGCGTTCGCGCATTGTGAGTCGTGTCTCCCTCAACAAACTGTCGGAAAAACTGGGTTTTGGTGCCTATATCCGCCATTCCGCCGATACGGGCAACAATGCCCGCTCGATGGGTGGTAATGCCTTCGAGGCCCTCATGGGTGCCATTTATCTCGATAAGGGTTTCGACTTCGCCAAACACATCATCATTGACCGTATCGTCAAGGTGCATATCGACATCGACGAACTGCAACAGACCGACGTCAACTTCAAGAGCAAACTCCTTGAATGGTCGCAGAAACAGAAGAAGAACACGGTGTTCAAAATGTTGGAGGAAATCGGCGAGGGGCACAAAAAGCAGTTCCACGTCCAAATTGTCATCGACGAGCAACCTTATGCTGATGCCATCGACCGCTCCATCCGCGGTGCTGAGCAGCTGGCCGCAGAGAAAACCTGGAAACTTTTGTTTGGCGAGGATTGATTCAATTGTTTATCTTTGCGGCATGAAACCCAAAAGCAACAAGATACAGATTGCCTCGTTCGACGACACCACCGTCGTCGGTATCAATTCCGCCATGGTCGACTACAAGCTGGCATGGAGCATCAATAACAAGCTCTCCCTCGACCTCGTCAGGTACGACGACCTCATTTTTGAGGGCATGCCTTTCTCTTTTTTCTATTACACGGCAGGCGATAATTACAACGTTTACAACCTGGTTTCACTTGTGTGCAAGGACAAGGTGCTGTATCCTTTCAATCCACGATTGGACTATCTTTTCCTCATCCAAAACACCCTTTCCTCCGAGCGACAAATCAGCATCATGCGCGACCTGCGCGAGATTGAGGGGATTGGTCATGCTTTTGTTTTGGAGAAAGACAAGGTCTTGCGTCAGGTGTTGGAGACCATCGCCGATTGCGAGCAGCAGATGATCAACAAGAAGAAGAAACAAAACGACATTAATGCTGTCCGCGAGCGGTTGCGCAAGCAGGAAGCCCAGACGACTGCCCTCAGGGCTCAATCTTGATTTCTATACCGCTTTCTTCGGTGACGAAAGCCGAAATGCGGTCACCGATGCCGAGATTGAATAGATGTTTACCTAAGCCAATCTCTTCATTCACAATGGTATAAAGTTGACCTTGGTACATGGCTTGAGGTCCGATTTCCGTGATTTTATTGTAACGACAATAGCTGAATGCATCGCCAGGCAGGTAATGCGCCTTGATACTCTTGGCGAAGTCCTTGTGTTGGAAATCGATGGCGGCATCGCAGGGATTGTAAATGGAGAAATCGATTCGAATAGTGTCGCCATGATGGAACACGGGAATCTTTTCGTTGCCCGCATTGGTGATTTCGAAAGTGGTCACCAGACGATTGGCGGAGGAGAAGTCATCGCAGAGGAAGCCCTCTACTTCCACATCGCCTATCTGATAAGTTTCTGAGCGTCCGTTGACAGGGCCGCAGACAAACACGGGCTTCCCGATCCAGGCCTTGTCGAACTGCCAAAGGTCGTATTGTGTCATGCGGTCGTAGTAGCATTGCAGCGTGGAGCTTTCCTTGCCCGTGAAATAATGATACAAAGCTGGTTGTTGAAACGAGCCGCGGAACACCATGGGTCGGTCACCTGCCACCTGTTCAATAGCACGATAATAAGGTTCCTTGCCGTGATAGCCGAAGCGGTCAGCTAACGGAGTCAGCAGGAGGATTCTGAATGCCAAAACCAATAGGAGAGAAGGTAAGATAACAAACTTGGTGTATTTTCTTAACTTCTCGTCAATCAGGGCTTTACGATAAACCAAAACCACGCTTGGAATACAACATACAATAGTCCAATGCGGCTCCACATGCCCTCGGAAAGCCATCAGCCAGAAGAAGAAAAAGAACCCAATAAGGATATACTTCAGTCCCCGCTCGAAAACTCCCCCTCTGAGAGGGGGGCAGGGGGGAGTCAACGAACACTTATCCTTTATCAGCACATACACCACCGCCCCAAACGTAAACGGATTAAAAATCAGCAGTTGGTTAGGCAGATACTCCCAAAAATAACTCCACCGAAACGCCTCATTTCGCCCTGCAAGATGGTACTTGAAACTCGGGAAATCATTATTAATTTGCCACAAAATATGCGGTGTCAACAAAACCAAAGCCAACAAACAAGCCACCCAAAACTTGCCGTCTTTCAATAATTTATGATTCGACAGCACAATCAAGCCTAGCAATAGGAAAGCGTGATATTTGCTGTAGACCATCAAGGCCATCGTAACGCCCATCAACAAGGCGTTTTTCCATGATTTTTCAGCCAAATAACGCTGATACACCAATAAAAACAGAGCTGAAAACAGAATCAACCCCGCATCAGGCGTGGTGACGAAACCGTAGATGTTGAACATCAAGATGGAGAAAGCCAACACGAAAAACAAGAGGAGATTCTTACAAGTCGGCGTTTCGACAGGCTCAACGACCTTAGCTTTTACGGTGGATGTAAGGTTAAGGTCCCTGAGCCCGTCGAAGGGCCGACTGATGGCAATTAACCACATCACCCAAAGCGACAGACAAGACGCGATGATGGTAAAAAACCTAACCCCCAATGCTCCCGAAAAGAAAATGCTGCTGAGAAAGGTCATCAGCCCCACCATGGGTGGGTGGTCGAAATAACCCCACGCAAGGTGTTCGCCATACAAGGCATAATAGGCCTCATCCTCTTGGATTTCAGTGAAGATGCCCTGCAGCAGGTTGATGACAAACCAAATGAAAATGCCACAACAAAGGCAAAACCTCCAATTGAATATTTTGTCCTTTGTCATGGCATTTGGTTTGTAGGGCTGTCACATTGTGGCAGCCGCAATGATTTTAACCGACATGAATATTATCCTTCACCAGTTTCAGGATCTTCTTCGTGTCGTTGCCCAAATCCTTGCGGAGGTTGGCATCGTTGAAGTCGGTGAGGAATTTGATCATGTAGTCGACGATGCTGTCGGAGAACACGCCCTTAGCGGTGTAGATCTCGCGGTCCTTAGCCAGTTCCTTGGCGGCGGCCACGCAGCTATCGGGCAGCTGTTCGAGGCTTTCCTGCAGCTCCTTGTTCTTCTCGTCGTGGATGTTGACGCCGAGGCCGACGTAGGTCTTTTCTGCGATCTCAAGCGCGTTGGGCAGCTCGAAGCCGTGACGGGCAGCGGCGCAGAGGGCAGCCATCAGCAGGTACATGTCGGCGCAACCGTCGGAGGCACGCCATTCAAAGGTCTGCTTCTCGCTGAAGTCTTTGTTCGACTTCTTCTCGAGCGGGTTGGCGCTAGCTGACATATCCTTGCCATTGCTAATCCAACCGAGCGGCACGCGCACCAAGGCGCTGCGGTTGCTGTAAGACCAGCACAATGAAGTCGGGGCTTCCTGATGCGGCACAAGGCGCAGGAACGACAGCGGGTTGGGGTTACCGAAGGCAGGTAGCGAGGTGCCAGCTACCATATAGCCGGCGATGGCTTTCTTGGCGTAGTCGGTCAGCTCGCCGTTCTTCACCATCACGCTCTTGCCGTCCTTGGTGAACTTGCAGTGCACGTGCATACCTGAACCAGCCTTGCCCACAGTGATCTTCGGGGCGAAGGTCAAAGTGACACCGTATTCATAGGCCAGTTGGCGCATAATCCACTTGGCGACTACGAGTTGGTCGGCGGCATCCTCGATGTTGGTGGGCAGGAACTCGATCTCGTTCTGCTCATAAATCTTGCCGTCGAGGGTGAAGTTACCCACTTCGGAATGACCGTACTTGATCAAGCCGCCAGCCTGGGCGATGAGGCGCATGGCTTCGACGCGGTATTCTGTGAACTTGTTGAACGGGGCGCTCTCATGGTAGCCACGTTGGTCAGGCACTTCGTAGATTTCTTCGTCGTCGGCGATGATGTAGTATTCCAGCTCGCCCATGGTTTCCATCTGGAGGCCTGTGGTCTTCTTGAACACTTCATGGGCTTTGTGGAGGATGTGCTCGGGTGAACTCTCGAAGGGTTCGCCGTCGCGGTTGTAGAACGAACAAAGGATGTCCAAGGTGGGCGTCTCAGTGAAGGGGTTGCGGAAGGCCGTCTTGTACTTCGGCACCACATAGAGGTCGCTCTTTCCGGCTTCGATGAAGGGGAAGAGGCTCGAACCGTCGACACGCTCACCGGCGGTGAGAATGTTCTCGAGGTGTTCGAGGCTGTGGATCACGAAGTTCAAGGTCTTCAGCTTGCCGTCCCAGCCACAATAGTGGAAGTTGACGAATTCGATTTGGTTTTCCTCGCAATAACGGATGATGTCGGCGCGAGTGA
>JAEEGF010888446.1_pt1 | contig 12824 bp, 12 predicted proteins | sample 9134171 | NCBI WGS metagenome assembly JAEEGF01 (sample SAMN16246542, study PRJNA631951) | gut metagenome | biome: gut microbiome; feature: rumen; material: AP-attached | host: Bos | place: Iran: Karaj | collected 2018-10 | reverse complement strand
TTAATCCCTCAATCCCTCAATCCCCCAATCCCTCAATCCCTCACTCCCTCAATCCCTCAATCCCTCAATCCCTCAATCCCTTCCCCCGGAGGTGTTCCCATGTCCCAACAAATCCTCGTCCTCGGCCTTGGCCACGGCGGTCTGGTCGCCGCGCTGAAGCTGCGCGAAGCCGGCTTTGCCGTCACGGTTGCGGAGCAAAAGAGCCGCGGGACCGTCGGCTGGCCGTGGTATGACGATATCCGCGCCGATCTGTTCGCCGCCTGCGGCCTGCCGATGCCGCCGCGCGACTGCTATACGAACAAGGGCAAGCGCCTGTTTATTTCCCCCGACGAACAAAACAGCCTCAGGGTGCCTTCCGCCCGGCCGATGGAGGAAATCTCCATTGACCGCCGCGCCCTGCTGCGCCACCTCGTCGGCCTCTGCGAAGCCGCGGGCGTGGTGATCCGCTGGGAAACGAAAGCAACCGACCTGCTGGTGGAAAACGACCGCGTCTGCGGCGCCGTCTGCGGGGGAGAGACCGTCCGCGCGGATCTCGTGATCGACGCGTCGGGATTGTTTTCGCCCTTCCGCGCGCAGGTGCCGAAGCAGTTTCACGTGCAGGCGCAGCCCGGCAAAACCGACGTAATGACCGCGTGGCGCGCCTTTTACAAATGGACGCCCGGCACCGCTGCGCCGGACCCCGACCGCAACATCTATATCAAGCATCAGAGCAGCGTGGGCCTAAGCTGGTGCAACCTCAACGACAGGGGAGAGGTGGACGTCTTCGTCGGACGCATCGGCGGCCTGACCGAAGAAGAAAAAGACGCCGCCGTGGCGGCGCTGCACAAAAACCACGCCTTCTTCTCGTCCGAAGTTCTGCGCGAAGGGCTGTGGGGCTTCATCTCCCTGCGGGGGCCCCTCGGGATGCTGGTCGCCGACGGCTACTGCGCGGTGGGCGACAGCGCGTTCATGACCATGCCGATGATGGGCAGCGGCATGGAATGCGCCATGCAGGCGGGCAGCCGGCTCGCGCAGCACATCGTTGAACACGGCGTGACCGATTGTTCCGCCGCCAACCTCTGGGGCTGGCAGGTGTGGTATTACAGGACGTTCGGCGCGCGCTACGTCTTCGTGGATCTCGTCAAGCGCTGGGTGCTGAACATCGACGTCGATCTTCTCAACTGGCTGTTCGGCTGCGGCGCGGTGACGAACGAGGACATGGGTCTGGTTTCCACCGACCCCGACAACCCCAACAAGCTGACCGTGGGCAAGATTCTCAAAAAGGTCGCCATCGTGCTGAAAAAGCCCGCCGTGATCCGCCAGACCGCGGTGTGGATGCTGCGCGCCGCAAGGGCGAAGAAGACCGCGCTTTCGATTCCGGAAAGCTATGACAAGCCCAAGGTCGACGCCTGGCTGCGCCGCTACGACGCGATCCTCGGCAAGCTTGCGGCAAAGGGAAAATAAAAAAGAATGAAAACGTCGGTTACCCCTTGACAACTCCGATTCGATTTGATAAAATACAATCGTAAAAAATATAAAAGGAGCGACCGACATGAGCATTTACGAGTATTCCGTTTTTACCCCGCAGGGCGAAGAAATTTCGCTGAAGGACTATGCCGGCAAGGTGCTGATCATCGTCAACACGGCGACCGGCTGCGGCTTCACGCCCCACTATAAGGAGCTGGAAGCGCTCTATGAGCAGTTCCACGACAAGGGGCTGGAGATCATCGACGTCCCGTGCAACCAGTTTGCCGGCCAGACGCCGGGCACCGACGACGAGATCCACCAGTTCTGCACGCTGAAATATCACACGCAGTTCCCGCAGATGAAAAAGAGCGACGTCAACGGCGACAACGCGCTGCCGCTGTATGACTACCTCAAAAGTCAGCAGGGCTTCAAGGGCTTCGGCAAGGGTCCCAAGGCGCTGGCGATGGGCGTGATGCTCAAGAAGATTGACAAGGATTACAAGCAGAATCCCGATATCAAGTGGAACTTCACCAAGTTTATCGTGGACCGGCAGGGGAACGTGGTGGACCGCATTGAGCCGACCGCGGGCATGGACGCCGTGAAGCAGGCGGTGGAGGCGCTGATCTGAGCCCCGTCCGATTGGATAAAAAACAGTTGCAAAAAATCTTCTTTTACGCTATAATATGATCGGTACGCACCGCGCGTGCTGATCTTTTTCTTTTGCGAGGTGCCGTTATGACCTACGATCCCAACGAAGCGCTCAAGCTGAAAAACCAGCTTTGCTTTCCGCTCTACGCCGCCGCGCGCCGCGTGACGGGCGTCTATACGCCCTATCTCAAGCCCCTCGGTCTGACCTATACGCAGTACATCGTGTTTCTCGTCCTGTGGGAGGAGGATCACCTGCCGGTCAGCGAGATCGGCGAGCGGCTGCTGCTGGATTCCGGCACGCTGACGCCGCTGCTCAAAAAGATGGAGGCACAGGGCTACCTGACCCGCACGCGCAGCAAGCTGGACGAACGCAGCGTGCTGGTGGACCTGACCGACAAGGGCCGCGCGCTCCGGGAAAAAGCGCTGCAGATTCCGCTGCAGGCCGCGGCCTGCGTGCATCTGACGCCCGAAGAAGCAGCCACGCTGCACGCCCTGCTGCAAAAGCTGCTGTTTGCCGCCGGCGAATAACGAAAGGAGCTTAGCCATGGAAGAAAAAAAGACCTTTACCCAAAGCCACGAGGGCCTTTGGCAGTTCATCAAGTTTTCGCTGGTGTCGTCGCTTGCGGGCATCACCGAAACGGTTTCGTTCTTTTTGCTGTCCACGCTGCTGGGCACGCGGCTGACGGCCGATTTTGACTTCTTCGTGTTCCATTACACTGCCGAAAAGCAGCTGAATCTCGGCCTGTTCATCGCGTTCTTTGCGTCCGCCATCCTTGCGGAGATCGTTTCGTTCCTGGTCAACCGCAAGGCGACCTTCCACGCAAACAACAATTTCTGGCGCAGCGCCGTGATGTACCTGCTTCTGGTGCTGGCCGTCATCAGCCTCAAAACGTGGATCGTGACGGTGCTCACCCCCTGGGTGGGCGGCTGGACGCAGAACCGGCTGCTGATCGAATGGATCCCGAAGGCGGTCTCCATGCTGATTGCCATGGCGATCATCTTCCCGATGAACAAGTTCGTCATCATGCGCCGCACTGAAACGCCGCCGGCGGACGACGCGGCGGCCTCCGTCTGACAACGGGAAAGGGGAACACCATGAAACAAACCGGAATCAAACGCCTGCTTTCGGCGGCGCTCTGCGCGCTGCTGCTGCTTTCCTGCGCGTCGGCGGTTTTTGCGCTGGAGCCCTGGGAGCTGCAGTGGTCGCTGGGCTGGACCGTGCCCGACGTCAGGGTGGGCGGTTCGCGCTGCTCCGTCATGCAGGGCATGGCGGCCGACAGTCGCTATCTCTATACGGCCAAGGTTTCGTCCGACGACGCCTGCTGCGTGCTGACCCGTACCGACCCGGACACGGACGCGCAGATCAACCTGCCGTTCTATGAAAGCCCGGACGCGGCGGAACCGACGCCCTGCACCGCGCTGAGCCACGCCAACGACCTGGCCGCCGTGGAAACCGAAGACGGTACCGCCCTGTTTGCGGCCACGGTGCAGAAGGGGACGGCGGTGACGCGCCTTCTCGTGCGGGACGGCTGCGCCTTTCTGACCGGCTGGTTCCGGCTGCTGCGCGCCGACGGGACCACGCCGTTTGCCGTCTCGTCGCTGTCGTTCGTGCGCCGTGAAGGCGGCAGACTCTTCTTCCTTGCCAAAAGCGGCCTTTTCTTCTACGGCTTCGTGATTGACGAGACCGCGCCCGGCGGCACGGCGGCTGACCCGACGCCGGTCGTCTGCCCGCGCCTGTTCGAAATCGACACGCGCAACGCGCAGTTTTACAACGCCGACGGCAGCGTTTTCCGGCTGCCGAATCTGGAAACGTGGATCAATCAGGGCAGCGAGCTCGACCCCGCGGGCAGCGTGCTCTACGTGCCCCTCTGGAACGGCGGCAACGACAACGCGATCCTTCTCTATGACGTTTCACCCCGCCTGACGGCGGCGGCCATGACCGCCGCGGACGACAGCGCCGACGTGCTGTTCCCGCTGAACGTCGCGTTCCGCGTCCGCGAGCCGAATCTGTCGCTGTTTGAGGTGGAAACCTGCGCCTTCCGCGCTGCGCCGGGCGGCGGCGAGCTGCTGCTCTGGTTCAACAACAACGCCGGCAGCGCGGCCGCCGAGGGCATCTATATCACAAACTGCATTCCGGGCAGCTTTGCGGCGGCGCCGCTCGTGACCGAAAGCACGCTGGTCTACACGGTCAAATACAAGGCGAACGGGGGCAGGGAGAACACCGCGCTGGACGGCCGGAACCGTATGAACCCGACGCGGCATATCGACGGCGCGCCGACCAACCTGCGCGCGAACACCTTTTTGCCGCCTGCGGGAAGCATCTTCCGCGGCTGGAACCTCTATCGCAGCTCCGACAAGAAGTGGCTCTATACGCTGCCGGACGGCACCCGGGACTGGTACCGCACCGGCAAGGAGCCCGAAGACGCGGTGCGCACGCTGCTGCCCGACCGGGCGCAGGTGGATCATCTGACCGCGAAGAACGGCGACGTTTTTGCCGCCCACGCCCAGTGGGAGCAGCCGCAGTTCACCGTGACCTTTGACCCGGCGGGCGGCGTCGTTCAGTTCAACACGATGCTGCTGCACACCGGCGACGCCTTCGGTCTGCTGCCCGCGGCGTCGATGGAGGGGATGCAGTTCGACGGCTGGTACGATGCCGAGGGGACGCCCGTGACGGCGGAGACGGTGTTTGACAAAGCCGAAAACATCACGCTGACCGCGCGCTGGTCGCCTTTGCCGTCCGAAGAGGGGCAGCCCGACGAGCCGCAGAACGGCCTGGGTGCGTTCCGTGCTTTTCTTCAGCGGATCATCGACTGGTTCCGCAGTCTGTTCAGCATTTTTAACAGATAAATAACCGTAGGGGCGGCCCAATAGAATGCCGCCGCAGGCGGCCACCAAAGCAGCCTTCCCCGCCGGGGAAGGTGTCGCTGCGTCGAAGGCGCAGTGACGGAAGGGGTGGCCGCCCTTTTTTAGTGCGCACTGCGCACTGCTGTCGACTGTTGACTGACAACTGAGCCGCGCGGAGCGCGGCGCTCATTCTCAATCCCTCAATCTCTCAATCCCTCATTCCCTCAAAAAAATATTGACATCTCTCAAACATAATGCTATAATTTTTTATCATATTCGTGAACACATTGCAAACGTCACGGATTGAAAAACAGAAAGGATGATTACGATGAAACACCTCAGAAAAGTCCTCGCGCTCCTGCTTGTTGCGGCTCTTTGCCTTTGCTGCTTTGCGGCCTGCGGCGAAAAGAAGCCCACCGAGCCCACTGAACCCGCCGACGAAGCCGGCACCCTCAAAATCGGCGTGATCGGCCCGATGACCGGCGGCGCCGCCCTCTACGGCAACGCGGTCAAATACGGCGCCCAGCTGGCTGCCAAGGAGATCAACGCGGCCGGCGGCATCAACGGCATGCAGGTGGAAGTCAACGTACAGGACGACACCCATGACGCCGAAAAATCCGTCAACGCCTACAATACCCTGAAAGACTGGGGTATGCAGATCCTTGTCGGTACCGTGACGAGCACACCCTGCATCGCGGTGCAGGCCCTTTGCGAACAGGACAATATGTTCCTGCTGACCCCGTCCGCCACGGCTGTGGAATCCATTGCCAGCCCCACGGCGTTCCGCATCTGCTTCTCCGACCCGAACCAGGGCATCGCCTCGGCCGACTACATCGCCTCCAAGGGCCTTGCCACGAAGATCGGCGTGATCTATAACAGCCAGGACGCCTATTCCAGCGGCATCTATGCGAAGTTTGCCGACGAAGCCGCCGCCAAGGGTCTTGAAATCGTGGCCGCCGAAGCGTTCACCGAAGACGCCAAGCAGGACTTCTCCGTCCAGCTTCAGAAGATCAAGAGCGCCGGCGCCGAGCTGGTGTTCCTGCCGATCTATGCCACCGAGGCCGCGCTGATCCTTTCGCAGGCCGCTTCCGCCGGACTTGACGCCAAGTTCTTCGGCTGCGACGGTCTGGACGGCGTGCTCAACGTGGAAAACTTCGATACCACTCTGGCCGAAGGCGTCATGCTGCTGACCCCGTTCGCGAAGGATGCTTCCGACGAAGCGACCCAGAACTTCGTGAAGGCCTATCTTGCCGAATACAACAACGACGAGACCTATCTCATCCAGTTCGCGGCCGACGCCTATGACTGCCTGTATGCCGTGAAGGCTGCGGCGGAAAAGGCCGACATCAAGGCCGATATGTCCGCGTCCGAAATCTGCGACCTGCTGGTTCCGGTCATGGCTGAAATCTCCATCGACGGCGTCACCGGCGCAGGCATCACCTGGTCCGCCGACGGCGAGCCCAACAAGGAGCCCAAGGGCGTCATCATTGAAGACGGCGCTTACAAGGCCATGGACTAAGCTTTCTTGCAGTGCGGGTATGCTGTGCGTCGCACAGCATACCCTTCCTTTTGATGACCGTTTGGAACAGTCGAACCCGTGGATTGTTCCATGCGATCAACGGTGCCAAACCTTTCGTGCAAAGGAGAGATCCCATCCATGCAGTTTCTGTCATTCCTCATTTCCGGCCTGAGCCTGGGCAGCGTCTATGCGCTGATCGCGCTGGGCTATACCATGGTCTACGGTATTGCCAAGATGCTGAACTTTGCCCACGGCGACGTCATCATGGTCGGCGCCTATATCATCTACGTGGTGTCCACGATGCAGGGCCTGCCCGTCTGGGTCGGCATCCTCGCTTCGGTTCTGGGCTGCACGGCGCTGGGCATGCTGATCGAGCGCCTGGCCTATAAGCCGCTGCGCGGGGCGCAGTCGCTGGCGGTGCTGATCACAGCCATCGGCGTCAGCTACTTCCTGCAGAACGCGGCGCTGCTGATCTTCGGCTCATCGCCCAAGAGCTTTTCCTCCATCATCAACCGCAAGCCGATCCGCCTGTTTTCGGGCGATCTGGTCATCTCGTGGGAAGCGATCCTGACCCTGAGCGTTTCCATCCTGATCATGATTGCGCTGACGGTGTTCATCAGTAAGTCGAAGCAGGGCAAGGCCATGCGCGCCGTTTCGGAAGACCGCGCCGCGGCCCAGCTGATGGGCATCAACGTCAACCGCACCATCACGCTGACCTTCGCCATCGGCTCGGCGCTGGCCGCCGTGGCGGGCATTCTGCTTTGCTCGTCCTACCCCACGCTGACGCCCTACACGGGCGCGATGCCCGGCATCAAGGCCTTCACGGCGGCGGTGTTCGGCGGCATCGGCTCCATCCCGGGCGCCATGCTCGGCGGCGTGCTGATCGGCATCATCCAGATGCTGGCCAACGGCTACATTTCCACCCAGCTCTCGGACGCCATCGTGTTCGCGGTGCTGATTATCGTTCTGCTTGTCAAGCCCACGGGTCTGCTCGGCAAGAAGATCAACGAGAAAGTCTGAGGTGCGCGCCATGAGTCAAAAAGCAATCAAGCTCCTCGGCGGCAACCGCCCGGTGAACAAAAACAGCGCCGTCACCGTTTCCATCGTTGTGGCGCTCTTCGCCGTCATCGAAGTGCTCAAGGGCACGGGGCATATCAGCAACCTGCTTTCGGGTCTGCTGGTGCCCATCTGCATGTATATCACCCTCGCCGTTTCGCTGAACCTCGTGGTCGGCATCCTCGGCGAGCTGTCGCTCGGCCACGCGGGCTTCATGTGCGTGGGCGCCTATGCCAGCGCGCTGTTTTCGCTGGTGACCAAAGAGGCGATCCCGATGACGTGGCTGCGCTTCCTGCTGGCGTTTCTGATCGGCGGCGCCGTGGCCGCGGTGTTCGGCCTTCTGATCGGCATCCCGGTGCTGCGTCTGAAGGGCGACTATCTGGCCATCGTGACCCTCGCGTTCGGCGAGATCATCAAGAACCTCGTCACAATCCTGCACCTCGGCGTGGACAAGCACGGCCTGCATTTTTCCACGGAATCGGTGGCTGCGCTGCGGCTGGCGGAGGACGGCAGAATCCTGATCAAGGGCGCGCTGGGCATCACGGGCGTGCCGAAAAGCTCCACGTTTGAAATCGGCTTCGTCATCGTGATGATCACGCTGCTCGTGTCGCTCAATCTGGTGCGCTCCGCCAAGGGACGCGCCATCATGGCCATCCGCGACAACCGCATCGCCGCGGAGTCGGTCGGCATCAACATCACGACCTACAAGCTCTTCGTCTTTTCGCTGTCGGCGTTCTTTGCGGGTCTCGCGGGCGTGCTCTATTCCCACAACCTGGCCACGCTGACCGCCAACACCAACAACTTCGGCTATAACATGTCCATCTCGATCCTGCTGCTGGTCGTGCTCGGCGGCGTGGGCTCCATCCGCGGCTCGGTGATCGCCGCCATCATCCTGACGGCGCTGCCGGAGCTGCTGCGCGGCTTGTCCGATTACCGCATGCTGATCTATTCGATCCTGCTGATCGTCATCATGCTGTTCAACGCGTCGCCGAAGCTCGTGGCCCTGCGCGAACGGGTTTCGCCGAAGAACCTGATCAAACGCAAAAAAGCGCAGAAGGAGGTGCAGGCAAATGTTTAACGATCCGAACGACGGTTCCCGTCTGGTGCCCTATCCCTCCGGTGCGCTCGTGCCGGAACGCGACCTCGGCAAAACGCCGATTCTCGAGGTGCGCCACCTCGGCATCGACTTCGGCGGCCTGACCGCCGTGGACGACTTTTCGCTGACCATCGGCCGCACCGAGATTGCCGGTCTGATCGGCCCCAACGGCGCCGGCAAGACCACCGTGTTCAACCTTCTGACCAACGTCTATCAGCCCACGCGCGGCGACATTCTGCTGGACGGCTACAGCACCGCGGGCAAAACGACCGCCCAGGTCAACCGCATGGGCATTGCCCGCACGTTCCAGAACATCCGTCTGTTCGACAAGATGAGTGTCATCGACAACGTGAAGGTGGGCCTCAATTCCAGCACGAAGGAGAGCTTCCTCGCCTGCATGACGCACCTGTTCGGCTATCGCAAGGCGGAAAAGCTGGCGCAGGAAGAGGCCATGCGCCTGCTCGATTTCATGCACATGACCGACGTGGCCTATGACGAGGCCGGCTCGCTGCCCTACGGCGCCCAGCGCCGGCTGGAGATCGTGCGCGCCCTGGCCACGAAGCCCGGCATTTTGCTGCTGGACGAGCCCGCCGCGGGCATGAACCCCTCGGAAACGGCGGAGCTGATGGAAAACATCCGCAAGATCCGCGACACCTTCCAGATCGCCGTCATGCTCATCGAGCACGACATGAACCTTGTCATGGGCATCTGCGAGGGCATTTGCGTGCTCAACTACGGCAAGGTCATTGCCAAGGGTGCGCCCGAGGACATCAAGTCGAACCCGGTCGTCATCGAGGCGTATCTGGGCAAGAAGAAGGAGGCGTAAGCGATGCTGAAGGTAGACAACATCAACGTCTTTTACGGCAACATCCACGCCATCCGCGACGTCTCGTTCGAAGTCAACGACGGCGAGGTCGTGGCGCTGATCGGCGCCAACGGCGCGGGCAAGAGCACCACGCTGAAAACCGTTTCGGGCCTTCTGCCCTCGCGCACGGGCTCCATCTCCTTCCTCGGCCAGAACATCGACAGGATCCCGCCCCACAAGCGCGTGGCCATGGGTCTGTCGCAGGTGCCGGAGGGCCGCCGCATCTTTTTGCAGATGACGGTGCTCGAGAACCTGCAGATGGGCGCCTTCACCAGCAAGGCGGACGTGCGGGAGGATCTGGAAAACGTGTTTGCGCGCTTTCCGCGGCTCAAGGAACGCCGCAACCAGATCGGCGGCACGCTCTCCGGCGGCGAACAGCAGATGCTGGCCATGGGCCGCGCGCTGATGAGCCACCCGAAGCTGCTGATGCTCGACGAGCCCTCCATGGGCCTTGCGCCGATTCTGGTGGAGCAGATTTTCGACATCATCAAGGAGCTGCACAAGGCGGGCACCACGATCCTGCTGGTGGAGCAGAACGCCGAAATGGCGCTCAAGATCGCCGACCGCGCCTACGTGCTGGAAAGCGGCAGCGTCACCGTGACCGGCACCGGCAAGGAGCTGGCCGCCTCCGACAAGATCAAAAAAGCCTATCTCGGCGGTTAAGTCGACAGTCGTCAGTCGTCAGTCAACAGAAAAAGCCTCCCGTCGGGGAGGCTTTTTAACTGAGAATGGACAATGGAGCATGGAGAATGACGCGGGGGAGGGGCGCGCAGCTTTGCGCGTGTTGCCCGCGGATTTTGACCTCATCCTTGGTAAGGATGAGGGATGTGAAACGTTCATGCAAACACAAAACCCCGCAAGGCAAACGCCTCACGGGGTCATGGAGCTGCTAACCGGATTTGAACCGGTGACCTCATCCTTACCAAGGATGCGCGCTACCGACTGCGCCATAGCAGCATGCCGTTTCATGCAGCTTTGATATTATATCCGAAGTTTGCCGTCTTGTCAACACGTTTTGCAAATTTCTTTGAAAAGTTTTTTGTGAGGGGACAGGGAACAGGGGACAGGGAACAGGGAACAGGGAACAGGGAACAGGGAACAGGGAATCGAGAATTGAGAATGAAGAATTGCAGCGGTCGGGGTCTCGCCTGCCGTTCTCGGCTCCCGGGTCTCGCCTGTCGGCTCGGTCGTTGCTTCTGCCTTCGGCAGAGGTCCCCACCGGGGACCCGCAACCCATGGGCGACCTTTTTTGTGCAAACGCCGCGGCAAGGCAGCTGGCTCACCGTCAACCGCTGACCGCACCCCCGCGGGCGATACGCTCTCTTGCCGCCGTCCCTTCCCCGCGTCACGACGCAGCCGTTCGTCGACAAAAGGCGATTATCTATCGACGAATTTACAGTTCCGTCACAGCTTTCTTGCAAAAACACTTGACCTTCGTTCGCTGTTCGTATATACTGATAAAGATAATATTATGTCAAAAGGAGAGGATCCCCATGGCCAAGAAAAAGTACCCCAAGGGCGTGTTTATGGACATCCCCGAATTCAAAACCGCGCGCGAGTTCATTGAAAACGGACACCTCAAGGGCGGCGACAACAAGCAGTACATCTATATGGAGACCGCCAAGAACACCCGCACCAAGAGCTTCAACGAGGTCTGGTACGATTCCACGGGCCTGGGCCAGTTCCTCTATAAGCACGGCATGAGCGAAAAGAAGGTCGCTATCCTCAGCGACAACAGCTACTACTGGATCATCTGCTTCTATTCGATCCTGACCGGCAACAACACGGCGATCCCGCTGGACGCCAAGCTGATGGACGACGACATCATCGACATCATGGTCCGTTCGCAGTGCGACGCGATCTATTACAGCAATGACTTTGCCGGCACCATCGAAAAGATGAAGCAGGCCGAGGGCGTCAACATCTCGCTCTATATGCGGATTGAGGACTTCTACGACATGATCGCCGAAGGCCACGCCGACCTCGACGCCGGCAACGACAGCTATCTCGACCATCCGCCCACGCCCGACACCCTGGCCGCCATCGTCTATACCTCCGGCACCACGGGCCGCAGCAAGGGCGTTATGCTGAGCCACCGCAACGTCACCGCGTCGGTGGGCGCGTCGCTGCGCGTGCTGCAAAGCACCCACGGCATCGGCTTTTTGCCGATGAACCACACCTTCGCCTGGGCCAGCGCGCTGTTCTCCTCCAACGTCGTCATCGGCTGGGGCTACATCTGCCGCAGCCTGAAGGATATCCCGAACGACATGAAGACCTACCATCCGCACCAGATCGCCGGCGTGCCGCTGCTGGTGGAGACCATCTACAAGACGATCTGGCGCACCGCGGAAAAGAAGGGCGCGGCAGACAAGCTGCGCAAGGGCCTCAAGATCTCCAACTTCCTGCGCAAGTTCGGCATCGACGTGCGCCGCAAGCTGTTCAAGGAAATCATTGACGGTCTGGGCGGCCAGCTCGAATATCTCGTCATCGGCGGCGCCTATCTGGATCCGAAGATCGAAAAGGGCATGAGCGATTTCGGTATCGAGATCCTCAACGGCTACGGCACCACGGAGTGCTCGCCGGGCATCACGCTTTCCACCATGTTCGCCCACAAGCTGGGCTCCTGCGGCAAGCCGATGAGCTGCTGCGAGGTCAAGATCCACGAGCCCGACGAAGAGGGCGTGGGCGAAATCTGGGTCAAGGGCGACAACGTCATGGTCGGCTACTACGACGACCCCGAAGCCACCGCCTCCGTGTTTGAGGATGGCTGGTACAAGACCGGCGACTACGGCCGCTTTGACGAAGACGGCTTCCTGTTCTACGTGGGCCGCAAGAAGAACCTGATCGTGCTTTCCAACGGCAAGAACGTTTCGCCCGAGGAGATCGAAGACAAGATCATGATCACGATCCCCTATGTCAAGGAAGTGGTCGTTTCCGACGAAGACAACTTCATCACCGCGGAGTTCTTCCTGGACGAAGAGGCCTGCCCCGACGCGAAGGAACGTATCAAGCAGGACGTGACCGACCTCAACCGCAGCCTGCCGGTGTATAAGCGCATCCTCAAGGTGAAGACCCGCGACACGGAATTCCCCAAGACCACGACGCTGAAGATCAAGCGCGTGTATAAAGACTGAGAAAAGAGACGGCCCGCGCGGCCGTCTTTTTTTGTGCGCAGGGACGCGGGGAAGGAGCGCGCGGCTTTGCGCGTGTTGCCCGCGGCGCTTGGGCGGTGCTGTGCGGCAGGTTCTCCCGCATAGCGCCTGCTTCACATTTCCGGTTCATGCCGGATTGAAAAAAGCCTCGCCTTGAATTCTCTGTTTGCATCTTGCCTTTTTTGCAGCAATGTGTTA
>JAEEGF010505514.1_pt1 | contig 12825 bp, 5 predicted proteins | sample 9134171 | NCBI WGS metagenome assembly JAEEGF01 (sample SAMN16246542, study PRJNA631951) | gut metagenome | biome: gut microbiome; feature: rumen; material: AP-attached | host: Bos | place: Iran: Karaj | collected 2018-10 | reverse complement strand
ATGGGGAGCCGCCGTCCCGGCGGCTGATCCTCCCGGCGCGGTGACCTACCCGCTCGACCCCTCCGGCAGCACGACGATCCCGGCGACCGCCACCCCCGCCCGCTTCTTCCGCCTCCGCGTCACCGAGCGGTGAAGACGGTTGAAGGGTTGAAAGGTAGAAAGGTAGAAAAGCGGGAGGGCCGCGCTGCTGCGCGGCCGTTCGGTAGGGCGAGCCGTCCCCGGCGAGCCGCGCCTCCACTGGGACAATGGGCATCTTGCCCGTTGCGTTGACAGTCCATTTACGGCCCATGCAACGGGCGAGACGCCCGTTGTCCCAGTTATTCGGCCGCGCAGTAGCGCGGCCCTCCCGCATGGGGAGCCGCCATCTTGGCGGCGGTAGGTGGAGGACAAAAGACAGAGGACGAAGGACAGAGGATGGCTTGCGCGGTCGCCATTCGACGTCCAATGTCCAAAATCCTTTCGGCCGCGAGCCCGACAAATCTTGCGATCCCCCCTTGTGCGTCTGCGTATGGTTTGCTACACAACAGTCAGCACACCCTCGTAAGCCTATGGGTCTCGGCCTATGCTCAAATTTCGGGGGGGCCTTTTTATGAACATCGCTTATACAAAACCGGCCTTAACCGTAGAGGCGCAACTGCGGCTTCTTGAATCAAGGGGCATGACGGTAGAGGACAGGGCGTTTGCCGAACGCGCGTTGGCGACGGTCAGTTACTATCGTCTGAGCGCGTATTCTTTTCCGTATCGGTCAAGCACTTCGCCAAACCGCTTTGCAGTAGGGACGTCCTTTGCGAAGGTCTGGAACAACTATTGGCACAGGTGCCGCCGCCACCTACCCGCTCGACCCCTCCGGTAGCACGACGATCCCGGCGACCTCCGCCCCCGCCCGCTTCTTCCGACTGGGGCGGTGGCGCGGTGAGTTTGACGTGAGACGCGATCGGAGACAATCAGACGTTAGACGACAAGACAATGCGGCTTCGCCAATGTCTGATCGTCTCACGTCTTGCCCTCGTCTCACGTCTCGCGTCCGCATCAACGCTCATCGCGCCGCATGCGTTGCGCCACGCGGGACAATTTGCGGCATTCTCCATTGCCTTTCCCGTCAAGTTTTGATAGACTTCCTCCAACACCAGAGAGGGAAAACGAATCAGCCAGTGATTATAATCAAGAAAGTGACGTCGAGAAGGGTGGGGCTTCTCAAGAGAACCGCAGGTCAGGACGATAGTTTGAATGAAAACAAAAAGAGGTAGAGACAGATGAAAACACAATTCGCGCTTGCGGCGGCAAGCCTGCTCGTCCCGGCGGCGATGGCCGCCATCTGCGAAGTGGAGCTCAAGGACTGGACGATGCAGGACGCCACGGTCGTCGAAGCGCAGGCGAAGAAAGAGGGCTGGTACAAGCAGAACTCCGCCAAGCAGCCGACTGAGGGCGAGCGCATCTCGCGCAACGACTTCGACGTGAAGGGCTGGTACAAGGCTACCGTTCCTGGCACCGTGCTCACCACCCTCGTCGACAACGGCGTCTATCCAGAGCCGACTTACGGCGAGAACAACCGCCCCGAGATCATCCCGGAATCGCTGAACAAGCACGACTGGTGGTATCGCGCCAAGGTCAAGATTCCAGAAAACTTCAAAGACAAGACCGTATGGCTCAACTTCGACGGCATCAACTACCAGGCCGAGATATGGGTGAACGGACGCATCACGGGCCGCATGACAGGCGCGTTCAAGCGCGCGTCGTTCGACCTCGCGAAAAGCGGCGACGCCAAGGCCGGTAAGGACATCTCCATCGCCGTAAGAATCTCGCCGCAGCCCACGGTGGGCCTTCCGAGCGAGCACACTATGGGCACGACGGGCGGACCATGCGGAGGCGTGGCGCGGCTTGACGGGCCGGTGTTCGGCTGTTCTGTGGGCTGGGACTGGCTTAGCGGCGTGCGCGACCGAGAGGCGGGAATCTGGCGCAAGGTGACGCTCTCGGCGACAGGCGACGCGAAGCTCCTTGATCCCCAGGTGGTCACCGATATTCCGTCACTGCCCAAGCTCGACACGGCGACGGTGAGCGTGAACGTGCCCGTGAGGAATCTTTCCGAGAAGCCGCTTGACGGCGTCGTCACGGTTGCGTTCGACAGCGTGAGGGTGTCGAAGATGAGGGTGTCGAAGAAAGTCTCGCTCGGCCCGTCCGAGACGAAGACCGTCGCCTTCGCCCCGGCGGAGTTCGTGGCGCTCACGGTGAAGAATCCCAAGCTATGGTGGCCGAACGGACTCGGAGAGCCGAATCTCTACGACATGGAGATTTCGCTTGAGGCGGCAGGCAGGGCGAGCGACGGGAAGAAGCTCAGGTTCGGCATACGCAAGTTCGAGTACTTTGCCGGGAACAAGCCTGAGTTCGCGCTTGCCGTCAACGGCGTTCGCGTGTTCATGAAGGGCGGCAACTGGGGACTCGACGAGATGCTCAAGCGCGTGCGCCGGGAGCGCATCGACAACCAGGTGAGGCTCCACCGCGAAGAGAACTTCAACATGATCCGCGACTGGGGCGGGATGAGCCAGAGCGACGAACTCGCGGACGCCTGCGACAAGTACGGAATCATGCTCTGGGAGGACCTGTGGCAGTTCAATTCCATCGATCCCGTCAACACCGACCTCTACTTCGCGCACGTCCGCGACACAGTTCTCAGGTTCCGCAACCACCCGTCGCTGGTTCTCTGGTGCGCGCGCAACGAGGCCACGCCGCCGAAGTATCTCGACGACGAGATGCGCTTCCTGCTGAAGGAGCTTGATCCGACGCGCCACTACCAGGCGAACTCAGGCGGGGGGTACGGCTTCAACTCCGGCGGCCCGTACGACTGGGCGCCGCCAGCGCGCTTCTCGCGCTTCATGGACGACCCGTCATGGCGCAAGAGCGAGACATTCAAGACGGAGATCGGCGGCGTGTCGATTCCGACGATAGAGTCGCTCATGGCAATGTTCCCGAAGAGCGACTGGGACGGCATCACAGACGCCTGGGGTGAGCACAACATGGGTGCAGGCGGTGGACGCAAGTACCCGCGCTTCATGGCCACGCGCTACGGCGAGGTGAAGAACTTCCCGGATTTCGTCCGCAAGGCGCAGCTGATGAACTACGAGACGCACAGGGCCATTTACGAAGGGCGCATCGGGCGCATGTTCGAGCCGATGGAAGGCGCGCTCCTCTGGATGAGCATCCCCGCGCAGCCGAGCCTCATCTGGCAGTCGTTCACGTACGACCTCGACACTCACGGTACGTACTTCGGCATCAAGAAGGCTTGCGGCGTGCGCCACGTCTTCTTCAACGAGTCTGCGGAGGGCGGCATCGTGCAGGCGGTCAACCACGGCCGCGAACCTTTCGCGGGCACGGCCAAGTTCTCGATCTTCAATCTTGACGGGTCGTCAGCGGGCACGCAGGAGTTCCCCGTCAAGCTTGGCGCGGCGGAGAAGAAGAAGCTCGGCGACGTAAAGTGGCCCGACGGACTCTCCAAGGTGCACTTCATGAAGGCCGAACTCTTCGACGTGGCCGGCAAGCTTGTGGACGACAACTTCTACTGGCACAACAGGGCGTGCAATCCCGCGAAGGCGGAGGAGCTCAAGGACGACAACAAGATCGTCCGCTACGACGACCTCCGGGACCTGGAGAAGTTGCCCATGGTCACTCTTGAGACGCGCGCGAAGACGATTGATCGGGACGGAAAGACGTACGTCGGCATCGTGCTCAAGAACTCCTCGGCGTCCGTCGCGCTCATGGCCCACCTCCAGCTTCGCGGCGCGAAGTCTGGCAAGCGTGTTCTGCCCACGACGTATTCCGACAACTACGTCTCGCTTCTGCCGGGCGAGACGAAGCGCATCCTCGCGATGTGCGACACGGCGCAGCTCGCGGGCGAGGCGCCGTTTGTGACGGTTGACGGCTGGAACGTGACGGTTGCCAAGTCGGAACTGGTCGGCCCGAACGAAGTGGCCAAGGTCGATGCTCCGCAGTGGGCGCACCAGAAGGGCTTCGGCTTCCTTCCCAAGCCGCTCGTCGCCAAAGACGTCGTGCGCATCAACTGCGGCGGATATAACCGGGGCAACTTCGAGAAGGACCCCGGCTTCCTCGAGGCGCCTGTGGGATTCCGCACCGAAGACGTGGAGATGGAGGGTTGTGCCAATCCGGGTCCGCCCGACATCTATCGCACTGTCAGGTGGAGCGAATCGGTCTATTCAAATCTCATGACGCGGGCGAATGCGCCGTACACGGTGCGCCTTCACTTCGCGGAGAGCGAGAAGTCGAAATGCGGCGGCAGGAACAGGATGAACGTTCTCGTGAACGGCGATACGGTGCTCAAGGACTTAGACCCCGCGTTCGCCGGACAGAACAGGGCGGGCTCGGTAGATGTGAAACACGTGAAATCCGACTCGAAGGGACTTGTCGTCCTTTCGTTTGTGAAGGGCAAGAAAATAGGCAACGAGGATCGCGATCCGCGCATCAACGGCTACGAGATTATCCCAGAGTGATTCTGGCCATGATGGACGCGAAGTCTCCGCTGCAGCAAAGGACATGACAATGAGAAAGACTGTTTTGATAGCCGGAATCGCCGTCGTGGCAGGTGCTGCGATGGCCGTTCCGTTCGCCGAGCGTGACGCCGTGACTGTCGGCGGAACGTGGAAAATGGGGCGGGAGGGCGCGCTCGCGGTTTCTGGCCGCGTCGTATCCTCAGGGGACTTCGACGACTCGAAGTGGCTGCCCGCGCATGTTCCCGGCACGGTTCTCGACAACATGGTCCGCAACGGACTCTTGCCGGATCCCTACTACGGGCTGAATAACCGGCGGAAGCTCAAGACCATCCCCGACCTCAACGACGTCGATCCTGAATACTACACGGCGTGGTTCCGCACGACGTTCGATGTGCCGGCGGACTTCAAGGGCAGAAAAGTGTGGCTCGCGCCGGAGGGAATCAACTACCGCGGCGACATCTGGATCAACGGACAGGCCGTTGGCAAGACGGCGGGCATGTTCAGGAGGCAGGTCTTCGACGTGACGGCATTGGTCAAGCCTGGTGGACGCAACGTCCTGGCAGTGAAGGTGTCGCCCGTCGACATACCCGGCGATCCGCGTCCAAAGACGTGGGGCGCATCAGGCGAATGGCGCAACGGCGGGGACGGGCTGATCGGCAAGAACGTGACGATGCTGATGTCAGTCGGCTGGGATTTCACGTTCTCGGACGGCATACGCGACCGCAACACGGGGATATGGCGTCCGATCAAGCTCTTCGCGACCGGTCCCACGCGGCTCGCCGATCCAGTTGTTCGCACCAAGTTCCTAGACGCCGCGCACAGGCAGGTGGAGATAACGGCCGAAGTCTCCATCGACAACTACGCGGGGCGTGGCGGCATGGGCCAGTTCGTCGAGTTCATGGTTGAGGGCACCGGCATCAAGCAGCGCGCGCACATCGGAGTGCCCCGCGGCGAATACGGGGTGAAGACTTTCAAGGCGAAGCTCGACAACCCGAAGCTCTGGTGGCCGCGCAACAAGGGCGAGCAGAATCTGTACACTGCGGTGTTCACCTCGTACTGCGACAAGAAGGGACGAGAGGGCGAGGTGTACGACCAGGTGAAGGTGCGCTTCGGCGTGCGCGAGATCACGAGCACCGGCGGGAAGGACGCAAACGGCAAGAATCATGACAGGCAGTTCTACGTAAATGGACGCAAGATGTTCGTGCGCGGCACTAACTGGATTCCCGAGGCGATGCTGAAGACTGACGACGCGCGCATGGAGGCTGAAGTACGGCTCCTCGCAGAGTCAGGCGTCAACTTCGTGAGGCTCTGGGGCGGTGGCATCGTAGAGAGCGACTACTTCTATGACCTCTGCGACAAGTACGGTCTCGTCGTGTGGCAGGAGTTCTTCATGACTGGCGACACGGCCCATCCGCAGGACCGCGAGCTCTACCTCGCGAACGTTGCAGACACCGTGAAGCACATCCGCAACCACGCGTCGCTGGGGCACTACGTCTGCTCCAACGAGTCCTCCGAGACGACCGGCATCCGCGAGCTCATCGCGAAGCTCGACCCGACCCATTCCTACATGCCGTCGTCCGAAACGCAGGGCGTGCATGACGGCAGCCCTTACAAGATCGTCAACCCGATGCGCTACTACGAGGACACTGCGTCGGACCGCGGCAGCCGCGCGTACGGATTCAATCCCGAGTACGGGACGTGCGCTCTTCCCGACGCGGAGTATCTGCGCACGTTCATGCCGGAGAAGATGCTCTGGCCGATGGACCGCGAAGCGTGGCGCTACCGCGAGGGCGGTGGCTTCGACGACATGACGACGGTGCACGACGTGATGGTCAACGCCTACGGACGGGCCAGGTCGCTCGACGAATACTGCCGCAAGTCGGAGGCCGTCGACGCGATGAACCATCGCGCGCTCTGGGAGGTCTGGAACCGCGCGTTCGCCACGCGCAAGGCTACGGGCGTCCTCTTCTGGTACGCGAACACGCCCGTTCCTAAGATCGGCTCGCACGCGTGGGACCACTCGCTCGGCCTCACATCCGCGTTCTTCGCGCAGAAGAGCGCGCTCGCGCCGCTGCACACGCAGTTCGACTATCTCGACAACACGGTGTCAGTGATGAACGACACTGTCTCAGACCGTCAGGTGGAAGTGCGCGCTGAGGTGTATGACTTCAGCACGCGACTCCTCGCGAAGAAGTCATTCAAGGCCGCAGTTCCGGCCGAGACGTGCAAGGACCTCTTCAGGCTTGAACTTCCGTCCGGCCTCACGCCCGTGCACTTCATCCGCCTCGCGCTCCTTGAAAATGGCAAGGAGATCGACTCTACTGTTTACTGGCGCTCGACCAGCAAGTACACAGGACCGAAGAAGATGGACGGACCAACGACGGCAGGATTCGAGACGATGGATTCTCTCGCGAAGACGACATTGGCGGTTGTCGCCGAGGAGTCGTCCAATGGCACCGTCGTCATGGTGCGCAACACCGGCAAGGGAATTGCGTTCATGGTGAAGGTCCTTGCAAGGGATGCGAAGGGCCGCAACGTGAAGCCGACGTTCTACTCGGACAACTGGTTCTGCCTGATGCCCGGAGAGACGAAGCAGATTCTCGTAGAGGCGCCTGACGCTGCGTCTAAATTCACCGTTGGCGCGTGGAATGCCGATGAGCGGACGATGGCCCTGCCGCGCTAAGTGCCGGGGAAAGCCAAGGAGAATATTGCCGATGATGAACAAGGGATTCCTACTTGTGTCGGTGGCTATTGCTGCCGTCTCCGCCGAGGCTGTTGTCAGGCCGGCATCCATCTTCACCGACGGTGCAGTGCTTCAGGCAAAGCGGCCCGTGCCTGTGTGGGGCATGGCCGATCCCGGTGAGAAGGTTGTCGTCAAGTTCGCTGGACAGACGAAGACGGTTAAGGCGGGCGTGGACGGCAAGTGGCGCGTCGCACTCGACCCGATGGCGTATTCGTCCGTTGGACGTAACCTGGTCGTCGGCGGGGTGACGTTCTCCGACGTGCTCGTGGGCGAGGTGTGGCTCGGCATCGGACAGTCGAACATGGAGTATCCGCTCGACCTCTGCGAGGAGGGCAAGACGATCTCGAAGGGCGGCGTGCTGCCGCGGACGATCCGCTACTTCCACCTGCCCAAGGACGGCGACGAGAAGCCGCGCGACATGTTCGCCGTGCCGGAGGGCGTCAGGTGGCGCACCTACACGAAGGAGAACGAGAAGGAGAACAGGCGCTCGTCGATGTTGCTGGCGCTCTTCGCGCAGCGGCTCGCGCCCGCGCTTGACGTTCCGATGGGCGTGATCGGCGCGGCGGTAGGCGGAGCAAACCTAGAGACGTGGATGAGCGCTGAGGCGATCGCAGAGGCGGGAACGGAGGAAGAGGCGGCGAAGCTCCTCAAGATGTGCGAGGGCTGGCACCAGAACGACATCAAGCGCTGGGAGAACCGTCCGGAGCGCGAGAAGAACCGTCCCTATCCGAAGATCAACTACGAGAGCCGTCCCACGCAGGTGTGGAACGCGATGGTGCCGCCGCTTGCGCCGTATGCCGTGCGCGGCATGATCTGGTACCAGGGCGAGATGAACTCTGGCTGGCAGAAGTACGAGAAGCAGTTTCCGTTCTTCGTGAAGCATCTGCGCGCGGCGTTCGGCGTCACGGACCAGCCGCTCTACATCGTGCAGCTGCCGGACTTCCGCGAGAACCACTGGGTGCACATCCGCGATGTCCAGCGGAAGATGAGCGAAACCGTGCCGAACTGCGAACTCGCCGTCGCCATCGACGGCCACGAGATCGAGCTTCATCCGAGAGACAAGACGACGCTTGCCTCGCGGCTTGCGAACCTCGCGCTTGCCGGATGCTACGGAAAGAAGATCGTCGCGCGCTCGCCGGCACCAGTGACGGCGCAGGCTTATGGCGGCAGGGTACGCGTGCTTTTTGCAAACGCAGGCGATGGACTGAAGACCTCCGACGGCGCCGATCCGCGCACGTTCGAGCTAGTTGCCTCCGGCGACAAGGGTATGGCGTGCAAGGCCAAGATCGTGGGGAAAGCCAAGCTCCTCGTGGAGTTGACCGTTCCAGCGGAGATGCCTGCGCCTGTCCGCGTCCGGTACGCCTGGTCGCCCGACCCTGACGTGAACCTTGTCAACTCGGCTGGACTCCCCGCCACCCCGTTCGAAATTGAACTGCAACATTGATTGCCCCCGTCTGGTTGCAGATGGATTCAGACACGTCTGCAATATGATATACTATTGGCATGAGAACTCTTGTCCTTTTTGCCGTTTCCACCGCCGTAACCCTCGGGTTTTCGGCCGCTCCGAAACAAACGGACGGTCGTGCACCTATCGTGCGCGACTGGGAGAACATTGACGTCAACTCCTTCAACAGGATGCCGGCGGCAACGTATGCGATGCCGCTGGCGAACGCGAAGGCCGCGTTGACGGATGCGCTGGAATTCGAGACGCCGTGGAAGATGTCGCTGAACGGCACGTGGAAGTTCCACTGGAGCGGCGATCCGCAGCGCCGTCCGTTTGTGTTCGAGAGTCCGTCGTTCGACGTGTCGAAGTGGGAGACGATCGACGTGCCCTGCTGCGTGGAGATGCGCGGCTATGGGATGCCGCACTACATCGCACACGGCTATCCGCACAAGTTCGCGTGGCCGAAGATCCTCGACAAGGAGACGGGGCGTCACGACTACAACCCCGCCATGTCCTACAAGCGCAAGTTCCGCCTTCCGGACGCGTGGAAAGGTCGCGAGACGATCCTCCGCTTCGAGGGCGCGGGCTCCGCGCTCTATGCGTGGATCAACGGCGAGAAAGTAGGATACGCCGAGGACTCCAAGCTGCCGAGCGAATTCAACATCACGCCATTCCTGAAGGACGGCGAGAACGAGATCGCCGTGCAGGTGTTCCGCTGGTGTGACGGCAGTTACGTGGAGGATCAGGACATGCTGCGTTTCTCGGGACTCTTCCGCGACGTGTCGCTCTGGTCTCGTCCGAAGGCCGGTATCGCAGATTTCGTTGTTACACAAAAGTTCGGCGAGGGATACAAGAGCGCAACCGTGAACGTGGCGGTGGAAACCTACGGCGACGCGCAGGGTGTGAGCGCGACGCTCTACGACGCAGAATTCAAGGAAGTGGGTAGGGCGACCGCCCTACCCGTGCTTGCCCAGATTGCACTTTACTCACCTCAACTCTGGAGCGCGGAGAAACCCTATCTTTACACGCTCGTTTTGAAGTGTGGCGATGATATCCGCGCCAAGCGCATTGGCCTCAAGGAGCAGAAGATTGTGGGCGAGGTGTTCTTCGTGAATGGCAAGCCAATCAAATTCAAGGGCGTGAACCGACACGAGACGAGTCCTGAGAACGGGCGCACGGTGTCGTGCGCCGAGATGCTGCGCGACGCGGAGCTGATGAAGCGCTACAACATCGACACGGTGCGCACAAGCCACTATCCGAACCACCGCCTCTGGTACGACATCTGCGACAAGTACGGAATCTACCTCGTCGCCGAGGCGAACGTGGAGGCCCACGGCGCGGGTTTTGGCAAGGACGGCTTCGGCCCCATCCAGGCGTGGAAGCAGACGATCGTCGAGCGCAACGAACGTCAGGTGCGCTTCTACCGCAACAATCCGTCCGTCACGATCTGGTCGATGGGCAACGAGACGAAGCACGGCGACAACTTCCGCGCCGCGATCGCGGCGGTCCGGAAGATTGACCCGTCGCGTCCGATCCACTGGGAGGTCGGCGCAAAGGATGCCGACATGGACGCGGACATGTACCGGAGCGTAGAGCAGGTCGAGAAGATCGGCGCGGCACACGACGCCGCGCACGACAGGCCGTTCTTCCACACGGAATACGCGCACGCGATGGGCAATGCGATCGGCAACTTCCAGGAGTACTGGGATGCCACCTACGCGCATCCCTCGCTCATCGGCGGGTGCATCTGGGACTGGAAGGACCAGGCGATCTGGGCGGGCACGGGGCGCATCGACCCGAAGACAGGACGCGAGGAGCGCTACCTCGCGTACGGTGGCGACTTCTACGACAATCCGCACAACGGTCCTATCTGCCAGAACGGCGTCGTGGGTCCGCTCGCCGAGGTCACGCCGAAGCTGATCGAGGTCGGACATGTCCACCGCAATCTCGTGGTGGAACGGGGAACGGGGAATGGGGAACGGGGTTTGTCCTCTGGAATCGCTGCGCGTTCACGCGGGCGGACGCCTTCGCGGGCGAATGGGAGCTGCTGGCAGATGGCGTGCGCGTGGACGGTGGTGCGCTGGCGGTGCCGCCGGTCGAGCCGCTGGCGCGCGGACGGCTCGCACTGCCGAAGCCGAAGGTTGAGATCAAGCCCGGTGTGGAGTATTTCTACAATGTTACGTTCAGCCTGAAGGCGGATACGTCGTGGGCGAAGGCCGGTCATGTGGTGGCGCGGAATCAGATGGGGTGGGGAGGGTCGCGCTTCCGCGCGACCGCGGACGCAACAAGTTGCGTCCCTCCCGTTCGTGCGGACGCGCAGGAGCGCGTCCCTCCCGCTGTTGCGGAAAATGCTGAGGCGGTGACGGTGAAGTTTGCGGATGGAGAGGCGGTGTTCTCTCGCACGTCTGGCACACTGTCGCGGCTCGTGTTCGGCGGGAAGCTGCTGCTGCAGGATCGGATGGGCGTGGTGGCGGGGCCGCGTCTCACTGTGGTGCGCGCGTTCGTGGACAACGACCGGTTCAAGTTTGGCAAGGTGGCGTTCAACAGTGGCATGACGCAGCTGCGCTACCACGCGAAGTCGTACCGCGTGGCGAAGAACGGCGACGGGTCCGTGACGGTGACGGCGCGCGTGACGGTGAACGGCGCGAAGTCGGGCGGGTTCGAGCACGTGGCGGACTGGACGTTCCGTCCCGATGGACGCATCGCGGTGAAGCACGACGTGACGCCGTTCGGCGCGCTGCCGGCCCTCACGCGCCTGGGCATGACCTGGCGCCTGGAGCCGTCGCTGGAGAAGGTGGCGTACTACGGACGCGGTCCGTGGGAGAACTACATCGACCGCAAGGATGGCAGCCTGTTCGGCCTGTGGAAGACCACGGTGAAGGACATGTTCGTGGACTACATGCGTCCGCAGGACAACGGCTACCGGTGCGATGTGCGCTGGGTGGCGCTCACGGACTCGGATGGTAAGGGCGTGCGATTCACGGGTTCGGATCCACTGTTTGTGCAGGCTTCGCATTATCTGTGGGAGGACCTCTACTTCGCCCGTCACCAGCTGGGTGACGAACGCCGCCGCGCGCCACTCGTGCCGCACGATGCGACATTCCTCAACCTTGATTTGCGCCAGAGCGGCTTCGGCGACTTCAACAAGAACGTCCTGCCGATGGAGAAGTACCGCTTCAACGCCCAGCACGAGACATGGACGGTGGAGCTGATGCCCGAAAAGTGATCGGTGCTGGCTATGCGCCAGACTTTGCTTTCGCGGCGTGTTCCAGCGCCTTGATCTGGTCGCGGAGGTAGGCGGCGCGCTCGAACTCGAGCGCGTCCGCCGCCTGGAGCATCTCGGCCTGAAGGGCGGCGATCGTTTCGCGCACGTCGTATGTCTCTGGCGTCTCGTTGGCGGCGGCGCGTTCTGTCTTCTTCGCCTCGGAGTAGACGTACACGGACTCGTTGATGGCGCGCTTGACGCTCTTGGGCGTGATGTGGTGGGCCTTGTTCCAGGCGATCTGCTTCTCTCGGTGCTTCTTCGTGATGCGCAGGAGGTCGCGGATGGCGTCGGTCTTGTGGTCGGCGTAGAGAATCACGCGGCCCTTGACGTGGCGCGCGCAGCGGCCTGCGGTCTGCACGAGCGAAGTGGTGGAGCGCAGGAAACCTTCCTTGTCGGCGTCGAGGATGGCGACGAGCGCCACCTCAGGGAAGTCGAGGCCTTCACGCAGGAGGTTGATGCCCACCAGGCAGTCGAACTCGCCCTTGCGCAGCCGGCCGAGGATGGCGACGCGTTCGAGGGCGTCGATGTCGCTGTGCAGGTACTCCACGCGGATGCCTGTCTCGTGGAGGTAGGCGGTGAGATCTTCGGCACTGCGCTTGGTGAGCGTGGTTACGAGCACGCGGTCGCCCTTGGCGGCGACTGCGCGGATCTCGGCCATCAGGTCGTCGATCTGTCCCTTGAGCGGACGTATCTCGATCTCGGGGTCGAGGAGGCCCGTGGGGCGGATCACCTGTTCGGCGACGACGGACGACACGTCGTACTCATAATCGCCCGGCGTGGCGCTCGTGAACACAATCTGGTGGATCTTGCGCTCGAACTCCTCGAAGCGGAGCGGGCGGTTGTCCTTCGCGCTCGGCAGGCGGAAGCCGTAATC
>JAEEGF011095253.1_pt1 | contig 12826 bp, 9 predicted proteins | sample 9134171 | NCBI WGS metagenome assembly JAEEGF01 (sample SAMN16246542, study PRJNA631951) | gut metagenome | biome: gut microbiome; feature: rumen; material: AP-attached | host: Bos | place: Iran: Karaj | collected 2018-10 | reverse complement strand
TTGTACAGCAACGACGCGTAGGTAACGACTAATCCCAGCTAAAAGAACGCTCCTGTATATCATTTCCGCGACAAATGGTACACAACCCACAGAATCAATGAAAGAGTCACTAGTCGCTTGAATTTCACAGGATCTTTTACATCCATAAAAATAATATATACAGTACAAACCGCTACAGGTATTACTCCAAGAAGCCCCTGTTCATTCATAACTACTGTCATTATGACAGAAGCTGCTATAAGGATGATCTTCCATATAGTATTAAGCTTTTCTTTATAACATAGGTAGTTTCTAAGGCATGACAGGACATTACTGATGGCTCCTGTTATGCCGCCAAGAAGTAGCATGCTCACTGCCTGCATCAGAAGCTGAACTATCTGCACTATGAGTATCTTCGATTTTTTCTTTATTGCACCTGAGCCTACCTGCAGCATGGCGGCCAGAAAGTCTATTATATTTGCTATGATTATTGTCATTGTGTTCTCTCAATCCTACAGTATTTTCCTCAGATCTTGGCCATTTCTCCAGCCATATTTATTGAATAATAGTCGCGGATTTCCTTGACATCTTCTGTCATTCCCAATATCCACATGAGTTTTGTGAGAGCCGCTTCGCTAGTCATATCGCGGGCTTCAAGAGCACCTATTGCCATGGCTCTTTTACCAGTCTCATATACATCCATCTTGGTACCCTCATATCTGCACTGGGTTCCTACTACCACGGTCATGCCACTCTGTATGACTTTATCCAGAGCTCCAATAAAATCATGCTTGAGAAAAGGCATTCCTCCAATACCGTAAGCCTCTATATACAGGCCCTTATAGCCCTGCTGAGCAATAGATTCAATAAAGCTCCTGTGAATTCCAGGAAACATCTTGATCATACAGACCTTATCTGAATAAGTGTTGGATAATTTAAAAATCCCCGTTCTCTCCGGAACAGCTGAAGTATCTATTTTCATTCCAAGAGAGCTTATTGTTGCAATGTTAGGGTAATTTATACTCTCAAAGGCATCGAAGCTAAGAGATCTGACTTTAGAGGCTCTGCATCCCAGGATTACCTTCCTGTTAAATGCCACAAAAACTCCAGGAATCTGACTTGCAGCCATGTGAATTGCGCATCTGCAGTTTTCCATGGCATCTGCCACAGGGTTTGTAATAGATAGCTGCGAACCTGTGATAACTACAGGGATATTTACATTCCTGAGCATAAAAGAAAGCATGGAAGATGTATAGGCAAGTGTATCGGTTCCGTGAATGACAACTATTCCATCATAGTCATTTCTACAGTCACTTATCTTTTGCGCAAGAGCGCACCAATCCTCTGGGAAAATATTAGCACTGTCCACGGAGCAGAAGTCTTCAATCTCAATATCAGTATCTCCCGATACCATTTTTAGCTCTTTTTGCATGTCATGGATAGACAAGCCTGGAATAAGGCCATTCTTTTTCATTACTGCGGACAATGTTCCGCCTGTGTTTAATATTAATATTTTTCTACTCATTTTTATACTCTTCTCTGTCTCGCTACTGTCACTACATCCGAGACTAGTTCTTCCTTTTGAACGTAATCAGCAAGGTATGGTACACAGAACATGACCTTTCCATGTTCTGGCGCTGCAATTATCCCACGGTCTATAAGATTAGCCCGCTGTTTGCTTAACTTATTTATTGTAACACCAAGTCTTTGCGATATGGCAGACGTATCAGCCAGACGCTCGTTATCCAGGCATTTCGCCATGTTTAACAAATATGTCTTTTCATTATTTGCCATTTCGTCTAGTAATGGCTTTAATGCCTTTTGCTCATAAGCATAAATAGCGTTTTTAATGGCAACTTTGGCATCTTCTTCTGATGCGCTGTATTTTTTATCAGTTATATGCTCATTTATATGCAAAATAAGATGATATCCCAGAAGCTGCATAATATATGGATGTCCATAGCTAGCCTCATTAAGCTCTTCGATGATCTTAGCGCTTACACTAAGTCCTCTGATCTTAGAAAAAATACCTGTAAACGCTGTAGCAGCCTCATCCCATGTAAACAATCCAAGCTCCTCGTGAGTAGCCCTCCGCAAGTATGTACATCCTTCATGCTCTATTATTTTTGTGTATGCATAAGGCAATCCTGCCACTGCAAGCATTATATCGCATCCTTTCCTGGATACCATCTGAAATGCATTGCACAGAGAGGACATATCTTCAATTGGAACTTTTTGTACTTCATCCACCGTGACAAAAAGACCACTTTTATGACTAGAACATGCCTCTAATAATATTGACTGCAGATTATCTCTCCCAATATGTTCTGTCTTGGAAACTGAACCTGCACTGATGCCACCTCCGAATCCTAAAACACTAACATTAGCCTGCGGACTAACCGTTTTCGTTACCTCGTCATAACCTGCCAAAGCCTGAATGAGTTGCGATATTGTATTTTCCGGGCCCAGATCGATCACTTTCCTATTATGAGCAGATGCACGAATAGAAAGCTGCTCAAGCAAAGCAGTTTTCCCACTACCTCGTGTTCCAGTCAAAAATATAGCACGATTATCGCTGCCTTTATCAATCATTGCATACTCAAAGAGATTCAAAATCTTATCACGGCCAAAAAAAACATCTGGTTTACCACCAAAAATAGGTGAAAAGGGGTTTTTGAACATTTCATCCTCCTTAAATACAGCATGTCATTTATGTTTATTATACCATTTATTTAGATTTATACCAAATATGTCATTTATGTCTGTGTTTATAATATATCCCATTTATGTATTTTGTTATGTTATATGTTATTTATACAAAGAATTCTAATATCTGTTCGGAAAAAAAATGATGCACAATTACAGTATCAATATAGACATAAAGCGGAAGAATTGTACAATGGATAGTAAGTATTAGATTATCAATGGGGAGCGTAAGGTATGAATATAAGATTTTTAGAAAAAGAAAAAGTGTTTTTAATTGACACCAAGGCAACAAGCTATGTAATGGGAATTGCCGGAGATGAGGGGCTTTTAGGGCACCTTTATTATGGGGACAAGATAGATCCTACTGATGCTGCATTTCTTTGGAAGGCAATCGAGCCTCAGGTTACTCCAGCAGTGGATATGCGCGACAGAAGCTCTTTTCTTGACAGATTTCCCTTTGAGTATTCTTCCAATAACGTTGGGGACTACAGGAAAAGCAGCATAGAGATCACTGATAGCAACGGTCACTCAGGCCTGTTACTATGCTATGATTCTCATGAAATATTTAAGGGTAAAAGAGCTATTCCCGGCCTTCCAGCTACCTTTGGGCAGGAAAAAGATTCTATGAGTCTTGAGATTACACTCATAGATAAGATCGTTGGACTCAAGTGCATCTTGTCCTATAGCATATTTGAAGGCCTTGATGTGATCGCAAGATCTGTGAGACTTGAAAATACTTCTGAGAAAACTATATATCTTGATAAAGTAATGTCTTTTACTCTGGATATGGATCAGGAAAATTACAAGATCCTGACTCTTCGTGGATCATGGGCAAGGGAACGCAGTATGGATTTTAGAGAAATCGGCTATGGAGATACTTCCATTGAGTCTTTCAGAGGAGAATCATCACATCAGTTCCAGCCATTTATGGCCCTTGTCCAGAATGAAGATTCACAGGATACAGGCAAGGTCTACGGCTTTTCTTTTGTTTATTCAGGTAATTTTGAAGCAGGCGTTACGAAGAGTCAGTTTAACAGTCTAAGAGCCTACATGGGTATTGGAGCCAAGAATTTTAGATGGGCACTGAAACCTGGAGATGTCTTTGAGGCTCCAGAGGTTGTAATGACCTACTCTTCTGCCGGCCTTGGGAAAATGACCAGAACATTCCATGATCTGTTCAGGACTCATTTGATCAGAAGTAAATATAAGGATATGGAGCGTCCAATCCTTATCAACAACTGGGAAGCTACATATTTTGATTTTGATAGCGACAAGCTGATAGACATTGCCAGAGAAGCCCAGAAAAGCGGCATTGAGATGCTGGTAATGGATGACGGATGGTTTGGCGAAAGAAATGATGACAATTCAAGCCTTGGAGACTGGTTTGTCAATGAAGACAAGCTAAAAGGCGGCCTTAAAAAGCTCGTTGACGAAATCAATGCCCTTGGCATGAAATTTGGAATCTGGATGGAGCCAGAAATGGTTTCACCAAAATCCAAGCTCTTTGAAGAGCACCCTGACTGGGCAATACAGCTCCCTGACAGATTTCCTTGCAGAAGCAGAAACCAATTAGTTCTTGATATCACAAGGCAGGAAGTCCGTGATTATATCTTTGGACGTATAAAAGCTATCTTAACTAGCGCCAACATAGAATATGTTAAATGGGACATGAACAGGCAATTATGTGACCTTGGATCCCTTGGACTTGATAGCGAATCTCAGGGCGAACTTAGCCACAGGTATATGCTGGCCGTATATGAACTCCAGGAGCGCATGATCACTGAGTTCCCTGATCTTCTACTTGAAAACTGTTCCGGAGGCGGTGGAAGATTTGATGCCGGTATGTTATATTACAGCCCTCAGATATGGTGTTCAGATGACACAGACGCCATAGAAAGACTTAAGATTCAGGAAGGAACAAGCCTTATCTTCCCTCTTAGCACAATGGGCGCCCATGTATCCGATTGCCCGAATCATATCGTTGGAAGGACCACTCCTTTTAAGACTCGCGGAGATGTAGCCCTTGCAGGAACCTTTGGCTATGAGCTTGATATCACCAGAATACCAGATGAGGACAGAGCTGATATCTCCCGCCAGGTTGCCTTATATCACAAATACAATCACCTGGTAAGAGGCGGTGATTACTACAGGCTCTCTTCCTACCAGAGAAATCATGAGTATGACGCCTACATGGTAGTTAGTAAGGATAAAAGAGAGGCCCTCATCACCTATGTTCAGGTTCTGGCTTCTCCAAATTCCTCCAGAAAGCTTTTAAAAGTTCCTGGACTTATTGCGGATGCAAGATATGTGATAGAGGGAAATGATACTGAACTTTTAGGATCAACCCTTGAAAAAGTAGGACTTGTCATTCCACCACAAAATGGTGACTATCGCTCTATGCTCATTCACCTCACTGCTATGGAAAATGCCTGATACATTGCAAATGTAATCCTAAGGAATTTCTTTATATTGTAATACAAGAAAGCAATTCAACAAGAATGTCGCTTGCGACATTCTCGCGCCGAGCGCGGTTGCATTTATGCAACATTTACCTATCGCGCGAGTGCGCATCCACAGCGGAGCGTTTTTATTGAATAGGAAAGCAATTTCCTATTCAATAAAAAGTGAGCCCGTGATGATTGACCACTTCATCACGGGCTCTTATCAAAAAATAAAACTATACCCCAAAAATTAGCAGATTACTGCTGTCCGAAACCGCATTCGCCTATTGAATATGTTGCGCTACCTGTCCAACCTGTAACAACTTCTTCATGGGCTGGGATCACAACACTTCTATTACCATCCTCTTCTGCAATAACAATTTCTACTGGCTGACTACCATTAAGAGTAGCAGTAACCACATCATCCTTTGCATCTACAATGCTTCCAGTAATTGCTGCTGAGCCGTCAGCTGCTGTAATAGTTACCCTCTTGTGTGAGTAGTCGATAAGGAGACTTGCATCCATAGCTACAGGTGCATCTCCGACTACAAGCTCATAGCTTCCGTCAAAGGTCTCAGCTACAAGTTCTTCTACCTTAACTTCAAATTCCTGTGACTGACCCAGGAATGTACCAGTAACCTTCTTGGTTCCAGGTGTTTCAGAGTCAAATCCGTCATAGTTAAGACGACCATTCCAGATAGTCTCCTCTGCTCCGTTAGCGCGAACAGCTGTTACTACAAGCTCTCCAGCATCGAAGGCATCTCCTGTGTAGAAAGTACGAAGCTTGGATGAGTCAATAGTGATGCTCTGTGCTGCAGCGTATGGCATACCGTAAATATTGATGTTACGTGTAAATGTACCTCCGCCAACGCCATAGCTAAGGCTGGCTTCAAGTGTGTAATCACCATGCTCTGTATCAAAGATAAATACATCCGCATCTTCACCGCCTTCAACATTAACAGCTCTTGTAATGCCAGCACTGTTTAATGTTCCTGTGATATGAACAACAAAGTTTCTATCACCATTTTCATCACGGTTATACCAGTAGCCGTAAACATACTCTACATTTCCGCCACCTACTGATGTTGTAGGACCTGAGAATGATCCATACATTGAACCATCTACTGCGCAGTACATATCAAGGCAGGCAGGGTCAACGATTGTTGCAAAGCCTTCTGTATACTGTCCTTCAAAGAAGTATGCAATCTGGCCGTTTGCTTCCTTGGCTTCCCACTCATCGCGTGGAATAGCCGCAAGCTCCTCGATTGACATATTGGCAAAAGAGTTATCTGCAAGTTTCATTTCGAATGAATCCTCAACATCGGATGATTCAGCTAAAACCTCAGAAGCAGGAGTTACATCAACAAATGAAGCTCCAAAAATTGCTGCGCAGGCTACTACTGCAAAAGAAACACCCTTAAGCAGATCTTTTTTAAGGTTAACCTGTTCTTCTGTCTTGGTCTGCTTCATAAAGCATGCGATCACGCACAGAAGAGCGGCTACAAAAGTTCCAACCATGTAGAACACGCAAAGAGTTGGATTACCACCTGCAAATGTTACATGATTGATAACGTCAGCAAATACGAAGTACAACTGAACAACTACAAAGTAAAGAGCTACATTATAAATTGCTGCCTGTATAAAAGCGCCAAAACGAACAGGCACAAAAAACATTATGAGTGAAATAACCGCTCCAACAAGAAGCGCTAAACCTGGCATAGGACCTTTATGTCCAAGAGGAGCAGCTGTTTCCTGAGTCATTAAAAAGCAAATAGCTGTGATAAGCGCCACAAGCGCTGAAGCCAGGCAGAGATAACTGCCAAGGGCTTTATTTTTTAAGCGTTCCAGCATTGATCCAAACCTCCATTAATTCTTCTTAGCAGCGGCAGAAGCGTTTTCTTTTGCAAAAACCTTTGTATATGTATAAAGGACATACATAGCTACTGCGCAGACTACAAGTACAACTGATACAACATCAAGGACTCTTAAAAGAATCTGCCACCAAGGAGCTGCATCAGAAACAACAATCTCAGATGCATCAGCGCCACCCATAGATGACTTGAGCATGATATAGTACATATAACGGTTAGAATCAAGAACTTTCTGAAGAAGATCACCATCATCTGTATCCATGATGAGCTTCTCAATTTCTGTAGGTCTTGCTGTATCAAGGCAGAAAATGTTATTTCCGGCCATGAGCATTTCTGGTGCAGAAGAATAAGCTGATGCTGTAAGTGCATCATCTATGATATATCCGTCATACTTCCACTCGTCACGGAGGATATGCTGTATACCCTGGCTAGCAGCGGCATACATAACACCGATACGGTTGTACGCTGTCATAACACCAAGTGAATCACCCTCTGCAAGTGAACCCTCAAATGCTCTCATATAAATCTCACGGATAGCCTGCTCATTGGCAAATGTAGAAATACCCTGTCTTCCGGCTTCCTGCTCGTTCAGGAAGAAGTGCTTGACTGTTCCGATAAGTCCCTTTGTACGCATACCATGCGATACGTTCTTGGCAGCATAGTAGCTAAGTACACCATCCTCTGAGAAATACTCAGAAGTACGTCCTGAATATGGAGAACGAAGTGTGTCAGCACCAGGAGCATACGCGATTGGAATAGATGCATAAAGAGCATCTTCACCATACATCTGGCCAAATCTTGTCTGAACATCATGATCCCATGTAGCACCTACGATTGGAAGTGTAGCCCAACCTGTACAATTACGGCGATCTCCATATTTGAACTGACCATTCATACCTTCTGGTCCATCTACGATTGTGCAACCAGGCTTATTAACAGCCTTAACAGCCTTTATACCCTTTGAATCTCCCATGTTGATAAGAAGTTCAGAAAGAGTAAGCTGTGACAGGAAATCATCCCACTTAGGGTCATCAAAAGCTACACCCTTCATATCGATGAAATCAATCTTTTCATCAAGCTTAACACCAAGATTGAAATCAGAAACATGCTTGGCATTTGCAGCCTTCTCATAAGTCTGCATGTTAAGTCCGTTGTATAGCTTGTCATTAACAGTAATTGTCTCAAGTGTTGTAGGATATGTAGCATCCCAGTCTGAACGTGAAAGATATGTTATCTTCTCGTTATCATCTACCCAATAGTTAACATCTGCATCATCGAAGGTATTTGTAACCTCTACCTCGCTGTTGTAGCGTGACTGACGATACTTGGTTGTATCAACTTCTGTATTAGGCGCTGTCCATGAAGATGTAGCCTCTACATTACCAGTAACTACGTTACCAGCTTCTTCTGTCAACTTGCCTTCTACTTCTGCGCCATATTTAGCAGCCATAACGTTGTTAAGAGCATCATGAGCGCCGTTACCTACTGCAAAATAGTAATCGCCAGCATCTAAAATATAGCCCTTAGCACCAAGTCTGTCATAAGAAGCAAGAAAATATCCTGGAACTTCGATATCAACAGTCTGTGACTCACCGGCAGCTACATCTACCTTGTCATAGCCAAGAAGCTGAATTGAAGACTTCTCAACGCCATTAAGAGCATCATACTCTGTATATGGTGACTGGCCATAGAGCTGAACACTAGCCTTACCATCAACAGCGCCAGTATTGCTTACTGTTACTGTAGCCTTGAATGTATCGCTTTCCTGGTTATACTCAAGATTATCCATGTGATAATCGTAAGTTGTATAAGAAAGACCATAGCCAAATGGGAAGCATACTTCATCGGCATAGTTCCATCCAGCGTTTGAGGCCTTAGCACCTGTCTTGGAATCTGCATTGCCACGACCCAGAACAGTATCCTCATATCGAGTCTCATAATATCTGTAGCCTACATAAATGCCTTCGTTGTAGCTTACGAAGTTCTCACCAGCTTCACGAGGAGTCTTTGTTCCATAATCATACTTGTGAAGTCCAAAGTTCTCTGCAGAAGGAGCTGAAAGAGAATTTGCTGCGAAAGTTGCTGTAGTATGACCTGATGGATTAACCTCACCTGTCACTACCCTGATAGCACCTGGCATTCCGTAGAATCCAGGGTTACCAACCCACAGAACTGCGTCTACGTCATATTCTTCAAGCCAGTCTAGCTCAAGTGCAAATACTGAGTTCAAAAGAACTACTGTCTTATTGAACTTGCCTGAATCCTTGATACTCTTGAAGATTGCCTTCTCATTATCATCAAGTTCCAACATTCTCTTGCCCTTTGCATTTGTCATTGCAAGGTCATTACCCTCTGTAGCAAAACGAGAAAGTGTTACAAAAGCCACATCTCCATAGGATGCATAGGACTTCTCTACATCTGCTGTGAAGATAGATGCATCATACTCACCTACACTTGATACACTTCTCGCTTCTGCAACAGGAGCAGCTGAATATGCATCAAGGACAACTTGGTTTACATTAAATCCAGCACCCTTAAGAGCATCTACAGGAGTCTGCTGGAATTCTTTATTTGTTGAAGAACCACCTGCGGTACTACGGAAAACAGGATCTATACTTCCGCGTCCAAAAGCAGTTACGTTACGCTCTGATTCAGATAATGGAAGAGCGTTGTCCTTATTGTAAAGAAGTACGCTTCCTTCCTCTTCTTCCTGCTCACAGAATTTGTAAGCAGCCTCAATGTACTTGGCATAGCTCTCATCTGTAAGAGTTCCATCCTCTGAGAACTCTGTGCCACCATAGGTAGCTCCAGATCCCTCAAGACCAAGTGCATGGTTGATCTCACCTTCCTGCTGGAAAGCAATAGCAGTTCCTGTGAAAACAAGATTTGCCAAAAGAACTGCAGAACCTGCAAGTCCGAGCCAAAGCCCTGACTTGTTAGTGCTTTGTTTTTTCATCTTAATCCCCATCTTTCCTTAAATAAAAATGTTGTAATAACCCTCTCCCATTTATTAGGTTGTGCACCACCCACAAGTGAGATTGAATTTTCATTAAGTACATACTATGGAAAAAAAATACGGTATTCAACAAAATGGCACAATTGTAAAAAACCAGGTCACAATTTACACAAAAAAATAAGAACGACTTAGATTTTTTTATCCAAGTCGCCCTTTAAATATGAACACATTGTTAATATGCATTTAATTCACTGTAAGATTTTCACTACAAGGAATAGTGATTAGCAGGTAGAATATTTCATTTTCAACAAATATATGTGCAATACCACCATAAATCTCTGCCGTGTTTTGTATACTTTTCACACCATATCCATGATCTCTTTTATCTGCCTTCGTTGTCAGAAGATCTCCATCTTTAAATAACGGTTGATTGGGTGTATAGTTCTCAACCCTTATAACTGCCATGTTTTTCTCTTTATGTATATCTAGAGTAATGACCTTTTTCTCTTCGTCAGCTACTTGTTCAAGGCACTCTATGGCATTGTCAAGTGCATTCCCAAGCATAGAATAGATGTGGTAATGCTTCATGCGGTCAAGGCAACTACCATCTGCAGAACATACTAGCATAATTCCCGCTTCATTACACTTTGCAGATTTCTGAGTAAGAGTTATATCCACAGCCTTATTCCCAGTAAAATACCTGAGATTAAGCTCAGCCATCTCTTCTTCAAGCTTGCTTTTTTCTTCCTCTGAAGCCCTGGTGTACTGCTGTTTGATGTCATGATAACGGATATTAATCTTTTCCATATCCTTTTTGGCCTGCTCATACTGTTGTCTGTCAGATTCAAGTAGCGTGGCAAGTATCTGATTTTCCTGCTGAAGCTGCTTGGTATTAAAATTTGTGTATTCAAGAGCAAGTATTGACAGCGCAAACAGTATACAAAAAGCATTCAGGCATAAATAGCTTGTAGTATAAGAGGATGCTCCGGTATCAAACCCATCCTCCAAAAGTACACTTAAATAAATTGCTGCTATCAAGAAAAAGCCGGAATACAAAACTATCTTTGCATTATCAAACTGAAGATTCCCCTTAGTAAGATAAGGCTTGGTATATTTTATGTAGACAGCTATAGCAACCAAGACCGATACCATAACAAGTACTACAAGAGCAAAGGAGTAACCTGCAATATTTCTTTTTACTGAAAAAGGCACAACGATCATATAGGCTAGCTTACTTGAAATATGCTGAACAGCATATGCACAGGTTGTATAAAAGACATAGTGAATGAAGCTACATTCAAAGCAAATCCAATAAAGTGCCATCAAAAGAGCCGTAAACAAAAGGAGTCTTACCTTGTTCTCGATATTCCATCTAACACAAAGATCTGTAACAACAAGAAATAAAGCGACACTAGATACAAACCTGGTGATAAATCTTTCTCTTTTCTGCTTCCAGGGCATAAACAATAGCGCCGCAAAAAGCATGCCTATCTGTACCTGCCTTGAGAAAATATATTCAATCACAGACATGGATCTTCCCATCCCTTCTTGGCAAGATATCTGGAAAAAGCATCCATAAAGGATTCCTTAAAGGTCCTTCCTATAGGAAGAAGCTCGTTTCCAATAAAAACATTAACACGACTCACCGCTGTAACACTTTTGATATTGACTAAAAAGCTTGAGGAGCAGCGCCAAAAGCCGTATTGGGAAAGCCTTTCGACTGCTTCCTGCATCGTTCCTCGATTTTTGATCACTATTCGCGCGCCAGTATTGCTATCCTTTATATTGTATAAAAGATAATGCTGACGGACCTCAATATAATCAATATCAGAAACACTAACAAGGCGAGAAATGGTTCCATCCTTAAGCACAAACTTAGCATCGCTGTCTGTATTATTGCGCTTCTGGTTCATTTTTATAGCATTAATAGCCCTGTCCATCGTTAGATTAAGCGCATAAGGCTGCACAGGTTTTACCATAAAACCTAGAGCTCCAACACTATAGCCATTAATTGCAAATTGCTGAAGATTCGTGCAAAAGACAATAACAACATCCCTATCAGTTTCTCTTATCTTCTCAGCGAGCTCCATTCCTGACATTCCTGGCATGTCTATATCAAGAATCAACATGTCAAAGCCTTTATCTCCGCTATCTAGGAACTTCAGAGCACTTTCATATTCACTTAATTCACATTCCAGATGATGAAGCCTGGCATAATCCGAGATTTCCTGATGAATACTCTCTCGAGAAGCCTTGTCATCATCTACTATTCCAATACGTATCACTTACTTTCTACCCTTCTAGTACGCTGGGTTTTACTATGAACTTGCATACAGCTCGTTCTAGTAACAATAAACATTTGATCTATCTGCAATAAACACAGATTACTTTATATGATTCTGAGGTAATAAGCAACGAAAAAATGATGGCCTAAACAAAAAAAGGAGATACTGCAAACTGCTAGCAGTACCTCGCTTTAAATAATTAGAGCCGATGAGCGGACTCGAACCGTTAACCTGCTGATTACAAATCAGCTGCTCTGCCAATTGAGCCACATCGGCATATATAAAAATACAGTTTGTACCTTCAAAACCGAACACTGATAATCTAAATCCTTTTTTCAATCGTTCCTAACCTTCTTGGATAAGCCCTCGACCTATTAGTACACATCAGCTGAACACGTTACCATGCTTACACCTTGTGCCTATCTAACCTCATACTCTCTAAGGGGTCTTACTGGACAAGCCAGGGATATCTCATCTTGAGGGGGGCTTCACGCTTAGATGCCTTCAGCGTTTATCCCTTCCGGACGTGGCTACCCAGCCTTATGCATCTGGCGATGCAGCTGATACACCAGCGGTCCGTCCATCCCG
>JAEEGF012523945.1_pt1 | contig 12827 bp, 10 predicted proteins | sample 9134171 | NCBI WGS metagenome assembly JAEEGF01 (sample SAMN16246542, study PRJNA631951) | gut metagenome | biome: gut microbiome; feature: rumen; material: AP-attached | host: Bos | place: Iran: Karaj | collected 2018-10 | reverse complement strand
TGGGAACAGATCAAGCAGATCCGCGACGAGGTTAACAAGCAGCTTGAAAACAAGCGTAATGACAAGGAAATCGGCGGTTCTCTGCAGGCTGAAGTTACTCTGTACTGTTCTGATCAGATTGCCGATGCACTGGAGAAACTGGAAAATGAACTTCGTTTCGTTCTTATTACCTCCAAAGCTCAGGTTGTTCGCGGTGAAGCGGCTGACGGTGCAGTTAAATCTGAACTTGACGGACTGTCAATAAGCGTAGTTCCTTCTGCACATCAGAAGTGTGAAAGATGCTGGCACTATGTTGAATCTGTAGGTCATACCAAACCGGGGATCTGTGATCGCTGCGCTACCAATATTGATGGTGACGGCGAAGTTCGCAAGTTCGCCTAGTTGAATTTAGCTGCGGGATCTGTGAGGAGTATTCACAGATCCTTTTTTGTATTAATTTTCGGAGTTTATCAGTGAAAATATCTTCAAGCGGTCTGTTCTACAGCTGGGTGGCACTGCTGACGGTTATAGCTGATCAGATAACCAAGGATTTAGTGGTAAAAAATATTCCGTACATGGGAAATATTGATATTTTTTCCTGGTTTTCCCTGACGCATGTGTATAACACCGGTGCCGCATTCAGTTTCCTTGCCGATCAGCCCGGCTGGCAGGGTTATCTGTTCCTCGGCATTGCCGCGGTGGTTTCGGTTGTGATTATTTCCGTTCTCGCAAAAATGCCGGCAAAGTCGGCAGTTATGGCGGTGAGCCTTAATCTTGTGCTCGGCGGTGCGGTCGGAAATGCGATTGACCGTGTTTTTCTCTCCCACGTGGTAGATTTTATCTCTGTTCATGTTGACGGGGTGTTCAACTATCCGGCATTCAATGTAGCCGACAGTGCGATTTGCGTGGGGGCATTTCTGCTTGTTGTAATATCAATCTTCGGTAAAGATCCGGACATAGAGGTTGACAAATCTGATGAAAAGAACGATATATCTTGCTAATCCGCGCGGGTTCTGCGCGGGAGTCTCCAGGGCTATTTCCATCGTGGAGGCTGCGATTGAAAAATTCGGTTCTCCGATTTATGTTCACCATGAAGTTGTGCACAACCGCTATGTGGTTGAAGATCTGCGTCAGCGTGGAGCCGTATTTATAGAATCTCTAGATGAGGTTCCGGACGGCTCGATCCTTATTTTTTCCGCCCACGGTGTTACCCTTGAGGTGGAGAATGAGGCTAAAAGCCGGCCGCTGACGGTCTTTGACGCTACCTGCCCGCTGGTAAGCAAGGTTCATATAGAGGTTCGCTCTCTGTCAAAGAAGGGCAGTGAAGTGATAATGATCGGCCACCGCGGTCACCCTGAAGTGGTTGCAACGCTCGGACAGTACAGCAATGCGAGTAAAGGTATTTATCTGATTGAAAATATTTCAGATATAGAAAATCTGCAGATCAGGGATGAAAACAATCTTTCCTATGTAACTCAGACCACTCTGAGCATAGATGAGAGCAAAAAAATTATAGATGCACTAAGGAACCGCTATCCCAACATCCAGGGACCTCGCAAGGATGATATCTGCTATGCCACCCAGGCAAGGCAGAATGCAGTCAGCACCCTGGCTGAAAAAGTAGATCTGTTTATTGTGGTCGGCTCGGTTAACTCCTCCAATTCAAACCGTCTGCGGGAACTGGCATCATCCCACGGATGCACTGCTTATCTGGTAGATGACGCAGAGCAGATCCGGGATGAATGGTTCAGCGACAGTGTGGTCAACATCGGGGTTACCGCCGGAGCCTCCGCGCCGGATGTTCTGATCGAGCAGGTTGTAAATTTCATTAAAGTTAAATATCATGCTCAGGTGGTGGAAACTGAAGGGAAAATTGAAAACCGCAATTTTGATATTCCGAGCGGTCTTCGGTAATGCAGGGACGGTCAGGTTATTCAGTCCGGCCGTATGTGTTCTTAACGGCCTGAGCCGGTCAGTTGATAATGTTTTCATAATAAAGGGGAATTTCATGATTTTTAATTCGGAAATGAACAGGGTAACAGTTGATCAGTCGGTTGAGTGGGTCACGCTGGCGTTCAAAGAGATAGTCAGGGCTCCGAAACTGTTTGCACTGAATGTGGCTAGTGTTTTCTGCATTACTGCTTGTATTGATCTTTTTATTATGAGTATGCCGCTCATGTACCTGCTGTATGTTATGTATTTCTGTATTTTCGGCACGGTAATCCTTAATCTAAACAGTTACCGCCGCAAACAGGAGCATCTGATCAGCTTTTATGCCGGTTTTAAAGCTCCGTACATGTCCCGACTGCTTAAATCCTGCACCTTCATGTTAATCGGCAGTGTTGCCGCACTGGCTGCATCCATGTGTTTTTTATATTACAAGGGATTTTTCAACCCGGAAAATATCGAACAGCTGAAACTGGTTATTTCAAGGCTTACCTCTCCGGAGCAGCTCAAACAGCTGGAGGGGGCCTTTACAAAGTTAAGTTCCAATCCTGCTGATCTTTCCCTTCTGGCAGATCTGTTTCCTGGAGTTGAACTCAATTCTGTGCTGGTTCTTATTCAGCAGCTGATGATCAGCCTGATGATTTTTTTTCTGCTGTTTCTGCTGGTGACCAGTTATTTCTGGCTTGTTCCGTATTTCTGCACTCTGTGTTACGAAGATCTGCAGAACAAGAAACTCAATATGTACGGTTTATCCTTCAAGGCTGCATTTTCTTTTAAAAACTTCCTGCCGATGCTCGGCTTCGGTGTCTCGATTTTCGTGATTACTTTCATCTACAATCTGCTGCTTAGCCAAATGATCTTATCCATCGGCAATTCGACGCTGCAGGTTCTGGCGGAAGCTCTTAAGGATGCGGTAAGTTCCTGTTTTATTCTTTACGCTGTTTATTTCCTCTTTCTTGATCTGTTTTCCAACCACAGGGAGGAAAAACAGGAGGTAGAGGCTGAAAGAATAGATCCGAAAAGAAAAATGGCCGCAAATGCGGAAATAAAGAAATTGTAATTTTCAGTTCAATCTTGCTGTCAATTATGATCCCCTGCCTTACTAATAAAGGAGAACTTATATGCTTGGTATAATTGCTGCGCTTGCGGTTGCAGGCTGTGTTGCCGGTTTTCTTGCCGGGTTGCTTGGTGTCGGGGGAGGGATCATTTTTGTTCCGGTGCTGTTCTTTCTGCTTAAGAGTTATATCGGGATGGATCCGCAGCTGGCGATAACCGTGGCAACAGCAACCTCACTGGGATGTATGATCCCGACAACGTTATCTTCCTGTATTTCTCACTACCGCAGGGGAAATATGGATCTGCAACTTTTAAAACGCTGGCTGCCAATCCTCATTCTTGGAGTTATCAGCGGAACTGTGGTGTCTGCATTCTACGGCGGACTCTGGCTGAGCGTCCTTTTCGGCATCATTATTATTACCACAAGTCTGAATATGCTTTTTCGTGCCAAGGCCCCGCCATTGAGGGATTCTCTTCCCGGAACCGCAGGTCAGAGTGCCATGGCTATGTTTGTTTCTTTTTTCTCAGTGATGCTCGGGATTGGAGGCGGTACACTTACCGTTCCGCTCCTGACATCCTGTAATTTTCCTGCCAGAAGGGCTATCGGAACTGCGTCGGCCATCGGTCTGATTATCTGTCTGCCCGGAGCTGTAAGTACTCTTATTTTTTCGCAGACTCCGCAGATCGAGCATAACCTGCTTTTTGTCGGCAAGATCAGTTTCATGATTGTTGGGTGTATCGTTCCTTTTTCGGCACTGACGGCGCCGGTGGGTGTAATGATCAACCGTCGGATTGATCCGGTACTTTTAAAACGTCTCTTCGGGATCATGATGATCCTGACCGGTCTCAAGATGCTTCACAGTGCATTTTTCTGAGTTGAGAAGTGAAAACTGCCGTGGCTGTACACCATGAAGAATTTGTGGAGTCAGCTCGGCTGATAGAAAGATTGTTTGTTTTAACTGATGTGAGTTGGTTTATGAAAAAAATTTGTTTTTTAGCTGCTTTGATGCTGTCAGGTATTTTCTGCTGCCGGGCATCAGACTGGGAACTGATGAAATTTGATAACAATTACGCTGAAATAAACAGCAGTGCCGGTCTTGTGCTTTCAATTTCCAAAGTAGAATACAGGGATGTGACATCTGAAGTTGCCCATATGTCCGAACTTATGGGATGTGACCGGCCTGTTTTTGAAAAGGATAATAAAAACTTTACCGTGAAAAACTGTAAGATTGGCAGTGCACGGCAGAGTATCTATGCCAGACAGCTAGAGCAAGATGAAGGTAAAAAAACTCCCGCCACCTATCTGCAGGTTTATCTCATCGGTTACAGTCTTCCTGCTGATGCTGAATTCGAAAAGGAGGCACTGGCATTCCTTGAAAAAAATTATATTGACAATCCATATGAAGGATGGATTGAAAACAGACTGTCCGGGGAAAAATCCTCCTTTCTGGTTGAGAATCTGTCGCTCCGAACCTCTATTACCGTTAATATGGCTGAATATCCGGAAGAAAAGGAGCAGAAAAGGGATGATTACCGGGCAGGACTGGCCAAAACGCTGCTGTGCAAAGACTCCAAACAGAACGGTGAAGTTTTTGTCATGAGTGACTGCAGTACTTTCAAGGTATATGAGATCAGAGAACTGGCCGATCGGCTTTATGTTCTGTTCAGCATCAATTTTGATTCCTATGACAAACCGGAAGTTAAAGCTAAACTTGATGAACTGTATGAGCAACTGAAAAAGGACAATCAATAACTCTCTTTTATCCGGAAAGCTGACGCAATGTTTTCCCGGTTTGTTTCATGCTATCTATTTAAGAAGTTCCGGATCCTGCTTTAAGGTCCGGGATTTTTGTTTCATATGCTCTGTTTCATTTTTGAAGCGTTAATTTATGCAGCGGCTGATCTTTATGTTAATTCTTTGATTCTACAGTGCTTTTATTGTTCTGAGATCGCGATCAAGTTATAAGAAATATATTGTGATGGTATTAACTTTATTACTATAAATTACAGAAATCTGTATATTCAGGTGTTATCATGAAATCAGGGGTATAAGCGTTATAGACTGCGAATATATTTGAATGCTGTGTTGATCCCTTTCCCGGTTTTATGCCTTCATTATTGGTTTTTGGATTTGTAAGTGAGGTTACCTTGAAGAATTTGGTTTTACTGCTGTGCGCAGCTGCTGTTGCTGCGGTTGCCGTGTCTGTCTGGACGTTACTGTCCGGAGCGAAGGCTGCTGTTGTTGTTATGCTGGTTGTTTCCGTCCTGCTTCTGGCCGGACTGCTGTTTGCCTCGTATAAACTTTCCGGCTCTGTTGTATTTCCACGATCTCTTTTGGCCGGTGCTGAGCGCAAGATAGAGGAGGGCAGTACTGAACAGCTGTTTGATGATTCAGAATCAGCAGAAGTCCTCAATGATTTGTTTAATAAGTTTAAAGCAGCTGCTACTGCCGACGAGAATGAACTGGTAGGGATCCTGAATGAAGCGGTAGATTTTCAGAAAAACGCCAATAATGCCATTACCTCTTCGTCTGAAGATGTGCTGTCCCAGGTTATAACCGCATCGGCGTCGGCTGATGAAATGACCGCGACATCGGTGGAAATTGCCAAAAGCTGCAACAATGCCGCAGCCAAGTCCGATGATGCCAGAAATCTTGCCAATGACGGTATGAATGTGGTTCATTCCACTGTTTCCAATATCAGAAGTCACAGCAAGAAAACCAAGGAAGATGCCCAGATCATTGTAAAACTTAGTGAACAGACCCAGAAGATTGATTCCATTATTTCCACTATTCAGGAAATCGCCTCACAGACCAATCTGCTGGCGTTAAACGCGGCTATTGAGGCTGCCCGCGCCGGTGAACACGGCCGCGGATTTGCGGTGGTTGCCGATGAAGTTAGATCTCTGGCGGTAAGAACCGCCCAGTCCACAACCGAGATCAGTGAAATGATTTCAAATGTTCAGAATGACGCAAGAACTGCCAGTCTCTCCATTGAGTCAACCGTATTCCAGATGGATGAGGTTGCCGCTTCAGCCGAAAAACTGCAGGATACTCTTAATGATATTACCGCCAAGATCCTCGATGTTAACCAGGAGATTATTCAGATCGCAACGGCAACTGAACAGCAGACTGCAACATCCAACGAACTTTCTCAGAATATCCAGCGTATTACCGAGACTTCCAAACAGCTTAATCAAAAGGCTGCTGAGGTCAGGGATTCTACCGGTGCGATTGCATCGCGTGCTGTTGATATCACCAGACGGATGAAGTAACTGTTACGCATCTGTTCGCGTGTAGTGTATTTTTTATCAGCCCGGATCAGTTTGATTCGGGTTTCTTTATCATAATTAGAGAGCGGGATTATAGAACCGGCTGAATTATCTCAGAGTAGTCTGACCTACAGGTGGACTTTTGCCTGATATATATGCGGTCGGTACCGTAACAGCATGTAATCGGTTTATCGAATATCTTTTTTGATTTGGTATAATAGGCAGAGTTTTTGAAATTTAAAGTCTGTGTCAGAGGTAAAGAAATGGAAAACAGATTACAACAGGACATTGCAAGAATTGTAAGTGATGCGCTGAAGGAAGATCTCGGCGGAAAGCTGGATGCTTCACTGGATATTACCGCTCAGCTGATCCCGGCAGAGCAGAAAAGTGTGGCTACTGTTATAACTAGAGAGGACTGTGTCTTCTGCGGTACTGAATGTGTTAACGAGGTTTTCAGACAGCTCGGCGGCAACGTGGAAATCACCTGGCATGCCAAAGAGGGCGACAGAGTTGCTCCTAACGGAAAACTGTTTACAGTATCCGGACCGTCCCGTGAAATTTTGACTGCAGAAAGAACCTGTTTGAATTTTGTTCAGACTTTATCAGGCGTTGCAACAGAGGTTTCAAAGTATGCCGCTAAACTTGAAGGCTCGCAGTGTCGTCTGCTTGATACAAGAAAAACCATACCCGGACTGAGAAACCTTCTTAAGTATGCGGTAACCGTCGGAGGCGGTCACAATCACCGCATCGGACTGTTTGATGCCTATCTGATTAAGGAAAACCACATCATGGCCTGCGGCGGGATCGAGAATGCTGTGGCTGAGGCTAGAAGACTCAATCCGGGTAAGAAGGTTGAAGTGGAAGTGGAAAACCTGGAAGAACTTAAAACAGCCATGAATGTAGGTGCTGATATTGTGATGCTTGATAATTTCGAACTTCCGATGATGTACGAAGCTGCCAAAATAAACGCAGGCAAACTCAAACTGGAAATATCCGGAAATGTTAATCTTGATACTATCAGAACCTATGCGGATACCGGTGTTGACTTCATCTCTGTTGGTGCCATTACCAAGAATGTAAGAGCTGTAGATTTATCCATGAGATTTCAGAAGTAAAGTGGTTACCTGCAATGTCGGGTGAAAAATTTGCTGATTTTTGACGGATAATAATCTGTTTAATGTGCCGGAATACCGTTTTATATGGTGTCCGGCTTTTTAATTCTGTTTTATGACGGTTGTTTGGCATAATTCCTACAGCAGGTTGTAATGGTTGTGAGCAGTCTGTATGTCACAACAGTAGGAGATTGCTAATAATAAGGTAGTCGGGTGTTTGCCTTGTTGTTAATGAATATGATTTTAATTGAACAGGAAGGTTTGATACCTGAGTCAATTCATGTATAGTGTGGGGATGTTTTCTCGAACTGTGAAGTTTTTATCTGTAAAAAATATATAAAACAACAGGCAAAAAGAGTAAATGATGTTATTTTAGTGAAGTAGATCACTATTTATTATAAAAAGGTATTGTAATTGATAAAATTTGTGCTACTATAGTCAACGTTAAAGGATAGAAATATCCAAAAACAAACGGATTTTGTTTAAATTTAAGTAAGGAAGCTTTCTATGAAAAAGAATGGTTTTACATTAATCGAATTAATGATTGTTATCGCAATTATCGGTATCTTAGCTGCAATCGCTCTGCCAGCATACTCAAAATATACCGCTCGTGCAAAATTCACTGAAGTTACAACTGCTGCAGGTCCATTAAAAGAGCAGGTTGAACTGTGCTATTTCGATCAAGGGAATTTAACTAACTGTAATGGTTCTAACAGTGCTGTTAAACAAGGTAATGGTGCTCGTGGTTGGAACATTGAGCAGGCTGTTAAAGCAACCAAGTCAACATATGTTAAGTCAGCATCTGTTACTCAGGGTAAGATTACTGTTACTTCTCAGAATATCAAAGTTAGTAGCAACAGCGGTTTCCAGTTAACTTTAGTTCCAACAGAAGAAGCAGCAGGTGCTTCAGCCGGTACAGCTCTTAACTGGGAAGTTAGTGCTGGTTCTTCATGCTTAAAGGCAGACCTTTGCTAATCTTAATATAGTTTTAGTATGATTATTAGGACATATCTGTGAGTAGATATGTCCTTTTGTTTTATTACTTATTGGTATCTAATGCTAAAGAAATAATTAACAATTTTTTTTACTCTTGATACTGTGCGAATGTTTATGTGACTATTTGTATTAGATAGAATAAAAGTGAATTTTTGCATTACTATTTATGAATTATGAATAAATTATTTCTAATTGGTGCATACTTTTTTTCAATTATCATTACGTGTACTGCAGCTTACTATTATACTGTCGATTTAGTGTTACCTGATATTCAGTATGATAACCAAGTTGAGTTTGATTTAGCGTATCTTAATGTTGATGAAAAGCTTTTGATCGCGTTTAAAGAAAGGGATGCACAGATCCTTGAAGTTCAAAGCATAGAAGTTCCTGCTTCTAAAGTTTTAAATCATATTTCTCTTCATGTTCCATATGAATACAGTCCTTTGTTTTATCTATCCTTTGGTGAGTATTCCCATGTTACGTTCGCGTTATCCAATCTATCAATAAATGGGTCATTGGTTGATTACAAAAAACTGGAACAAGTATGCAAATCTATTGGATATGTAACTAGCGAAAATAACGGAGTTATTTATGCTCAACCTCTTGAAACAGGGCAGATTGGTTCACTTAACTTGTATGATGTTTCTGACAGTTTTGTTAATTTTGATCAGGCTGAACTAAATAAAAATTTAGCAGAAGACTCAAAACTGAGATCTATATACTGGCTGTTTTTATTGTTGGCATCTTCTGTTTTTTACAAATTATTTTTGTTAAGATTTTTCAATAAGTTAAATGTTAGGTCAAGATTTGCCTGGGGCGTCAGTTTATATATTTTTGCAATAGGAGTCGCGATATTTATATCGTATGGAGATTTATCGGCATTAAAGTTAGAAGAAATTTTATTCATATTCAAAAATAACTTGTTTATGGCTGTGGTTCCAGTCTGCTTGTTGGTTCAATCTTTATGCATACGGAGAAAATTTTTTTGTTGGGTAGTTATCATGATATCAACGCTGCTTTATTTTCTGGTTGGTATTGATCACTTCGCCAACGTAGTGTTCGGATCAAGATTCTTTTTTGAGACAACATCTAAATTTGCTGGTTCTATCTTAGATGGATTACCGTTTTTAATTAGTTATATGATGTCATACTCTGGGTGTTATTACCTATTGAGTGGATTAATTCTTCTTGTTCTTTTTTCTTTCTGTTTTAATTTCATAAATATTTCTGTACCAAGAAAATATGCTGCCTTCTGCGCTGTTCCTATAATTGTTTCTATAGGATTGCTGTTTTGCGGCAATTATAACGAATACTCCAAGTTTTATAATACCTTTCAGATTAATATCAAAGGGCTTTTTACAGAGGGTGATTATAAACGTTCATACGCTAACTATAATGTATATTCATATGATGATCTACAGTATGAGAAATTAAAAGGTTTAAATCAGAAGAAAAATGTAATTTTAGTACTTGTAGAGTCATTGGCATGTGACATGACTTTTTTGTGTGGTAATCAAAATAATTTTTCTCAATATACTCAACAGTTGGCAAAAGATAATGTCTGGTTTCCAAATTATTATTCTAATAACTTTCATACCAATGGAGCTATTTTTACAATTACCACAGGATTACCATTAGTTAACGGTCCTAATGGTGAGGATGCTTATTATAATAAAGCACTATACACTAATGATTTAGTCAACAAATTTAGGCAAGAAGGGTATACAGTTGCATACTATACACCAGCAAATTTGGTATTAAATAAGAAACGACAGCTGGAAGTTAGTAATTATAGCTATATAAGTTCTGTAAATGATTCGTATTACGATGGAATGGAAAAAACGGGTGTATTCAGTTCTGTTTATGATGAGAAAATGTTTGATAAAATTATCAGTGATATCAGAACAGATCCAAATCCTAAATTTTATATACTTACTACGGTAAGTACTCATACCCCTTATATTACCCCATGGGGCTCAAGAAATATTGAATTGTCGTATAAGTATACAGATTACACGCTGAAACAGTTTCTGCAGAAGCTTAAAGAGCAAAACTACTTTGATAGCGGAATAGTTATTGTTACAGGGGATCATAAAGGATGGGGTAATAACAGTCAGAAACATGAAGATACCTACAACATGGAATTACACAGAGTTCCCTTGATTCTAATAAACGGCAAAGACCACGGAGTAATTATTGATGATGTTTCTTTTTCTCACTCTTCACTTGGTTGCATGATAGAATACATGATGTTAGCTAATTATGATAAAAATATGTTTCAAATAAATCCACTTACTGATAGGGGAATGAATGAAACAATATTACATTATGATTCAGACAGTGTTAACAGTGTAATTGTTAAAAAAGGTTCTCAGGAAGATCAAATTCTGTTAGATGGAGATCAGACTAGATTTTTAGGAAGTAACGTGTTTGCAGAAGAGGAACAGGACAAAATACTTGGTTTTCTGTCATGGATCAGACAGTAAGACTTAAAATTATTTCGTTGCCTTATTTCCATAATTGTAGGTATTACTACAATTGTGAATGATTCCTTGGCATCATGTTGATGGTTGAGCCTAAAATAATTTGATACATAGGAAAAACTAAAACTTTTACAACTAGAATAAGTGTGACCAATTCAAAAATATTAAAAAATATTAACTGTTTATTATCACTAGAACATGTTAAAAAAGGTAAAAAAGAGTAGAATAGCATATATAAATTTAGATTAATTAGATTAATAAAAATAATTAAGAGGATAATTCCATGAAAGTAACTGTATTAGGAGCCGCGGGTGGTATCGGTCAGCCATTATCATTAATTTTAAAAAATAATCTTCCTGCTGGTTCTTTCCTTTCTTTATATGATGTTAATCCCGCAACACCAGGTGTTGCGAAGGATTTGAGTCATATACCTACAGATGTGACGGTGGAAGGGTTTGCAGGAAAGGACGCAAATCCTGCATTGGTGGGTACTGATGTTGTAGTAATTCCTGCAGGTGTAGCACGTAAACCTGGAATGACAAGAGACGATTTATTTAACATCAACGCCGGCATAGTAAGAGATTTGGTTACAACTATCGGAAAAACTGCACCTAATGCTGTTATTGCAATTATCACCAACCCGGTTAACAGTATGGTGCCTTTAGCTGCAGAAGTTTTGAAGAAACTAGGTGTATTTAATCCTAAGAAACTGTTTGGTGTATCAACACTTGACGTATTGCGTTCAGAAACTTTCCTGGCTGAAAAATTAAAATATAAGGCTGGTTCTATTAAAGTTAATGTTGTTGGCGGCCACTCAGGCAACACAATTTTACCGTTATTGTCACAAGTTCCTCAGGCCGCAGATTTTGATCAGGAAACTATTGAACAGCTTACTACAAGAATTCAGAATGCAGGAACTGAAGTGGTTGAAGCTAAAGCTGGTGCTGGATCTGCTACTTTATCAATGGCAACTGCCGGTGCACGTTTGGTTCTTTCTATTGTTAAAGCCAAAATGGGTGAACCTGGTATTGTTGAATGCTCTTATGTACAGGGTGGTACTGAGTACGCTGATTTCCTGGCTCAGCCGGTTCGTCTCGGTGTGGATGGAATTGAAGAATATTTACCATTGGGTAACATGAGTTCTTACGAGAAGAAGTGCTTTGACGATATGCTTCCAACCCTCAAAGATAACATCAAGAAAGGGGTTGATTTTATCAATCAGTAATTTTATTTTAAAAAGATATTTTGAAATTAAAGAGAACTGCCAAGTTGGCGGTTCTTTTTTGTTTCTATGATTATGTTGACAATCAGAACTGTTGCCTAATATGAAGCAACAGCCCTATAAGAATGTAATTATGCAATTACGCGAAGATAAGCGAGAGCAGTTTGAAGAATGCTATAGCCAGTATCGCACCGGATGGTAATGTAATAATCCATGATGAGAATATATTTCTTATTACCGTCAGATTGATTGCCGCAATACCTTTTGCAAGACCTACACCGATAATAGCACCTACCAAAGTCTGTGTTGTTGATATTGGTAAACCGGTTGCGGATGCGATTACTACGGTAATGGCGGTTGCCAGTTGAGCAGAAAAGCCTCTGCTTGGTGTAAGCTGTGTTATCTTAACACCGACAGTTTTCATTACCTTGTATCCAAGGGTTGCAAGCCCGATTACGATCCCAAGAGCTCCAAGCGGAAGGATCCACCATTCTTGGGTATTACCGGTACTGCTGGTAATGTCAGTTCCGTTCTGTACAGACGCTACCACTGCGGAAAGAGGTCCGATCGCGTTTGCAACGTCGTTGGAACCGTGGGCAAAAGCCATGGCACAGGCCGTTACGATCATCAGAACAGTAAATACTTTTTCAACATTGACGTAGTGTTTTCTTTTGATGTTTTTTTCGAACTTGATTCGATTGATAAAGAACTTACCAATAAGCGCTGTCAGCACAGAAATACCGAGTGCTACATATATTGAAT
>JAEEGF011638819.1_pt1 | contig 12827 bp, 12 predicted proteins | sample 9134171 | NCBI WGS metagenome assembly JAEEGF01 (sample SAMN16246542, study PRJNA631951) | gut metagenome | biome: gut microbiome; feature: rumen; material: AP-attached | host: Bos | place: Iran: Karaj | collected 2018-10 | reverse complement strand
TAATATCACGGTTGAAACGCACCTCGTCAGCATTATTGAACGACTCGTTCATGGAGTCGCGCAACACTTGATAGATAGAGTCGTGGTCATAGTCTACCTTGGCCTGACCAGAGCCTATGCCAAGCAGAAGAAGCACAACAAAAAGTGTATATCTCATGTTCATCGGTTAATAGCGATTGTATATTTGAGTGCAAAAATACAAAATACTTTTCTATCAACCAAATTTTCGAACAAGAAATTAGCTATTCTTCAGCTGGTGGGCAACGCGCTGGGAAAAGAGCCTCGCTCCACGACCGTTCAGATGTGATTCGTCGTGGAACAGCTTTTCTCCTGTGTAATACTCAGGCACATGGAGCTCGTTGATGAGCTGTAAATGATGCTCTCGGCAGAATGCGCAGACCCACGCTTCCTGGTCGGCATCGTGCTCCCTACGGGGCGAGAGTACAAAGACCAGACGGACATCATGGTCGCGACAGAGCTGCACTACATGACGAAGGTGGCGCTCCTTGGCGGGTTCGGGTTGAAAACGGTGAACGACCACCGTATCTTTCATCGACATCTCGCCCTCCATCTCTGCAAAGCCGTGGGAGTGATTGGGTTCATTGAATGCGTGGCGCAGCAACAGGTCCAGCGTGCCGTTATAACGATAGAGGGCACTCTGCAATTTCAGGCGCTGCTGCCAGTCGGTTTCATTGTCGTAGTAGCTGGTGACAGGCTGGTTTACACCATAAAAAGGACGTACTCGTGGCAGTCGTCCCTCACCTGAGTCAAGTTGTCCGTACACGTCGATGACCACACAACGAGGTGTGCAGCGTTCGAGGTAGGACTGTAGCACGAGGTCGGAGTACTCGGCTTTCATGCCACCCACCCCTGTGTTCTCTACCGTCATTTGCAGGCTGTCGGCAAGAATCTGCGAATTATAGTGATATTTGGCGCAGGAGGCACCAAGGATGAGCACGTCGCTTTGTTTGTGCAACAGCGCCTGTTGGATGGAACCTATCTGCGAGAGTTTATCATCGAGTCCCCGGATGATGTGTCGCGAAACGAATCCCACACCTTGGTCTATCAGGAGCACCAAGGTGAGAACGGCCAGCGCCTTGAGGGGAAAGGAGAAACGGTGGAACATTGGTCAGAATTGGAAATAGATGAAAGAATTGCCTTCGAGCTGTCCTGCATAGATGATGAAGGATATCAGGAGGGCGATGGAAACAATGCGGACGATGACATTGGGCGAATGCATGAAGTGAATATCGCGACGATACTCAGCAGCCCATTCGCGCAGGAACATCAGACAGATTGCGGGTAAGGCATAGATGACGAGGCTGGAGAATTCCTCGGAATAGAGAGGTCCGAAGCCCTGTCCCAGACGTGCGAGAGTTCCGAGGAAGTCGCTGACAGACGCTGCCTGGAAAAGCACTGACCCAAAGGTAAAACAGAGGAACGTAAGCAGGCGGCGGCTCCAGGCATAGAGCTCATTATCTTTCAGGTGGTGGGCTTTTTCGAAACGTTTGCGACGCTTGTCGAGTCCCGTGACAATGCAGAGCAACAGACCATGATAGGCCCCGAACCAGAAGTAGGTCCAGTTGGCTCCGTGCCAAACACCGATAGCGATGAGGTTCAACATCGTGGCAGCATACAGTCCTCTGACGCCCCAGTCACGAAATGCAACATTCAGCGGCATGAAGACATAATCCGTAATCCACGTGGTTAGCGACATGTGCCAGCGGCGCCAGTATTCTGCCACATTCTTAGCAAAGAACGGACGCTGGAAGTTCTCTGTCACGCGCAGTCCCATGATACGCGCCACACCTATCGCCATCTCAGAAAATCCACAGAAATCGGTGTAGAGCTGTATGAGATACAGGGGTGCCGCCACCAGGATGGTCGTGGCATTGTGGTGGGCATAGTTGCTGAAGACCACTGTCGTCCAGGGAGCAATGACATCAGCAATGCACGTCTTCAGGAACAATCCCCAAAGCACGCGTTTCAATCCCTCACTGACATCACTCTCGTTATAACGTCTCCGCTGTTGCAGCTGTGGCAGAAAGTTGGCAGCACGGTCGATGGGGCCTGAGAGAATGGTGGGGAAGAAGGCGATGAAGAGCGCGAACTCTATGGCATCGTGTGTAGCAGCAACCGTCTGGCGGTGAACCTCTATAACATAGCCCATCAGTTTAAAAGTGAAGAAACTGATGCCTATTGGCATAACAATATACAGGGTGCGCTCGCCACAAGGAACGCCCAACGAGGCGAACAGTGCCGTAAACTCCTTGATGAAGAAGCCGAAGTACTTGAAATAGAAGAGAACACCAAGGCCAAGAACCACTCCGAGGGTGGTCAGCAACGAGGCTCGTCGCGGGTTGCTCTCGTTGTTTTGCGAGATGACTAAACCAAGGCCATAAAACACCGCTGTCACTCCCACAAGCAGCGACAGAATCTTCCAATCGGCCCAGCCGTAGAAGACGTAGGAGGCCAGCAACAGCCACAGGTTCTGCCCTCGTTGTCCCCGAAAACAGAGGAAGTAGGGCACCACGACTGCAGTGAAAAACAGCCAAAAGTTGATAGAGTTAACAACCATGAATCTATATCAAGATGCTGCTAAAGTTTCTGGGCGATAGAGTCTACAAGTTCTCCGACGTTCTTCCACTTCATAATCTCCAGAGCGGTGAACTTGATACCAAAAGCTTTTTCAATAGCGACGACGAGTTGAACATGACTCAGCGAGTCCCATTCCTCTATGTCATCAGCCGTTGTGGAGTCTGTGAGTGCCACTTCGTCCAAGTCAAGCACATCAACGAAGACGTCGTTGAGCTTGTCATAAATGTCTGTTCTTTCCATATATTACAATTGTTCTATCTTCAATTACTAATTTTCAATTCAATAAAGCACTTCTTTTCCTGGTAACTATCCAGATCTAAGTAGTATTGCGCTGTTGAAGCATCAGGTAGGGGTGTGAATCCAAGGTCAGGATAATGTTTTTCTACCATTCCGTTCTTGGGCGTGGGCAAGTATTCGCCAAGGATGCGCCAATAGCCAGCCTCACGAGCCCGGGTGACAAGGGTGTTCAACACAAAATGCTCCACTCCTCGGCGCAGTACCCGACAACTCATCAGCCAAGTGTCGATGAAAAGTGTCTCGGCATCTAAGGGTTTCATGATGACGACAGCTATCAGGCCGTTGTCGCCGAAGCGGTCTTCAAGGGTGAAACTGAGGTCTATCACCTTGGGGTCAGCGGCCAGTGCGGCAATATCACCCTCTGTGTAACGAACTGTACGCAGGTTGAACTGGTTGCTGCGCTGTGTTAGCTGTGCCACGCGCGGTGTATTGAATTTCGTGAATCCGCTGACCATAGAACACATCTCCAACGAACGCAGGAATGCCTCCTCGTTGTCAAAGGTCTTGGCCAACTGTACGCGCTGCGCCTCAACCTGGTATTGCCGTGTGCGGTCCTTGTCGCCATCGCTGTAGGAGGCCGTCTCAAAGAGGTTCAAGCTGTAGAGGTATTCGAGGTAGAGCGCAGGGTCCTCCGGTAATTCCGGCACCGTGATTCCTGGGATATTCTCTCTGACGATAGCCCGCTCGAAGGGATTGTCATCGAGGAACACCATCGAGTCGAAGCCTATATTCAGTATATGCTGTATGGTACGGATATTATCGACCTTCGTCTCCCAATTGGCCTGGAATACTGCGATGTCCTCCAGCTTGAGTAGCATGTCAGGATGGTGCAGGAAGGGTTCCTTGGCTGTCGCTTCGTCGTTTTTCGAGGCCACACAGATGATGATGCCGCGCTGACGCAATTTGCGCACCCACTGCTGGAACTCGCTGAAAGCCTTTCCTATTCCCAGTCCATGTCCGAGCTGAATGCCCTCAATGCCGTCGTCACCGATGACGCCTCCCCAGAGAGTATTGTCCAAATCGAGAATCAAGCACTTGTGAAACTGTCCGCGCACGGCAGCGATGATGTCTACGATGCGAGCGGCCACATAGGGCAGCGCATCCAGACTGAGCACCATCTCCGTACTCATATATATATTGGGAGCAAACAGCCAGTCGCGACCGCACTTGTTCTGCAAGGCAGCGAGGTCGCAGAGGAAGAGATTCTGGTACTGACGGGACAGCTGCATGAGGCCGTAGTTCAGGCTCCTCACCTGCCACGTCAGCGAGGTCATCACCTGGTTGGCATAGCTACCGAAGACCGTATCCTCTATTTCCGGGTAGTTGAGACAGATGATGCGCTTGGCGGCAAAGGCAGCATCTTGACACAGCGCTTCAACGAATGCCAGCCGCTCATCGGCCAAATGTTCCTGCCCTTCGCTGTTCTGCAGACTGTGTCGCTCTGCCAGTTTGTGGGTGGATTGGAAGAGGATGATGAAGTCGGCATCGAAGACACGCAGCTCGCTCGTAGGGTCCAGGAACTGACGCTCCACTTGGTTGTACTCAGCCTCGAAGAGGTCAAAGCGAAAACCGTGCAGGCAGCCCGTAGCTCGTAGAGCGGTAGCCAGAAACTGGGTTGCTGTATCGCCCACGAGGGCCACCTTCAGTGGTGCCAGCCCTTCGGTGCCTTCCTTCTGTGCCTGTTTGAGTATCTTCTTGAGTTCTTGAAAAGTCTGCATACGGTTATGGATTATGAAGCGTATACCTTGTGTTCATCAGATAATGGTGATTCTGTAAATCGGCTGCAAAATTACAAAATACTTTTTGATCAACCAAATATTCGCACAAGAAATGTCCCTCTCATGTCTTTGTGAATCTCGCAATTTGAGATAACATCTTTTTCTTTTCCGTATCTTCACAAAAGCGCAATAAATAGTTAAATAAATATAAAAGTTCGATTCAACAAGACACAGGCCACTTGTTTTTCATAGAAAAGCAGTACCTTTGCAGTCCGATTATGGGGGAGAGACTTAGAATCCCCGTGAATTAGTGCGGAATAGCGGTGTCTTTGGCCGGGCGCTGTGGTTCGTGAAAGTACTGATTCAGTGTACGTTAGACTACTTGCGGAGAGTTAGACCTCCGCTGGTGGTGTTTTGTGCGCATAAGAGAGAAAGAATAAAAATGTTTTTTAGTAGTAAAATTAAAAATTAGAAATGAACACTTTAAGTTACAAGACCGTTTCCGTATCTAAGGAAGCTGCTCGCGAACAGAAGGAATGGGTGGTTATCGACGCTACCGACCAGGTAGTAGGCCGCCTCGCTTCAAAAGTAGCTAAGATCATTCGCGGAAAGTACAAGCCCACCTTCACTCCTAATCAGGACTGTGGTGACAACGTCATTATCATCAACGCCCAGAAGGTTATCTTCACTGGTAAGAAAGAGACTGACAAGGTTTACACCCGCTACACTGGTTATCCTGGTGGTCAGCGTTTCAACACACCTGCTGAGCTCCGCAAGAAGCCTTTCGGTGTAGAGCGCATCATCAAGCACGCCGTAAAGGGTATGCTGCCCAAGGGTCCTCTTGGCCGCGCCCTGCTGAACAACCTCTATGTTTATGAGGGAACAGAACACAAGCACGAGGCTCAGAAGCCCAAGGCTATTGATATTAACCAGTATAAATAAATAAGGAACGATGGAAGTAATAAATGCAATAGGTCGTCGTAAGAGCTCTGTAGCTCGCGTTTATCTGTCAGAGGGTACTGGCAAGATCACGATCAACAAGAAAGACTTGGAAGTATATTTCCCCTCTGCTATTCTGCAGTACGTGGTTAAGCAGCCGCTGAACCTGCTGGAGGTAGCTGAGAAATATGACATCAAGGCCAACCTCGACGGTGGTGGTTTCACTGGCCAGAGTCAGGCACTGCGCCTCGCTATCGCCCGTGCACTCGTTAAGGTTAACGAAGAGGATAAGAAGAACCTGAAGGACCACGGTTTCCTGACCCGCGATGCTCGTGAGGTTGAGCGTAAGAAACCAGGTCAGCCCAAGGCTCGTCGTCGCTTCCAGTTCAGTAAGCGTTAATATACTGAACAGTTTAGTATCTAAACCGACGGGACTCTGGCTAGTACTGCTAGTAAGACTAGTACAACTAGACTACCCGCTGGTTGATTCTAACAAACAGAATTAAAAAGAAAGTAAACAACAAGTAAAAAAAAACAAAATGGCAAGAACAAATTTTGACCAACTGCTGCAGGCTGGCTGCCACTTCGGCCACCTAAAGCGTAAGTGGAACCCTGCAATGGCTCCCTACATCTATACCGAGCGTAACGGTATTCACATCATCGACCTGCACAAGACAGTAGCTAAGATTGACGAGGCTGCTGATGCTCTGAAGCAGATTGCCAAGAGTGGCAAGAAGATCCTGTTCGTCGCTACTAAAAAACAGACCAAGGAAATCATCGCTGACAAGGCTCAGAGCGTTGGTATGCCTTACGTGATTGAGCGCTGGCCGGGTGGTATGTTGACCAACTTCCCGACTATCCGCAAGGCCGTAAAGAAAATGGCGAACATCGATAAGCTGATGCAGGACGGTACATACAGCAACCTGTCAAAGCGCGAGCTGCTGCAGGTTACCCGTCAGCGTGCTAAGCTGGAGAAGAACCTCGGTTCTATCGCCGACCTGACCCGTCTGCCCAGCGCTCTGTTCGTTGTTGACGTGATGAAGGAGAACATTGCCGTTCGTGAGGCTAACCGTCTGGGTATCCCCGTATTCGGCATCGTTGACACCAACTCTGACCCCAAGAATATCGACTTCGTTATCCCTGCTAACGATGACGCCAAGGATTCAGTAGAGGCTATCCTCTCTGCTTGCTGCGCTGCCATCAACGAGGGTATCGAGGAGCGTAAGGTCGAGAAGGCTGACGAGAAGGCTGCTGACGCTCAGGCTGATGCAGACGCTGAAGAGGTAAAGCCCAAGCGTCAGGCTCGCAAGCCCCGCAAGGCTGCTGAAGAGGCTCCCGTAGCTGAGGAGGCCGCTCCCGCTGCTGAAGAGGCTGCAGAGTAAATCCTCGCAATAACGTGATAACGAAATAACGTAATAACGAAAAAAATCAAAGAATTAAAATGGCAATTTCAATTGACGATATCAAGAAGCTTCGCGCAATGACCGGCGCTGGTCTAGCTGACGTTAAGAAGGCTCTGACCGAGGCTGAGGGCGACTTCGACAAGGCTAAGGAGCTGCTCCGTGAGCGTGGCCTGGCTATCGCTGCTAAGCGTAGCGACCGTGAGACATCAAATGGTTGTGTACTCGTAAAGAGCGTTAACGGCTTCGCTGCTATGCTCGCTCTGAAGTGTGAGACCGACTTCGTGGCTAACGGTGCAGACTTCATCGCTCTGACTCAGAGCATCCTCGACGCTGCTATCGCTGCTAAGGCTACCGACCTGGAGGCTGTAAAGAACCTGACTGTTAACGGTCAGACCGCTCAGGAGGCTGTTACTCAGCGTTCTGGTATCACCGGTGAGAAGATGGAGCTGGACGGCTACCTGACTCTCGAGGGTGAGAACATCGAGGTTTACAACCACATGGGTAAGAACACACTCTGCACCATGGTACAGACCAACAAGCCCGCAGCTGAGCAGGGCCACCTCGTAGCTATGCAGGTTGCTGCTATGAAGCCCGTTGCTCTTGACGCTGCCAGCGTTGACCAGAAGATTCTCGACGAGGAGTACAAGACCGCTGTTGAGAAGACCAAGCTGGAGCAGGTAGAGAAGTTCGTTGAGATGAAGCTTAAGAAGGCAGGCCTGAACCCCAACCTCGTTGACTCTGAGGATCACATCGAGAGCAACATGGCTAAAGGTTGGCTGACTCAGGAGCAGGCTGACGAGGCTCGCAAGATCATTGCTGATGCAAAGGTTGAGGGCGAGGCAAACCTCAAGCTGCCTATGATTGAGAACATCGCCAAGGGTCGTGTTCAGAAGTTCCTGAAGGAGAGCTGCCTGGTTGACCAGGAGTTCCAGTTCGGTGATGGTGACAAGGCTACTGTTGCTCAGTGGCTCGCCAAGCAGGACAAGGATCTGAAGATCACCGCTTTCAAGCGCTTCACCCTCGTTGCTGACTAATCACTTAGTTAACAATAAAACAAACAGGAGCAACCGATGGGCTGCTCCTGTTTATTTTATTACATCTTCCTTCTTACATCTTCCCTCTCTTCCTATATTGCCACAGTTCCAAGGAGTTAATGATGTTCTGCCACAGCACGTAGCAGCCAGCACCGACCGAGGCTACAGGGTGCAGATACATATATGCCACCCAGATGCTGAGTGCCGTGTTTTTCTGGAACAATGCCTGACCGGCATTAACCTCCTCGCCCAGATGGTGACCGATGGCACGACCAATACCGAACTGTATCCAGCAAAGTACAAACGTAGTAGTTGCTATCAACAGCAGCAACGTCAGCGATGCCGTGCTGTGCATGATGTTCTTCACCGTGATACCCGTCGTGATAGACAGCGATATAGCCCAGAAATAAAAGCTGAGGTTAGGCATAGCGGCTATCTTGGCACAGATACCCTTCATATAGTGCTGCATCAGCCAGCCCAACACCAACGGCAACAACAAGACAATGCTGACCTTCTGTAATATAATCAAGAATGCCTCTATGAACGACACCTTGATTGCCTGCTCCAACATCGGGAAGACCAGTGGTATCAACAATGCTGAAGCCAGCGACGATATCAGCACATAGGTTGTCATCGTCGAGATATTACCCCCCAGCTTTCCCGTCACCACTGGCGATGCAGACGCTGCAGGTCCGATAATGCAGGTCAGCATAGCCTCCCAGAGCAGTTTTTGCTCCACGTCAGCCTCCACAAGGAAGACAATACCAATGTTGGCAGCGACCAATAGCAATTGGGCCACCAACACACCGATATGCCAGCGATGTGGACGCATCTGGTGGAAATCCACCTTGCAGAACGTTACCCACAGCGTCAGGAACACAAACAGCGGAAAGATGACATCAAACACAGGTGCCAGTTGTGTACCCAACTCGTCAAGCTGTGGCACATAGTAGAATGTCAGATAGCACACCGTACCCACCGTAATGGATACGGGCAGCGTCCAATCCTTAATGAATCTGATGATGTTCATAATTTCAGTGCAAAGGTACAAATAAAATAAGAATTATAAGAGAAAATATACTATTTTGCAGTTTTAGAATAAATAATTGCAATTTTAAGACACCTAATACATCAGGAAAACCTACTTTTGTATGTTGAAATAATTTTGCCACATTTATTAATCTAAAATTCAATCAAAATGAAAAAGTATCTTTCAATGATGACAATGCTCATGCTCGGCATGCTGGCATTCACTGCGTGTGGTAGCGATGACGATGACGACCCATCTCCTACCAACCTAAAAACCAATATTCTCTATGCAACGTTCAGCGATGGCAAGACTGCAGAAATAGAGATTGTCGGCATTGGCGGTAACGCTAATAATCCTCAGTCTGCAGATGAGAATCAGTTCACCTTCTACGATGGCCCTTGTGATGTTCATCTGGACTGTAATTTCAAAACTGGCAAGGGTATTGGCGACATTGAATTAATGGACAGGGAATCTGCAAAAGAGATTGCATTGGACTACACCCGTGTAGGAGGTGAGTTTACGGCAACCAAGTGCCGCTACGAGAAAGGCATTCTTTATTTCCATATTGAGGGCTCCGGTTACGGCTACAAGAAATCAGAAGGAAAAGTCTCATGCACTTTCAAGGCTGATGTAAAGCAGACTGGTAAAATATACTATCCACAACAATAAACCGGGTAGTTAATCCGCATCCAGCGGATTTCATCAATGGAATGATATACAGTGAACAGGGTTTCGTACCCTGTTCACTTTTTTGTATATATATTTGCATTTTTACTCGCTTATTCGTACCTTTGCATACAAATTGTAAATCGTAAAATAACAAGATGCTTGTAAAAACTTATTGTGCCGCTGTCAACGGACTGGATGTCAACACCGTAACCTGCGAGGTCAGCATGTCGCGTGGTGTGCAGTTCCACCTGACAGGACTGGCCGATACCGCTGTCAAGGAGAGCTATGACCGTATCAAGGCCGCTCTCGTCAACAATGGTTTTAAGATGCCTTCCATGGACATCACCGTCAACCTGTCACCAGCCGACATCAAGAAAGAAGGGTCGGGCTACGACCTGCCCCTAGCCATCGGCATCCTTGCCGCCAATGGTAAGGTGGAAGATACCAAACTGGACAAGTTCATGCTCGTGGGTGAGCTGGGCCTCGACGGTCGACTGCAACCTATCCGTGGTGCCCTGCCCATCGCCATCCGTGCCCGCAAGGAGAAGTTCAAGGGACTCATCGTCCCCCAGCAGAACATCCGCGAAGCAGCCGTCGTCAACCAGTTGGAGGTCTATGGCATGGAGACGCTCATGGACGTCATCCATTTCCTCAATGGTACCACGACCTATGAGCCCACCATCATCGACACCCGCAAGGAGTTCTATGAGCAACAGAACCACTTCGACCTCGACTTCTCCGATGTCAAGGGTCAGGAGAGTGTCAAGCGTGCCTTGGAGGTAGCGGCAGCCGGTGGTCATAACCTCATACTATTATAACCGATTTTACGGTATCTTAACCTTGACCTTAATATTCTCATTTTAAATCCTCCTCTTCTTCTTTAGTCAGTTTTTTGTTTCCTAACAACTCAATAATTGTTTGACGTACTTTTCCCTCAACGTCAAGTAAGTTATCCTTGACATTAGAACGGGGGTTTTTACCAAAGATGGGATTTCCTTTCTTGTCAACTATATATTGATTGAAATAATTCCATATCTCAATCTTACCATATCCTTTGCTCAGGAAAAGGATAAACGTGATCAACTCAGTCTTATTTCCTGATTTGAACCTCAGTTTTTCTTTTGGTTCTGTTCCGTTCCCAAAGAATACATATTTTATATATGGTATATCATCTACCGTAAATTCAAACCACTTTCTCAAATGATGTACGCATAATGATTTTTGGATCCAGGGCAAACGGACTCTACCTTTTCTGAGAAAACTTGGATAGTTCTCATTAACCTCGTCATTGGTATCATCTTGCTTTTGATTGGCATGTTCCTCCTCAGAGCCTGAAACAGAAGGTATATTAAGATCTGCGACCATAGCACTGATGGAGCGTGGTTCGTATTCACATTCGAGTATTTGATCCTCATCAGATTTCACAATTCCGATATAGTCTTGACGCTGCTCTATATAATATAATAATGTAGAAGCATCAGATTTACTACATATATCCTTGAACAGAGTTAATCCATCAAGGTATGCAGTAAGAGCGGTATTATCCTTCAGCTTATTATAAAAATATTGAGCTGCTGCTTCTTGATCCGGCATCATCAGGAACGAAACCGCATAAATAAGATTGTGTATATCTTTTGATGGGTTAGTCCACCTTTGCCATCTACACCATGCAGCGAAATAGTCTAAATATGATTTATCCACACATGTACCATCAGGAGCATGATCCAGTGCTATCATTATGTTGTCAATCATACCATCTTTGATATATTCATTGAAAGTGAGCAAATCTTTCTGTTTACTATCCATGAATATTCTAATTGCATACAAAGGTATAGCAATGGAAATAGTGTTTGTATGGAACTCGTTGGCCATCAAATATTCCAAGGATTCGGAAACCAGCGATGAAATGCTTTCATCCTCAACAATGACTCGTAGAGAATAGAAATTCAGCAGATTCCATAACAAATTATTTCGAAGGTGTTCTACCCTATCATAGTCTATAGAATACGAAGAAAGAGCCTCTAACACTTCTGGAGAGAAAAGTGAATTAGCCGTACTCTGGCTATTATCAATATGATTAAGTCCCCAATAGTCAGGTAAGTAACAAGACCAGACATTTATTGTACCCCCTTCTGTAGTCCTTAATACACCAGCATCTTCCGATTGATTTGCATGAATAGACATGCTTTTCCAATGCAAAACACTGGCAATCTCGTTAACTGTGGCAAATGTGGCATCTATTTTCTCACATTCTTCGTTGATACGATTCTTTAGCAAATTGGTATATTCATAATAGACACCAGCATATTCGTAATGTCTAGAATTAACCAAAGTAGCGTAATACCATACCGATAATGAAACCAGCATAGAGGCAGTGGCTGGAGAATACCCCTGTTTGACAAGCGAAGAGGCGAGTTCAGAAGAAAAATCCAGATGATAATCAAAAAGATTGGCGGTTATATATGACCATGAGTCGGCATCCTTATTGAATAGTGTTTTCAATAAAGACATACGATTAGGTGTCAACTCACTTCTTCCCATCTTACCAAATTTATGGCAAATTTCGGTAAAAAAATTGAGTTTTGCAGTGTTTCAAGTTCCCTTACCTCCATTTTTTAATAAGATTTAAGAACAAAGCACCAAAAAGGGAACCCCATCCCTGAGATTCCCCGTGTCCTGTTACCAGGCATATATTAGAGCAAAACGGAATTACCTGCGTCCGAAATGACCTGAACCATTACTACGACTGTTGTTCTGAGCAACCTGGTTGTTGTGATGGCCATTGGGCTTGTTAGCCGTGTTTCGATCATTCTTGTTCATATTCCTCCAGGTCGAGCCATTACCATGACTGTTGTTACCCTTTGGCTTCCTGTCAGCATAGTGGTCTGGTTTTTTGTTGTTTCCACCCTTGTAGCTCACATACCCCTTCGGATGTCCCTTGTAGAAGTGGCTCTTGTTGCTATAGTGAGTGTAGACATTGAAAGTCCAAGATCCATTATGCCAGGTCAGCGGACGATAGAAGTAGGACAGGCCGATGTACTTGTTATACTGGTAAGCAGTCAAAACAAACTGGAGGTCAGTATTCCGACGGCTCCACCAAGCACCGTACACGTCGTTGCGTCCGTCAACACTCATCATG
>JAEEGF010632704.1_pt1 | contig 12827 bp, 5 predicted proteins | sample 9134171 | NCBI WGS metagenome assembly JAEEGF01 (sample SAMN16246542, study PRJNA631951) | gut metagenome | biome: gut microbiome; feature: rumen; material: AP-attached | host: Bos | place: Iran: Karaj | collected 2018-10 | reverse complement strand
CAGCCGGGACAGGTGTCCAGTTCAATCCCTTATGGAAATAATACGAAAGCAGGTAAATATGCCCTTTCAGGCGATGCCAAAATCTACTATGAGACCTATGGTGAAGGAGTTCCCTTTGTTGTACTTCCCTAACTTCTCAATAATATCACCTCGCATAGCATAGTTCCTCCTCAAAAAAAATTTTTTCTTTCCATCAAAAATTTTTTATCGTTGTTACTTCCTTGATATCACTATATTTCTCTTTTTAGTGATCCCTTTTTTTATTTCTACGAGAACGCCTGAGATTCACAATTGACTTAATTTCTGCGAGGTGGTATTATAACCTCGCAAAAGGAGTTACTATGGCAAGAATCGATCGGTCTTCTGACAACCTTTATGACTGGCCCAAGGGGGCATACATTCGTAACAAACGCTATCTGTATATCAATACCAGTAATCGGTATGTGTCACCCGACGAGAAGCAGGAAAAGGGTACCAGAGGATATACTGATCACGATAGTATCTGTATAGGAGTTGTTGAGGATCCGGATCATCCGGAAAAGCGAAAATTTTATGCCAATATGGGATATCTTGCCATTTTGAAACCATCTGAACTTCCGGAGCCGCCAATGTTCTCTGACTCTCTGACAGTGGGTCTGACAGCATGGATTAGAGTTGCATCCAATCAATCAGGATTAACTGAGGATTTATCGAGTGTTTTCGGTGAAGAAGACACGCAACTGATATTGGATTTAGCTGCTTATATGCTCTCAAAGGAAAGTGCCGTCATGCAACACTTTCCAGCATGGGCAAGGGAACATGAGCTGTTTTCCAGTGAAATCCGAGATGACAACTATATTGGGCAGTTTTTAAAAAAGAACCTTACCATTTCGAAGATAAAACAATTTAGGGAATATTGGGCCGTTCGCAATATCGGGGATGGGATGATATTTCTTTGCTATGATTCAACCAATGTGAACAGTCAGTCTGAAGGTGTATTCATTGTTCAGCGGGGACACGCAAAAGATAACCCTGAACTAAACCAGGTAAACACAGACTATGTAATCCGTCAGTCTGACGGACTTCCTCTGACATATCTTCATTCCCCTGGCTCTGTAACAGATATAGCTCAGGCTTCTGAAATGCTTCGATTTATTGCACGACTGAAGGAACTTTCCAATAAAGATGTTCAACTATGTTTGATTTGCGACAGGGGATATATCTCAGAAACCAATCTGAGACACATGGACAATGAACACATAGAGTACATTTTAATGCTGCGGACAACATTTAGAGAATATGACAGATTAGCAGAGTTGGCAATTGATAAAATACGCAGTTATAAAAACGAGATCAGGAATAGTTGGAATGAGGAAAGATACGGTCTGACAACAGAATGCATTCTGTATAAGGATGGTCCATCATGCTACGCACAGATCCTGTGGAGTGCAGAAAGATATCAGAACAAACGCAATGGAGTAAAGCAGATAGTGGAGTCAGAACGTTCAAGGCTGCAGGCTTTCATTGACGAAAATAAAGGAAAATCACTTATCCAGTCGGAGATTAAAGATCTTCCTTTCTATTTCAAATTAAAAACGGAAGCAGGTGAACCCAGAATAGTTGAGAAAAAGAAACGTGGCAGAGGCGGAGGAACAGAACAAAAAGAAATCAACACAGTCAGGATTACCGGATATGAGGATGATGAAACGGCAATTAATCGATTGTATCAAAAAGCAGGGATCACGATCATAATGACAAGTGCAAAGATGACTGCTCAGGAAACAAATGATTACTATTCTAAAAGAGACTGTGTTGAAAAAACATTTCAAGCTCTGAAAAGCCATCTTGGTATGGATAAGATTGGTGTTACCACTGAAGAAGCAATGCATGGCAAGGGACTCGTCTGGTTTGTTGCATCGATATTACATGCAATACTTTTTAACAAAACGTCAGCACTTAGAACTACTGAAAGAAAATGTTTTACTGTTCCTGCAATGATAGATCAATTAGAAGCAATTAAAGCTGATAAAAACCTGTCAACAGGAAAGAGAGAGCGAAGATATAAACTGACGAATAAACAAAAGCAAATACTCAATTTCTGGGATCTTGATGAAGTACAAATCGATCAGAAAATTGCTTCAATATCGGAGTAGATACTTCAGATCCTTGTCATCCATAACGTACTCCAGTAACATCTACTTATATGCTAAGAACCGATGTAAATAAAGCCTCAGAAAAAATTTTTTTTGTTATGCGAGGTGATAAAACCAAAGAAGTTAGGGAATCTAATGATACAGTTCAGCTATTGCTTGAGCAAAGTGCTCAAGATTTGGGATATGTATACAAAAGGAAAAGGGATACTAGTACATCTTCAAATATAATACCATCAACTGTTGCCGCAGAAGCTGTTCTGTCTGTTTGGAGAAAGTCACCGCATCTTGCCAGATACAAGAAATCTGAGATGTTTGGATCATTTTACAAGACAATATTTCATGATTTGAATGCTGCTCAGATGATAATTGCTGTTATTATATTCAGACACTGCGATTCTGTTAGAAAACGGATTTCAGAGGATAAGGATATATTGACAATGCGTTCCTATGATAATTATTTCGTTTCCTGCATGGTTGGAACAAGATTATTACATGATTTGAATATGGATCTAGACAGACTGACGCATATTAATTTTGAAAGTGTTCGAGATTATTTTAATTCCGAGAAGCACAACCTGGTAGCATGGGCAGAAGAAAAACTAAAAAATGTTCTCGAGGAGTATTTTAATCTTGGTGAAGGGCATTCTATTTCAGAAATAGACGGAAGAACAGTGGCGGCTGCATTTAGAAGATTCGATATTGTTGAAATGTGTCTGAGAAATCCCGAATGGTGGAAAAATAATCTATCATAGTCTGTAACGATGATCTGGTGTACTCCTTCTTTGCTTGACGGCTCTTTTTTCTGTTCCTGCTGTGTTTCCGGTGCAGTCCTTCGCTCTCCTCGAGTTCTGTCATCCTTTTCCTGCGGGTTGTCCTTCGGGATGTTTTCCTCCACCTGTTTAACCGCAGGTTTAAGACAACCGGTACAGCGTTAATGTCGTTGTGATTAATCCAGATCTAAAATTTGCGACCAGTGTGGTAGAATAACCAATTATTACAAAATAATTTGCACGGACACTCTATTTATACTTCGGTTTTGCCGGTGACCCTGCGATGATCTCAAGAATGTTTGTCTTATATCTGCAGAGTTGATGACAGGTTTTTCGTTTTATTCCCAGCCTTGCTCTGCCGAGACCGGTGCTTTTTCACAAATGATAGCCGATATTTTTAATGCTTCTGTCTAAGGGTAGTTATGGATCTGTATTTGGATTTGATGCTTGTCATTCCTCTGATTGTGGCTGTTGTTTATCTTTCTGTTAAGAATTTTAAATTAAGAAAGCATATTGCAGATTTGGATTACCGTGTCCGGGCCTATGAAGAGATCATGAACCACACGCGCGATATCGTCTGGCTGAAAGGTCTGGATCTTAAACTGCAGTTTGTTAATAAGTCCTATTATCACCTTTTTCCTCTTATAGATAATTTTATCGGTCTGACAGATGATGATCTTGTTGATAAATTTCTGGCTGACGGGTACAGACGTGATGATGAGTATGTTATCAAAACAGGAAAGGAATACAGATATCAGGAAAATGACAAGGGAAATGTCTGGTTTGAAACCGTGAAGCTTCCTGTCAAGGATGAATTAGGAAAGGTTACCGGCTGTGCCGGAATTGCACACGACATAACAGATCGGAAGGAGAAGGAAATCAAGATTTATGAAATGGAGCATCTTGATTATCTTACCGGTCTTGGCAACAGGCAGTCTCTTGTTTTAACCTATCCTAAAATTCTGGAAGCGGCACTCAATGCCGGCGTTGATACGTATCTCATCATGGTGTGTATGGACAATTTTAAAATGATTAATGCGTCATATGGATTCATGGCCGGAGATGAGATCCTCAGACAGTTTTCCTGCAGATTAAGAACGTTTATAAATAATCTGAAAAGCAAGGTTGCAAGAGTAGGCGGAGATGAATTCTGCATTGTAATTGAAAATCATCATCATAATTTCAATATTACCGAAGCAGTGGAAAATCTGAGACGGATTATAGACGAGCCTTTTGATTTGAACGGCTCTCTTATAAACATAACCTGCAGCATCGGAATCAGTACGGCACCGGGTGACACAAAGAATTTTGAAGATATGTTCAAGTATGCAGAAATCTGCATAAGACTGAGCAAAAAGAAGGGACGTCATATTGTGATGTATTATTCGGATATCGCCGGAAGTGTTGAGGCTCGGAATGTCAAAATTGAGTGTGAAATGCTGGGTGCCATCAAGAATGGAGAGTTCAAGGTTGTCTATCAGCCTAAAATCAATGCAGATGACAACACTCTTCTTGGCACGGAAGCATTAATCAGGTGGCATAATTCGACTCTCGGTGACATCGAACCGAGGGAGTTTATTCCTCTTGCTGAAGAAAATGGTGTAATAATCGAGATGGGGTACTGGATTATAGAAAAATGTATAACCCAGAATCTCGAGTGGGGAGCCTGCGGCTACGACATGAAACCTATATCTGTCAATCTTACAAAAAAGCAGTTCCTTGATCCGAATCTGATAAGTGCTGTTGCAGGACTCTGCTCAAAATATAATTATCCAACCGGTCTTATTGAATTTGAGACAACTGAAAGCATTTTCTCTGCGGATTATCCTCTTGCCAAAAAAACTGCACAGGCTCTTCATGAACTAGGCATAAGTCTTACTCTTGACGATTTTGGCACAAGCTTTTCCAACATGATTGAGATTACGTCCATGTGCATCAATACTCTTAAACTCAAGCGTAACTTTGTGAGAGATATTGACAGTAATCTCGGCAAACAGGAGGTTGTGCGGACCCTTTACAATCTGAGCAAACGTTTTGATTTGCATTTGATAGCCGAGGGGGTTGAGACCAGCCGTGAATTTAACAAGATCACCGGTATCGGTATAAAGTCGATTCAGGGTTTTTACTATTCCCGACCGCTTCCTCCTAATGAGTTTGAACAGTATATCGGAGACAGGAGATTCTGATTTAGATTGCTGATCTGACTGTTCAAAAAATAGTCTTTTGTTTTATCTTTAGGCAGCAAATGATATAATCACACATCATATTGTGGTTCGAAAGGATCAAACTTATATCGGAAATCTGCTTCTGCTGATTTCCGTCAGTTTTTGACAGGGTGAGAGTAAGATCTTGCCTTTTTGTTTTTTTTTGGATTTACCTGGTGCTGAGCAATGGCTGAAAAAAATACCTTCGTTACATATGAAGATATTCCTTATGAATTTTCTGAATTGAACTGGAGAGCTTTTCTTGATTCCCCTAAAAATATTGACAGAATAAAAGAACTGAAGGCTACTATAAACAAAGTCAGCAAGCAGTCATCATTTAAATCTGTGAATGTTCCGTATTCCATTGAAGGTATCATTAAGGATAAGGCTAAACATTATTCGTGCACGGTGCGTGATTTTCCGTCAGAATATAATGACGGACCCCATATAAGCTGCTGCTGTGACTGCAACAAAAACAGTCGCTATTTCTGGGGAAGATTCAGTGATGATCTGTGCATTCACGGATATGCTCTTCTTCAGGAGTATGAAAAGCAGTACGGAAAAATTCTTTGCCCTGAATCCTTTTCGGAACACAGAAAAAGAGCTACTGAGGAGGCCTGCAGAATAAATCTGGAAACTCTGAAAAAAATAAAATCTCAGTACAGTATTGAGCCGCTGAATCCGTTGGAGTCGAATCTGTTCAAAAATAGAAAGCAGAGCGGTTATCTTATTTTTGATTTTAGACGTGAACTTGAACGCAGTGTCACCTGTAGGGAGGCCATTGATACCGCAGAGAAAATGATTGATCAGAGAGATGAATTCAGAGAGGTTCTTATAAGAAATCCAAAATATACACAATATCTAAATGAATCTTTCGTAACTCTTTCTGCGACTGTGTATGTATACCGCAAAAATCTTCATGACGGTTACAGAACATACTATGAATATTATGTTTATCTGTCCTCAAACGGCTTTGAGTGGTCTTCCGATATTGATAAGGCTTTGTATCTTGATTACGGTAATCTTACAGATCCAGCGTTCAAGCAGAACTTATTTCTGAATGAGTATCAGCTTGCCGCCATCAAACTTCTCTGGGATTATGTCGATGCAAATCCTGCTCCGCTTACAGTTAATCACAAACTTACAGAAAATTTTATGACATCGGCTCATTCCGCTATCGAAGCTGTTGATGACGATGAACCTGATAACTGGACTGACAGTTATCTGAAGGACGTTCGTATTTATCCGCGTATTACTGTTGAGCGTAAGACATTTACTCTGTCATTCCGAGTCGCTCTTGGCAAGGGAAAGGGATGTATCCTTAAGGATTTTTCATCGTTCAGATCTGCATATAACGATAGCCAAACCTTTGCTGCATCAAAATCTCTTCTGATTGATTTTTCTCAGTATGATTTTGAGTCGCAGAGTCTTAGGTATTACAAACTGATGGACAGCAGATACAATGAATCCAAATCAATTCTTCATTCCTTTAAGAATCTGTCTGATTACGCTGAACAGCTTGAACCTGATTACAATCTGCCTCTTCAGGGCAGACTGCTTGATGAATTTTATGAAATAGCCTGTGACTGTCAGGCCGATGTTAATGACAAATCTCTTTCCAGTAAAAATTACACTGTAGAGGTAGGAGACTACGAAGTTAATTTTCTTATAAATATCAAACCTTACAAGGACGTGAACGGTGGTTTTCTCGGGATTACAGTCACAGGTGAGGCTCCGCGACTTTTAGATGGTGAGGATGGCAGACACTATGTTCTGACACCAACCTGCTTTACATCTCTTGACGATGATGAATTTGAACTTCTTTATCCGTTTTACAATGCAGGAGGAGGATACGATAATTTTAATCTGATCATAGTCAAGGATGAACTTAATGATTTCTTCTGCCGTATCCTTCCTCATCTGAAGGAGAGTGATCTGTTTACCATATCGGTGGCGGAAGAGGAACTGATTAAGGATCAGCTTGCTCCGGAGCCAACATTTGATTTTTACGCACTTATCGGAGATCCGAAGAAGTCATCGAAAAATATTTCCTATCCGATCAGTATTGAAGCGTCAGCCGACTATGAGGGAACAAAGTATCCGCTGACTGTTTCAAAAGAGGGGCAGACAGCACGGGATATCAATTATGAAAAGCAGATACTTCGTCGAGCCTCATGGCTGTTTCCAGGATTGAAGCTGAAGAATAATGTTATCAGCGGCGAGTTTGATGAGGAACAGTTCTGCGATTTTATAAGTACGGTTATTCCACGTCTTGAAAAAATAGGTACAGTTACCTCAAACAAGGATCTGGATGCCTATACCATAGTAAGGGACGTGCCTGTTAAACTGGGCATATCTGTGGATACGGATCTGCTGGACATCAACATAACATCCTCAAAGTTCAACAAGAAGGAACTTCAGGCAGTTCTGGAAAGTTATACTGCCAAAAAAAGATGGTACAAGGTTTCCGACACCGAGTTTGTTGATTTGAGTACTTCAAAGGAACTGGAGGAAATCCTTTCAATTCTTGAGTCTGTAGATCTTCAGCCGGCTGACGTGCTTCATAACAAGGCCAAACTGCCGCTGTTCAGAGCTCTTTACCTGGATAAGCTGATGTCGCAGCATAACAATATGCTTATATCCAGGGATCAGACTTTCCGCCGTATAATACGAAACTTCTCTTCAGTCGCTGACGCCGATTATGAAGTCCCTGAAAATCTGAAGCCGGTGCTTCGTGAATATCAGGTTTACGGATACAAATGGCTGCAGATTATTTCTCATGCCGGATTTGGAGCCATACTGGCTGATGATATGGGCCTTGGAAAGACCGTACAGCTGATTACTGTACTCCAGGCACAGATTGACGAAAAGAAAAAGACGGGGGCAGGAAGTCTTTCCCTGGTGGTTTCGCCAGCATCCCTTGTTTATCAGTGGGCAGAGGAAATACAGAAGTTCTCCGCTAATATCGTGGCCGTACCGCTTACCGGCAATGCTGCCAGCCGCAAGGAGCAGCTTGCAGCACCGGGTGAAACAAATCTTTTCATCATTTCCTATGAGCTTTTGAGCAGGGATATAACTCTGATGAAGGATCTTGTTTTCGATATGGTGATTCTGGATGAAGCTCAGAAGATTAAAAATCACAAGGCTGCGTTCACAAAGGCTGTGAAGGGTCTTAATGCAAAAGCACGTATTGCTCTGACAGGTACACCTATTGAGAACCGTCTGACTGAACTCTGGAGTATTTTTGATTTTATCATGCCGGGCTTCCTGTACGGAGTATCTGACTTTACCCGCCGGTTTGAAACACCGATTTCAAAGTTACACGATCCGGCGGCCACGGAAAAACTCAAGAGCATGACATCTCCGTTTATTCTTCGTCGTAAAAAGACTGATGTGCTTAAGGATCTTCCAAGCAAGATGGAGGAGGTTGTCTATACCCGCATCTCAGGACAGCAGCAGAAACTGTATGATGCCCAGGTTTTGAAGATGAAGAAGATAATCAAGACATCGGACAACAAGGGTGAGGATAAGATTAAGATCCTTGCTGAACTTATGCGGATCCGCCAGATCTGCTGTGACCCTTCTCTTGTTTTCGAGGATTACAATGATGTGAGTGCCAAGAAGGATGCGTGTCTGGATCTTATTGAAACTGCCATTGACGGTAATCATCGCTGTCTGGTGTTTTCTCAGTTCACTTCCATGCTGGAAATCCTTGAGAAGGAGCTTGCAGCCAGGGAAATTTCCTTCTACAAAATTACCGGATCAACTCCAAAGGAAAAGAGAAGCAGGCTGGTCCATGATTTCAATGACGGAAATGTTCCTGTATTCCTGATTTCTCTCAAGGCCGGCGGAACCGGACTTAATCTTGTGGGTGCCGATACGGTTATCCATTATGATCCCTGGTGGAATCTTGCTGCCCAGAATCAGGCAACAGACAGAGCTCACCGCATAGGACAGACAAAGAATGTTACAGTCTATCGTCTGATCCTGAAGGATACAATTGAGGAGAAGATTCTGAATCTTCAGCAGACAAAGAAGGATCTTGCGGATGCAATACTCGAAGGAGAGCAGCAGTCGCTTATGAGTCTGTCTACGGATGAACTGCTGAATCTCCTTTCGTAGCAGTCATTTAAATTTTGATATGCGGCAGGATCCAATGATTCCTGCTGTTTTTTTTATACTTTGTTTTGATGTATGATAAAAACGTCTTTTTCTTCGGAGTCAGAGAAGCGTGGCTTAATTAACTACCGGAACTGGATTTTCTTCTGATATGATTTCTCAAATTAGAGATGGTGGGAAACTGTTCCGCCGCTGATTGTTCCGGTCTTTCTTGCCATACTCTGATGTGATTAAATCGTTTCATATAAATCTTAGGTTCGGAAACACGCTACCCCTTGGGTGGTGGTAGGAGAGTCGTACTCCTTTCTCGACCTGGAGTTTCCTTGTATCTCTGAATATAATGATGACCGCATTGGATTTATGAATCTGTACCGCATGGGATTCAACTATCTCGAAGATAGTCAGGTACCTGATACAGTTACAGCTGGGTAAATCTTTGCTGTAAAGGGTTTGTCAGCCACCCTGTGATGTAGCGCCATTTTAGATAGCAATATCTATCGGGGTTAAAAGTTCGGAGACGCAACGCGTTACGAAGACTGGGCAGTTACAAGCCCATTTCCTTTAGGTGATGGGTAGTTGACCAACTAAAACAGCGTCAGGACTTTGCAGTTCCTGACGCTGCTGTTTAGCGCAGTGTCATGACAGTTAATTTCAGAACCAGAAATCAGAACAGGTCGCTGGCTGATGGAACACCGCTTTCACTTCCTCCGCCGGAGTTCTGCTTACCGGAGTCATAGTTGAAATAACTGTTGCTGGCACCTCCGGTGAAAGCGGAGTGATCTGCCGGATTTGTTCCTATCTCAAAAAATTCGTTTCTGGCATTGCCTGCCCCGTCGCCGACGAAGAGACCTGTAGCTCTGTTGACTTTATGCGTAATAACGGTTTCAGGTCTGTATACAGGATTTTCCGGGAAATTCTTCATGTACGGAACCATGAAGTAGTTCCAGATGGGCTGTGCGGCCGTTGCTCCAGCCTCACGACCAAGACTTCTTGCATGATTGTCGAATCCTATCCATACACTTGTTACCACATCGGCATTGAATCCTGAGAACCAGCAGTCCTTTGAATTGTTGGTTGTTCCTGTTTTTCCGGAAAAATCCTTTCTGTTTGGCATTGCCTTGGCTGTGCGCCAGCCGGTACCGTTGAATCCGCTTAAGCCCCTGTCCGCTCCGCCGTATATGCCGGTATGCATCATTTCAGCTACAAGAAATGTGTTGGCATGAGACAGAACCTGCTTCGCGATACGGTGACCGTGACCGTCGGAATAGGCCTGAGGATCAAGAACATGGTCGTCGCATGTAGTGCAGGCAATTACAGGATTTGCTTCATAAAGCAGATTGCCGCTGTCATCTTCTATTCTCTGTATGATGTACGGATGAAGCAGAAAACCGCCGTTGGCAAGAACTGCGTAGCCTCTTGCAAGCTCAAGCGGGGTCATTTCCAGTGTACCAAGTGCCAGCGGTTCATTCTGATATACCTTAGGTACTGCATATCCAAGTTTTTCCAGGTGTGCTACCACGTTCTTCAGTCCTGTTCCTCTGAGAAGTCGCACAGCCACCACGTTTTTGGATTTTGCCAGAGCCTCTCTCAGTGTTATAGGACCGTCGTACACATTAGGCGAATTCTTCGGATGCCATTTGCTGCTTTTTCCTGATGACCAGGATCCTATAGGCACATCCATGACGATACTTGAAACAGTATATCCGTGCTCGATTGCTGCAGAGTATATAAACGGCTTTATGTTTGAACCAGGCTGTCTTCTGGCCTGCTCGGCACGGTTGAATTTGCTCTGGGTAAAGCTGAAGCCGCCGACCATGGCCCTTATGGCTCCGTTTTTAGGATCAAGAGATACAAGTGCCGACTGGACTGCAGGGATCTGTGACAACTGGAGAACTCCCTTTTCATCAGTATACACGTAGATCAGCTGTCCCGGCTTTGCAACTTCTCTTGCAGAGCGCGGCAGACCTGTGGTACGGCGATCGGTAAGAAACCTGGCTGCCCATTTGATTCCCTCCCACGGAATTACTCCATGGTGGTCGTTTTTCATGGAAACGTCTATTTCTCTTTCAGTAACCTTGTTTACTACAGCTGGGATCAGTTTGTTTACGGTAGGCAGATCCTTCAGATATTTCTGGATCTGTTCCTCAGTCCACGGTGTTTCCTTGGATGTCCAGAGCTCTTTAGCTGCTCCTCGGTATCCGTGGCGTCTGTCGTATTCCATTATTCCCTTGAAAACAGCCTCATCTGCAAGCGTCTGAACTTCTGAGTTTACGGTGGTGTATACCCTGATTCCCTTTGTTGTTACATTTTCACCGAAACGATCAATAACTCTTTGTCTTGCCATCTCGCTGATATAGTCTGATCTGAATTCAATTTCCGGTCCGTGATAGGATGAGATGACAGGTTCCTCCCTTGCCTCGTTGTATTCCTGCTTAGTTATATACTTGTATTCAAGCATTTTTGAGAGAACAAGATCCCTGCGTTCCCTTGCTTTTTCAGGATGAGAAATGGGGTTGTAGGTCGACGGAGCCTTCGGAAGACCTGCAAGCACCGCCATTTCGCTGAGAGTGAGATCCTTGAGGTTTTTCCCGAAATATACTTTTGCTGCTGCCACGACTCCGTATGCATTGTGACCGAGAGCTATCTTGTTGAGGTACAGCTCCATAATCTGATCCTTGGTCAGTTCTCTTTCCATTTTGAGAGAAATGATCAGTTCCTTGATTTTTCGTTCGAAGGTTCTCTCCCTGGTCAGGAAAAAGTTTTTGGCCACCTGCTGAGTTATGGTACTGGCACCTTGCTTCTTTTTCTGGGTTTTGGCATATTCCAGTGCAGCTCTGATAATGCCGATGGCATCAAACCCGGAGTGTTCGTAAAAACGCTGATCCTCAATTGAAACAAAGGCATTTATCAGCATTTTGGGAACATCCTGTATCGCTATGGGCTCACGTTTGATCTGTCCGAAAACATACATGAGTTTGCCGTCACTTGAATAGATGTGCATCGGAGTTTCGAATTCTACATTTTTCAGTTCGTTGATATCCGGCAGTTCTCTTTCCATTTTAAGGAAGAAAACGCAGCATGCGGCAATGGCAACGGAAACGCAAAGAAGTAAAAACCAGATAGTACGGCTGATGAAGGTTAACATAAATTTCTCATATTTCCTGATGATCATCTGAACCAGAAAGGTTGCTGCAGATCAGTAAATTAAAAAGGAATGCAAATTCAAACATGTGTATTTTATCACATTTGGCTGTTTCACAAAAAAGAAGAAAACCGCCGTCACGAACTGTAATATACTGCATTTTAGGAATGTAAACGGCATAAACGGGTACTGTATATTTTTTAATCGATTTTAGACTCTCAAAGTTTGGATTTGTTCTCAAGAAAAAGATTTTTTGTTACGCTCGTCAAAATAGCGAGTTTTGTTTAAGAGTTCATTCTAGATCTTTTGATTTAAGAGTATAGAATAACCTATTGTAGTATTTTTTCACTAACACCACGGATGCATTTATGCAAAAACTAGTAAATAAAAATCATGGCAACATATATTCCATGATTGGAATAGACTTCGGTAGCCAGTCTATCAAAGCTGTTGCAATAAA
>JAEEGF010451566.1_pt1 | contig 12827 bp, 15 predicted proteins | sample 9134171 | NCBI WGS metagenome assembly JAEEGF01 (sample SAMN16246542, study PRJNA631951) | gut metagenome | biome: gut microbiome; feature: rumen; material: AP-attached | host: Bos | place: Iran: Karaj | collected 2018-10 | reverse complement strand
AACTCTGAACCATCATAAATTCCAATTTATCTGAGTGTGATATGACTTTAAGAAATAAACTTATAGATATTGCTTTGCAATGGCAAGAAAGCTTCGGGGTTGCACCATCAATTACAAGTGCCCTTTCCGAATATGATGCTGCCATGTTAGTTGGGATGCCAGAAAATGAGTATTCAGAATACATGAAGGACAAAACTGCAGTAAGTAAAGGTGCAGATTTTGTTTTTAACAATATAAGATACCAAGTAAAAGCTAATCGTCCAAGCGGTAAAAAAGGCAGTTTTGTAACAATGGTTCCCAAGGCTTCTAATTACGAATGGGACAAATTGATATGGATTCTCTACGATAAAAACTATGTCATACAAGAAGCCTGGGAATGGTGTGTTAAGGATTACATATTAGCTTTTGACAACATTAAGAGATTATCTCCCAATCACTATAGAAAGGGGAAGTGTCTATATCAAATAGAAAGTTTATAGTATGTCAAGCATTCGAGTTATACAAGGTGACTTTGAGAAGAAACTGAAGCTTCGATTTGAATACCTATGATATTGAGTCATAAAAAAGTAGTCACGGTTAAAGTCCAGTGTGCCGTGGGTGTAGTTCTCTGCAGGGCTCGGAAAACCCGCCACCACCGTAGCATCCAGCAGCTCCAGCTTGGTATCGAACTCACCACGTATTATCTTTATCTCATCCATCTTTCAGTTTTTTCTTCCTTACTATTTGCAAAGTTACGAAAAGAATCTTACCTTTGTAAACAGAACTAAAACTTAAAACTATGGTAAAAGCATTTCTTTCACTAGCAGCCATGCTTTTTATGAGCATCAATTCCTACTCTCAGCTGTTCACTTGCTCTGAGATACCTACTGACAGCGCATGGAACGCCATGCTGACTCCCAAGATAGGAGAAAAATACGAACGTGCGCTAAAGGGAGGGAAGAAAAAGATGGTCAAGGCGACCATAGCAGACCAAGCATACGAATTGAAAGAACGCAAGCAATATAAGACAAACGACAAGGGAGAGATAGAATACGTCTATATCTTCCGAACAGAAGGTAATTACGATGTCTCTTTGCTTCGCGATATAGTATTGAACATGCTATACGAAGGCAGCCATCTGAGTAATGAGGAACAAAAGAATATCCTGCTAAACAGCCCTAAAGACGGTCTTAAATTCGTACGCAGAGAAAGTGATTTTGTAGTAATCGGACAGGGAAGTTCGAAGTGTTGGCTTGACGCAAAAATTCACTACGACATTAGGTTCAAGCCCAATTGAATCCGATTCTCCGTTACCATAGATGACTGGTATGACTACTACTCAAATGCATCATACACAGGCAGTCATTATTTGTATCGCATGTCAGGAAAATTCCCATTTGATGAATTGAAGTCATACAATCGTCCTGACTGGGACAGTCCCTTCTTGTTTGGAAAAGGCTTTGTCGATGCTGTCTATTGGGCAAGCATCGGAGCACCAAGAGCATATCTTAATTCACTCAACGAACGTCTCGCCAAGAGGCAAGAAGTTGTTGAGGATTGGTAAAATATCTTTAAGTGCAATCTCCTGTCTTTTCAATAACCCACTTGCTTTTGTACCATTGCAAGCATAACCACCCAGACGATACCAATAGGAACAGCATATCCCGTATGGACCGGAATAGGTGCCGTCGGTGCTGTGCTCGTCGGAATTTTCATGTTTCGCGAGCCTGTAACCTTTTGGAGGTTGTTCTTCCTTACTACGCTTATTGTATCAAATAGGATTAAAAGCATTATAAAGGATATAAGGATTGTCTAAAAAGCAAGTGAGAACTTAGTTAGGTAATCTATCAATATGTAAATTAATACCGAGTGATATGACAAAAGCATTATTTATCAACGGAAGTCCGCGAAAGAATGGCAATACCGCACAGCTGCTGAAACGTGCCATGGACGGTGCCATAGAGGCAGGTGCCGAGGTGGAACTGGTGAATCTCTATGACCGCAGTTTGAACTACAAGGGTTGTATGAGTTGTTTTGCCTGCAAACTGAAAGGAGGCAAAAAAGGCGTATGCTCTTTTAAGGATGACCTGCAGCCCATACTCCAGAAGGCTGTGGAAACTGACGTGCTGGTGTGCGGTTCGCCCAACTATTGCGGCTATCCCTCGGCAGCCCTTCGTGCCTTTATGGAACGAATGGAATTTCCCGCAGTCAACTATTCAGACTACTCCAAACCTGTGGTGTTGAAGAGAATATGTTCGGCCACCATCTATACTATGAACTGTCCTGACGAAGATGTCTATCGTCAAATGAACTATCCTGTCCTCATGGATACCTCGGCCCAGCAACTCGGAGTGTTTGGTCCTACAGAGATATTATGTTCCTACGATACATATCAGTTCTCAAACTATGACCGTTACGATGCTGCTTCGTTCAGCGAGGCTCACAAGGCTGAGGTGCGCGACACGCAGTTCCCCATAGACTTTGAAAAGGCCTATGAGTTAGGAAAACGACTGGTTGGCAAATGTAAATAATAACAATATACCATTGTTTTTAAGAAAATTTTCGTAATTTTGCAGTTCGGAAGACAGTGAAGGATATTAACAACTTATTATATTATGGTAAAGCATATTATTTTATGGACTCTGAACCCAGAGTTGACTGAGGAGGAGAAGGCAACAGCAAAAAAGGGAATCAAGGAGGGACTTGAGGCCCTTATGGGAGAGATACAGGGACTGACAAGTATCAAGGTGATTATTGACGGCAGGCTGGAAACATCAAATGCCGATGTGATGCTTGACAGTACTTTCACAGACTTTGAGGCTCTGAAGGCATACGCCGTACACCCTAAGCATGTGGCAGTGGCAGACGGTAAGGTCCGTCCGTTCACGGTACAGCGCTCATGCCTTGACTTTGAGTGTTAAGTGGGGGGATGAAAGGCAAATAAAAACGGGACTACACCATGGTGTGGTCCCGTTTTTGTCTTTGGTTATAGTATGATTACATAAACTTGTTGCCGTTCCACGTTACGCGCTTCTCTTTCTTACCCGTAGTGGTATGGAATGTGAAGACAATGGTCTTTCCCTGGCGTGGCAGGCTGTGTGTGGTGGCATAGACACCGGGGACAGCGTCAAACTCAATTCCTAAGTCGCAGGGAGAAATCATCTGCATTATATGGGTATCATTGTCATAGGTGTAGAAATCAACGCCAGAGAACTGTCCCGTTATTGCCTTACCGTTTTTATAAGAGTCATTGGACAGTGCCACAATCTTGTGTTTCTTGTCGGCGCAATTCCAGTAGCAGCACTGTATGACGAGACGTTCGTTGTCTGACTCGATGGACTCATAGTTTACATATCCGTTTTGTACGTCAACGGTGAGAGACTCACCAGGCATCAGTTTCATGCCGTTTAGGAAAAGTTCCCAGCTTGGTTCCATACCCATGACAGGCTCCATGATAAAAGGATGCTTAATAAAGGCAGTCATGAAGTCCTTGATGTTAGGAGAGGTACCCTTGAACTTGACGGTGATGTCGTTGGTTGGCTCAAGTTCTTCGTCGTCATTAATAGGCTCGCTCTTTGAGTACACGGGCTTCATACCGTTCCATGTGAAGGTATGGCGTACAGGACTGTTGCCGCACCAGTCATCTATGATTATATCTTTGCCTTTTCTTGGCAGCCTGCAGTATATCTGTGGGGATTCTCCTTTGTCGTTCCATCTGTAGCCCTTGAGAATGTCGGGTTCAGGTGTTAGGGTTTTCTTCTGTGGATTATAGTCATAGAAACATACAATCTCTATGCAGGGGTCGGTAGGCTTTCCAAGGCATACAGCCAGCAGTTTGTGGCCGTTGTCCCTGTTCCATACGCAGGCATTCATATAACTATCGTCGGTGCCGGCGTCGCCCACTGACGCATAGCCGTTGGTGGCATCCACGATAACGGTAAGTTCTGTCTCTTCGTCAAGAACCTCTTTAGACAGTCCTTTCTCCATGGTATTCCTTATGGTCTTTCCCATCCATGTAGGCCATGTCTTGTCAAAACTCTCCAGTAGGACGCCGATGCTCCCGTTTGCCACATTGCTGATAGTCTTTGTCGGCCATCCTTTGTCTATGTCCTCGAGATATATCTGTCCATAAGAGGATATGGCAGTGACCACCAGTATGAGTGTTGCAATAATTTTTTTCATGATGTTCTATTGTTTAGTTTTGATATATACACCGTCAAAGGCTATACCCCTGCCGAAGCATCCCAGTGACTCTTGGTCGCTTGTGGTCTTGAGTACTACAAACTTTTTGAAGAAGTAAGCACTGAAGCTGTAGCCGCATTCGTTAACGTCGTCATAGTGGAAATAGTCATAGGTGGATTCTCCCAGTACTGCGGGGCGGTCCGGGTCGCTCTTGCCTTCGGCTATGTTGCCAGGGGTATTGCATACCTCGAAATGCAGCTTGTGCTTACCGGCACCACGGAATTTTACGTATCCGCCCATCATACTGCCGTAGTTGGGGTTGTATATGGAGTATGAGTACTCACGTCCTATGTTTTGCGGGTCTTCATAGTCAAAATACTTTGTTACAGGCACCTCTTCTTTGTTGGACATGAAGTTCTTCATCTCAAGACTCTTGTCTGTGCGAGGATTGGTCCATGTACCTTGTGTTATACGGTAGTAGCCACCGCCATCTTCTTCTATCTTGAATGTCATCCTGCCGGTAATGGTACCGTCGCTCTGGTATTCTTCCAAGTAATAAAAGTCGCTTGCCTCTACCATTCCGCCAACGACAAGAATAGGTGCGGGATTCTTGGCCTTGGGATAGTATATCTCGCCTACGGCTATCTCTTCGCCGTTGATGGCAAACTTGAGTTTCACAGGAATCTTGCCTCCCAATGTTCCCTCAAAACTGTATTCCCCCAACACGTCGGCGTGGGCTGTCACTGCTATTATCAGGGCAGTGATTAAAGACAATAGTTTTTTCATAATCCCTTAGTATTAATTATTAATATTTTACGAAGTCACAAGCCTTGCGCAGGTCCTCAACGGTGATAGTGCTCAACTCTGATTTTGAGGGATTAGAGTACTTCGCTACGCGGTTGGCTTGCTCGGTTATGGTCTGCTCAAACACATTGCGCACGTAACGGCCGTTACCGAAGTTCTTTGACTTATGTTGATATACATACTTGAATTTTTCGCGCAGGTATTTGTCTGCGTCGTCATCCAACTTATAACCATATTTGTTCATGCGGTTCATGAATATCTCCACCAGTTCGCCAGGCTTGAAGTCGGGGAAGTTGATGTATCGGTTGAAACGTGACTGCAGTCCGGGGTTGGAGTCAATAAAACGCTTCATCTCATTAGTGTATCCTGCTACGATTACCACGAGTCTGTCACGGTCATCCTCCATACGCTTAAGCAGTGTTGCGATGGCCTCGTTGCCATAGCCACCGACACCCTCGTCAACGAGAGAATATGCTTCATCGATAAACAGCACACCGTTAAGTGCAGAGTCACACAGATGGTTTGTCTTCACTCCTGTCTGTCCCACATACTCGGCTATCAGTCCGGAGCGGTCGGTCTCAACAAGGTGCCCGCTCTTGAGTACACCAAGGTCTTTGTATATACGGGCTATGATGCGCGCCACGGTGGTCTTACCCGTACCAGGGCTGCCGGTGAACACCAGATGGTATGATATCTTTGGCGTCTTCAATCCCTGAGCCTCGCGTTGTTTCTGTACCTTGATGAAGTTGGCAAGTGACTTGACCTCCTTCTTCACTTCTGGCATACCCGTAAGCGATTCCAGTTCTTTCATAGGGTCGCCTTCGAGTACGTCACGACGTTGCACGGAGTCTGCGCGTGCCTCGCTCAGTCCCACCTGTGACTCTGTAACATCTTTTTTGTCTTCGTCCTCGTCGTCGTCAACAAGTATGCCCACGCACATTACCAGTGCGAACATAATGAATGAAACAGCGCCGCAACCGGTGAAGAATACCTTTACCCCCTTTAGGAAACTGTTATCACTTTCAGAAAATAATCCCATTGTTGTTATTAACGTTTTTATTAATGATTCTGCTATTTCAGGTTAGTTACACCCTTAAACCTATAATACCGTGTTACAAAGGTAAACATTATTTTTGTATTACCAAAGAAAAGTATATTTTTTCAGTTGCGCCTTGGTGAATTTACTCTTTGGAAAAGAATGCTTGGGAACTGACGGGACATGATATGCAGACTCCCCCGAAGATAGCTGTGTATCTTCGGGGGAGTGTGTTAGGGTGAGTATATTTTGGAACGCTGATAGTTATTCCTTATAGAAACGTAATGCTCCGAGCAACTCACCGTTCTCATCCTTCGTGCCTATGGTTACACGCAGGCAGTTGTTGCACAAGGTTATGCGTGTGCGGTTGCGTACTATGATACCCTTATTCACAAGATAGTCATATATCTTTTGCGCGTCAGTCATCTTGGCAAGGAAGAAGTTCGCGTCGGTGGGGTAAACCTTCTCGCATATAGGCAGTTCAGCGAAAGCCTGCATGAGCCTGCCACGTTCCAGCAACAGCATGTTAACCCATTTCTCTACGCTTATCTTGTCGTCAAGGCGCTTAATGGCCTGCTCCTGAGTAAGCAGGTTGACATTATAAGGATATTTCACCTTGTTGAATATGTCGATGATGTCTTTCTGTGCGAAAGCCATGCCGAGCCTGATGGCAGCGGAGCCCCATGCCTTGCTCATGGTGTGCAGCACAATGAGGTTGGGGTGGGAGGCGAGCTGCTGCAACATAGTCGTCTCGCTTGAGAAATCGATGTAAGCCTCGTCAACGATGACAAGACCATCAAACTGCTCTATTACCTTCATTATTTCCTCACGGTAGATATTGTTGCCTGTGGGGTTGTTGGGTGAGCATATCCATATCACTTTTGTGTTGCTGTCGGTGGCGGCGAGCAGTTTCTCGGCTGTTACCTGGAAGTGCTCGTCAAGCATTACCTGACGGTATTCCACGTTGTTGATGTCGGCGCATACCTCATACATGCCGTAGGTAGGACAGATAGCAACCACGTTGTCTTTCTTAGGTTCGCAGAAACAACGGTAAACCAAGTCTATCGCCTCGTCGGAACCGTTGCCGAGGAAGATGCACTCCTCGGGTACTCCTTTTATCTTCGCCAGACGCTGCTTTACCTCGCCTTGCAGAGGGTCAGGGTAGCGGTTGAAAGGAGCGTTGTATGGATTCTCGTTTGCGTCAAGAAAGACGTGTGCTACGTGTCCGCTGTATTCGTTGCGCGCACTGCTGTATGGTGCCAGCGACCATATATTAGGTCTTGTCAGTTCTTGTAATGTTCTCATGTCTTCTATATGTTTTGAGTGTTCTTGTCTTTATTATATCTCAGTGCTATTTATACTCTCAGCTATCCGGCGCATACCTTCTGCCAGTCGGGAGCGTTGCGTCGCGAGGTTGATGCGGATAAAATGTCGTCCGGCTGTAGAATGGTCATACATGGTGCCAGAATTGACATAGACATTGGCTTCTTGTAACAGGTATTCACACAAGTCGTCAGCGTCATGTAATTTGTCATTCTTGGTTACATGGCTATCACTGCTTGCCTTTATATCCACCCACATCAGGTAAGTGCCTTCAAGAGAGCAGACATGCCATTGGGGAATGTTATGCTCTATATATTCCTTTGCAAAGAGATAGTTGGAGTATATGTAGCTGTTAAGTTGTAGCAGCCACTCTTCTCCCTCTGGGGTGTACGCCGCCTCAAGAGCCAAGACTCCGAAAGGGTTAACGTCACAAACCTCGTTGATGTTTATGGCACGGTCCACGCGTCGGCGTGTGCTGTCGTCCTTTATCACGATGTTGGCTATCTGCAGGCCAGCGATATTGAATGCCTTGCTGGGTGACAGGCATACGGCACAAGGGGCGTCGCTCACTGACATGAAAGGATGATAGTGCGGGCGCTCCTCTCTTGTCTTTTCAATAAGCAATGCGTTGCGTGTAAGACTGGAGTTGACAAACTCGCAGTGTATCTCGTCGGCAATGACAAACACACCGTGGCGCTTGCATATCTCACCCATTCGCATTAGCTCATATTGTGACCATACACGTCCCGCGGGATTGTGGGGATTGCATAGCAGGAAGACCTTTACCGAAGGGTCGGCGCACGTCTTTTCAAACATGTCAAAGTCAATGGTGTAGAAATAGTCACGTTGACTTATGGCAGTGCTGTATTCGGGGGCGCTTGCATTCAATTGCAAAGGAACCTCAGCAACTTCACAATCGTTATTGCGTATGGACGAGTAGAAACAGTTGTAGGCCGGCGTCTGCACAAGAACCTTGTCGCCTGGTTGTGTCACTGCTTTGATGATGGCAGATACCGCAGGTACGACACCGCTGGTGTAGAGTATCCACTCGCGTTTTATGCCGTTCCATTTGTGACGGCGGGCAAACCAGTTTATGGTAGAGTCATAGAAAGACTCTGGTACTTTAGTGTAGCCAAAACAACCATGCTCCATACGTTTCCTCAATGCGGCGGTAACGCATGGTGCAGTCTCGAAGTCCATGTCGGCGACCCATAAAGCTATGGTGTCGTCGTTAGGCATCTCGTCATATTTGTAACAGTTAGTGCCGCGGCGGTTAACTATTTTGTCGAACTCTTGCATTGGCAGGTTGTTTCTGGTTCTCGTCCCAAATTAATTCTCCTATCTTTCCTTCTACAGTAATATCACCTGAGGTTGGATTCTTAATGCTGTGAACATCGCCAATGATGTTGCCATTTACTGTGGAGTACTCAAATAACAGGTTGGCGTCGGAGCCGAATGTGCAGTCCTCTAACGTCAGTCCGTCAACATAGCACAACAGTTGTTCTCCAGTAAGGTGACAGCGTACCAGACGCATGTTCTTTGCGTACCAGCCGAGATACTCGCCGTTGACCTCGCAGTCAACGAGCGTGACATTCTCAGCCTCCCAAAAGGCATCTTTTGAATTTATCACAGCATTGTGTATCTCTACGTTCTTAGAGTACTGGAAAGAATAGTTGCCGTCTTGGTGGTAGTTGTCAATCTTTATGTTGCTGGTGTGCATGAACAAGTAGTCGCAGTTTTTGATGTTTACATTGTTCATCTCTACATCGCTGCAATCCCATAGCATCTCCTGTCCGTCGTTGAAGTCGGTGTCGGCAATGTATATGCCTTTCATGCGCCTGAACATTTTGGGAGCGTCCACCTTGCAGTTTGTCATGCGGCAGTCCGCGGAGTACCACAGGCTGGAGCGCGCCGAGTCGGCGAAGTAACAGTTGTCAACCTTGAATCCGTAAGTCTCCCAAAATACATACTTGCCCTCGAACCGGCAGTTCTGTGCCTCAATGTTGCTTGTTTCTTTTATTGAGGACTCACCAAGATGTATTGTCACGTTCTCAAGTCGCGTGTCGTGTATGGCGTAAAGAGGGCGTTCCCCCTCGTATTCTTTGTTTGATATGATGGTCATAAAAGTATGTTCCTTAATAAATTTTTTGCAAAGGTACTTCTTTTTTCTGAAATAGCAAAATCTAAAAAAATAGAGTGAATAATTGTGTAATTGGCAAAAAAAGTGTAAATTTGCAGATTAGTTACGTGTGTAATGTCCACAAAGAGATGAAAGTAGCAATTATAAAATATAATGCGGGAAATATATTCAGTGTCATAAATGCTGTAAAACGTCTCGGCATAGAGCCAGTACTGACTGATGATGCAGAGCAGTTGCTGAGCGCCGACCGTGTGATATTTCCCGGACAGGGCGAGGCTCATAATGCCATGACATACCTTCGTGAAAGGGGACTGGATCGCCTTATAAAAGATTTGAAGCAGCCTGTACTTGGAATATGTATCGGACAGCAGTTGTTGTGCAGCCACTCAGAAGAGGGTGACACAGATTGCCTCGGTGTGTTCCCTATGGATGTTAAAAAGTTTCGCCCTGTGTGTCATGAGGATAAGATTCCCCAGATGGGATGGAACAGTCTTACATTCAGAAACGGCGAAAATGGAAAAGGTGGTTTGTTTGATGGACTGCATGATGAGGATTTCGTCTATTTCGTGCATAGCTATTATGTACCATTGCATGAGGAATACACAATAGCAACGGCGCATTTTACGCTTGATTATTCAGCTGCGTTGCGTAAGGGTAATTTCTATGCTACGCAGTTTCACCCAGAGAAGAGCGGAAAGGTGGGAGAGATGATATTGAGAAACTTTATGAATATCAACTCTTAACTCCAGAATACTCACAGTTCGGCATGTGATGATGCTTGCCAGGACAAGAAGTTGTAAAGAAATGATTGAACTGATACCAGCCATAGATTTGATAGAAGGTAAGTGCGTAAGGCTTACCAAGGGAGAGTATGACAGTAAGAAAGTATATAATGAGGACCCGGTGTCACAAGCCAAGGAGTTTGAACGGTTGGGTTTCAAGCGCCTGCACGTGGTTGACCTTGACGGAGCCAAGTCAAAGCATATAGTCAATGACGCAGTGCTGAGAGCTATCACTGATGCTACAAATCTTACTGTGGATTTCGGCGGAGGTATTAAGACCGAGGAAGACATAGAGAAGGCTTTTGCTGCCGGTGCCGCTATGGTTACTTTGGGTAGTATAGCCGTTACGGATCCGGTGAAGTGTTGTCAGTGGATAGACAGATATGGTGCAGACCGTATCATCTTAGGAGCTGATGTGCGCAACGGAAAGATAAGTATCAACGGTTGGAAGGAAGATTCTTCTGATGACCTTATGCCGTTCTTGAGGAAATATGTGGAGAAGGGCGTGCGTAATGTGTTGTGTACGGAGATAAGCAAAGACGGCACATTGGCTGGTCCTGCTGTAGAATTGTATAAGCAAATAATGGCGGAATTTCCTCAGATGCATCTCATCGCCTCTGGCGGCGTGAGCTGTAATAATGATATAGAAGAACTGGAGCAGTCCGGCATACCGGCTGTTGTGTTCGGTAAGGCATGGTATGAGGGCAGGATAGACCTCAGCCGCTTGTTTCATAATTATAATTCATAAATTAATAGTTTAATAGGTACGATGACTGTACCCCCTCCCTGCAGGGAGGGTTGGGGTGGGTCTCTTAAATTCATAATTTGCTTGTCATATAATGTTAGCAAAAAGAATAATTCCTTGTCTTGATGTAAAGAATGGCGAGACAGTAAAGGGTACGAACTTCGTTAATTTGCGTTCTGCTGGCGACCCGGTGGAGTTGGGTAAGATGTACAGTGATCAGGGTGCTGATGAATTGGTATATCTTGATATTACAGCTTCACACGAGGGAAGAAAGACATTCACCGATATGGTAACCCGCGTGGCACAGGAGATAAACATACCGTTCACTGTGGGTGGCGGCATCAACGCCTTGGAGGATGTGGAACGCATGCTTGCGGCTGGAGCAGACAAGGTGAGCGTGAATAGTGCTGCATTGCGCAGACCGGAACTGATAGATGAGATAGTGAAACATTTCGGTTCGCAGGTGTGTGTGTGTGCTATAGATGCACGCAATGATGAGGACGGCTGGCATTGCTATGTAAACGGAGGCAGAATACGTGTGGAGCGTACGTTGTTAGACTGGGCTAAGGAAGTAAGTGACCGCGGTGCCGGTGAGATACTCTTTACCTCAATGAACCACGACGGAGTAAAGCAGGGATTTGCCAATGAGGCGCTGGCAATGTTGTCAGAACAGTTGCCTATACCTATAATAGCATCAGGAGGAGCAGGTAAGCGTGAGCACTTCCTCGATGTCTTTACCCAGGGAAAGGCAGATGCTGCCTTGGCAGCCAGTGTGTTCCATTTTGGAGAGATACCAGTGCCGGAACTGAAACAGTGGTTGAGGCAACAGGGCGTGAACGTAAGAATCAGTGAATGACAAATGCAGTTGCATAAGTAGAAAAACATAACCTATAACATATTAAATACTACTATGACAGTTAAACAAATTTCAATATTCATTGAGAACAAGAGCGGGGCTCTGCTGAATGTTCTGAAGTTGTTGAGAGATAACGGCATTAGCATCGTTATAAGTAATATAAGCGATACTGCTGACTTCGGTATTTACCGCATTATATGCAGTGATACGGAGAAGGCTTATCATAAACTGCGTGACAAGAATATTAATGTTACGTTGAGTGACGTACATGCCATCAGGCTGAAAGATAACAAGGTAGGTGCCGCGGCTGACGTGATGACACTTATCACAGAGGCTGGCGTAGGTATTAAGTATATGTATTCTTTCTTGCTTGAGGGCAAGGGTGTGCTTACATTCCGTGCAGATAATGCAGAGAAAGCTGATGAGGTGATAAAACAAAACAATTTGGATTTCCTTACCGAGGAGGATTTGAAGAATTAAATTATATATAAGGTAGAAAGACAGGTTAATATTTGAAATAACAAGAATAATGAAAAAGGTATTTTTATCCCTGATACTTATGATGGGATGTGCTGCGATAGCACTTGCAGAGACAGAGACAAGTGAGTTCAATATCTCAACAGCAAACACAGAGCAGGCTATGCTGGAGAGCAAGAATGCGCTCTTGCCGGCTCCGGAAGAGAAAAACGAAAAGGATGTGGCATATTGGGCACAGTCAGTGTTGTCACGCATAAAGGTGTTGGGATATGCTCAGGCAGGTTATACCGCTACAATGCAAGAGAATGGCAAGAACACTAATACGTTTGACATGAAGCGTGTGGTAATGATGCTCGGAGCAGATATCGCACCACATTTCTATGCGTTCATCATGCATGAGTTCAAGGCTGGTAATCTGTTGGAGTATTATATGGAGTATCGCCCGTCAAAGGCGGTGAACTTCCGTTTGGGACAGTCAAAGACAGAATTGTCAATGACCAATC
>JAEEGF012210470.1_pt1 | contig 12828 bp, 10 predicted proteins | sample 9134171 | NCBI WGS metagenome assembly JAEEGF01 (sample SAMN16246542, study PRJNA631951) | gut metagenome | biome: gut microbiome; feature: rumen; material: AP-attached | host: Bos | place: Iran: Karaj | collected 2018-10 | reverse complement strand
AAGTCTTATGTTCTCGAGAGCCTTGGCTTCTGCAGCCGCGCGGTGTCTTTGCTCCTCAGCTTCTTTACGTGCAGCCTCAGCGCGTGCCTGTGACGCAAGCAATTCGTCACGAGCCTCTACTGAACGTGCTACCTGTAATCCGATGCTGATAAGATCTCCAATATCTAATCCAAATCCCATTTTCTATCCCTCTTTTCTTATTCTGAAATATATCGTAAATTATGCGAATTCGGTTTTCAATATTTCCATCGTAAATTTTATGTGACCTACGCGTGACTACCTCCGTCTTATGGGTGAACACCACTATGGAGGATAGAAAAATGAAACACACATCTAAGAGAATAATTGCATTAGCACTTACAGCATTTATGCTTATGTCAGCCGTTGCCTGCTCAAGAGGCAAGACCGCATCTGAAACTGTTCATGCACACAACGCTGAGGTTCAGGGCGTAGTTGCAGAAATAGACGCAGCAGAAGGCAACAACTCAAGCCGCAGCATGGACAGCGGATTCTATACTGAGGATATTGCAGGAGCAGATTATGAATATTCACAGAGCGCTGCTGAGCCCACTACGGCAAATGCCGGCGGTTCATCTACAGGTTCTGTATCCGTATCTGATCCGGTCGTTACTGACCGCATGCTCATCAGATACGTAACAGTATCCTGCGAGACATTGAACTTCACGGATATGGTATCCAGCATCGAGTCTCAGGTAGGAGCACTCGGCGGTTACATCGAGAGCAAGAGCTACTACGGCACAGGCAACGCAGGCGACTTAAGACACGCTTCTTATACAATCCGCGTTTCTTCTGCAGCACTCGATCAGCTCGTTAACCAGATCGGCAATTGCGCTATCATCACAAACACTAATGAGAGCACAGAAGACGTTACATTAAGCTACACGGACATGCAGGCAAGAGTTGAGTCTCTGCGCATCGAGCAGGAGACATTGAATGAGCTCCTCGCACAGGCAGATTCACTTGAGACTATCCTCATCCTGCAGGACGAGCTTACAAACATCAGATATCAGATCGAGAGCTACGAGAGCCAGATGCGCGTTCTCGAGAACCTCTCCACATACAGTACACTTACACTCAACATCGACGAAGTCCTTGAAGAGACACCTGTAGAAGAGGCACACGTTAAGACTTACTCCGAGCGCTTCTCTGAGGCTTTCCACGACGGTCTCGACTCAGCGAAAAAGAGCTGCGAAGACTTAGGTCTGTACATCGCCGAGAATTGCATCAGCCTCGCTATCAGACTCGTTTTCTTCATCATCGCAGTAATCGTCATCACTGTTGTTGTTAAGAAGATCAGAAAGAAGAATAAGGCAAAGAGAGAGGCCATCACTTCTATCGTTGGTTCTTCCTCTTCTTCCACAGCTGCTTCCGCTTCCACAACACCCATCGCAAAGGAAGATGCAAAAAACGCAGAACCCGATAACAAGTGATCACTTCCCCAAAATATATACACACTTCTGAAGGCAGTGCCCGTCTCATATGAGGCGGGCGTTGTCTTTTGGCGGGAATTGCCTGTAAAATAGACTCTATGGAAAATCAGTTCGAGAGACTTGAGCTGCTGCTCGGTGCGCATGCTATAGATAAATTAAGTTCCGCGACCGTCGCGATCTTCGGTGTCGGCGGCGTTGGCGGCTATGTGGCTGAAGCACTCGCGAGATCAGGCGTCGGCTCGTTCGTCCTGGTTGATAACGATGTGGTATCTGTAACTAATCTGAACCGTCAGATAATCGCCCTTCATTCCACGATCGGATTAAATAAGGTCGATGTAATGGCTGACAGAATCCACGATATCAATCCGTCAGCCGTTGTAACGGTCAAGAAGTGCTTCTTCCTGCCTGATACTGCTGATCAATTTGATTTCTCATCTTATGATTACGTCGCTGACTGTGTTGATACGGTAGCCGCCAAGACTGAGATCATCGCCCGTGCCAAGGCTGCGGGGGTACCGGTCATCTCATCAATGGGCGCGGGCGGCAAGCTTCACCCTGAGATGTTCGAAGTGGCTGATATCAGCAAAACATCAGTCTGTCCGCTCGCCAAAGCCATGCGCCGCGAGCTTAAAAAGCGCGAGATTAACAATGTTAAAGTTGTCTATTCGAAGGAAGAACCTATTAAAAATATAGTCGGCGGCGAAGCTGACCCGGCAGGACGCCATGTCCCCGGCTCATCAGCCTTCACCCCCTCAGTCGCAGGCCTCATCATGGCCTCCGAGATTGTAAAAGACCTATCCCACTGACCCTACATGACTAAGCAGGAAGTATATGAACTTTTAAAGGCTAAAAATATAGAGTTTGAGGCGGTTGAACACCCGCCTGTGTTTCACATGGGTGAAGATCACGGGGTAGAGCTTCCGCACCCGGAGGCTGACGCGAAGAACCTTTTCGTGAGGGATGATAAGAAGCAGAACTACTATCTGATCACGGTTAGAGGCGATAAGAAGGTTGACTTGAAGGCGTTCAGAAGGGAGCATGAGCTCAGGCCGCTGTCGTTCGGAAGCCCTGAAGCACTGAAGGAGAAGCTGGACCTTATCCCCGGATCGGTGTGTCCTTTTGGATTGTTAAGCAATGAGGCGTGCGACGTTAAGTTTTATCTGGATGCCGATTTCCTTAAGGAGCCTTATCTAATCGGGTGTCACCCCAATGATAATACCGCGACAGTCTTTGTTAAGGCGGAAGATATGATCAACTTGATCAGGGAGCATGGAACGAACGTAGAAGTCGTTGAGTTGCCGGTCAGATGATTTATTTGCCACAAAAAAGTCCACCGGGGAGCCGGTGGACTGAAAGATCAACGTAATTACTATTATCTTAATCTCTCCATTACGTCATTGAAGATCGCATTGGCGTTAGATTCGACGGAATCGCCCTGAACCTTAGCGTAATAGTGCTTTCTGAATACGATGTCGAACAGACCGTGAAGTGATGTGTATTCAACATCCATGAAGTTACCGTGAAGAATGATGTAATCGGGATCGCCTGAAAGGCTTACCAGCGTCTCGGATGTCTCAACGATATTCTTCTCGATTCCGACAAGCTCGCTTGTCGCGAACAATGTGGGCTCACCGCTGACGATTACGATAACTGTATGAAGTCCGTCGAGCTTATTTCTCAGTGCATAGCACAGCTGCTTTCTGTCTTCAGCGGAACCACCCTCTACAACGATAAGCTTAGTTGTTGACGGAAGAGTATTCTCGGGATCATCTATGAAAGTCTGGAGCTTCGCAGCATTGGAAGGGTCCCAATACTTGTTAGCACGTTCAATGAAATAACTCAGCGCCTCTCTGCCTTTACCTAGCATAACACGACCTCCGAATAAAGATACTTAACTATAATACCACAATTATTCCGTTCGTAGTGCAGTAACGGGATCGCTTTTGGCAGCCTTTTGGGAAGGTATGAGACCGCCGATAATAGTAAGAATGATCGACAGCAAAACAAGAGACACGCTCTCAACAGGAGTCAGATAAGCCTTAAGGATCGCAATGCCCGTAACATGGCGGATTATCATGTTGCCGGGAATCAGCAAAAGAAGCGACACTGTAACGCCCAGAAAACCCGCAAGGAAGCCCGTTATAAGGGTCTCCGCATTGAACACCTGGCTGATATTACGCTTTGATGCACCCATCGCACGAAGTATTCCGATCTCCTTACGGCGCTCAAGTACTGAGATATATGTAATTACACCGATCATGATCGAAGATACGATCAGTGAGATCGATACGAATGCCACCAATACATAACTGATCGCATCGACGATCTTGGTAACGGAGCTCATGAGCGTTCCAACGATATCCGTATATGATATCTTCTCGTTCTCATCAGCCTGCGCGTTATATTCATCGATAATACCCGTAATATGCTCCTTCGCCTCGAAGTCGTTAGGATAGATCGTAATCGAACTTAAGTTATCAACATCCACATATCCGAAAGCCGAGAGATTATTAGCCGCAGACGACATCTCCGTGCTCATGAGCTGCGTGAACATCGCCTGCATCTGAGTCTCATCAAAGTTCATCTCGAATGCGGCTGCAAAAGCATCTTGATCAACAGAGATCGCATCGCCCATATTGGACATCGAATCCCGCATAGCTTCGCCTATCTGCTCTGATATCGCCTCTCCTACACTTGCCATTACGTTGTTCATCGCAGCATTCAAAGACGCATTCAATCGGTCCGTATAAGGTGCCATTCCCTGCGCGAGTTGCTCCTGAAGTTCATCCATATTAATTGCTTCAGCAAGACCGTTACGAATAGTCTCACGTGTCGACTCGGAGTTCATGTATTCGTCGTAAGAACCTCTGACCGATGCAGCATCCGGAAGATTATTTACCGCAGCATATTCTGCATAACCTGCCATTACATTATCCGTATAAGCCTGCATCGCCTCAGGAGGCACAGAGCCGTCGGGATTACGCTGAGCCGCAAGTATCATAGCCTGGGAAGCGAGCATCTGCTGACCTTCTTCAGAATTGAAATACTGGTTAAGTGCATCAGGATAAGTCGAATAATCAGTCGTCGGATCCGAAGCTGCATACTCCGCATAACCCTGCGCGACCTCAGTCATCAAGGAAACCAATGCCTCCTGATCGACCTGCAGATCGATCGAATCAACAACAGACCTGATATCATCCTCTGTAAGCTCAGGAATCGCGCCCTGGAAAGCACCGACCAGATCTATACCGGACAGATCTATATCAGAGAAAGAACTTGCATCCAGCTGGAACGATTCTTCATCAAAGATAAACGCATCAGCAATTGCATCCTCGTTGATCGTAAACAGCGATCCCATATCGATACCGTTCTCTTCCGCATCGAACCTCTCGCCTGTCAGCACATTGATATCCATATCAGCGAGCTGATCCTGAACGATCTGTGAATCCGCTGCATCCTCCATCAATTCCGTGATCAGATCCGCGCGGTAATACACACCGTCAGACAGCATATAGATATCGGCATCCGGTGCAGGCTGAACGATACCTACGACAGTCAGATCCCTCGAATCGTTACTTACGACATCATAGATATAATCACGATCTTCAGTCCTGTCTGCATAGAACCCGAGAGCCTCATCATATTCATAGTACTGATAGGCGCCGATAACATGGAAATCAAAGCCTAAGAAGTCGTCGTACTCCCACTGTCTTGACTCTGAATCACCCTCGAAGGTGCCGCCCTCTACAAACTCATTTACCATCTGCGTCAGCTCTTCAGGATCACGCAGATTAAACGTATAGATGATATAGTCCGACACAGCACCGTTCTGATTAAGAACAAGCACCGCCTCGCTACTACTCTCGGGCCATCTGCCCGCGAGCACCTCATACTGTCCCTCATAAAGAGACGGCTCACTAGGCAGCACATGGAAAACATCCATCGAATACATCGAGGACGACATCATCGATGAGATATAGCCGTCCGTCCCCAAACCCAGCGCATCAAAGTCGTGGTTAGGATTAACTCCCCTCGCCGTATGCTCCTCTTCATTCAAAGTGAATATCTGCGGCGTCAGGTTATAGCTGTACTCCACGGCACGCGCGTAATCATGTACATCACTGTTGTTCTCGAAGTAGTCTCTAAGCGACGCCAGATCGTTACTTCCGAACATAGCGAAAATATTATTTACGGCAGACACCTCAAGAACCGTTCCTTCATGCTCCGCCGTCATCTGATCTCTTGTAGACAGCATCGACGTCAGCGAGAAACTCGTTGAGGTTATCTGCAGCGGGTACTCAGACAGAGTCTGCTCTTCTGTATCCTTTATGTATTTGTTCGCGCCGTTAGAAAGCGCGAGTATCAATGCGATACCGATAATTCCGATAGAACCTGCGAACGACACAAGTATCGTCCTCGCCTTCTTGGTAAGCAGGTTATTAAAGGACAGTCCCAAAGCCGTAAAGAAAGACATTACAGCCTTGCCAAGATTCTTATGTACAGGCTGAACCGCACTCGTGTCAGGATCAAAAGGATTCGAATCCGAGATGATCTTTCCATCCTTAAGTCTGACTATACGGTTGGCATATTCTTCTGCAAGTTCCGGATTATGCGTGACCATAACAACGAGACGGTCTTGGGCAACTTCCTTGAGAAGATCCATGACCTGAACACTGGTAACTGTATCAAGAGCACCCGTCGGCTCATCAGCAAGCAGGATATCCGGATTATTAACAAGCGCTCTGGCGATAGCGACACGCTGCATCTGACCGCCCGACAGCTGATTGGGCTTCTTATGCGCCTGCTCGGCAAGACCGACCTTATCAAGCGCCTCGAGAGCACGCTGCTTTCTTTCCTTGCGACCTACACCTGATATAGTCAGTGCAAGCTCGACATTCGCAAGCAGTGTCTGATGCGGTATGAGGTTATAGCTTTGGAATACAAAACCTATCGTGTGATTACGATACGAATCCCAGTCACGGTCCTTATAACGCTTAGTGGATACACCGTTGATGATAAGGTCTCCCGAATCATAACGGTCGAGACCTCCGACGATATTGAGAAGTGTCGTTTTACCGGAACCGGACGGTCCTAAGATCGCAACGAACTCATTGTCTCTTAAATTCAAAGAGACATCATCGAGAGCTTTCTGTACGAGCGTTCCCGTCTTATATTCCTTATGTATATTCTTTATTTGAAGCATAATCTGCGGTCATTATACAACCGAGATTAGCAACAAATTATTAAGGAATTTCAAAGAATAAATTTCCTTCCGATCTTGATCGCAAGCTTCATATACCAAGGTTCAAGCTTCTTATCAGCTTCCTTCAAAGTCTTTATGATAGGAATGCTCTGAGGGCAATGTTTCTCACACTTTCCGCACTGTACACATAGCGAAGGCAGACCGGGTTTATCCTGAAGCGCGATAGACTGTATAAACTCCGTACGTCCGCTGCTCACGCCTTCTGAATATATATGGTTATAACACCTGAATACGCCCGGAATATCTACACCCTTGGGGCACGGCATACAGTAACGGCATCCTGTGCAGTTAACCTTTGTAGTCTTCCTTATCTCTTCCTTGATGCCCTCGATGAGTCTGTACTCCTCATCCGTAAACGCCCCTGCCTGCACTTCAGAGGCAATCTTTACGTTCTCGAGCACCATTTCTTCCGAGTTCATGCCCGACAGCACACATGTAACTTCAGGCTGGTTCCAAAGCCACTCGAAAGCAAGACGCGGAGCATTGCGCCCCTTGGGGTCCTTAGCAAGCAGCTTTTGCGCACCGGAAGGAAGATTCGCGAGCTTTCCTCCGCGCAGAGGCTCCATGATAACCACAGGGATACCTTTCTCGGCAGCAGCCTTAAGTCCCACTACACCCGCCTGTGTATTCTCGTCCATGTAGTTATACTGGATCTGACAGAAGTCCCAGTCGTAGTCATTAAGAATCCCGAGGAAGCCCTCTGTGTCGCCGTGATACGAGAAACCCACATTACGGATCTCGCCGCTTGCCTTCTTGCCCTCGAGCCACTCTCTGGCACCAACAGCCTTAAGCTTGTTCCACGCAGATACATCCGTTAAGTGGTGCATCAGATAGTAGTCGACATAATCCGTGCGAAGCCTCTTCTTCTCTTCTTCAAAAAACTTATCCAAAGCCTTCGGATTGCTTCCTACAAGATACTGCGGAAGCTTGGTCGCGATCTTTACCTTGTCGCGCACACCGTTCTCCTCAAGGATCTGTCCTAATGCCACTTCGCTTCCGGGGTAGATATAAGCTGTATCGAAATAGTTAACGCCGTTCTCTATCGCGAGCATGATCTCACGCGAAGCCTTGGGCATATCGATCTTGCCTGCTTTAGTTGTAAAGCGCATGCAGCCGTAGCCCAGGATAGAGATGTCGTCTCCGTGTTTGTCTTTGCGGTAATTCATAGTTACAAAAAGCGCCCCGGAGGGCGCTCGGTTATTACTTCTTGATAAGAAGTGACTTACCTGTCATCTCCTCAGGCTGAGGCAGGCCCATGATCTCGAGAAGTGTAGGTGCGATGTCGCACAGCTTGCCGCCCTCACGGAGTGTGTATGCATCATCGTAGTTAACGAGGATGAAAGGAACGGGGTTAGTTGTGTGAGCTGTGTGAGGTTCCTTTGTCTCGTAGTTGATCATCTGCTCGGCATTACCGTGGTCAGCGCAGATGAAGAGGACGCCGTCCATCTTCTTAACTGCATCAACTGCAGCGCCTACGCACTGGTCGATTCTCTCAACAGCCTTAACAGCTGCCTCGATAACACCTGTGTGGCCTACCATGTCAGGGTTAGCGAAGTTGATGATGATTACGTCATACTCGCCGGATGTGATAGCTGCATCGAGCTTCTCGGAAACCTCAGGTGCGCTCATCTCGGGCTTAAGATCGTATGTAGCAACCTTGGGTGAATTAACAAGTGTTCTGTCCTCGCCCTGGTTAGGCTCTTCGATACCGCCGTTGAAGAAGAATGTAACGTGTGCATACTTCTCTGTCTCAGCAAGACGGAGCTGCTTCAGACCATTCTTAGCAAGATACTCACCGAGTGTGTTTGTGATCTCTTCCTTCTTGAATGCAACGAACTTGTTGGGGATTGTCTCATCGTAGTCCTTGAAGCATACATATGTAAGAGGCATGAAGCCGTTTGCTCTCTTAAGGAACTTGATGCACTTAGGATCTGCTGCATCACCCTCTGCTGCTGCGATATCCTCATCGGAGAAGCAGAATGCCTTTGTGATCTCACGTGCACGGTCAGGACGGAAGTTGAAGAAGATAACGGAGTCGTTAGGCTTAACAACAGAGAGGGGCTTGCCGTCAGCATCTGTGATGACTGTAGGAAGTACGAACTCATCTGTTACGCCGTTGTCGTAAGACTTCTGCATAGCTGCAACAGGATCTGTGTCCTTAACGCCCTCGCCCAATACGAGTGCATCGTATGCCTTCTGGATTCTGTCCCAGTTGTTATCTCTGTCCATAGCGTAGTAACGGCCGGACATGGAAGCTACCTTACCGCAGCCGATCTCATTCATCTTGTCGATAAGAGCCTGGAGATAATCCTTACCGGATGCCGGAGGAGTATCACGGCCATCGTAGAAAGGATGAACATAAACGTTCTCGAGACCGTTCTTCTTGCACATCTCGATCAAAGCATAGAGATGTGTGTTGTGGCTGTGAACGCCGCCGTCTGAAAGAAGACCCCAGATGTGAAGATCTGAATTGTTCTTCTTGCAGTTCTCGATAGCGCGGAGGAGCTCTTCGTTCTTAAAGAAAACGCCATCCTCGATATACTTTGTGATCAATGTGAGGTCCTGGTAGATGATTCGGCCGGAACCGATATTCATGTGACCTACCTCGGAGTTACCCATCTGTCCGTCGGGAAGTCCTACAGCAAGACCGGAAGCATATCCGAGCTGATAAGGGCACTCATCCATCAGCTTATCCATAACGGGTGTGTTAGCCATCTTGATGGCATTACCCTCTTCCTTCTCTGTGATGCCGTAGCCGTCGAGAACCATCATTACTACAGGTTTCTGTCTCATATTTATATCTCCTGTCTTAAAATATACAAAAATTCACCAACACCGATTTTATATTGTCGGCGTCTGTCATTCAACATTATTATTTATACAAAGCGATTGGATTCTTCGTCGTATGTATAGTCAATATTTCCAAGTTTGGCCTTAATATCCTCGGCATTTACGCCGTAAGCCGCCGCTAATTCGTCGAGCGAGCTGTAATTATCGCGAAGCTGAGTGTTGATAAAGCTTAGGAGCATAACAGGGTCGTTAGGTATATTCATTTTGATTCCACGTCCTTTTTCTTGATGTTGAGCAGGACCACTGCTGCAAGTACGAGTATAACACCGGCGATGTTGGCCGCGCCGAGAGTCTCGCCGAAGAAGAGCACACCCACGAGTGACGCCACCACAGGCTCAATCGAAGCAAGCACCGAAGCCTTGCCGTTCTCGAGTCCCGTAAGGCTGTACGTGTACAGAAGGTACGGCACGAAACACGTGACTATGCCCGCGATGATGCAGAAAGCAACGTTGCCCGCAGAAGCGAAAACGTTTTCGACAAGGTCATGCGGGTGCCATATGATCACGGCACCTACACCGGCAAGCAGGCACGAGTAGAAGTTTATGGTGTTACTCGTGTATCCCCTTTGCAGCGCGAATCTCGAGAAGATAGTGTACAGCGCGTAGCCTACACCGGAACCTATTCCGAAAAGCAACCCCTTACCCGTAATGCTGATGCCGCCCATAAGGCCGGAGACAAGGCAGCAGCCCGCGAAAGCCGTTATGACAGCGACGATCTTGATCGGCGTGAGTTTCTCTTTAAAGAGCAACGCCGACAGTAAAGTGACCACGATAGGCGCGATATAAAGAAGGATCGCGGCAGCCGAGAGGCTCATCATGGAGATTGCCGTAAAGTAGCAGAACGTGAAGAAAAGAAAGCTAAGAAGTCCTGAACCTATGAAGCACCAGAAGTCTTTGGGCTTAACTTTGAATGACGAAGGGTCCTTAAGAAGCATAACTAGCGCGAAGCAAACGACAGCAACGGCGCATCTTACGATGATCGCACCGTCGGAACCGATTCCCATCTGTGCGAGATTTCTTGTGAAGAATCCCATTGTTCCCCAGCATATGCCGGCGCCGAGGACCGCCGCTATGTGTCTTTTCATACCGGCATATTATAACAGGAAAATGCCCCCGCCTTACGGCAGGGGCATCTTTAAGTGGTTAGTTTGTATCAGAGATTAATCTGTGACTACTGTGCAGTATGCATCGCAGATGATACCGTTGCCCTCTACATCATGAAGTCTGAATACATAGTCGCCATCCTCGAGTCTTGAAGGCTCATAAGAGAATGTGAATGTATCTGTAGCACCTGTGCTGTTGAAACCTGTGATCGTATCAACATACTCACCGTCAAGGAATACATCACAATCAACACCGGATCCTACATCGTAGTAACCCCATGTGATTACATAGAAGTCTACAGCACCTCTGTTGGAAGGATATGTGGAATCTTCGAACCACTCGCCGTTACCGTCTGTGAAGTGGAATACATAGAAATCATCGCCCTCATTGCCATAGGACATAGACTCACCGAACTCAGGTACTGAAGCAGGAACAACCGGAGCACCCTCTGTGATGATGATGATCTCAACCTCGATAAGTACAGAAGAGGAAGAACCCTCATCGTATACTGTAACAGCATAAGATCCGGAAGGACCGTTAGGATCAACAACAGGGATCATGATGTTGATCATATCATCAAAGTCTTCAGGTATTACATACTGACCTGTGATAGCACCATCGGCGCCATTAACAGAAACCTCATAATTAAATGTATCACCTGTGTCATAGTAATCCCATGTCTGTACATCGACATAGATCATATCGTCTGTAACTGAGTACTCGTAGCCGAAGAGGTCATCACCTTCAGTAACAATAACATCTGTTACATCATAATCACCGGAAGGAACTGAACCGCCGCCGTAAGAAGCCATGTACATGTCGTAATCGCTCTGAGAGATTCTGCCCTGCTCGAGGAGGAGATCAAGAGCATCAACCATCAAATCTTCTGCGTTAGCCACGTCAGGGAATTCGAAGTCATAGAAGAAACCCTGATCGTCAGGATCGACGTAGAGATTACCGTCATCATCAGCTGTAACTGTTACGTTTGCATTGTAAGGAACAGTAAGATCTGTCTGTGCTACAGAATCATTTACAACTCCGAGGATCTGAACCATCAGAGTATTAACGTCGAATGTGTTGTTGATCAAAGACTCGATATAATCGGCAAAGATCGGAACCATTACTTCGTTATCCTGAACAGCTGTTGTGATAGCAGTCTCAGCATCAGGAGCTGTACCTGTCAGATTAACAACGATAGCATCCTCAGTTACGCTGGAGATGGATGACTCATAATCTACGTTTGCAAAGAAGCTTGAGAACAGGTCGCTGTAGACAGTATTGTCAGAACCCATAGCCTCTTCGATCTCATCGAAATTATCAAAGATGTCTGCGCCTTCAGGGCTCATGGCAAGAACACCCTGAACATCGCCCTGAGCAAGGTAGGACATGAATGTGTCTACTGCTTCAAGAGCTGCTGATTCAGAAAGACCTGCAAACTCGAGATCCTCACCGATGCTCAAGAAGAAATTGTACAGATCCTCTGTGGAATCACCCTCGATGAGCCACTCATCGCCGTCCTTGGAGAAGTCTAACTCCACTGTCTCCTCGACCTTATCGTCGATATCACCGACAGCATCCAGGAACTCAGTAAATGAGTAACCCTCGTCTGCGATGGAATCGAGATCAGGGATTGAGAAAACGATCTCAGCCGAACCGGAATTCTTGTTTACTTCGATGTTTTCCACTTCGAACTCTGTGGATTCGAAGACTACGCTCAGAAGATCTTCCTGCTGAACGGGGAATGCGTTCTCCTGGAAGTAATCCTCTTCATCTACAACAAGTGCAGCGCTCTTGTTAAGCTTGCCGCTCATGATGTAGCCGATGTAGCTTGTAGCAGTCTCTTCGATAGCTGCCTTGTCCTTGCCTCCGAGAAGGCTGCATCCGCTGAGCGAAAGCGTGAACAAAGAGGCCGCAGTAACCATACTAACGAACTTTTTTGTGTTCATATCCATCACCTTTCTTTTAATTAATACGCTCATTATAAATTATTCTTGAGAATATTTACAGTTACATATGACCGCCCCCTGTTTCTGTGCTAATATCTGTCTCTATGAATATCAGATCACGTCTAGGTACAAAAGATTTCTATAAGATGGTGCTCGGCATAGCAGTCCCCATGATCATTCAGAACGGACTGACTAACTTCGTGAGCCTTCTTGAT